>Ga0136613_10002181_pt1 | contig 10414 bp, 9 predicted proteins | sample AntDrymUQ2722106_2_FD_106649 | JGI IMG/M metagenome (GOLD analysis project Ga0136613, IMG submission 106649) | Polar desert sand microbial communities from Dry Valleys, Antarctica - metaG UQ272 (21.06) | ecosystem: Environmental > Terrestrial > Soil > Desert | place: Antarctica: Dry Valley... | reverse complement strand
GCATCGGTGACCCAAGGCGAGAAGGAACCAGTGGGTAACTCCCAGGCAGGTGGGGTGGTCTGATGCCCGCGGACCAGACACCGCACGACCGCCCGCCGGGACAGATGGAGCTCGACCGGCTTGTCGCTTCGGCCCGGGACGGTGATCGCCCGGCGTTCGACGAGCTGGTGCGACGCACCTACGTCGACACCTACACCCTGGCGATGCGGCTCACCGCCGACGAGGAGGACGCACGCGACGTGGTGCAGGAGGCCTATCTCCGGGCATGGAAGGGGATCGACCGCTTCCGCGGCGACGCCCGGTTCTCGACGTGGATGTACCGGATCACGGCCAACGCCGCCTTCACCCACCTCGAGCGGCGGCGCCGGCACCGCCACGAGACCCTCGACGCGGTGGGCGAGCCCGCCGAGCGGGCGGTGTCCGCCCTGCCCGAGGAATCGGCGCAGTCGGCCGAGCTCCTCGACCGTCTCAGCGCCGCCGTGCGCGAGCTGCCCCCGAAGCTGCGGGTGGTGGTGGTGCTGCGCGACGTGTACGACCTCAGCCACGCCGAGATCGCCGAGGAGCTGTCGATCTCGGAGTCGGCGGCGAAGGTGCGCCTGCACCGGGCTCGGCGCAAGCTGCGCGACGCCCTCTCCGAGGATTCCGGCGACGAGAAGGTGGCCCGTGCGGTGTGATGACGTCGCCCGGCTGCTCCCCGAGGTGGTGGAGGCCGGCGCGCCGGTCGACCTCGCGCTCGGGTCCCATGTGGAGACGTGCCTGCGATGCCAAGCCGAGCTGGCCCGCTACCGGCGGATGCTCCGGGGGTTGCGGGCGTTGCGCACCCGCTACCTGGAGCCGAGCCCGACGCTGCTCGCCCAGACGCTCGCCGCGCTCGAAGAGGAGTCGGAGCGCAAGGCGGTGCGCTCCCTGCTGTCGGGCCGGCGCCTCGCTTACGCCGGGGCGATCGGCGGCGCGGCCGTCGCCGCCGCGGCCACCACCGTGGTGATCGTCACCCGCTCCCGGCGCCGCTCCGGCTTCAGCCTCGCCGGCTGATCCCGCCCCTGCGTTGGGACCCAAACCGGTGCTGTACAACGGTTTGCGACCCAACGCTCGGAAGTCGCGGGCTGATCCGCTCGCCACGCCGGCGGCGCGGGAACCCGGCAGGGGTCGCCGCGCCGACACTGCTACCCTGGATGAGCCGGGCGCCCGGAGGGCAGTAGCTCAATTTGGCAGAGCTCCGGTCTCCAAAACCGGCGGTTGGGGGTTCGAGTCCCTCCTGCCCTGCTGCACCAGCACCGACCTCTAGTCGCCCCGGACCGCAACACCGAGCGAGGCGACACCAGCGACACCAGTGAGGACGACGTGAACCGACAGACGAAGCGCTTGATGCAGCGCCAGGGCGGCGACCGGCCTCGCGCGCCCGAGCGCAAGCCCCGTCCTCAGCAGGCGCCCCCAACTCGCGAGAAGACGTCGCCCCGCCAGTACCTCACCGAGGTCCGCGGAGAGCTGCGCAAGGTGGCGTGGCCCACCCGCCAGGAGGTGATCAACTCGACGATCATCGTGCTGATCGCGGTGATCATCATGACGTCACTCATCTTCGGGTTCGACTACGGCTCCTCGAAACTCGTCCTCTTCCTCTTCGAATGACCGACCAGACCACCGACCTCGCGGGCGCGCCGGCGCCCGGCGCCGATGCCTCCGCGCCGTCTCAGCACGACGCGGACGCGCCCGCGCTCCGACCCGACGCTGAGTCCGCAGACGAAGCGCCCGACCGCGAAGCGCCCGACCCCGAAGCGGAGGCAGCGGCGCTCCTTGGGCTCGATCCCGCCGACCGGACCGAACCGGAGCCCGAGCGCGACCCGGAGGCCGAGGCCGCCGCGCTCCTCGCCGTCGACGACACCGCCGCCGACACCAACGCCGACGAACCCGAGGCAGCGCCCACCGAGCCCGCCGCCGACGCCGAGCCCTCGCTCGGCGACGCCGAGCTCGTCGACGTGCTCGACGAGGAGCCCGCGCCGGTCGAGAGCCCCTACGACCGGCCCGGCGGCTGGTTCGTCGTCCACACCTACGCCGGCTACGAGAACAAGGTGCGTCAGAACCTCGTGAGTCGGGTGCGTTCCATGCACGTCGAGGAGCAGATCTTCGAGGTCGTCATCCCCATGGAGGACGTCGTCGAGTTCAAGGCAGGCCGCAAGGTGATCGTCCCGAAGAAGGTCTTCCCGGGTTACCTGCTCGTGCGCATGCGCCTCGACGACGACTCCTGGTACGTCGTGCGCAACACGCCCGGCGTCACCGGTTTCGTCGGCAGCGGCGCCCGTCCCGCGCCCCTCTCCCGCCGGGAGGTCGAGGACATCCTCGGCACCGGCGCGCCCGAGGGCACACCCGGTGCGCCGGAGAAGAAGGTGCGCGCCCGCTTCGAGTTCGAGGAGAACGAGCAGGTGCGGGTCGTCACCGGGCCGTTCGCCGACTTCACCGGGACGATCAGCGAGATCGACACCGAGCGCTCCAAGCTCAAGGTGCTCGTCAACATCTTCGGGCGCGAGACCCCCGTCGAGCTCGAGTTCGGCCAGATCGCCAAGCTGTGACAACCCCCGCGACGAGGAGCCACCACGATGGCTAGGAAGCGTCTCGCCGCCACCGTGCGGATCCAAATCCAGGCGGGAGCGGCCACGCCCGCGCCGCCCGTCGGCACCGCGCTCGGTCCGCACGGCATCAACATCATGGACTTCTGCAAGGCCGACAACGCCGCCACCGAGACCCAGCGCGGCATGGTCATCCCCGCCGAGATCTCGATCTACGAGGACCGCTCGTTCACCTTCATCACCAAGACCCCGCCGACCCCGTTCCTGCTCCGCCAGGCCGCCGGGATCGAGAAGGGCGCGCACGCGCCGCGCTCCGAGACGGCCGGGCGCGTGAGCCGCGACCAGGTCCGCCAGATCGCCGAGACGAAGATGCCCGACCTCAACGCCCTCGACCTCGACGGCGCGGTCGCACAGGTGGCGGGCACCGCCCGGTCGATGGGGATCGAGGTGCGCGACTGATGGCCCGGCACGGCAAGGCTCACGTCGACGCGTCTCGTCGCTACGAGCGCGACCACCTCCACCCGGTCGAGGACGCGCTCGAGTTGGTGCGGACCATGACGACCCGCAACTTCGATCAGACGGTCGAGGCCGCCTTCCGGCTCGGCGTCGACCCCCGCCGCGCCGACCAGATCGTGCGGGGCACCGTGTCGTTGCCGCACGGGACGGGCCGGTCGGTGCGCGTGGCCGTGTTCGCCGCCGGCGACGCCGCCCGCGACGCGACCGACGCCGGGGCCGACGTGGTGGGCGCCGACGATCTCGTCGAGCGCGTCCAGGGCGGCTTTCTCGACTTCGACGTCGCCATCGCCACCCCCGACCTCATGGGCCAGGTCGGCAAGCTGGGCCGCACGCTCGGGCCCCGCGGTCTCATGCCCAACCCGAAGACGGGCACGGTCACGACCGACATCGGCAAAGCCGTCGGCGAGTTCAAGGCCGGCAAGGTCGAGTACCGCACCGACCGCCACGGCAACGTCCACGTGCCGATCGGGAAGGTCAGCTTCGACCTCGGTGCGCTCGCCCGCAACTACCAGGCGGTGCTCGACGAGATCCTCCGGGCCCGGCCCGCCGCGACCAAGGGGCGTTACGTGATGACGGTGACGGTGTCGTCGACGATGGGGCCGGGCGTGCGCATCGACCCGGCGGCGACGTACGACCCGGAGGCCGCGACCGCGCCCGTGTAGTCTCCAGACCGACAGATCGCGCCCCAGACCTTCGGTCTCGCTCGACGAGGTAATGGGCCCGCCCGGCCGGCACTGCGCCGCCAGCCGGTCCGGCTCGCCGGAGCAGGCGGTTCCGTGCGGTGTGCCGGCCCGTCACGTTCGGACCGGCGCTCGTCCGGCACCCCTGCATGTGGGTGTCCGAGCCCGAGACCGCATCGAGACCAGGAGCCGGCGATGGCGCGACCCGAGAAGACCGGTGTCGTCGAGGAGATCCGCAACAAGCTCGACGGCGCCGACGCCGCCCTGCTCACCGAGTACCGCGGGCTGTCCGTCTCCGCGCTGGCCGACCTGCGGGCGACGCTGCGCCCTGCCGGCACCGAGTACAAGGTGTTCAAGAACACGCTCGCCCGCCGGGCGGTCACCGAGATCGGGCTGACCGACCTCACACCGCTTCTCGAAGGACCGGTGGCGTTCGCGTTCGTGCACGGCGACGCGGTCGGGGCGGCCAAGGCGATCAAGGACTTCGGCCGCGCGCACCCGGAGCTGGTGGTGAAGGGCGGTGTGCTCGGCGATCGGCTCCTCAGCGTCGACGACGTCTCGGCGTTGGCCGAGATCGCGCCGCGGGAGGTGCTGCTCGCCTGGACCGCCAGCGCGTTCGCCGCGCCGCTGACCAAGGCCGCCGGCCTGTTCCAGGCGTTCACGCGCAACCTTGCGTACGGTCTCGCCGCGTACATCGACAAGCGCGGCGCCGCCGAGGGCGCGCCGGCGCCGAGCCTCGCCGCCGACGAGGCACCTGCCGCCGACGAAGCCGTCGAGGCCCGTCCCGATGCGGGCACCGGGACCGACGAAGAGCCTGAACCATCCGATCCACCGAGCGACGAGGAGAAGTGAGGCCATGGCGAAGATGAAGACCAACGAGCTGCTCGACGTGTTCAAGGAGATGACCGTTCTCGAGCTCAACGAGTTCCTCAAGGCGTTCGAGGAGGAGTTCGACGTCACCGCGGCCGCCCCCGTGGCGGTGGCGGCGCCGGGCGCCGCGACGGCCGGCGACGCTGCCCCCGCCGAGGAGGAGCAGGACGAGTTCGACGTGGTCCTCGTCGCCGCCGGCGACAAGAAGATTCAGGTCATCAAGGAGGTCCGGGCCCTCACCACACTGGGGCTGAAGGAGGCCAAGGACCTCGTCGACTCGGCGCCCAAGCCCGTCCTCGAGAAGGCCGCCAAGGAAGACGCCGAGAAGGCCAAGACCCAACTGGAGGACGCGGGCGCGACCGTCGAGCTCAAATAAGGCGCCCCGAGCGAGGGAGCCAGCGAGCAGGTGCGGACGAGCGTGCGCGGAGGGCGGCACCGGGTGACAACTCGCAGCCGCGGAGCGAGCGAGAGCGAGCGGAGCAGGAGGCGAGCCGGCCCGGAGGGCGGCGGCCGGGTATCCCGGCCGCCGAGGCGAGCCGACCAGAGAGGCAGCGAGCGACCGAAACAGGTAGGCCTCAACCCTTGACCTGGAGGAGTGGCCGTCGTATCCTCGGGGTCCACGCCCGTTGGCGGCGCTGATCAGCGCCGTCCGGGTGCTAGCCGGATGATCTGTGTTATCATCCGGCTAGTCGTGTCTGCGCCCTCGTGCTCCTGCTGACCTCTCCGCACGCCGCCCGGCTCCTGTCGGCGCGCTTGGGCGCGCCCGGAGCGCGCCGGCACGTGAGCCCGGCCCGAGCCTGGTCAGCCGCCTCGGCCGCACCGTCTTGCTCCCTGTCCCACCCGTAACCGCCGCCAGACTGCGACCCCGTCCGACCCGGCAAGCCCGCATCCCCGAGCACCACCCGTCGAAGGAGGCCTGACGTTGGTAACCGAGCTTCGCGAACGGCACCAGTTCGGAACCCTGCGAGAGGTCCTCGAGCTGCCCGACCTCGTCGCGGTGCAGCGCGAGTCGTTCGATTGGTTCATCGACGCCGGGGTGGGCGACGTGCTCCGCGACCTGTCGCCCATCGAGGACTTCACCGGCCAGCTCCGCCTCGAACTGTCGGACCACGTGTTCGACCCGCCGAAGCACCCCGAGGACGAGTGTCGCGAGCGTGACATGACGTTCGCCCGCCCCCTGTTCGTGACCGCCCGCTTCATGAACGCCGGCACCGGCGAGATCAAGGAGCAGACGGTCTTCATGGGCGACTTCCCCATGATGACGGCGCGGGGCACCTTCATCATCAACGGCACCGAGCGGATCGTCGTCTCCCAGCTCGTTCGCTCGCCCGGCGTCTACTTCGGCCTCGCGCCCGACAAGACGTCGCCCGAGAAGTACGTGGCCGACGCCAAGATGATCCCCGGCCGGGGCGCGTGGCTCGAGTTCGAGGTCGACAAGCGCGACGTCGTGTACGTGCGCGTCGACCGCAAGCGCAAGCAGCCGGTCACCGTCCTCCTGCGGGCGCTCGGCTTCGGCGAGACCGACGAGGAGTTGCTCGGCCTGATCCTCGACCCGCAGGGTAACCCCTACGAGTCGATCCGCAACACCCTCGCCAAGGATCACACCGAGAGCGCCGAGGCGGCGTTCATCGACATCTACCGCAAGCTGCGGCCGGGCGAGCCGCCCACGCCCGACTCGGCTCGCGGCCTGATCGAAAACCTCTTCTTCAACCCGAAGCGCTACGACACTGCCCGGGTGGGGCGCCACAAGTTCGGCAAGAAGCTGCGCGACGAGTACGGCCTGCTCCCGCTGGCGCGCTTCGACCTCGAGGCGCCGGTCGAGGGCCACTCGACGCTCTCGAAGGCCGACATCCTCGCCACGGTCTCCTACCTGGTGAAGCTGCACAACAACGATCCCGACTACTACCCCGACGACATCGACCACTTCGGCAACCGGCGCGTCCGGTCGGTCGGGGAGCTGATCCAGAACCAGTTCCGCGTGGGGCTCTCCCGGATGGAACGGGTGGTCCGCGAGCGGATGACGACCCAGGACGTCGAGGCGATCACGCCCCAGACGCTCATGAACATCCGCCCGGTCGTCGCCGCCATCAAGGAGTTCTTCGGGTCCAGCCAGCTCAGCCAGTTCATGGACCAGACGAACCCGCTCGCTGGGCTCACCCACAAGCGCCGCCTGTCGGCGCTCGGGCCGGGCGGTCTCTCGCGGGAGCGGGCGGGCTTCGAGGTGCGAGACGTGCACCCCAGCCACTACGGCCGCATGTGCCCGATCGAGACGCCGGAAGGCCCCAACATCGGCCTCATCGGGTACCTGTCCACGTACGCCCGCATCAACAAGTTCGGCTTCATCGAGACGCCGTACCGGCAGGTGCGCGACGGGGTGGCCACTACCGACATCGAGTACCTCGCCGCCGACGACGAGGACCGCTACGTCATTGCCCAGGCCAACGCCAACATCGACGAGTCGGGCCGCTTCCTCGACGAGCGGGTACTGGTGCGCTCGCGCCGCAGCGAGGTCGCGTACGTCCCGCCCACCGAGATCGACTACATGGACGTGTCGCCCAAGCAGATCGTGTCGGTCGCGACCGCGCTCATCCCGTTCCTCGAGCACGACGACGCCAACCGTGCCCTCATGGGCGCCAACATGCAGCGCCAGGCCGTCCCGCTCCTGCGGGCTACCGCTCCCTACATCGGCACCGGCGTCGAGGCCCGTGCGGCACATGACGCCGGCGACCTGATCGTCGCCGAGGGCAGCGGCACCGTCATCGACGTCACCGGCAACACGATCGTCGTCGACTACCAGAGCAACCGGGGCCGCACCACCTACCGCCTGGCCAAGTTCCGCCGGTCCAACCAGGGCACGTGCATCAACCAGCGCCCGCTGGTGACGATCGGCGATCACGTCCGCAAGGGCGACGTCCTGGCCGACGGCCCGTCCACCCACAACGGCGAGCTGGCCCTGGGCAAGAACCTGCTCGTCGCGTTCATGTCCTGGAAGGGCCACAACTACGAGGACGCCATCGTGATCTCGGAGCGCCTCGTGCGCGACGACGTGCTCACGTCGATCCACATCGAGGAGCACGAGATCGACGCTCGCGACACGAAGCTCGGCGCCGAGGAGATCACCCGCGACATCCCCAACCTCTCGGAGGACATCCTCCGCGACCTCGACGAGCGCGGGATCATCCGCATCGGCGCCGAGGTGGGCCCCGGCGACATCCTGGTCGGCAAGGTCACCCCGAAGGGCGAGACCGAGCTCACGCCCGAGGAGCGGCTGCTGCGCGCCATCTTCGGCGAGAAGGCCCGGGAGGTGCGCGACACCTCCCTGAAGGTGCCCCACGGTGAGAGCGGCAAGGTCATCGACGTGAAGGTGTTCAGCCGCGACGACGGCCACGAGCTCCCGCCCGGCGTCAACGAGCTGGTGCGCGTGTACGTCGCCCAGAAGCGCAAGATCAGCGAGGGCGACAAGCTCGCCGGTCGCCACGGCAACAAGGGCGTGATCGCCAAGATCCTGCCGATCGAGGACATGCCCTACCTCTCCGACGGCACGCCCGTAGACATCATCCTCAACCCGCTCGGCGTCCCGTCCCGCATGAACGTCGGCCAGGTGCTCGAGGCGCACCTCGGCTACGTCGCCCGCCACGGTTGGGAGGGCGAAGGCGACACGGTCGTACGCGACAGCGGCCGCAAGACCAGCACGGTCACCGAACCGTCGGTGTGGATCGCGAGCCCGGTGTTCGACGGTGCGCACTGGGACGAGGTCGACGCCTCCGGTCCGACCGGGACGATCGAGCAGCTCTTCGAGCGGATGCGTCCCGACAGTGCCGACGGCAGCACGCGCCTGGTGCGGGCCGACGGCAAGGCGACGCTCTACGACGGGCGTACCGGCGAGGCCTACGACCGGGCGGTCACGGTGGGGTGGATCTACATCCTGAAGCTCGCCCACCTCGTCGACGACAAGATCCACGCCCGCTCGACCGGCCCGTACTCGATGATCACCCAGCAACCCCTGGGTGGGAAGGCGCAGTTCGGCGGTCAGCGCTTCGGCGAGATGGAGGTATGGGCACTCGAGGCGTACGGCGCGTCGTACGCGCTCCAGGAGATCCTCACCATCAAGTCCGACGACGTGCTCGGACGGGTGAAGGTGTACGAGGCGATCGTGAAGGGCGAGAACATCCCCGAGCCGGGGATCCCCGAGAGCTTCAAGGTCCTCATCAAGGAGATGCAGGCACTGTGCCTCAACGTCCGGGTGATGGACGCCGACGGCCAGGAGGTCGAGATCCGCGAGCTCGACGAGGACGCGTTCCGCACGACCGAGTCGCTCGGCATCGACCTGTCCCGCCCGGAGCGGGGCACCGACGAGGACGACGAACGCCGGCGCCAGCCGGCCTTCTGACCGGTGGCGCCAGCGCCCGAGGGTTGGGTGGGTCCCGGGGATGTGGGACACGACGGCGAGATGCAAGACGAGCACGGCCCAGCACGACGAGGCACGACGACGCGACGGGAGAGGGTGAGCGATGCTTGACGTGAACGACTCGGACCGGTTGTCGATCTCGCTGGCCACCGCGGAGCAGATCCGCATGTGGTCCAACGGCGAGGTGAAGAAGCCCGAGACGATCAACTACCGCACGCTGAAGCCCGAGAAGGACGGCCTGTTCTGCGAGAAGATCTTCGGGCCGACCAAGGACTGGGAGTGCTACTGCGGCAAGTACAAGCGCGTCCGGTTCAAGGGGATCATCTGCGAGCGCTGCGGTGTCGAGGTCACGCGCTCGAAGGTGCGGCGCGAGCGCATGGGCCACATCGAGCTCGCAGCCCCCGTCACCCACATCTGGTACTTCAAGGGCGTGCCGAGCCGCCTCGGCTACCTGCTCGACATCGCGCCCAAGAGCCTCGAGAAGGTCATCTACTTCGCCGCGCACCTCATCACGTGGGTCGACGCGGATCGTCGCCACGAGGCGCTTCCCGAGCTCGAGGCCGAGGTGCGAGCCGAGCTCGAGGAGATCGACCGCGAGCGCGAGCTGAAGCTGCGCGCCCGTGACGAGGAGTACGAGGCCGACCTGGCGCGTCTCGAGGAGGGCGGCGCGCACCCGCGCAAGGCCGACCTCGAGCGGGCCGAGAAGGCCCGCAACCGTGACTTCGAGGAGCTGCGCGAGCGCTACGACCTCGAGCGCGACTTCCTCAAGTCGGTGTGGGACACCTTCAAGGGCCTCTCGCCCAAGCAGCTCGTCGACGACGAGCGCATCTGGCGCGAGATCGTCGAGCGCTACCAGGACTACTTCGCCGGGGGGATGGGCGCGGAGGCGGTCAAGGAGATGATCAGCCGGCTCGACCTCGACGTCGAGGAGGAGCTGCTGAAGGAGACGATCGTCACCACCAAGGGCCAGCGCAAGGCCAAGGCGATCAAGCGGCTGAAGGTGGTCTCGGCGTTCCGGCGCAAGGACGGCGACGGCCGGCAGGTGAACTCGCCGATGGGGATGGTGCTCGACGCCGTCCCGGTGATCCCACCCGACCTGCGGCCGATGGTTCAGCTCGACGGTGGTCGCTTCGCGACCTCGGACCTCAACGACCTGTACCGGCGGGTCATCAACCGCAACAACCGGCTGAAGCGCCTGCTCGACCTGGGCGCGCCCGAGATCATCATCAACAACGAGAAGCGGATGCTCCAGGAGGCCGTCGACGCGCTGTTCGACAACGGCCGCCGTGGGCGCCCGGTCACCGGCCCCGGCAACCGCGCGCTCAAGTCGCTCTCCGACATGCTCAAAGGCAAGCAGGGTCGGTTCCGCCAAAACCTGC
>Ga0136613_10002179_pt1 | contig 10422 bp, 8 predicted proteins | sample AntDrymUQ2722106_2_FD_106649 | JGI IMG/M metagenome (GOLD analysis project Ga0136613, IMG submission 106649) | Polar desert sand microbial communities from Dry Valleys, Antarctica - metaG UQ272 (21.06) | ecosystem: Environmental > Terrestrial > Soil > Desert | place: Antarctica: Dry Valley... | reverse complement strand
TCGTGGCTGCGCTAGGCTGGGTACGCGCTCCCCGTGGGCGTGGCCGGGACGTGGCGCAGCTTGGTAGCGCACTTGACTGGGGGTCAAGGGGTCGCAGGTTCAAATCCTGTCGTCCCGACGGTCGAAACGGGCGGTTCCTCTCGACGGGGGAACTGCCCGTTTCGTGTTCGTGACCTGCGGAAAGGTCCGGTTGCTCGGAGGCCTGTGATCACCGCGCTCTGGTCGAGTTGTGGCTCCCGTGGTGCGTGGAAGGGCCCCCGTGGTCGCGGTGTGGTCGCACCGCGCTGCCGGACTGCCGGGGTGCTGGCAGTGGCTTCCTGGTCAGGTCGGGATGGCGGTGGTCGCAGTGGGAGCTCCCTCTGCCCGGAGATTCTCCTCGGCGAGGCGCAGCGCGGTGTCGATGGCGTCGACGGCCTGGTGGGCGACATGGCGTAGCAGATGGCCGTAGACCTCGGTGGTGGTCGAGAGAGTGGAGTGGCGCATCGCCTTGGACGCCATCGCCAGCGGCACCTGCGAGGACAGCATGGTGGTCGCGGCGAAGTGGCGCAGGTCGTGCACCCGGATGCGCGGCAGGCCGGCCTTATCGGTGAGCGTGTGCAGGCGCCGCAGGACGTACTCGGGCCGCAGCGGTTGCCCGGCTTGCCGGGTGAAGACAAGGTCCTGCTCCTGGTAGGCGACGGCGACTGCGACCCGCTGCAGGCGTTGCCGCTCGGTCTGGCGGCGCAGCGCTGACACGGCGCGGCCGGACAGGCCGATCCAGGCGTGGCTGCTGCGGGTCTTCGGCGTGGTGAACACCGGCGTGGTGTTGTTGATGTTGGACAGTGTCCAGCGGACGAACAGGAGGCGGGCGTCGAGGTCGACGTCGGCCCAGTGCAGGGCCAGTGCCTCGCCTTTGCGCATGCCGGTGCAGACGATGAGCTCGAACAGCTCGGTGAGCGGGTCGGCGACAGCCGCGCAGTGCTGCAGGAAGGTCACCGCCTGGGCGGGTGACCAGCACACCCGATCCTGGCGTCGAGGGCGAGGGACGTTGGCGAAGCGGGCCGGGTTGTGCAGGAGGCGATGCTGGCGCACGGCGTCGCCGAGCGCGCTGGACAGCGTCGCGACACAGCGGTGAACGGTGACCGGCCCGCGGCCTGCCGCGAGCTGCTCGCCGACCCAGGCGGCGACGTGGTGATGGGTCAGCTCCTCGAGCCGGATCGCCCCGAGGGCGGGGGAGAGGTCCTTGGTGATGTAGTCGCGGTAGCGGGCCATGGTCGTCGGCTTGAGGGAGAGGGCCTTGTGCTCGATCCAGGCGGCGAGATAGTCGGCGAGGGTCTGGCGGTCGTCGCTGTGGACGCCGGCGCGTTCGCAGGCCAGGACCCTGTGCAGAGCGCTGCGGGCGGCGGCCTGGGTGGGGAAGCCGCTGCGGCGCAGGGTCTTTCGTCGCCCGTTGAGGCTGGGGAGATCGACAGCGAAGGCCCACCGTCCGTGACGGCGTTGCGCAAGGGCGGGGCAGCCTGCGCCGATTTGGCGGCCAGCGGCGTCGCGGCAGCCGCAACGGCGGTAGACACGTCCTCGGTTGGGGTTCCTGCTCATCGTCGATCTCTCCGTCCTGCCGGGCCGTGGTGGTCCGGTTCGGATCGGAGTCTGCGTCGGGTTGCGACCACACTGCGACCACGAGCACGGGTGCCGCAGGTCGACGCCGCCGCATTTGTCGCGTCGTCACTGATGAGCAGCGGCCATCCGCGTTTGACGTCGAGCCGTTCGCGAGTCCGTGCCCGCGTGATGTTTTGACGACCCCGCATGCGCGCGAGTCTCTCAGGCGTCCACGGTGAAGGCGGCGGTGTAGCCGCGCCCCGGGCCGAGGTGCTCGTAGACGACGGTGGGGCGGATGCGGTTCCACCGGTGCCCGAGCAGTAGGGCGAGGCCGCCGGGGCCGGCGAGGAACAGATGGACGCGCTCCGCGACGGGCTGGGTATCGAGCTCCTGTCGGACCAGATCGCGGATCTGCTGGGCGTACGCCACTGCCTGTCCGGCTCCCGTGATGGCCTGGTCGTCCGCGCCATCGGCTGGTTGGATGGTAATCAGCTCTCCGACCGGGGTCGCCTCCTTCCGCAGGTACTCGGCGACAGCCGCCGTCGGGTTGACGGCCACGCCCACCGCGACGGCTAGGTCACCGCCGAGACCGAGCGGTGTGCGCTGCACTTGGGGCAGGGGCACCGGTGTCTTCGGGGTGTCGGTCGACCACAGCTGGCCGCCCTGCAGGTAGCGCAGCGTGTGCTGGCGGACAGCAGGCAGCACGGTACCGACGCGGAAGAACGTCGCTTGCCGCATTGCGCCACGGACGAGGGTGGAGGTCCACCCTTCGCTCTCCAGGGTCGCGGCTGCTTCGGTCAGCTCGCGGTCCATGCTCTGCCAGTCGGATGGGTCGCGGGGCTGGACCCGGACGCGGGGCTGGTCGCCATCGAACAGGTCGATCCAGTTCAGCGCGACGGTGGCCTCGTCGGCATGCGGGTCGGTGTCGATGGCCTGGACGACGAGGATCGCGGAGGGCTCTACGCGACGGAGCCCGAGCTCGTCGACGGCCTGGTGGATGTCCTTCGCTGTCACGACGCGCTGACCGCCCTCCACCCACTTTGCGACGGTGTTGAACCCATGCTGCAGAGCGGTTTCGCTGTCGTCGAGGCCCGCGGCGACCATCAGCGCGCGCACGTGCGCACGCTCAGCGGTGACGGCTCGGCCAGGGTGGAACTGCAGATGCTCGAGCATGTCGAGGAGGTTCTCTCGGCTCACTCCGACGTGGTCCGCCCAGGCGTCGACCGCCTTCCCGGCGGCGCTGGTGGCACTGGCCTGGCGGGCGTAGGGCACCAGCAGGTCGGTCCGTCCGTCCACACGACCGAGCAGCGCGTGCGCGCTGTCCAGCGGCCGGTTCGTGACGAGGCGCAGATGCGGGGCCGGGCCGTTGGCTGACAGCTCGGTGTAGCTGGCGTAGAGCTTCTCGAGCACGGACCGGCCGTTCTTCTTCCGCGTGAGCAGGTAGGTCTCCTCAAGGAGAAACGCGGTGCTGGTCGCCCATTTGACCTGGGTGTAGACGCCTGCGGCGTCCGGGGCGGTCAGCCGGAGCACGAGGTCGTCGACGTGCGCGGCGTCCTTGCTTTCGACCTCGAGCTGCGCGAAGGGACTCCGCGGCCCGATAACGCGCATCGCGCCACCCCAGACAATCAGGTCCTGGAAGCTGTCGCCGCCGCGGCGCACCCCGGAGGCGGATGGGGGGCCGGCGGCCGGCTTGAGCTGGGTCATCAGGTAGCTGATCCTTACGTAGTCGGGCGAGGTGGGATGGCGTGCCTGCGTCGTCCCCGGTGGGCAACGACTTGGTCGAGGGTGCCGTCGGACCGGTGCACGAGCAGCATCAACGGCTCGGTGTACTGGCGGGAGGCGCGGCGGATCGAGGTCACGTCCTGGCTGCTCGCGCCGCAGGCGGCCGGGTGGCTGTGCCAGTCACCGACGTAGCCCAGCCACGGGTGCTGGTGTTCGGCGAGGGCGGTGTCGAGAGCGGCTTGCGCCTGTGGCTCGTCGCGGCTCCACGAGTTCGTGGTCGCGCCCGGGTCGGGCACTTCGACGGCGTGGCGGACGACGACGTAGCGGGCGTCCCACCAGCCCAGCAGCAGCCCGCCGGTCTCCCGCGGGTGAGCGGCCACCGCGGCGGCCGCGATCACTTTGGTGGCGTCCGGATGCACGTCAACCATGACAGAAATGTCAGTCACGAGGCCGCCGCGTGTGTCGTATCCCGTGAGTCCGCGGAAGTGATCTCGCCGCGATGGTGGTATGGCGGCTCGGGCTGAGGGCTTTGGACCTGGACGACTGAGGCCGGAAGAGCGCACTCGCGCGTGGCCTCGTCGAGGACGACGCGGAGGGCCAGTCCGGCGGCGGCAACAACCGCTCCCGGCGGGGTCGGAGAGACCGGGCTGCCGCATCCCCGTTCGCGCAGCCCGGTCGTGTCGTCGAGCAGCGGCAGGGCAGGCAGGTGCGCCTCGCTGCGGCGCTGCGGCATCCGGTCGACGCGTAGCACGTCGCCGTCGCGCTGCACGCACGCCGAGACGACGGTGTGCCCTAATTCGCGGCCGACGCGGTCGGCGGCCGTGGCCAGCAGGCTGCTCGCGCGGGCGCTGCCGGTCGCATCGAGCACCACCTGGTGGCCACGAACCAGCGCGACGGCGTCGTCCAGGTCGTAGAGCGGGCCTCGCGTCCGGACCCTGGAGACGTCCGGGTCCACCCCGGACAGGCAGGCACGTACGGCCTCGGTCTTCGGCCTGCCCACGTGCTCGACACGGGCCAGGTGCCGGACAATGTTGCCCGGCCGCAGCCGCTCACCGTCGACCAGGGTCAAGTACCGAGCCCCGGAGCGGAACAGCAAGTCGGCGGCGAAGGAGCCGATCGCGCCGCAGCCGACCACCGCGATGGGCACGTCGGCGAGCTGCGGCGCGGCCGGGCCTGCCCGCATGACGCGGGTGGCCGCGCTGGTGTCGGCGCTCTCGCACGCCACCACGTCGATGTCGGCGGCAGCCCTCCGCACGCGCAGGGCGAGAGCGCCCGGTGCACCGCCGTGGGTGTAGCGCAGCAGGAGCAGGGAGACCACGCCGAAGCTGATCAGCCGGTCGACCTCAGTGGCGCGGTGGTCGAGGGCGGCAGCGACGTCGTTCCAGCTCCGCAGCGGTCGCGTCACGACGCCGATGTCCGCGACCCAGGCGAGGCGGTTGTTCTTACGGCTTCGGCGACGACCGTCCACATCCCGGATCCGCCGCCGCTCGGCGGTGACGGTCACCGTGCCGGAAGTCGGGCCAATCGTGGTGCGCACTGGGGTGTCGAACACCAGCGCGGACGCGTCGTACAGAACAAGGGCCGTCGGGTCCTGCTCGAGGTACCGCTCGAGGTCGCAGGAGTCGTCGTCCGGCCAGCCAGCCGCGGTCTGCTCCATCCAGTCGGCGATGCGAGCGAGCAACTCGTGCGGGTTCCGCCACGGCGCCTCGTCGACCGGCCACTCGTCCTCCCACAGGCACGGCGCCCCGTTCTCGTCGACGTGGAAGGTGGGCTCGAGCCGCGCACCGGCATCGAGGATCAGGACCTGGGGCGGAGCGAACGGGAAGGCCGGCGTTGGCGTGATCCCCACCCGTGCGGTGGCCGGTCCGCCGCCGGAGCCCACCCACCGCACCGAGCCCCGCAACTGCTCCCCGTCGTCGGAGAAGCCGAGCGCGACCATCTCCTCCCGCCACCGGTCGGTGGCGGCAGCGAGGGAGTGGCTCACGCGTACCGGCCCCTGCCTGCGGGCACGGCCGGTGCACCCTTGACCCGCGTACCGGAGGACTTCGTCGTCCCATCGGCGTTGCAGTAGTCGGGCAGCGGAAACACATCCTCGGGCTGGTCGACGTTCTGCGTCGGGCCGAGCAGGTCACGCCAGAGGGTCGCGGACCTGCACGTATCCTGCTCCTCGAGCGCCTCCTCCGCGAGGTCTGCGGCCTCGGCAATGCGGTCCGCAGCGGCCTCAATCTGCTTCGCCGTGGCCTTCGTCTTGACGGTGCGGTCGTCCAGCGTCGGGTCGTCGGGGCCCTCATCGACGTAGTCGGGCAGCCGGTCGGCGATCCCCCGCAGGATCGCGCACAGGTAGTCGGCGACGGTGTTCTCGTCCGGCTGCAGGTCCTCAAAGGCGTGGTAGGTGAGGACCTCGAAGAAATAGCCGCCGGGCTGGTCGTCGACCCAGGTACGGCGGATCTGCCGGATGAGCTTGACCATCGGCACGTACACGCCGCTGTTCGGGTTGTCGGCGGAGAGCAGGAACTCCTTGTTCGCGGCGGTGGTGAGCTCGCCCATCCTGGTCGGGTTGGTCTCCACCCAGCTCGCCCGGCCGTCCTCCTCGATCCTCTCGGGGATCTGCCAGTGGTCGTCCGGGTGGTCGACGCAGGGGCGGGCAATGACAACATCGACGGACAGGTCGTAGTCAGGAAACTCGATCTTGACCGACCGGTGCTGGCGTTCCACGCGGTCGGGAAAGGCGTCCTGGAGGACATCGGTGACGTGGTCCAGGGTCTTGCCGGGGCGCAGCGAGGCGGTGGCCTTCGTGAGCCGCGCGAACACATCGACGTCCTTGACACGCTTGATCGACACATCCCGGCCGTAGGAACCGATGAGGAACGTGCTCACGCCGAGGTCGGTGAGCCATCCGTCGGCCTCCAGGACCTCGGTGACATCCTTGTGCGCCTTCGCGGCGTTCTTCGCGTCGATCTCCGGCTCGATCCGCCCGAGCGCGGCCTTGAACTGCGTGGCGAGAGTCGCCATCCGCTGCATCTCCCTTCATCACGACGATCTGCGCCTGCTACCGGCGTCGGGCGGCCCGCCTGCTGTGCGACCAGGCGCGAAGTTAGCCGTCACCACCGACACTTTGGACCGACCCCCGCGGGCCGGACATCTATCCCTCGACCCGGCCGCAGCCGTCCTTAGCGCGGTGCCAGCCCCCGTGATGGGACCTGCCGCCCGTGTCGAGATGTCGGGCTACCGCGAGTTCGGGGGTGGTGGCGGGCACATCGCGGGTGTGCTGGCCGAAGCCCGCGTGCAGCGTTGGCAGGGGACGCCGGAGCTGGCACGAAGGCTTGGCTCATTCCGCGGCGTCGAAGATCGATCCGACGCGGTCGAGTAGTGACGCCCATTCGCGGCCGAGTACCGCCGTGATCTGTACCTCCAGCTCATGCCGGGCGTTCTCCTGAAACCATTCGCGGTTCCGCCGGAGCACCCGGCCCCGGTAGCCCGGGCCGTTGCCCCACTCCCCGATATTCTCCGACCAGAACTGGGGGTCCTGCCGCAGTTGTCTCTGGTAGTGCGTCATGCTCGTCAACTGCAGCTTGCGCAGCAGCTCCTCGTAGGCAGTGGCCATGACGCTCTGGGCTTGCGACAGCAGTTCCGCTGCCTCCGGCAGAGATTCGCTCAGTGTCTCGCACACATCCGAGAATCCAGTGACGGAGGCGCTCAGTGCGGCTACGGCCATCTTGCGGCCGCCGTAGCCGAGTTGGTGGGAATAGCTCAGCGAGCGCCACTCGCCGCTCCGTCGGGCCGCCGCGTGCACCGTGCTCGCGTGGACCAGCCCGATCTCGTCGAGCAGCGTGTCGTGAACGCGTCCGCCGGCACCGTCCAGGTCGCGGTGCTGGCGGATCCAGGTCGCGACAAGGCGCCCGGCTTCCCGTTGCACGGACTGCACCTGCTCCCGCTCGGCGTTCGAGAGCAGGAGCTGGGTCCGGTCGAGCACATCGTTCAGCCGGCGGCGGAACTCCTGGCGCGTGTTCCGCACCCGGTCCCCGACGAAGGCCCGGAGCGACGCCGGATCGTCCTCGAACGAGTTGAAGAAGTGGATCGGCAGGTTGCTCAACCGGTACGGGTTCAGCGCCGTCGAGACCTGTTCGCCTTTGAGGTCGTACCCCTCGTCGTCCGACTCGGCCCGCAGCCCGCTCTCGTCCTTGACGGCGAGTGCCTCGCCGGGTCTGGCCAGGACGACGATGCCGGCGTTCTGGTCGATCTGGGTGTTGTTGATCTCCCGGGCTCGCTGGAGCAGGTGCTGGACCGGCTGCGACGGAGCGTCGTTGAAGCCGGAGCAGAGGATGGATACCGTGTGCGGGTCCTCCAGCAGGTCCTCAAGGTCGGCGCGCGCGGCCGGCTGGTCGATGCCCCGGGTGTCGACCAGGCTGATCCCTAGGTCGTCGATCTTCAGCAGTTCGGGTACGACGATGTCGATGCGGGCAGGGAACGAGAACTCCGGGTGCCGACCGTTGTTGATGCGCTCGAACGTGGTTCTGATCCACTCCAGGGGACTGGCCGTGGAAGTGGGACTGTGCCACTCGTCGCGCCGGTCGCGTCGGTGCAGGCCCATCAGAGTCAGCACCTCGACGATGAGGTCGCGGCGCTCCGTGAGCTTCCCGGCGAGTTCTTTCGCGGGGTCGGTTCGCACCGTCTTGCCGTCGGGTCCTTTGAACCGGCGCGGGGCAAGCCCGGTCATGTTGCGGATGGCGCGCTCGATCTCCCGCGGGACGGCGGGCGTCTCATCCTCCCCATCCTCGGCCGACCCACTGGTTTGCCGGAGCTGGTCGACGAAGTCCTCCACGTCCGCCCGGATGTCGTCGTGCGACCGGGGCTCGACGATGATGCCGAAGCCGGGCCCGCTGCTCAGATGGACCTCGCACAGGGTGACGCCGCCGCCCCCCGTCTCGAGAACCGGCACCGGCCGACCCTGCTGACCAGTGATCTCCAGGCCGGTCGCCCGGCAGATCGCCGTCGACTTGCCGATGCCGATGCTGCCGATGAACGCGATCTGGTGCTCACGGCGCAGCAGCAGCTCCGCACCCTGGACGATCTCGTCGATGTACTCCTTGAGGCGTTGCTGGAACGCCGGACGAGCTTCCGGGTCCTCAGCCGCCGCGGTGAGCGCGGCCGCCATCTGCTCGGCCTTCCACAGCAGATTTTGGTCCGGGTGGTCGAGCGCCGGACGGGGGAGTAGACGCCAGCTCCTGCCGAGGACATCGGCCAGCTCGGCGGCCTCTTCCGTACCGATGGCCGTCAGCAGCTTGTCCAGCTCGTCGTCGGAGATCTTGCGTTCTCCGGCCTCGACGCGCGACAGCACCGCCGGACTCCAGGTGACGCGCCGGGCCAGGTCGGCCTGCTTCAAGCCGGTGCGTTCCCGGAGCTGAGCCAGGCGGTGGCCTACCTGAACATCGCCGAAGTCGTCCATCAGGGCGGTCCCTTTCGTCGCTTGCGGAGAGCTTGCAGCAACGTTGCGGCATCGTCAAGGCGCGTCGCGAGGTGTCGGCTGTGCGGGCGATCCGTCGATGGCTGACGGGCGGTTGGTCGTCACCCGCAGAGGTTTCGAGTCCCGCGGCCGTAAGCGATCCCGGCGGTCGAACTCGCGGTGATCCCCCCGCCTTCGTCCACAACGCCGACATGGGTTTCCTCCTTCAGCATCTCGCGGCGGCGCAGCTGATCGCAGCCAAGGGTGCTCACCGGCGGCGCGTCGGCCCTGAACCTGCTGACGGAGGCGCCGGTGTTGCCGCAGCTGAATGGCCAGGTCAGCCCCTCGGGCGACCCGCGCACCGGGTGAGCGTGGCGGACGCCGTCGCTGCTGCCGGCATCTCCGCGGCCGAGGGGCGCGACGTAGGCCTAGCCCAGGCTCCGAGATGATGAGCCAATGCGATCGGCGTGGTTGAAGTGGGCTCGCGGTGTGGAACACCAGCAGGTGATGGCGCGCGCGACGCGTGAGCACCAGCAGTCGGGCATCTCAAATCTGTACGAGCGCTGCGACAATGCAGGGGACGCCACCGACCCGCTCCTGCGCATGCACTGGCATCTCGCGGAGGCCGCGACGGTCCCTGAGCGCTGGGGAGTGCTGCTCGGCGATGTGTTCACGAACTTCCGGGCCGCACTGGATCACGCGATGTGGGCGGCGGTCCTGCGGCACTCAGGGCCGCCGGACCGTGCGGAGGATGTCCAGTTCCCGATCGCTCTGGAGCCGAGGAAGATGAAGAACCCGCGCCAGAAACTTCGGTCGCTGGTCGCCCCGGCGGTGTGGGAGATGATTGAGACGGTGCAGCCCATGCTGTTGGACGACCCGCAGCGGCACGAGCTGGAGACGTTGCGGTGGGGGTCGAACATCGACAAGCACCGGTTCCTGCATGTGGCCGCCCGTGCATACGTAGATGTCGGTCCGGTCATCGTGCGACCGGACGTCGCCGAGCTGGAGGTCGTCGACGAGTGGCGGGCTCCGGGGCAAGTCCAGGTCGGTGACGTGGTGGCGGGGTTAACTCTGCGCCGGTCGAGCGAAGGGCAAGGAGTGGATCTCTGCGCGACGCTCGCGCATACGTTCGTCCTCCAGGTAGGCGATGCCCCCCCAGCATGGGTGCCACTCGCCGATGCGATGGAGGCTGTCAACGAGTATGTACTCTCCGTGATCTTCGCGTTTGCGGACCTGCTGGGTGAGGACCTTCCAGATCCCGACAGCCTTGAGCTTGGCATGGAGCATGCCGCAGTGGCACCGGAATTCGAAGGTCACCCGCTGCGAGGGGGAGCTGCGCCCACGGATCCGCCGCTATAGCCAGTTGGTCGCCTCGGGGTTTAACCCTTAACGCAAAGTCAATATCGGGGCCCCGAACACATGCTCGAATTGACTGGGAAAGGTGGAGCGAATCTGGAGCACGGACCTGATCTGAACCTGCGAGAACTGCGCTCAACGGTGTCGAACTGCTCCACCTTGACCTGCGCAGAGTCTGTTTCTGCAGGTCAGCGTACTTGTCGGGCCGGGCTGGGGGTCAAGGGGTCGCAGGTTCAAATCCTGTCGTCCCGACCCGACGCAGAGAGCCCGCTGACCTGACCGCGACGCTAGGTCAGCGGGCTCTCTGCTGTTTCAGGCATGATCTT
>Ga0136613_10002178_pt1 | contig 10424 bp, 7 predicted proteins | sample AntDrymUQ2722106_2_FD_106649 | JGI IMG/M metagenome (GOLD analysis project Ga0136613, IMG submission 106649) | Polar desert sand microbial communities from Dry Valleys, Antarctica - metaG UQ272 (21.06) | ecosystem: Environmental > Terrestrial > Soil > Desert | place: Antarctica: Dry Valley... | reverse complement strand
TTGGCGTACATCAGCTCGGAGGCGAGGATCTTCTTCGCCTTCACGAACATCTGCTTCTCGCCGGTCGAGAGCCCCTTCTCGTGGTCGCGCAGCGACAGATTCTTGACGACCTCTGCGAGCTCGAAGATGTCGCCCGTCTTCATCTTGTCGCGGTTGTGCTTGAAACGACGGTTCCAGTTCTTCGGCATCTCCGACTCGCCCGCCGTGAGAGCCTTGACGACGGTCGTGACGAGATCCTCTTCGATCACCCCGCGCAGGCCGACCTTCTCGGCGCTCTCGGTGGGGACGTTCACGGTCATGTCGTTGTGCAGGATCTGGATCGTCAGGTACTCGCGCGTCTGCCCCAGGACCTCGCGCTTTTCCTTCTTGATGACCGTGCCTGCCCCGTGGTGCGGATACACCACCTTGTCGCCGACGTCGAACAAGCCAGCCTCCCCTTCGTGAAAATGGTCGTAACAGTGAAGAAGCCGGCGGTCAGGATCTCCGCCGGCGTGCGCAGTCCACTGTAGCAGAAATCCCTGGAAAACACCTCATTTTCGAGCGGATTTCCCTTATTTGCGGGGATTATTCTCCGCTCACGCGCTCGAGCGCCACCCGCATGGCGTCGCGAAGTGTCTCGGTCTCGTAAACGGCGATCGCGCTGCGGCTGCGGCTTCCCGTCGGCGCAACGGCCGCGGTCACGCCGAGCTTGGCGCACTCCTCCAGCCGCCGCTCGGCCTGAGCGGCCACCCGCAACCGCCCGGTGAGCCCGATCTCGCCGAAGGCCACCAACCCGTCGCGGACGGGAGCACCCCGCGCGGCCGATGCGATCGCCAGGGCGATCGCGAGATCGGCACCCGGCTCGTCGATCCGCATCCCGCCGGCGACGTTGACGAAGACGTCCGCAGAGCCGAGCGCGAGCCCCGCGTGGCGGGAGCAGACAGCGACGATCATCGCTAGCCGCTTCGGATCGACGCCCGTCGCGACGCGGCGCGGCATCGCGAGGTCGGTCGGCGCGACGAGCGACTGGATCTCGAGCAGAAGCGGCCGCGTCCCCTCGAGAGCGCAGGCGACGGCGGCGCCGACCTCGCCCGCGTGCGTGCGGCCGAAGAGCTCGGACGGATCGGGGACGCCGACGAGACCCTGACCCGTCATCTCGAAGACGCCGATCTCGTTCGTCGAGCCAAAGCGGTTCTTAACCGCCCGCAGGATCCGGTGGGCGTGATACCGGTCGCCCTCGAACTGGAGCACGCAGTCGACGAGATGCTCGAGCACGCGTGGCCCCGCGACCGCGCCGTCCTTCGTGACGTGGCCGACCAGGATCGTCGCCACGCCGAACTCCTTCGCGACGCGGAGGAGCCGTCCGGCGGCCTCCCGCACCTGACCGACGGAGCCGGGCGCGGAGCCCAGATCATTCGCGTAGAGCGTCTGGACCGAGTCGATCACGCAGACGTCGGGCCGCTCGCGCTCGAGCGTCGCGCAGACCGTGTCGAGCTCGGTCTCGGCGAGGATCTCGATTCCGTCGGTGCCGCCGAGGCGCGCAGCGCGCAGCTTCACCTGGGCGGTCGACTCCTCGCCGGTGACGAGCAGTGCCCGCCGGCCCGATGCGGCGACGGCCCCGAGCGCCATCAGGAGCAGAGTCGACTTGCCGACGCCCGGCTCGCCGCCGACGAGGACGAGGCTCGCCGGGACGAGGCCGCCACCGAGCACGCGGTCGAGCTCGGGAACGCCGGTCGAGATCCGCTCCGCCTCCACTGCCGAGACGTCGACGAGCTTCAAGAGCGGTTTGGCCGCCGAACGCGACGCCGAGGCAGCCGCGGCCTCTTCGATCAGCGAGCCGAACGCGTTACAGCCCGGGCACTTGCCGAACCAGCGTCCGGCCGAATAGCCGCACTCGGTGCACGCGAACTGAACCGCCGCCTTCGCCATCGCCCGAGGCTAGCCGCGCGGGCGGACGAGAACGTCACAGCTCCGTGACCGGACCGTGCCGAAAGGAGAACGATTCATCCCCAAGCCCGCGATCGCGGCTGCTCGTGCGAGATGATGAGCCGGACGGTGTCGAAGCGATTTCGCGCCTTCCTCGTCCGAACGAGCGCCTGGCTCCTGGCTCTCGGGGACGGTGCGAAGCTCATCGGAATCGCGCTCTGGGCGACGTTCCTGATCGGAACCGCGCTCGTCGATGTGAGTCGCGCGGCCCAGCGTCCGGCCGAGTAACCACACTCGCTGCACGTGAACTGGACCGCCGGTGTCGCCATCGCTCGGGCTAGCCGTTCTGGTGGACGAGAACGTGACGCGGGGGCGTCGAAACTGCGTCGATTCTGCGTGGTTCGAGCGTCATCGTGCCCGACCACGCCCAGTCCTCGATCCGACCGACGAGACCTGCGCGGATCGGGTTCCGCAAGGTGTACGCGATCGCTGCGACGAGGTGCTAGTCGGCGGCGATCGGCGTCGGACGGTAGCGCTCGCCGAACAGATGCCCTCGGCGGTCGTAGCGCCGGTTGAGCTCACGCGCGTACAACCCGTTCAGCATCTGCATCCCAAGTGAGACCTGCGGCTCGCGACCGGAGAAGAGCAGGAGGTGATAGTGCGTCGCCATCAAGCACCAGGCGACGACCTGCCAGCCGACCCGTTCGCCCACCTTTCGGAGCTGGTGCAGGAACACGAGCCGATCGAGATCCTCGAAGAAGATCGGCGCATGATCGATCCCTCGGGCGGTCATGTGCCAGGCGCTGCCCGCCTCGTAGATCCGGTGCTTGTAAGGCATCCGACGACCGTAGCCGTTCACCCTGCCCGAACCCGACGACCTGGTGCGAATTGTCACGGTCCCGATGCAGAATTGTTGCAATGGCCATGTGCTTTTCAGCCACCCGTCACAGCAACGGACGCAGACACGGTTGCAGAGACGGACGCAGACGCGGTTACAGCATCGACAGTTCGCACGCTGCCGTGGAACGGCCGAGGCCGCCTGCTGGCGGCCTCGGTTCGAAGCTCGTGTGCGCGCGCTATTCCTCCGAGGAGGCGTCCTCCTCGTCGGCGGGCTCGTCGGGCGGCACAGTCACCTTCTCGGGCACCTTCTCGCGCTCGACCTCGCCCTCGACGAGCCTGATGTCGACGAGCGACTCGTCGTCGACCGGGTTCTCGCGGCGCTCGACCATGATCGTCGCCCCCGGTGTCAGCTCGCGGCCGAGCACGTAGTCGGCGAGCGGATCCTCGATGTAGCGCTGGATCGCGCGGCGGAGCGGCCGAGCGCCCATCGCGGGGTCGAAGCCCTGCTCGACGAGCAACTCCTTCGCGTCGTCGGAGAGCTCGATCGAGACCTCGTGCGTCGCCATCTGCTCGCGCAGCCGCTTCAGCATCAGGTCGACGATGTGCAGGATCTCCGCCTTGTCGAGCTTGTGGAAGACGATCGTCTCGTCGATCCGGTTCAGGAGCTCAGGCCGGAAGACCTTCTTCAGGTCGCCCATGACGCGGCTCTTCATCTCGTCGTACGAGAGCCCGATCTCGTCGCCGATCGAGAAGCCGAGCGTCTGGTTCTTCGAGATCTGAGCGGCGCCGATGTTCGACGTCATGATCACGATCGTGTTTCGGAAATCGACCTTGCGCCCCTGCGAGTCGGTGAGCTTCCCCTCCTCCAGGATCTGGAGCAGGATGTTGAAGACGTCCGGATGGGCCTTCTCGATCTCGTCGAGGAGGAGCACCGAGTACGGCTTGCGGCGCACAGCCTCGGTCAGCTGGCCGCCCTCGTCGTAGCCGACGTAGCCAGGAGGCGAGCCGACGAGCCGTGACACGGAGTGCTTCTCCATGTACTCCGACATGTCGACCTGGATCATCGCGTCCTCGTCGCCGAAGAGGAACTCGGCGAGCGTGCGGGCGAGCTCCGTCTTCCCCACGCCCGACGGGCCGAGAAAGATGAACGAGCCGGTCGGACGCTTCGGGTCCTTGATCCCGGCCCGGGCGCGCCGGATCGACTTGGAGACCGCGATCACGGCCTGCTGCTGCCCAATCACGCGCTTGTGGAGCTCGTCCTCCATCCGGATCAGCTTCTGCGACTCAGCCTCGGTCAGCTTGAAGACGGGGATCCCGGTCCACATCGAGACGATGTCCGCAATCTCGTCCTCGCCCACGACGGGCTGCTCCTCGGACTCCTCGGTGCGCCAGTTCTCCTCGAGCTCCTTCTTCTTCTGCGTCAGCTTCCGCTCCTTGTCGCGCAGCGCGGCAGCCTTCTCGAACTCCTGGGCCTCGATCGCGGTTTCCTTGTCGGTGCGCACGCGCTCGATCTCGTCCTCGAGCTCGCGGTAACGCGGTGGCGCCGTCATCGTCTTGATCCGGAGCCGGGAGCCGGCCTCGTCGATCAGGTCGATCGCCTTGTCGGGCAGGTGCCGATCCTGGATGTAGCGATCCGCCAGCACCGCCGCGGCACGGAGCGCCTCGTCGGAGATCTGACAGCGATGGTGCGCCTCGTAGCGGTCGCGGAGGCCGCGCAGGATCTGCACCGTGTCGTCGATCGTCGGCTCGTCCACCCGCACCTGCTGGAAGCGCCGCTCGAGCGCCGCGTCCCGCTCCAGGTACTTGCGGTACTCGTCGAGCGTCGTCGCGCCAATCGTCTGCAGCTCCCCGCGCGCGAGCGCGGGCTTCAAGATCGAAGCCGCGTCGATCGCGCCCTCGGCCGCACCGGCCCCGACGAGGTTATGGAGCTCGTCGATGAAGAGGATGATGTCGCCCCGCTGCATGATCTCCTTCATCACCTTCTTCAGGCGCTCCTCGAACTCGCCGCGGTACTTGGAGCCGGCCACCAGCGCAGCCAGGTCGAGCGTGTAGATCTGCTTGCCCTTGAGGATCTCCGGCACCTGGTTCGAGGCGATCCGGGAAGCGAGTCCCTCGACGACGGCGGTCTTGCCGACGCCCGGCTCGCCGATCAGCACGGGGTTGTTCTTCTGGCGGCGCGAGAGGATCTGCATCACGCGCTCGATCTCGGTCTGGCGCCCGACGACGGGGTCGAGCTTGCCTTCGGTCGCGGCCTTCGTCAGGTTGCGGCCGAACTGGTCGAGGAGCTTCGAGCTCTTCGACTTCTCGCCGCCTCCGCCGCCGCCCGCGCCCTGCTGGCGCCGGCCGGGCCCGGAGAGCATGCGGATGATCTCGTTGCGGATCTTTTCCGCGTCGGCGTCGAAGTCGAGCAGGATCCGCGCGGCGACACCCTCGTTCTCGCGAACGAGCCCGAGCAGGATGTGCTCGGTGCCGATGTAGTTGTGGCCGAGGGAGAGCGCCTCCCGCAGCGCCAGCTCCAGCACCTTCTTGGCGCGCGGTGTGAACGGGATCTGGCCGGTCGTGACCTCGTCGCCCTGGCCGACGATCCGTGCCACCTGCGCCCGCACCTCTTCGACGGTGATGTCGAGCGACTCGAGGACTCGCGCGGCGAGCCCCTCCTCCTCGCGGAGGAGGCCGAGCAAAATGTGTTCTGTGCCGATGTAGTTGTGCTTGAGGGCGCGGGCCTCGTCCTGCGCGAGGACGACGACCTGGCGAGCCCGTTCGGTGAATCGCTCGAACATCTCTTCGACCCTCCTTTCGTCCTCGGCGCCGGAAGTCGTGCTTCCGGCCTCCGAGTCCTACGAACACCCATCGTAGCCAACCCGCCGTCCGTCAACGCCGGCGTCGAGATCGTCACGCGGTCAGAGCGGCAGCTCCCATGGCCAGTAGAGGCCGCCTCGATCGCGCCTGCTCCGGCGTGATCCCGACCTCACCGTGAGTCGTCGGATCCCGATCGCGGCTAACCCATCGATCCGATCAGCCAGCCGCAAGCGAGAAAGAGCGAGATTCCGATCAGCCACGGCCGGAGCTGGCGCAGCCGTCGCTGCACATGGCGCCGAGAACGCCCTCGAGAGCCGTCCAGGGATACCGACATCCGCCCCTCCTTCCGGCCACTTCCGCAGACGCTTCAACGCGGCCGTCCAGGCGATTCTAACCCAACCGACCACCGCCTTCAATGCGTTGCCTAGAGGCTGCCGACCACGAATCCGGCGGCGAGGAGCACGGAGACGGCGGCAACCCAGCCCATCAGCGTGGCAAGCCGCTCCTCTCGCCAGCGGGCGAGGCGATAGCCGAGCGGCGGGGTCGGTTGCGAGGGCTGACGGTTTCTCACGAGAGCGTTGTCGGCAGATCGAGTCGTCTGCTTGAGCGCCACGTAGAGTGACCGCATCGGCGGTTCGGCCAGAGTCCCCCACAAGCCCCCGGCCCGTCCCGTGCTCAGTGCGATCGTGCCGGCGACGAACGATCCGCCCACGCTTGCGCGCTGCCTCGAGGCGATCCACCTCGCCTCCGATCCTCCGGACGAGACGATCGTCGTCGACCGGCCCGCGAGGATCGGCCCGGCGGCAGCTCGCAACCTTGGCTCCGAGCAAGCGGTTGGAGACGTGCTCGTGTTCGTCGACTCGGACGTGGCGGTGCACGATGACGCGTTCACGCGCATCCGGCAGGCCTTCGTGGACGATCGCGAGCTCATGGCGATCTTCGGCTCCTACGACGACGCGCCGGCAGCCGAGAGCGTCGTCTCCACTTTTCGCAACCTCCTCCATCACCACGTCCATCAGCGCGGGGAAGGGCGCGCAACCACCTTTTGGGCGGGCCTCGGGGCCGTGCGGCGCGAGCCATTCCTAGCCGCCGGCGGATTCGACGAGCAGCTCTTCCCGAAGCCCTCGATCGAGGACATCGAGCTCGGGATGCGGCTCGTCGCCGGCGGAGCCCGGATCGAGCTCGATCCTCTCCTCCAGGGCACTCACCTCAAGCGTTGGAACCTGCTCGAGATGGTGCACACCGACCTCCTCCTGCGAGGTGCTCCCTGGGTGGCGCTCCTCCTCCGCAACCGGTCGGCCTCGAGTGCGCTCAACCTCGGCTGGCGCGAGCGCGCGAGCGCGACCTCGACGCTCGCGCTGGTGCTTGCCCTCGGGACGCGCCGGCGCCGCGCGGCGGCCGGCGCGGCGGCCGTCTTCGTCTCGCTGAATGCGCCGTTCTACGCGCTGCTCCTGCGCAGGCGCGGGACCCGCACAGCAGCGGCAGGCGTCCTGCTCCACCTCCTCCATCAGCTCGTCGCGCTCGCGTCGATACCGCTCGGGCTTCGGCTCCACCTACGAGGCCGCGTGGGCAAGCGAACGAATGCGGACGAGCCGTCAAGGAATCTCGCCGACCGCCGATAGAGGAGTCATCGGCAGGATTCGCCTCTCACTCGCGCTCGTCGTCCTGGCACTTCCCGCTCTGGCGCCCGCCGCCACCTCGACGTCCGTCGCGCGGCACTCGAAGCAGCAGGCCGAGATCAACCTCCTCCATGCGTCGAAGGTGCTCGCGAGCTGGCGTGCGGGCCTCGTCGATCCCCGCACGAAGCTCCTGCGCGGGAACACGACCGCTGTCTGCCAAGGGCGCGGCCGTCCTATCCAGGCGCGCTTTCCGCGATTCGCCTGCGCGATCCGGAACCGGACACACATCGTCTCGGTGCGCTACCTGGCGCAGAGCAAAGGCGGATTCGAGGTTCGCAAGCTGAGCGTGCGACGGCGAGCCGCCCCCTAGCGCGTCGAGCGGAGCGTCTCGAGCGCGAAACCGGCGGCAGTCGCGAGCTGAGCCGCGGCGACTAGCAGCCCCACACGCACCCCGCGCCGAGCGGCCCGGCGAAGGAGCTGCGCGTAGAACACCGGCGCCTCGAGCGGGACGCCCGCGCCTGCCCGCTGTCGGAATCGAGCCGCCCCGCGACCGTAGCGGAGCTGCTGCCGCCAGAACGAGGCGAGCCGAAGCTCCTGGAAATGACGGACAACGGCTCGCGACTCCAGCCGGAGGGAGTAGCCCGCTCGCAGGAGCTGGGCGCACCAATCGCGATCCTCGCCTCCCGGAGTGGCGAAGGAAGCGTCGAACGGAATCGAACGGACGATCTCGATTCGGCAGCCGAGGTTGTTGGAGGGAGCGAAGAGAACGTCGAGCGAGCGCTCGCGAACGGGCATAACGAGCGCGTTCGCGATTACCTGGGAGGCTTCCGCGACCCGATTTCGCGGGTCGCCGTTGAGGGTCAGGCCTGCGACCGCATCGGCGCCGGCCCCGAGCGCCTCGGTCAGCCGCTCTGCCCAGTCCGCTGCCGGCCGGCAGTCGTCGTCGGTGAAGAGGATCAGCCGGCCCCGAGCGGCCGCGGCTCCTGCATTGCGGGCAGCGGCCGGGCCCGCTGGAGCGATCCGAGCCAGCCTGAACTCGGGATAACCCTGGAGGATCGCCCTCACCCCCGCTTCGTCACGCGACCCGTCGTCGACGACGACGACGTCGAGTTCCTCCGCGATCGTCTGCCGCGAGATCGCCTCGAGGCATGCGGCCAGAGCGGACAACCGGTCACGGGTGGGGATGACGATCGTCGTCTGCCGCTCGCCGGACTCCACTCGCGGGACTCCGCCCATGCCCTAGCTGAGGTTGAGCAGCTCCTGGTCGCCGTCGCGGGCCGCGCGCTCGCGCGGCGTGGGGTTCGCGTCTGCGAGCAGGTCGAAACTGAGCGCGGCGTCGACCGCCTCGCCTTCCTCGTGGTACTCCTCCTCGACGTTGACCGACCAGACGTCGTGAGTTGCGCCGTCGACGAGGTTCAGCGTCGCCAGGATCGCCGTCCACATCGAATGATCCTGGTTGTTGTAACGGTGCAACCCGTTCCGGCCGAACGTCTTCAGGTTCTCGAATCCCTCGAGGTAGCCGCGCAGCACCTCGACGGCCTCCTCGTAGGCGTCGTCGTACATCGGATAGGCCTTGGGGACGAGCACCTTGACGCCGTCGAAGACCTTGGTGGGGTCGAGCAGGCCGATCCGCGCGAGCTCGTCCTTCGCGAGCGCGACCGCCTCCTCGTCGGACATGCGCCAGATGTCGTCGCCCTCGAAGCAGAAGTACTCGACGCCGAGGCACGTCGTCCCCGGCTTGACCATCGCCTCGCTCCACGCGCCGTAGTTCTGGATCCGCCCGGCCCGCGTCCCCGGATCGTGCACGTAGATCCAGTTGTCCTCGAACGGTTGCTCCTCGGTCGTCATCAGCGCGACCAGGCACAGATCGCGGTACCTGAGCCGGTGGGCAGCGGCCACCACCTCCGGCGGGGGCGGCGGCTCCATGCTCAGCACGAGGTCGCGGAGGGCGATGCTCGAGAGCACCCCGTCCACAGCGTGCTCCTCGGTGCCGCCGTTCGAGCCGACGACGATGCTCGTGACCCTCCGGCCGTCATGCTTGAGCGAGCTACAGCGTCGCTCGAGCTGGACGGGAAGCCCCAGGTCGTCGAGGCGTCGCTGGAACGCCTCCCACATCTGCCCCGGCCCGAGTCGCGGGTACCGGAACTCCTCGATCAACGTCGTCACGTGATCGCGGCCGAGGCCGAGGATCGAGAGCACTGCTCGGCCGAGCGAGAAGTTCTTGATCCGCTGCGCGGCCCACTGCGCGCGGATCTCCGAGCCCGGAATCCCCCAGACCTTCTCGGTATAGGTGCGGAAGAAGGCGTTGTAAAGCCTCTTGCCGAAGCGGATCGTCACCCAGTCCTCGAAGGTCTCGGCGTTCTCGCCTCGTCGACGCATGCTCCAGAGGTACGAGAACGCGCAGAGCATCGACTCGCGCAGCCCGAGCCGCCGCAGAACGTCGTTCGCCCTGAGCGGATAGGCGAGGAACTGGCCGTTGTAGTAGATCCGCGAGAGCCTGGGACGGGTCAGGAAGTCCGCCCCGAGCATCTCTTCCCAGAGCCGCTCGATCTGGCGGAGCTTCGTGAAGAAGCGATGGCCGCCGAGGTCGAACCGAAAGCCCTCGAACTCGACGGTCTTCGCGATCCCGCCGACCGTGCCCTCGGCCTCGAAGACCATTCCTCGCCGGCCGCGGCGCGCGAGCGTCCAGGCCGCCGTGAGGCCCGCAGGGCCCCCGCCGAGCACCGCGACGCCGATCGACTCGGGATTCTCGCTCACCATCGGACGGACGCCGGGACGCAGCGCCTGATCGAGCGTCGGCCCCTCGACCGCCTCGACCGGAGCCGGCGGCGGCGGGATCTCCGGCATCGCTTGCTCGAGGCTCGAGAACTGGACGGGCATGCCGCCGGACGCAAGCGAGCGGTCGACCGCGTCGATCATTCGCACGACGTCGTACCCGAGTGCGGCTGTCGAGCGAGCTTCACCTCCCTCGACGATCGACCGGCAGAAATCGTCCAGCTCGAGCGTGAGCGGCTCGCTCGGGTCGATCTTCGGCGAGACGATGTCGCCTGTGCGGTAGCTGAGCCGGTACTCGCCGAAGGTCTCGGGGTCGGGCAGAGTGACGCCCGCGTCGAAGATCCGGACCGGCTCGTTGCTCGTGTCGTCGTAGACGACCATCTTCTTCGAGCCGACGATGGCCGTTCGCCGCAGCTTGCTCGGTGCGAGCCAGGAGAGCTCGACGTGGGCGATCGTTCCTGAGCCGTACCTGAGGTTGATGAAGGC
>Ga0136613_10002176_pt1 | contig 10424 bp, 8 predicted proteins | sample AntDrymUQ2722106_2_FD_106649 | JGI IMG/M metagenome (GOLD analysis project Ga0136613, IMG submission 106649) | Polar desert sand microbial communities from Dry Valleys, Antarctica - metaG UQ272 (21.06) | ecosystem: Environmental > Terrestrial > Soil > Desert | place: Antarctica: Dry Valley... | reverse complement strand
GAACACGCCGCCGAGGCCGTTGACGTAGTCGAAGTACGCCTTGGCGCCCTCGAACCCGGAGCCGTAGGGCCGCCCGATCGGGTTGGGCTCGCCGACGACGCCGCCGATGCGGATCTCGGAGTCGGAGATCCCGGCGCGCGGATCGCTCTGCGTCGAGGTGCCCTGGTCCTCGCTGGTGCCGCACGCCGCCGCGACCACCAGGATCACCGCGGTGACGAGACCCGCCCACCCCCGTCCGTGTCGACGCATCGAAACCCCCCGGGCCGCTACGACAGTTTCCTAACACTAACGTCAGGTTTCCGCCCGCGTACAGCGGGGCTTGCTTCCTCGGTCGCTCGCTGCGGGGCGGGATACCCGCTGGCGCCGGACGCGCGAGGATCACGGGGTGCCGTCGCGGACGCTCGTTGCCTTCCACGCTCATCCCGACGACGAGGCGATCGCGACGGGCGGCACCATCGCCCGGGCGGTGGCGGAGGGGCACCGGGTGGTGCTCGTCGTGGCTACCAAGGGCGAGCAGGGCGAGGTCGACGACGGTGTTCTCGATGCCGGCGAGACGCTCGGCGCCCGGCGCGTGGTCGAGACCGAGCGCGCTGCTGCCATCCTCGGCATCGCCCGGGTCGAGTTCCTCGGCTACCAGGACTCGGGGATGATGGGCGAGCCGACCAACGACGCCCCCGGATCGTTCTGGTCGGCCGACATCGAGGAGGCGGCGGCGCGACTCGCCACGGTCCTGCGTGAGGAGGCGGCCGACGCGCTCACCGTCTACGACGAGCACGGCGTCTACGGCCACCCCGACCACGTCCAGGTCCACCGGGTCGGCGTGCGCGCCGCCGAGCTGGCGGCGACGCCACTCGTCTACGAGACCACGCTCAACCGCGACCACCTCATGCGCCTGGGCGCGGAACGCCGCGAGGACATGCCCGAGGGCGTCGAGCTCCCTGACGTCGACACGATACCCGATCTCGGCACGCCGGAGTCGCTGATCACGACTCACATCGACGTCGTCGGCCACATCGACCAGAAGCGGGCTGCGCTCGCCGCCCACGCCACCCAGGTCGACGACACCCACTGGTTCCTTGCGCTCCCCCTCGAGTGGTTCCGGGAGGCGTTCGGCACCGAGTGGATGATCCGCCGGGGCGCGCCTCCTGGCACGCACGAGGACCGCCTCTTCGCTCCCCTCGACGACGACGGCTGACGCGTGCGCGGGCAACCGCGATCCGTCGCGCACGAACCACAGCACCGCCGGGCACCCGAGACCGAGGGCTCCGACGCCGGGCCCGTGGGCGCTCGCCGCTGGCCCTCCGACCGCCTCGAAGGGCGACGGGCGGTCACGAACGCTCGCTCCGGCTGATCAACGGTCAGCTCGGCCGCGTCGGCTTCAGCGGTACGCCCGCCGCCGCGAGCCGGCGTCGGGCGTCGTCGAACTCGTCGCGCCTGATGTTGATCGGGTCGCTCGGCCGGGATCAGGCTCGTACGGGACGCGGTGGCTCCGAGCGCCTACGCGCCGTCAGCGTCGTGGCGGGGACGACGGCGGGTCGTCTTCACGTCACTGCGGCGCGCCTTGGCGTCGAGACGGGCCTGGCGCGCCGCCCGGGACGGTCGGCTCGGACGGCGCTGCCGCCGCACCTGGAGCGCGCCGGCGAGGCGGGACCGGAGCCGTTCGAGCGCCAGCTCCCGGTTGCGAACCTGCGAGCGCGTGTCGGCGCCAACCGCCCGGACCACGGGCCCGAGGGCGGCGACGATGCGGGCCCGGTGGCGGGGACTGAGGGAGGGCGACGCGGCGGCGTCGAAGCGGACCTCGACCCGGGTGTCAGAGGTGTTGGCGTGCTGGCCACCCGGCCCCCCCGAACGGGAGGTGCGCCATTCGAGCTCGTCGAGGTCGATGGCGCACGACCTCGTCACCGACAGCGCGGCCACGCGGGCACCGTAGCCGGGAAGAGCCCGGACAAGCCGGTGCAGTCTCGCCGTGCCCGGGGGCGCCTTGACAGGGCTGTCATGCATCGTATTGTTCCTGCCGGGTACTGTGATCAGCGCCACAGTTATCGGCCCGGCCTCGACGACGAGCCGAGGCCCACATCGCGAGAACCACCAGGGGGACCATCGTGACCACAGCCTCGGCTGATACCGCACTCGTAACCCGGCGGCGCGGCGCGACCTTCGTGGCCGCGCTCGCCGCGCTCATCCTCGTCGCGGCCGCTTGTGGCGGCAGCGACTCCGGCGGCGGGGGCGGAGGTGGCGGCGGCGGTGCCGGAGGCGGCGGCGGTGCGCTCGAGGAGTACTCGGGCCCGGCCGAGGACGAGGGCACGCCCCAGCGCGGCGGGACCGTGCGCTACGGCCTCGAGGCCGAGACGGGCGGCGGCTGGTGCCTCCCGTCGTCGCAGCTCGCAGCCGCCGGCATCCAAGTGGCGGGCGCGATCTTCGACACCCTCGTGGCGCCGACACGCGGCGAGGACGGCCGCATCGAGTACGTCGGATTCCTCGCCGAGTCGGTGGAGCCCAACGAGGACTTCACCCAGTGGACCATCACGCTACGCGACGAGGAGATCCTGTTCCACGACGGCACGCCCCTCACCGCCGAGATCGTGAAGCAGAACCTCGACGCCTTCCGGGGCGAGCTCGAGGGGATCAACGCGCCGCTGTTCTCCTTCGTGTTCGAGAAGGTCGCGGCCGTCGATGTCGTTGACCCCAAGACGGTTCAGGTCACGACCGAGATCCCGTGGGTCGCATTCGACGCCTTCCTGTGGGGGACCGGGCGCATCGGCATGGTGGCACCGGCCCAGCTCGCCGACCCGAACACCTGCAACCGCAACCTCATCGGCACCGGTCCGTTCAAGCTGGTCGAGTGGAACCCCGACCAGAACTTCACCGCCGAGGCCAACGAGGACTACTGGCGCACCGACGCCAACGGCGAGGCGCTCCCCTATCTCGACGGCATCGAGTTCGTCCCGCTCCCCGACCTCAACGCCCGGACCAACGGCCTGGCTGGCGGTGAGCTCGACGTGATCCACACCACCGATGGCGTGGCCACCAGCGAACTGCGGGCCGACGCCGACGCCGGCAGCATCAACCTGCTCGAGTCGGATTATCAGCCCGAGGTGAGCTACACGATGCTCAACACGTCCAAGGCGCCGTTCGACAACAGGAATGCCCGCCTGGCCTTGGCCCACGCCGTCGATGTCCAGGAGTTCATCGACGTCACCCAGGCCGGCACCGCCCAACGGTCGGTCCAGCCCTTCGGCGAGCAGAACCCTGCGTACGTCGATCCCGAGGAGCTGGGTTTCCCCGAGTTCGACCCTGACAAGTCGAAGCGGTTCGCCCAGAAGTACGAGGAGGAGACGGGCGAGCCCCTCGAGTTCACGCTGCTCAGCACCACCGACCCGACCACGGTGGCGCTGGCCGAGCTGGCCCAGGCCCAGGCCGAGTCCGCCGGGCTCACGGTGACGCTCGACCAGGTGGAGCAGACCGAGATCATCAACACCGCCCTGGCCGGCGCCTTCGAGGCGGTGCTGTGGCGCAACCACCCGGGTGGCGATCCCGACACCCAGTACGTGTGGTGGTACAGCGTCATCGAGTCGGGCGCCGACAACTTCGTGAACTTCTCTCGGATCAACGACCCTGAGATCGACGCCGCCTTCGACGAGGGCCGCTCCGAACCCGACCCGGCCAAGCGCGAGGCGATCTACGAGCGGATCAGCAAGCGCTTCGCCGAGGAGGCCTACAACCTCTGGGGCTGGTACACGCTGTGGGCCTTCGGCGCCTCCTCCGAGGTACACGGGCTGTACCCGCCCGAGTTGCCCGGGGGCGAGGAGGCGGTCGTGGTAGCCAGCGTCCACCCCGTTGTCGGGCTCTGGAAGGGATAAGGGGAGGCGAGCGCCCGAGCAGCCGAGCAGCCGAGGAGCAGCACCACCGCACGACACCGACCGCGACCACAGCGAGCTGAACAAGGGGGGTCATGGAGCGGATCGACCTGCGCAGCGTCCTTCCCTGGGCCCTGCCGCTGGCAGTGGTGGTGGTGTTCCTCGGGCTGTTCACCCTGTTCGACCCGCTGATCGCGTGGGTCGTGCTCGGCGTGGCGATCGCGGTAGCGGTGGTCCGCTTCGCCGGCTGGTTCCGCCTGGTGCAGATCGCGGCGGTGCTGTTCCTCGTGACGTTCTTCACCGCCATGCTCATCCGGTTCCTGCCGGGTGACCCGACTGACACGCTGATCAGCTTCGCCAGCCCGGCAGACAAGCAGGCACTGCGCGAGGACCTTGGTCTCGAGAGCCCGATCTGGGTGCAGTACGGCCGCTTCGCCAAGGACTTCTTCACCGGCGAGACCAACTACTACCAGTCTTCGGGGCGAGCAGTGGCGGGCCAGCCGGTGTGGGACCGCCTCGACGCCGCCCTCCCCCGCTCGATCCAGCTCATCCTGTACGCGCAGATCGTGGCGCTGACGGTGGCGATCCCGCTCGGGATCTTCACCGCCTACAAGGCGGGCACGCTCTTCGACAAGATCACGAACACGACGGCGTTCGGGTTCCTGTCACTTCCGAACTTCGTGGTCGGGTACCTCCTGATCTTCTATCTCGGGGTACAGCGCAACTGGTTTCCAACCCAGGGCTACACCGCCTTCGGCGCCGATCCCTACGAGCACTTCAAGGGCATGGTGCTCCCCGTGCTCAGCCTCGCGGTGGGCCAGATCGCCGTCTACATGCGCCTGCTGCGCAGCGACATGGTCCAGACCCTCCAGGAGGACTTCATCACCATGGCCCGCTCCAAGGGCCTCACCACGTCACGGATCCTGCTGCGCCATGCGTTGCGCCCCTCGACGTTCTCGCTGCTCACGGTGGCGGCCATTAACCTGGGCGCGCTGATCGGCGGCACCGTCGTGATCGAGGCCATCTTCGGGCTGGGCGGCGTCGGCACGATGATCGTCGACGCCATCCTGCGGCGTCAGTACGTAGCCCTCCAGACCATCGTGGGCCTGATCGCCATCGCCTACGTGCTCCTCAACGTGTGTGTCGACCTCCTCTACTCCGTACTCGACCCGAGGATCCGCCATGCCCGAGCGTGAAACCCCTGTCGTCGATCGCGACCTCTCACGGGAGCCGTCCGACGCGACGCTGCCCATCGACGCCGGTCTGGGTGTGCCGATCGAAGTGGCCGAGCCGGTCGGCGCCGACGAGGAGGGCACGGTCAAGAAGCGCCTCGGCTGGAGTGCGTGGCTCGCGGCGGCGTGGATCGCTCTGCTCGTGGCCGCGTGCGCGCTGGCCCCGGTCCTGCCCATCCCCGGGCCCAGGGAGCGGGTCAGCGGCCTCGCGCTGGTCGGGCCGTTCAAGGACATGGCCCACCCCCTCGGCGGAGACAACCTCAGCCACGACATGCTCTCCCAGCTCATCTACGGTGCCCGCAACTCGCTGTTCATCGGGTTCGGGTCGATCATCCTGGGGATCCTCATCGGAGGTTTCCTCGGGCTGGTGGCCGGCTACTACCGGGGTCGCCTCGACTCCGTGATCGTCGGCGCCATGGACGTCATGCTGTCGATCCCGGCGCTGGTGCTGGCGCTCGCGCTCACGATCTTCTTGAAGGACCGCGTCGAGGGCGTCGTCGGCTCGAAGGAGACCGCCGGGCGCTACACCCTCACGCTCGCGCTCGGGATCATCGCCATCCCGACGCTCGCCCGCATCACCCGCGCCAACGCGCTGGTGTGGTCGCAACGCGAGTTCGTCACCGCCGCGCGCGCCCAGGGGGCGCGCAACTGGCGCATCATGTTCCGCGAGGTGCTCCCCAACGTCGTGCCTGCCATGGCCGCCATCGCTCTCCTCGGCATCGCGATCGTGGTCATCGCCGAGGCATCGATCAGCATCCTCGGTGCCGGCATCGAACGTCCCGCGCCCACGTGGGGCAACATCATCTTCGGCGGGGTGCGCTTCCTCACCAACCAACAGGCGCCGTTCATCGTGTTCGAATCGTCGTTCTTCATCTTCACGACGGTGCTGTCGCTCAACTATCTCGGCGACGCCGTCCGAGCGCGCTTCGATGTGCGGGAGGGGCGCCTGTGAGCCCTCACCGGACCAAGGAGTCGCTCGACGCGGACCGGTTCCCCTCGGCGCCGCTCGAGGGGACGCTCCTCGAGGTCGACGAGATCAAGACCCACTTCAAGACGCCGCGCGGGCTCGTGCGAGCGGTCGATGGCGTGTCGTTCGCGTTGGAGCGCGGCCGCACGCTCGGGGTGGTCGGCGAGTCGGGGTCGGGCAAGACCGTGCTGGCGCGCTCGATCATGGGGCTCCTCCCCCGCAAGAACGTGGTGCGAGAGGGGTCGGTCCGCTTCGAGGGCAAGGAGATCGGCGACGCCGACCCCGATCAGATGCGCCATATCTGGGGCTCCCAGATGTCGATGGTGTTCCAGGACCCGATGACGTCGCTCAACCCCGTCACCCGGGTGGGGCGCCAGATCACCGAGTCGCTGCGCTACCACCTCGACGTGTCACGCAACTACGCCAACGAGCTCGGCGTCGCCCTGCTCGACTCCGTCGGGATCCCCGAGCCCGAGCGCCGCTTCCGCGAGTACCCGCATCAGCTCTCGGGCGGGATGCGCCAACGGGTGATGATCGCCATCGCCCTGGCATGCGGCCCCAAGCTGCTCTTCGCGGACGAGCCCACAACCGCGCTCGACGTGACCGTGCAGGCCCAGATCCTCGACCTGCTGCGCGAGCAGCAGGAAGAGCGCTTCATGGCCATGATCCTCGTCACCCACGACCTCGGCGTGGTGGCGGGCCGGGCCGACGAGATCGCGGTGATGTACGCGGGGAAGGTCGTCGAGAAGGCGCCCACGAGCGTCCTCTTCACCGACATGAAGATGCCCTACACCGAGGCGCTGCTCCAGTCGATCCCGAAGCTCTCCGACAAGAGCCACACCAAGCTGTTGACCATCGCGGGCCGTCCACCCCCGCTCGTGAACCCGCCGCGGGGCTGTCGCTTCGCTCCGCGCTGCTTCTACGTACAGGACAAGTGCCGGGAGGAGGAGCCGCCGCTCATCGCGGGCGAGACCCCGGGCCACGAGTACCGGTGCTGGTTCCCGGTGGGCACACCCGAAGGCAAAGAGGCCCTGGAGCGCAACCGCAAGGCCGGCATCGCGCCACCGCCGCCCTCGGAGAAGTCGGAGGAGGCGACCGCGACCGACGGGCAGCGGGAGGGAGCACTCAGCGCCAACCGCGCATCCGCCCCTGGGGGGACGACGTAGATGGCCGGGAGCGGTACCGCTCACCTGCGACCTGCCGACGAGACGCTGCTACGCGTCGAGGATCTCGTCGTCGAGTTCCCGATCGGGCGCTCGGGTCTCAAGGTCAACGCGGTGTCGAAGGTCAGCGTCGACATCAAGGCGGGCGAGACCCTCGGCATCGTCGGCGAATCGGGATGCGGGAAGTCGACGCTCGCCCGGGCCGCCATCCAGCTCCCGAAGCCCACGTCGGGGACCGTCCTGTTCGAGGGCACCGACCTCACCACGCTGAAAGGCGAGGCGCTGCGCCAGGTGCGGCCCCGCATGCAGATGATCTTCCAGGACCCGATCTCGTCGCTGAACCCGCGCCGCAAGATCGGCGACCTGGTGAGGGAAGGGCTCGAGATCTGGAAAATCGGCGACAAGGCGTCGCGCGACCAGAAGGTCGACGAGGTGCTCGACGCGGTCGGGCTCGATCCCGAGGCGGCGCGGGGCCGGCGCCCCCACGAGTTCTCGGGTGGGCAGTGCCAGCGCATCTCGATCGCCCGGGCCGTGGTCACCGACCCCAAGGTGATCATCTGCGACGAGCCGGTGTCGGCGCTCGACGTGTCGGTGCAGGCCCAGATCATCAACCTGCTTGCCGACATGAAGGAGCGCTACGGCCTCACGCTCGTGTTCATCGCCCACGACCTCGCGGTGGTGAAGAACGTGAGTGACCGGGTGGCGGTGATGTACCTCGGGAAGCTGTGCGAGTACGGCCCGCCCGACGACATCTACGAACGGCCGTCGCACCCCTACACGGGCGCGCTGCTGGCGGCGATTCCGGTGCCCGACCCGAACGTCCGCCCCGGCGAACGCGAGGCGCTGCACGGCGAGATCCCCTCCCCGATCGCGCCGCCGTCGGGGTGCCGGTTCCGGACCCGCTGCCCCAAGGCCCAGGAGCGCTGCGCCGAGGAAGAACCCGAAGTGCGTGAGATCGCCCCCGGGCACTACGTGGCGTGCCACTTCCCCGTCGACGTCGACGAGGAGCTCGACTTCGCTCACGGCGCAAAGCGCGCCCCCGGCGCCAAGATCGGCACGCCCGACGCGGCGCCCGTCACGGCCTGAAGTGACCCAAGAACAAGACATTTGCTCGCGAAGCAGGAGGTGAGCCGACCCGGAGGGGCGGCGGCCGGGTATCCCGGCCGCCGAGGCGAACCGACCAGGATTTAGGTCATGTCCTCGGGGCGGACGAGGCGGTCGAAGTCGTCGCCACTGAGGTGGCCGAGCGTCACCGCGGCCTCCTTGAGGGTCGTCCCCTCCCGGTGGGCGTGCTTGGCGATGGCCGCGGCGGTGTCGTAGCCGAGGTGCGGGTTCAGCGCGGTCACGAGCATCAGGGAGCTGGCGACGTGCTCGGCGATGCGCTCCTCGTTGGCCTGCAAACCTTCGATGCAGTGCTCCCGAAAGGACCGGCAGGCGTCGGCGAGCAGGTCGACCGAGTGCAGCAGGTTGAAGATCATCACCGGCTTGAACACGTTGAGCTCGAAGTTGCCCTGTGATCCCGCGAACCCGATGGCGGCGTCGTTGCCGAGCACCTGCACGCACACCATCGTCATGGCCTCGCTCTGGGTCGGGTTCACCTTGCCGGGCATGATCGACGAGCCCGGCTCGTTCTCGGGCAGCACCAGCTCCCCGAGCCCGGCTCGCGGCCCCGAGCCGAGCCAGCGGATGTCGTTGGCGATCTTCATGCACGACGCCGCCAGCGTCTTCAGCGCACCGCTCGCCATCACGACCGCGTCGTGCGCAGCCAACGCCGCGAACTTGTCGGGGGCCGACACGAACGCCAGCCCGGTCAGCTCGGCGATGCGGGCCGCCACGCGCTCGGCGAACTCGGGGTGGGTGTTGATCCCGGTGCCCACCGCGGTCCCCCCCACCGCCAGCTCGCAGAGCCCCGGCAGCACCGCGTCGAGCCGGACGAGATCGGCGTCGAGCTGCGCCACGTAGCCACCCAACTCCTGACCGAGTGTCAGGGGCACCGCGTCCTGCAAGTGGGTGCGGCCGATCTTCACGATACCGCCGAGCTCGTCGGCCTTGGCCTCCAGCGCGTCGCGCAGCGCCCGCACCGACGGCACGAGCCGGTGGACGATCTCCTCGACCGCGGCGACGTGCATGGCGGTGGGGAACGTGTCGTTCGACGACTGCGACAGGTTGACGTGGTCGTTGGGGTGGATCGGCTGCTTCGACCCCCGTTCCCCCCCAGCGAGCTCGATGGCGCGGTTGGCGATCACCTCGTTGACGTTCATGTTGGTCTGGGTGCCGCTGCCGGTCTGCCACACCGAGAGCGGGAACTCGTCGTCGAGACGCCCGTCGAGGATCTCGTCCGCGGCGGCCACGATCAGGTCGGCGGCGTCGGCCGCCAGCTCGCCGAGATCGACGTTGGTGAGCGCGGCCGCCTTCTTGAGGATGGCCATGCCCCGGACGACGGGACGGGGCATTCGGTCGTCGCCGATGGCGAAGTGGTGGAGACTGCGTTGGGTCTGGGCACCCCAGTAATGCTCGGCCGGGACCTCGACGGCCCCCAAGCTGTCGGTCTCGGTGCGGGTCGGCTCGCTCATCTCCCGACGGTACCGCCGGAGCTCACTCGCCGACCGATCCGCCCGACCGCCACCTCCACCTAGCGCGCGAGACTCGCCGGCATGGCTGCTTCCCCGCCGTCCGAGGTCTTCGCCATCGCCGATCGCTACGTCGAGCGCTTCGCCGCCCTCGACCCGATCTCGGCGACGTTCGCCGGCATCGCCGGCCACGACGATCAGATGACCGACTTCGGTCCCGACGCCGCCGACGAGCGCGCCGCCCACGACCGGGCGGTGCTCGCCGATCTGCGGCGCGCCGAGATCGCCGGCGAGCGCGACCGGGTGGCGGTCGGCGTGATGTCCGAAGCGTTGTCGCTCGCGGTCGAGCTGCACGATGCCGGCGAGCACCTGCGCGACCTCAACGTGATCGCCAGCCCGGTGCAGGCGGTGCGCCAGGTGTTCGACCTGATGTCCACCGCCACCACCGACGACTGGGAGGCGATCGCGGCCCGGATGGCCCTCGTCCCCCAAGCCCTGTCGAGCTACCAGGCCGCGCTGACCGAGGGGGTGCGGCGGGAGCTCCCGGCGGCGCGCCGCCAGGTCGTGGAGTGCGTGCGCCAGGCCGAGACGTGGAGCGGCACCGGCGGAGGGAACGGCGGCGCAGGGAACGGCGG
>Ga0136613_10002175_pt1 | contig 10425 bp, 11 predicted proteins | sample AntDrymUQ2722106_2_FD_106649 | JGI IMG/M metagenome (GOLD analysis project Ga0136613, IMG submission 106649) | Polar desert sand microbial communities from Dry Valleys, Antarctica - metaG UQ272 (21.06) | ecosystem: Environmental > Terrestrial > Soil > Desert | place: Antarctica: Dry Valley... | reverse complement strand
GTGCGCTGCTACCCGCCACCGCCCGGAGGTGGGATCCCGCACACCTTCGAGGTCACTGCGTTCCAGGCGCCGGCGGACGGTCCTCTCCGTGGTGCGGAGGATGCGGGCGGCTTCCTGGACGGTGTACTGTTCTTCGTCCACGCGGGGTAGCATACCCCTACCCGACCCCTTCGCGCCCGTTAGAGGGGCACTGAGAGCCTCTGACGAGGGCATACCTTGCTTAGAGTCCCTATATTCGCCCTCGGAGGCCAGGAGCGGCCATCCTGGCTTCCGCCCGGCGTTCGCCTGGCCGTAGCTTGCCGGCGACCACACGGCGAGCGGCGCGGCACGTCTCAAGTGGTAAAGAGAAATAGTAGGCGTTCTTAACAATGCGGAGCGCTCCGCATTGTTAAGATGCTTTAACTGCTCGACGGGCTGTGAGTAATCTTCTTGCAGGCTCTTGGCGCCGTCAGGCGGAGCGGCGCCGGCCCAGCCTCGCCACGTTCACCGGCACGCCCTCGTCCGCCCACTCGCCCGGGAAGGCGATGTACTCTTGCTTGTCGATGGCCCGCTCCCACGCCCACACCCCAAGGCACGTGGCGAAGAGCATGTCGTCGTGCTGGCCCTCGCGCAAGGGCTCGAAGCCGGCGTGTCCCGTGGCGAGGTTCTGTTTTAGGCGGTAGTTCTTTAGCTCCTCTTCGAGCACGCCTCGGTGGCGGAGCCTGGCCACGTGTAGGGTCTGGTTCTGGAAGGCGACTATGCCGGCGTGCACGAGGTCGCGCTTTGGGATGTGCCAGTAGCCGCCGCTCTTAGTCGTGTTGGCGCCGCCGTGGACGGTGACGGGAAGGAAGATCACGTAGGGCTCGCCTTCCTGGTCCGGTATCCCGTCCCTGAGGGCGTCAACGAGGATGTCCTTTACGGCCTTGCCCACGCCGCCCTCGTCTATGGCCAGCCCCACGTCCACGGGCTGGCGTGGGCGCAAGCCCTCCTCTTTGCGGTGCAGGGCGTTGAGCTCCAGGATGAGCCTCACTATCCCCTTCGCTATCTTTGTGTAGGACGTGCGCAGTTGCACCCGGTCCAGGCGAATGAGGTCGTAGTGTTGCTCTACGTCCTGACGCGCTTCCTGGTACTCGATGCGCCGGGGGTTGTAGGCGTCGCCCTCCTGGCGCCAGCCCGTAGCGTTGTACTTCTTACCCACGGGCGCCAGGCGGCGGCGTGTGACGGCGACGGCCGTGTAGTCTGTCGTCTGGCCGAAGTCGGCACTCACGATGTACTTCAGGCGATGTTCCATAAGTCCTCCTCGCCGTCGAATCGGTATTCTTGTAGGGCGTCGTCGCGGGCGCCCTCTATCATCTCGTGGGTGAAGAGCTGGTCCTCGGTCTCGCGGAACTCGCAGTCGTATTCTTGCGCAAACCACCAATCAGGCATGCTCCGCCGCTCCGCCTCCAGAAACGCCGGCGGGATCCTAGGACACTTTGACGCCGGCACCTCGTAGCGCGTCCATCCCTCGCCGTTCGTCCACTCCTCGAAGAACACGCCGCGCTTGCCATAGGGCGTAGAGAGCATTATCAGCGCCCCGGCCGAGACTGCGAGCATGGGCCGGACCGCGTAGAACAGAGCATCCTCAACACGCGCGGCCTCGTCCAGGAGGAGTAGGTCCACACCACTGAATCCACGGACCGTGCGCTCTGTCCCCGGCAAGGTGACGATCCGGGAGCCGTTCTCCAGCTCTAGACTCAATCGGCGCTCACCCTGCGCCGCGACGGGCCGGCCAAGGTCCTTATAGAAGCCCGCTATCTTCCCAAAGAGCTCTTGAGACTGACGAAGGGCCGGGGCGAGGCAGAGTATCAGGCTGCCCGGATGATAGAGCGCACGATGCAACGCCAGGACGGCCGACATGGTCGATTTACCGCTCTGTCTGCAGCAATTGAGCAAGGTCCTGTTTGTCGTGGATCGCAAGAGATCCCGCTGCCACGGATCGGGCTCTATGCCAAGGGCGTGCGCAAACGCTACGCGGTCCAGGGCGAGCCGGAGGTCGTGCTGTAGATCGTCCCTAAGCTCTACCATTACCCGGCCCCTCTATGGCCCGTAGGACGGCTCCTCGTGCGTCGGAGTAGGGCTCTAAGGCCCCGACTATCACGGTTCTGAGTTCTAGCCACTCGGGGGAGACGTTGAGGTTCACAACCGGGCGCTCGTCCAGCTCGCCGGAGAGCTTCGCCAGTAGCTCCAGGTTGCTTCTCGCCTCCCGGACGGCCGAGAGCGCGGTACGCAGGTCGCCGGCGCCTTCGGCACGCAGGAGGATGCTTAGAGTCTTGGATTGCAGGGCGCGGACCTGGCGGAGGAGATCGTCGGCGTGGGCCACCTCTTCGGCCTCGTGCGCCTTCGCCAGCTTGGCGGGCAGGTGGTTGCCCTTGTGCCGGCGCACGGCGGACTCCGAGAGCGAATAGATGCGCGCCAGTTCGCGATTTGATGTCTGGCGCGCTAGTGCTTTATCTATGCTCTCACGATCTGGATGCTGACAAATCAAGCAACTGCGGGGCACGGCTTTTTCCTCCCTTCCGTGAATTACAGATCTTGTGGGAAGGCTGGAGGTTAGTGATGTCATCGCTACCGCCTGTCGAGATCGGCACGATATGGTCGATAGAAAGCTCCTGCTCCCGCACCGCCTCTCCGCAGATGCCGCAAACATGGCCGTCGCGGATAAGAATTCTCTTCTTCAGTCGGTAGATCACACGATTTGCCTCTCTTCTGCGCTTCTGGATCTCCGACAACTGGGCCATATATTTGGCGCGCGCGGCCTGCCATTGTTCGGCCTGCTCTTGGGCCTGCTTTATCCGGGATTCGTTCACTAGCTCTTTCATCGCGTGGTCCAGCGCCAGCACGAGATAACGGCGGTTCACACACTCGATACAGGCGGGCTTCAACCTGCTGCGCCTCCGCGTCCACATCTGCGCGCTGAATCGTTCTCTGGGCTTCCAGAAGCCGCAATCAACACAAAGGGTTTCCCTTACATGGTTGGCCCGATGGCGTCGAAGCGCACCAAGAGAAACGTCGTATAACGGCGCAGCCGAACGATTCGACGCGCCCCCTACCAGCGCGCGGTCTATGGCCTCCCGCTCGGGGTGCTCGCAGATGGTGCAAGTTCTGGCCACGGCCCGCCCTACGCCTCGGGGGGCTTCTTCAGGGTGTAGCGGCCCGTGAGGTTGCCCCACATACGCGCTTGCGGGTTCTGCCAGTCGCCAAGTTTGGTCCGGGCTTCGGCGTAGCGGCCCCACGCCTCTGTCCGCTCCTGGCTCGTTGCCAGCCAGGCGCGGCGCAACCCCTCCATGCCGCGCTCCGTTGCAAGGTGTCCCACCGCCGTCATCAGCGCATTGTCTCCCGTGCGCACGGCCCGCTCCCAGAGCCTCTCGAGCTCCTCTCTAGCGTGGGCCGCGCCCTCCGCGTCCCCGGAGGAGGAGGTGCGGTCGTAGAGGTCGTTGTAGGCGGCGCGCACGGAGTCCTGCTGCGGCGGGAAAACGTAGAAGACAGCGCGCTCCTGGTCCGCCGCGCGCTCTTCGAGGATCTCCTCATGGGCTTTGAACGTCGAGGCGTGGTACTCGGAGACGCGATTCCAGAGGTCCGTGATCTGCTGGCGCTGCTCGCCCTTGTCTAGCCGGCGGTCCTGGCGCACCTCTTCCACCTTCGCGTCAAGGCCCTTCTGGACTTTCTGGATTAGCGCCTCGAACTCAGGATGCGCCACCTCGTGCTGCCCAGCTTCGCTAGCTTCCGCTGGGCGTTCGCTACGCGCCTCCCGCAGCGAGGACTCCTCGGACTCCTCCGCTATGCGGGGGATCGTGGCCTCTTGTGCTTGCTGTTCCTGCTGTTCCATCATGCTGTTCCTTTCGGTTGGGGTTGCTTCGCTAGCTCCTCGGCCCTGCGTTCGTGGTGCTCTATCAGGGCTTCGAGGATGGCTCTATGGCGCGCGGCTTGGAGCTGGTGGTACTCGCACCATGCCGCCCTCATCTCCTCGCTCCTACGCGCGTTGTGGGCCCGCACGCTCGCCGTCCACAGCGCGTCTTGCTCGTCCGGGTCCGGCCTGCGGTCTTGAGACGCCCGCTTGGAGATGAGCCGGTCCAACTCGGCATCTACGGTGTCTGCTCGTGCCACCAGACTCCTTTCACTAGCTTGCCTGCATCTGGTGAGATCGTGGCCAAAAGGACGAGGCGCTTTAGGTTCCCTTCGGTCATGCCGCCCCCGCCGGCAGCGCCTTGGTGATGCGGCGCCGCTCCTCTTCTTCGGCCGCGAGGTCCCGCTCGTAGACGGCCAGGTTAAGGTAGGTCTTGACGGTGGCGTCCAAGAGCCCGGCCAGAACGTCGGGCGGCAGCGCCTCAAGTTGGCACGTCGCCGCGCCCTGCCAGTTCTTCGTTCGACTATCGCTATCCTTCGGCGGCGCCGTGGGAAGGTTAAACCGCTCGATGTGCTCCGGCTTCAGCGCTACACGCTCGAACGTAGCGACCTCGTGCGGCTCCTTATGCGGCACATCCCTGTTGAGAAAGGCGTAGACATCCTCCACGAGCCCGTCGTTGAAGATGCTCTCGCCGCTCGGGTCGTAGTCGCCAAGGTGCAGAATGACCGTCCGCCTGCCCTGGTAGGTGTACGCTCGCCAGCATGACTCTTTGAGTTGGTATTTGGCGGAGACGCTATCGAAGCCGCTGCAAGAGTAGACCGGGATGCTGTAGGGTTCGCAGACCCTCTCTAGCTGCGGCATCATCCCCGCCGCCTCGCAATAGACGCGCACGTTCATCTTCTGGCGGGCGAGCTTGTCTCGTTTGTAGGATTTGCCCTCGTCATGGATGTGCTTGTAGAAGCCGTTCTCGTCGGCATAGTGGGCGGGCGCCATGACCGAGATACCGTCGTCCCGGATGTAGTCAAACGGGATCATCTCCGCCCGACGGGCGCGAGTAAGATGGTCGCCAAGGCTCTTAGCGGCGTTCTCGGTCTTCGGGTAGCTGTGGGCCGCCACGAGCCGGTAGAAGATTTGCCGCGCCGTCAGGGGTAGGTGGTCGCGGTACTCCTCGAGTATCTGCCGCACCTGGAACATAAGCGACGCCGTCCTCTTGTGCGGCCTCCAGGGAGCGTAGCCCTTCGGGCGCTTGTGGGTGTTTTCACGCCCGGGCGTGAAATCCTGTAATCCGCCCAATCCGAGCCGCACAGGAACGTCCTCCCCGCCATACTCGCCCTTGCCCGTGTATGTAAATGCGGCTTCACGCGTCGCTTGTATGTTCTTGAAGAGTCGGATCTTACGGCGCAGCTCCTCGTCGGGTTTCGCGCTTGCCGCGCCTCCGGGAACAACAACAGGCTTTCCATGCGCATTACGCAGCACCTCGGCGAGGTGGTCGAGGGCTACTCGCTTCGCTACCCGCCTACCGCGCTCCAGTTCGGGCGCGTCCGGGCGGGGGATCAAGAACCAACCCGGCGCCGGGACGCTGTAATGCGGGCGGTACTCGGGCGAGTTTCTGTGCGAGAAATCGAATTGCGACATGAGGTTCTGTATCGCGTCGTTAAGTGTGTTTTCACGCCCGGCCGTGAAATTGGTTTGCCCGCTCACGCCGCCATCCATTGTGGCCAGTCCGCGCGCGCCACGTTTTGTGCTCATGCCGCGCTCCTCTTCGACCAGGCGAGGATGTGCCCCGCGTGGCGATCCGATAACGGGATACTTTCGGCTACGCGGTACCAGCGCACGCGCTCGGCCTTGGTCATGCCAAAGGCGTGCCCGATGGCTGCAAGGCGCTTGTACGTGGCGCCGCGCCCCTGCTCGTGGGCGCGGCCCTCGGCCGGCCAACAGTCTCGCAGGAGGTTAAGCACGGGCGCGAACTCGCCGCCGTACTCGAGGGCCCGGGCGGTGAGGGCGGCGAAGTCCGCGGTCTCATCAGGCGGGTACGGTACGCGGGCCGGCTCCTCGGAGGTTGAGGGTTCGCGGCGCCGCGAAGGATGATCGGAGGGTTCAGGGTTCGCGCCAGCTTCCGCCGAGCGTTCGCTACGAAGGCTCGAGTCGCACACCACGTCCCGCACGGCCCCGGCCCATACGAAGAGGTCGTGAGTGCCGCCGCCGTCCGGGTGTAGCTTTGCCAGGGCCCGACGCCACATGCTCCTATCGTCTGGCGCCGCCGTAAGGGCGCGGGGGCTCATGCCGCCTCCGCAGGCGCGAAGACGAACTGTCGGTTTTGGAACTCTGGCAGCTTCTCGACGCGGCACCCCAGGGCCTCGACTGCCTGCGGGATGGTCCAGGGATCGCCGCCTTCGTCGTGCCAGATATCTTGCAGTAGGGCGAGCCGGATACGGCCGCCCAACGCCTTCAGCCTGTCGTGGATGAAGACCTGCGCCTTGCGCAGCTCCTCCGTCTTCGCGGCCGCGGCGGCGCGCTCGGCTATGGCGGCGAGGCCGGCCCGGCGTTGCTCGTGGCTGCGCCTTACGGCCTCGAGGCCTTCGGCGCTCGGCTCGGACTTCGGGGCCTCGTGGCGGCGATGGTAGGCGGCGCTGTTCAGTTTCCGGCGGCGCTCGGCCAGCTCGTCGGCCTCTAGCTCGCCGCCGGCTTCTCGGGCGGCCTCCAGGCGCTCGGACCAGTCGGCGGCCAGTCGCAGCTCGTCGCCCTCTACCTCGACAATGCCGGCCTCTTCGAGCATGGGCAGTATCCGCCGCCGCACGTCTCGCGGCCGCTTGCGGTGGAGGACCTCGCACAGGTCCTTGGCGTGCATCCCACCGCCGGCGGCCTCCAGGGCGTCCACCACGGCGCCGCGGATCTTCCCAAGCCGCTCGATGCGGTCCCTCGGCGGCTGCGGCTTGCTACCCCGGACCCGTCTGGTCCCCGATACCAGCCCACGGCGCGGCGTCCACTTCGGCCTCGACCACCGTAGCCGGGTAACGTCTGGCACCCCGCGCAAAGGTAGACCACTACGGTCACACGTTTGTAACTCTGGCGTTACTTGCGCGGCCCCTCTACCCTCATGGTCTACCTTTGCGCGCCCCCCCCGGCTCGCCTTTGCGCGCAGCACGAAAGCCCCGGATTTACCGGCTTTCCGGCCTTCGTTGTCCCGGTACAGGCACTCGCGCTCCTCTAGCCGGGCCAGGGCCTTGGAGAGCGTCCGGCGCGCCACCTTCGCCCCGACTTGCAGCACGCCCCACGATACGTGGACCCGGATACCGTCCGCGCAAACCTTGCCGCTTTTGGCCGCCGCTTCTATTAATTTCAGGGCGACGTCGCGCTCGGTGTGTCCGCCTTGGCCCTTCCACTCCTCGTCCCACCAGCGCCGCTGGAGGTCCTCGACTGCGGAGCGTAGCTTCTCGTCTCGGCTCATGCGGATCCGGCCCACGTCGGCGGGGTCGAACTCCCGCGCCAGCATGAACATCTCCCGGGTGGTCCCGCCGGCGGCCAGGAAGTCGTCTACGCCCTGCTTGGAGCCGTCCGCGGCGTCGGGAAGATAGATCACCTTCACTGCGGCCCCGCGCCCCTTCAGGGCCGCCACGAGCGCCGCTAAAGCGTCCTGTACACCCGTCTTCGTCATGCAGTCGGAATCGAATGCGACGAACACGTCGCGGCCTTCGAGCCGGATATGGTCGAAGCACGACTTCAAGCGGTACGGCTTGACTTTCGGGACGCACCACATCCATACACCGGCAAGCACCACGGTGGGTATCCCCCGGCTCGTGGCGGCGTCGCCGGTCTTCGCGCCTTCAGTTATAACGAGCGGGCCGGTGCCGTGGCGGGCCTCTTCGAGCATCCGTGGGTGCACGTCCACTACCGGAGAGATCGCGGCCGGTGTCTCATACTTAGGGCCGTCCTTACGCGGCCGGTCGGGGCGGAGTTGGTATCCGGCCGTCGCCCCGTCCGGCGAGTGCATCGGCACGACGAGCCCCGGCTTTCGCTGGTAGTCCTTAAAAGCCGCCGGGACCTCGGATCGCCGGCGGGCGGTGTAGTAGCCACGCTCGGCGGCCACCTCGGGGGAGATTCCCGACTCCTCGAAGAGCATCTTGCGGTGCGAATCCGATAGCGTGCGGGTGCCGGGCCTCCCTTTTTGTATGGTCGCGTGTATAATCATCACGGTCCTTTCTTAGCGGCAGGGGGCTGGTTAATCTGGCCGGGCCCCGCAGGCCCGGCTTTTTCGTGTTCACGCGCTGAGTCGCCGAGTCCATTCGCGTATTTGCTGGCGTGCCGCTTCAGCCTCCCGGCTTGCCAAGCGCTCCTCGTGGCTGTGCTCGACGTACGCGTTGTTCTGCTCAAGTAGCCGCCTAGCGACCTGATGGAGCTTGAGGCCGATCCACGAAAGCTGCCGCCTCTCGTCGCCGAGGTCCTCCCACGCCTTCGGGTCGTTTGCGAGCTTATCTAGGGGTTCGGCGACGTCGTTGAGCACCTCGAGGATTCCGAAGCGCTTCAAAACGTCGGCCAGGGATTGCGGCGGCTCTATGTCTTCCAGCCGCTCGGCGATCGTAATGAGCGCCCCCGAGAATATCGACGATGCGCGCCGCTCGCCCTCTAGCAGCCCGTTAAAAGACTGTTGCGGGTGGGGCGGCGCCGATTCTTTTCCCGGGACCACCTTCGCGCTCTCCAGGTACGCCTCGAGATCCTCTTCGCTGACCCGATACGCTCCTCCGACGAATACGCTGGGCAGCTTCCCGCCCTTCACCATGCGCCTCACCGTGGGTTCCGACACGTCGAGTCTGCGTGCCACCTCCGGTATTTTAAGGTAATCCGCCAAGCCGTCATAGCCTCCTCGCTAGCCAACACCGGTAATGCTAGCAGAGCATTGTAAAAAAAGATAGCCAAACCTATTCAAAACCTTCAAGCGGTGTGCTAGAGTACCCGTAGATACAGAAATGGCCCCGCGGAGTTAGCAGCTCCCGAGGCCTGGCCCAAAGGAGACCGCTTTGGACACCAGCAGGATACACGACGACCACGACGACAGCGAAGCTCTCGACGCCCACTACTCCGGCCTGGAGCGCCTCGAAGCCCTGGCGATACTCAAAGCCCCGCACGGCTGCATGGACGGCCAGGTCTACATCGGCCACATGGTCGAGGACCTGGAGACCGGCGAAGAGGTGGAGGTCTTCGAGTCTGTTCCCTGCCGGCGGTGTAACGCCGGGTGAGGACCTGAGACGCGCGAGGACCTGACGCGCCCTCTTTGTTGCTAAGTGTTACAGGCCCGGTTGCAAGGCAAGTTTCGTAGGGTTGGGGGATGCAACCAAGACAAATTCTCTACGCGCGTAGAGATTTCTACCTGTTGCAAGGCAAGTTTCGCAGGGTTCGGGGATGCACCGCCTCTTCCGCTCTTCGGGCGGTAGCGGCGCGACGGCGCGGTGGTGGGTCCAGGACAAATTCTCGTTTCGAGACGAGATTTGCACCTTGCGCGACACCCACTTCTCGTCGGCGAGCGTCCCGATACCCTAAGCCCTGCTGCGGGCGCATAATACCCAACGGTGTGAGCATCCCTCTTGTGGGCCGCCTACCCCTATCGGGCCGCCTCGATGCGGCCTCTCACCGCCATCTTGCCGATCTTCGCGTCGGTGCTGCGGTCGTTCTTATCTGAACCCTCACCAGAATTCTGGTGAGGGTCAGCCTTTCCCGCCTTCATCTGCTGTTCGGCGCTGGCCGAAATAAGTTCCCGCAGAGAACTTTGAAACCCAACCGGGGCCAATCAGCACGAGGGAGGATTGATTCGCCCAGGGAATCAATCCTCTTTGCATAACCATTCGCCCGCGTTGCAATCGCACACAAGCACAAGGTCCCTACACGGGGAGCGCCCCGGCCGGCGAGCCCGATCCCGGCCCCGGCTGGCGCCCCCGCCCCCTCGCGGCCACGGCCTACGCTCTGAGGGTTCATCTCGAAGATGAGGGTTGCAGCGCGCTGCAAGGTTTAACCAAGAGTCTAACTTTCAAGCATTTCGCCGCTGGCTCCGCCCCGGACGGTGTCCGGTAATTGTCCGTCTTCGTCCGGTCATATGTCCGCAACCGGCAATAAGAAGTGTTCCCGGAAGGCCCGGAAGGCCCGGACGGTGCCCGGTCATGGGCCTCCTACTGTCCGGGGCGAAGCCAGCGGGACCACCACGAACGGCGGGCGTCTCTGAGTTCCGCCTCCAGCCGGTCGGCTCGCTCCCGTTCGCGTTCTAGTGATTCTCTGAGTGTGGACTGCGTTACCGCCTCAAGCTCTCTCTGTCCCTCCAGGCGGCCTAGCTGGCGCTGCAGGTCCTCTACCCTTGCCCGCAGACCTTCGGCTTCCTGGATGGCTTCTGGCGGCTCCTGAGAGGCCTTCGGCGGGCGATCTCCCATCGCGGCGGTGACTGAGTGCGCTGCTACCCGCCACCGCCCGGAGGTGGGATCCCGCACACCTTCGAGGACGCCACGCTCCAGGCGCCGGCGGACGGTCCGCTCCGTGGTGCGTAAAATTCTGGCGGCCTCCTGGACGGTGTACTGTTC
>Ga0136613_10002173_pt1 | contig 10431 bp, 10 predicted proteins | sample AntDrymUQ2722106_2_FD_106649 | JGI IMG/M metagenome (GOLD analysis project Ga0136613, IMG submission 106649) | Polar desert sand microbial communities from Dry Valleys, Antarctica - metaG UQ272 (21.06) | ecosystem: Environmental > Terrestrial > Soil > Desert | place: Antarctica: Dry Valley... | reverse complement strand
GGGGCATGAGTCGGGAGGCCAGGGGCACGCGTAGCGCAGGCTGGTCACGAGTGCGTCGAGCCGACCGCGGCTCTCCCCTGGACGAGCGCGGTTATAGGTGCCGACGAGTGCGGCGAAGGAACAGCCGAGCAGCTGACATGCCGCATGGAGATGTGCGGCGTGGCGACACCCGAGGCTCGCCGCTCAGAACACCACGGTCCGCCCCTCCGCTTCAGTCTGCTGCCTGGTGTAGGCAACGCCATCCACCTTGAGTCCGGCCGGGTTGAGCAGGGGTCAGTAGACCGCCCTGGTTGCCCAGTTGCAGCGGGCGTTGGAGCTGGATTCGGCGCGGTTGGCCTCCAACCGGCGGCGAGAACCCGACCCGGTGGCCATGGTCGACGCGCTGCTCGCCGAGCGGTACGCCTGGGGTGAGATCGACGAGCAAGAGCACGCGCGTAGGCGGACGGTGCTGCAAGGCGAGCGCTGAGCGACCGGCGAACCCGTGCCCCTCGGATGAGGCGCCATCGGGAGATGCTGCAGGTGGCCGTTCGTCTCCACGCGCCTCGGTCCAACCCCCGATGGCCTGGATTTGAACCACGACGGAGGGAGGGGACGATGGCGGAGACGAGGCGGACTGGACATTATAAGCCGCGCTTATCCTCTAGAAACTCGAGCAAAATACCGCTCGGGTCCTTGATGAAGAAGTACGCGACATCAGTTCTGCCTTGCTGGATATCGACGTTCGATGCCATGCCGCGGTCCTCGACGAAGTTTTTGGCTTCATACACCGAGTCGACCTTCAAGGCAAAGTGTTTGCTGCCGATCCGAGGCAAATCCGTTGCCAGGGATCCTGCAGTCTCTGGCGCAGGTTTCTGATCCCTGTACCAGAAAATCTCCAAGTAGTTACCCGCGAGCTTGAGATGTGCAATCTCAAGCTCGCCGTCCGGGTCTTTCCAATGCAACACGACCCGAAACCCGAACTGTTCGTAGAACCCTATGGATTGGGCCATGTCAACCACACTGATGGCGGCGTGATGCATCATGAAATCCACTGGCAGCTCCCTGCGTTTCGACGGATGCTGATATCCCCTACGCTGCCAGCACCGCTCGTGCTCGTTCTAGGAACTCGCGTACAGCTGGGACCGGCGCGTGGGGCTGCAGCTGTACATAGAGATTATGCAGGCAATCGATGCCGCGGGTCGAGGTCAGGCTCTCGGCCAGGTGCACCGCCGCCAGCCCTCGGTCCGCTGCTGCGTCCAAGTCACGCTGCTTGCCGGGTCGAGCGAGAGCATCAGCGAGGTGGGTCAGGTAGACCTGCTGGTCCCGAGCGAAGGACTCATCGAACATCGCGATCCCATCCCCGAGCAATATCATTGCCCGCTCAGGCTGACCCAGCTGCAGCAGGCTGTCACCGGCACCGGCCGTGATCTCCGCTGGCTTGACCCAGTACAGGTAGGGCGGGTCATCTTCGGTTACGCCCTGCTCGACATGCCTGCGGGCCTGCGAAATCGCCGCGGTGCAGCCTGCAGCGTCTTTGAGGGTCGCGAGGGCATATGCCTTCCGAATGTACAACTCGGCCAACAGCCGTGGCGTCTCCCACCCACGGATCCCAACCACGGCGGTTTCAATGAGCGTTACCGCCTCAGCGGGCCGACCGTGACGGGCTGCCTGATCAGCCATGCACCCGAGGATGTGGGCGCCCAGTGGCCGGTCATCAACACTGTGTGCTGCACGCAAGGCGGCAACGTGGTACCGCTGCCCCAGCCCCGGTTGCCCCGCGTCGTGGGCGACCCAGCCAGTCAGCTGACCAAGTTCAGCTAAGGCAACATAAAGCCTGCGGCCGGTGCGCTCGTCATAGGACGCCTGGTTAAGCAACCCCGCAACCCAACCGAAGGCCTGCTGCGCCAGCGAGAGTACGCTGCCACCGCCCGCCGCATCATCCATCATCCGCAGCGTGGCGATCATGGCCGGTAGCTGGTCGACCAACGTCACTGATACCCGACCACCCGACAGCCCGGACACCAGCGGCTCCGGCACATGCACCAGCCACTGGTGCGCGGGAGCGGTCAAAGCCGGGCCGGTCAGGGACAAGAACACCCGGCGCTTCACCCGATCACCACCGCTCAGCACGACGACGGCTTCGACGGTACCTCGGTGGTTCCAGGGGGCGACGAGGACGGGATCGTGCTCGGGATCGACGATGTGCTCGTGCTCAGCGTGCGAGGCAGGCTGAGCACCACTTGACCGCATCCCGGCCGAGAGCTCAAGCACTCCGTTCACGGCGGATGACGCGAGCTGACAGGCAGCCGGTTCAATGACCGCGAGCTCGCCCTTCTCGTCGGGTAGCCGGAACCACAGCAGCTGCTGCGGAATATGCAAGGTACGAGCCCAGTATGCCAACGTATCCAGATTTCGAATGGGTGGGCCGTTTTCGATCCGGCTGACCTGGGGTTGACTCAGGCCTAGCCATTGTCCAAGCAGGGTTTGGGAAATGCCGTCGGGGCCGTATGCGGCATAGTGGTATGGGTGTGTGCGGTAGGCCCGGGCTACGCGGCCCATGTGCTGCGCGGCAAAGGCATCGCGGAACTGGTCAGTCTGCCAGAACTCAGGCGGTACCTCGAGCGGAGCGATGAGCTTGTCGCGGGAGGCACGGGTACAGCGAGCGCACTGGCCTCCCGTGTTGTCCGCGGCCAAACGTGTGCCGCAGCGGCAGTAGAGCTGCCGTCTTGGCCGGGAGGTCATCGTCCGCCCCCTTCAGGTTCTGACTGATCCCGGGAGTGTAACGGGCCCTGTCATGATCCCAGGCCGGGGATTGACCAGGGAGGATTGCCTCACCTCTGGGGCGGTGGGTATACCTATTCGGTGGGTGCATACGTCTATGCCTGGTTTGGCATACCGGATGGTGAACATCTCTTCTTCGGTGGTCTTCCAAGGCTCCAGGGCCGGGACGGACGAGGTCATCTGCGCGGTGTGTTCGCTGGGTTCGTGCTCATGCCTTCCCCTGAGCGTGAGCGCGGTAGCGGCGGGCGCTGATTTCCGAAGCATGTCCCTGTGGGAGGGCTCGCCCCGGTCTCGCCCCGGTCCTGGGTGCCGTCCAGTACCGGCGGGAAGAGCACGAGCATGACTGACGACGACCGCGCGCTTCTTGGCGCACTGGCCCGACTGAGTGACGCCTGCGGCACGTTGGGCACGGGCGTTTTGGAAGACTGCCTGTCGCGAGAAGAGCGGATTGAGATCGCGCTGATGTTCCTGGACATGGCGGACCGCGTGCTCAAGCGGCTGGTTGGGAACTCTGAGGTTGTCGAGGGTGACGCTCCATGAGGCCCTGGCTAGACACGTTCCGAAAGAAACTAGTGGTCAGGGGTCGCCAAGGCATGAAGGTGACGGTGGTCGTTGCTGTCCATCGCGGCACGGTGTGGGTGTCTATCGACCCGTTTTTCGCTTTTGAGGCCATCTTGGAGCTCGAACATGTCGTTAGCCTGATCGACATGCTTGGGCAGGCTGTCAGGGAAGCGCAGCACTACGAGAATGAGGACGTGTCATGAGCTGGGATGGGGCCGCAACCGAAGACAGCGGCGGTTGGCTGGGCGGGTATTCATCGGACAATGGGGGAGCAGATTCCGCTCGTACAGTAGCCGTGTGGTCTTCGTCCGCAACAGGCAACTCGGCCACGGCGGACCGCAATGTCAACGTATCTGTTCAAGCGTTGCCGCACCTTCCCCATAGTTTGAGTACCCGCACATGGCCGCGAAGAGCACTCCCAAGGGTGGCGAACTCAACTGGCTTTACCCCTAAGGTGCTCAACGTCTTGTCACACCTCAAGTCCTCATGCAACTGTCGTAATTCCCGTCTAGTAGCAATCGGCTTAAGATGATGGGCCGCATGCATGGTCATCCCGCCTGTCAGCCATCCGACGAGATGGCTATCAACAGAAAATGAGGCCGTGGCAGCGACCACGCGGGCCTGCCAATTCTTCATCTCCTGCCCGGTAGACGGGTACTCCAACCCTTCATTGATATGACCTACGCCAACGATCGCGCCCGCGATAAGGCTCCCAGCAATACCGGAAACCAAAAGCGCCACCAAGATGGTACGGCCGCCGACCAGGATATACGGCAGCAGCACCGTCAACGTCGCCATCTTTTCATAGAACCATCCAAGAAGCCATCGGCGAAGAATACATGTGCGATCACTGTAGGGAATTGATCCAGTCAACAAAAACCTAACTTGCGCCAGCTGGTCAACAAGCCAATAAATACTGTAGCCGAACCAGATGTAGTACGCTTGGTACTTGTGCCAGGAACGGTAAGGCGCAGCAGGGTGAAGGCGTAGCAAGAGTGATGCACTTGTATATCCGTCGCTAGGATACGACGCAGTAACAGCGTGGTGAATCCGATGCTTGAGCCCCCAGAACTGCACGTGGTAGCCAACGGGTGTAGCTAGGTGAGTTAAGGCTGCATTCAGCCATGCTTTGCGCGAAAACCGACCGTGCCCTGCATGATGCAGGACCGTGGTAGCACTCATCGCTATAGCCGCTGTGAGCCAGCTAATCGCAAGAAGCTCAAAGATGGGGTATCCTCTCGAAGCAACACAAGCAAGGAGGCCGGAATGAAATATTACACCGATGGCTAGGAGATCGCGCTTTGCCTCCGACCTTGCAGCATTGATGGACTGCTTGGGCCCTCGCCGAATGGAGAGCAGCACGAGGTGCCGAGCTCTCAGAGCAGCTACGGCCATCATTGGTCTCCTTTGACGAGGATCCATTGCGAACAAGTAATGTCGCCCGCGCGAAAGCCTGCTCGTGACAAGCTCAGGTAATATAGCCACGTGCGCTTGAATGCGTCTGACGCAGTACTGAGAACTTCGAACTGATTGTTGAGTGCTGTCCTCCAGCTCTCGAGGGTTTTGACATAGTGTTCAGTCAGGTCCACAGTAGTCTCAAGAAGTAGACCGTTCTCCTTGGCGCAGGCTAGAACATACTCAGACGCGAGTATGTCGCCTCCAGGAAAAACATACTTACGAGTCCACGTCTCTCTGTCGATGCAAGAGCGCATCCGACTAAGCGATGTTGAGATGAACTGAAGCGCAAGACGTCCCCCTGGACGTAGTCCTGCCGAAACCCGATCCAAGAATAGCGGAAGTCCTCTATATCCAACCGCCTCAATCATCTCGACACTGGTTATCACATCGTATTCTCCCTCGATGCTTCGGTAATCTCGGCAGTAGAATTCTATATTTTTTAGGCCGGCCGTTCTCTGTCGCTTGATTGCGTACTCAACTTGCTGAAAGACGGGCGTAATGCCTGTGACCTTAGCGCTGCGCCTTGCGGCGCGATGAGCTAAAGTGCCCCAGCCACTCCCTATATCGAGTAGAGTAGTCCCGCTACCAACCTGCGCTACGTCAAGAAATTGATCGATCTTAAGATACTGCGCTTCATCGAGAGTCCGTACTCCAGGCCCGAAGTATGCGCTACTGTATGTCATGTTTGGCCCAAGAAATGCCTCGAAGAAGCTCGGGTCGATCCCGTAATGCCATGCAGCGTTGGCGGCGCCCTCTGTCGGCGCAGTTATATGATCTCTGGCCCCAACCTCGCGGAAGTAGGCAGCGAGTCGAAAAGGCGGAAGATTACTCAACCGGACGAGACATTTGGCGAGTCTGAACAAGACTTCATCGAGCTGATGACTGTACCAATCGCCTGCTACGTAGCCCTCTCCCAAGCCCAGACCGAACCCACGGCTCAATCGTGAGTAGAAGGCTGCCTCATTACACAAATGGATGCAGCACGAATAGCCCGATTCAGCGGATTCAGGCAGAACTTGGATACCGAGAGAGCCAGCTAGAAAACGAAAAAAGTGCTTTGATGCAGCAGCGGTAATTGCATTAGCGGGAACGAGTTGCGCAGCTTGAAGACTCAATGGCATAGAAAGCGAGTGACGTGGTGTATCGCTATCGATCATCCCGTGAACCATCTTTCTCTGTTCAGCCGACCACGCATTGACTACTTGCCACCGCCGTAGGTAACGGAGAAATATACCTGGACGGTGGTCAGAAAGATGGGGAGCAGGACCAGCACGAAGAAGGCTGGGAGTTCTGCACGTCGAAGCCTAAGCGGCCTAGCCTTAGCTGCACGAACACTAACAATCTTACCCCGCAGATCTTCCTGCTGTAAGGGGTCTGCAGCTGAAGGCGTCGTGTTAAAGAAAGTTACGAGCTGGTCCACGCGCTTCTCCTGCGCCGCACGCGATAAGCCACGTAGAGCATAGAGTGGACCTAGGGTAACGCTCGGTAGCATTACGATCCAAATTAACACCACACCGAAGACCCACGGGAAGTTATCTACTCCTAAAGCTAGGAGCGTGAGCGATAGTGCAGAACCATGCAGAACCAGCGAAAGTACGACTGTACGAAACACTTCAGTTACCGGTTGCCAGCCAAAATTACCGTCGCGGTCTAGCCAATCCAGATCGAAATCGGCGACAGCGGAAAGCGCGATCAGGCAATAGACTGCAGTAAGGCCAACTGTATTCTGTATCAGGACCAAATAGATCCCTAAAGCCATCAATAGTACGTACAAGAAGAAGCCACCTGGGTGAGATATCGCGGCCCACCACGAGTCATACGCTTCCCTGAGCCATGTCTCGGCTGTCTCGGCAGGCAAATCACCAGAAAAGGCACGAAACAGACCGTTTCTATTCGGCCCGATAGCTATGAGCAATGCAAGAGCGAATGATACGGCCACGAGTATTCCACTGCTTCGACCAACCTTATCTAACCATCGATTTGCTGCGCCAATAAGGCGCTCTAGAGGGGTTCCATGTGTAACGCTTGTCAGAACCTTTTCTACCCGCAATAATCGGCGAACACGATCTAGAGACGGAGCGGCCTTCGAAGTGAGTGCACCACTGGAAAGTAGTCCCTCAATAACACGGGACATCAAGATCCATTGCCTATGGATGAGCGGTATCGTGACACAGATTACCACGATTAGGAATCCGTCGATAACGTCCCGGGTTAGTGGGAAGTTCGGTCTTGAAGGAGGCGGATTACCTACGCCGAGTGCTCGCTGGACATCCCATAGGGGCTGAAAGTCCGTCAGTCCGCCTACAGTTCCCTGGAGCAGAGAGCCCACGACAACGAGAACCACTACCAGTGGCAGTAGCAGTAGCCATATTGTGGACGGCCAGTTTCGTAAACCGCCAAGATAGGGAACAACCCGAAACGGCTCAAAATTACTCGGCACGGTGCCTTGCCCCGTCGTTGGTACCTATGTCATTGTGAATCTTTCGTATCAGATCGACCAAGACGTTTGGCCTCTCAAGCATAGGCATGTGGCCGCAGTTTTGTATAATGATCGTCTGTGATAAGTTCGCTAGATGGCGGACCGTATCGATATCATCCTGCTTGATTAATGGGTCGACGTTACCGTGAATCATCACGAGTGGAGGTGAGACGCGTGAGATCAGTTTAGCAAGCTTCACATGACGGGCAGCCGCGATAACCTTCGGCAGGCGCTTCGCTCGAATACCTCCAGTCTTTGATAATGCGACCTCCAAGATGCGACTATCAAGGGCGGCGGGATCAGCGAAGTAGGGATGCAGGAAGATCACGCGGAAACTCTTAAGGTGAACCAGCTTCCCTGTTACTGCGGGGGGGAGCGCAACACCTAGAAGCTGCGCCACAGTGAGCAAAAGGAGACCTGGATCGAAAACCGCGCCGCGAAGGCTCGTTAGAACACGTTCGACAGCGAAGAGGGTTGGGTCGACAAGTACCACTTTAGCCGCCAATTCAGGGTGTATCGCGGTCATCTGTAAAGCTACCAGAGCTCCGAGTGAATGTCCGACTAGCGTTACTCGTCTCAGATTACGCTTGGCGAGGAAATCACAAGTAGCTTGGGCGACGGAGTGAAGGTCGTAGCTGCCGATCGGTGGGTCACTATCGCCCGAGCCAGGTAAATCTAATGCCAGGACCCTATCGCGGACCCCTAGCGCCGGTGCAGTTGCGCACCAGAAATCGAGAGACGTGCCTACGCCGTGGATCAAAACAATTACTCGGTCCGTATCAGTTAACTCATGTAGCGGACGGCTTGAGTAATATCGAACCCCATCCTCCACGCTGGTGGGCATAGGCAGCACTGATCCTCCTTGGATTAAATCGGGTGTTCATCGTAGTTCTGAAACAAGGCTCCGTAACATGAAGAGTTATCGGAAACTCGGATCGCCATGACCGTCGCCGCAGTCACTCACCCAGCGACCGACTAGATCGGATCGCAACAGTGTGTCTCCGATAAGACTCATACTAGTATACCTCGACGTGCCGCACAACAAGGGACCTCTTGGCCTCTTGGCAATGTGTGGGTGAAATTCCTTGATCGCTTCCTGCTCCTGCGCGGGTGAGTACAAGCGCACGCTGCAGCCACCGACCTGGGGAACTTCTCCCACAAAGCAAGAATCCTAGCCGGAGTGCGGCGCGCCCTACCTACTGATCGACCAATTCTGGTTCAAGATCGGATCACCCATACGTCTCACGGTAGAGCCACGACAAGGCTGTCATCTAAACCATGCTCTCCCATTGTCGTGGAACCGATTCTTGCGCCTTACGCCACTGCAACCCATAACTCAACCCAGGCTTCAGTTCGTAGAATTCAACAGGAACGTCTCCTACGCGGTCGATTGAGATGAGGTCACCGTTGGGCGTGAAGTCATCCAGTGCTCGTGGTGGCACGCCGCTGATTCGCCACACACGCTCTGGTTTGTGTTCGTTGCCGAAGCGAACGCGGGCGGTGAAGTGGTCACACCGGCGTAGCGGCGTCAGTACGTAGTATGGCCTCATCCAGCTTCGTGGGTAGGATGTGAACTGGATGCGGTAATCGTGGGGCTGTCCGAGGTGGAGGGGGTTTGGGAGACGGATGGTGAAGGTGGCGTGCCCCCGAGAGACCTGATCCTCGTCCACGATCTCGCCGCCATAAATCATTTCGGCAGTTATGTGGTCGTTCGGGTCAACGTTGGCCTCTCGGGGTGCGCTTAGCGACACCACCAGTTCGTCTAGCTCGTCCACTGTGGCGATGATGCGGCGTTCCTCGTCGAGTTGGGGCACGGCGAGGTCCATCCGCAGCACAGATCGCAATGACTGCACGTACCAGCCGCTTGGGGCGTAGCCGTTGGTTTCCTCGTCTTGGTCGTCGAGCTGCTCGGCAATGAGGCGGAAGGCTTCGTCGATGCGTCGGCGAGCGGTCTTAGGGTTGTGGTCGAAGTGATCAGCCAGCCAGGCTACCCGCCGGTCGAGGGTCTGGTTCGTGGCTTCCTGGTGTAGCGCGAGCGCCACCAGGGCCGCTAGGCGAAGGTCGTCCGGAAGGCGGCTGCACAGCTCGGTGAGGGTCAGCAGCACCTTGCGACGCACCACTGCGGGGCTGTCCGTCTCAGTGATGCCGCAAGCCTGGCGGATACGAGGGCCAACACGGCCGTGCAGGTCATGTGCGTCAAGGCCACGACCGCGACGAAGCTCCTGGAGTTCCTTGAAGGTGTCCGACGCGTCCACGCGGGCTCCCCTGGGGGGTGGGGTGTGACGTTCCCAGCGTGGCAGGAAGTGCGCCAGACCGGTACTGACAGATCATGGACACGCTGGACAGAGTTTGGACACACTTCGGTCTCGGTCATCGCTCTTGGCCAAGAGGCTTATTCACGACCCCGGTGACGACCGGCATCGCAGCAGCTCAGGCTAGGAGCCAGAAGATCAACGTCTGGCTCCTGAATAACCCTCCAAGAACTGGAGCAATTGTATCAATGATCATTCTGTTGTATAACTATAGTGAATGGAGTATTCGTCACCACAGTTGCCAGAAGGGAGATCCTTCGACCGGATTACCGAGCGGAAGGTGTTTGGTCAATGGAACCTTCAGGAAACTGTCACAATGCATCGATCTTTGGAGAAGATGCGCACGTACGCAGCAGACGATGACGACGTTGAACTCCGAGATGGCATCGAGATGCTGGCGGCTAACCTTCTCACTCAGTTGCACCAAGAGGTACGTGAGGACCCCGAACGTGCCACGGACATGGTGGCTGACCTGACTGCCAGTGATAATTCCGCTGACAAGGACCTTGCGTGTGAGATTCTCCTCGCCCATCACTACGACTTGCTTGATCGGGGCGCGCTCGACGAGCCGGGGGCTGAGGCCGCCCGATGGCACCGTCTCATTGAAAGTGCGGAGCCGGGCGACCAGCACGACTGGTTCCGTGAAGCACCAACGTGGCTGATAGAGCGAATCGCCAAGACGGGCCGAGGCGACCTGCTGCCATTTGTGGAAGCACTGCAACGGGTGGTAGACGCTAGCACAGATGACTAGTCGCACGTTCCGAAGCGCTCATCGCCCGGCACGTCGTAGCAAACGAGGTTGTAGCCCGCCCGGCTGAGATTGTCAGATTTTGTGGGGACTGCCCAATTCTTCGGTGTCCC
>Ga0136613_10002171_pt1 | contig 10431 bp, 9 predicted proteins | sample AntDrymUQ2722106_2_FD_106649 | JGI IMG/M metagenome (GOLD analysis project Ga0136613, IMG submission 106649) | Polar desert sand microbial communities from Dry Valleys, Antarctica - metaG UQ272 (21.06) | ecosystem: Environmental > Terrestrial > Soil > Desert | place: Antarctica: Dry Valley... | reverse complement strand
CATCACCCACGGCCTGCACTGGTCAACCTGGCGCCGCCGACACCAAGCCCAGGCCCGCCGAGCCCACGTCCGACGCCACCTCCGCCTACAGATGCTCATGATCTAGCGCTGTAGTACTAGCAGGTCGTCCGGCCGGGCGACGAGCGCCGTCCGTCCGGTACCGAGTGCGGGCTCGCTGGCGAGCGGGTCGCCGGGATCCCGCCAGGGCAGGACCAGGGCGAGCTCGCCGGGCCAGAACGCGACAGCCAGCCGCCGCGCGTATGGACCGAGCACAAACCGGCGCTCCGTGGCCCCGGGCTCTGGGACGAGGAGCAACGGCTGGCCGCGCGGCCGGCGCTTGGCCATGGTCAGCTGCCGGCAGGCCACCGAGTCGGCGGCGGCGCAGCAGAGCATGTACCAGCGGGCAGTCGGGACGATCACGAGCTCGCCCGCCACGAGCGCTCGGGCCGCTTGGCCCAACGCCGTCACCGGCACCACGCGTAGCCCACCCGGTCCGGGTGGCGCGTCAGTCGGCAACGGTGTTCCCGGCAGGCTTGCCGACCGGGGTCAGCGCAGTACTGGTCACGTCCACGGCCATCGCGTTCTCCGCCATCGTCCGCCCGACGCGGGCCATGCATGTGGTCCGGCAGACCTTGCGCGAGTCCAGCGTCAACGTCCCGTCGTGGCGCTTGTGGTAATGGCCGTGCAGCACCCGGTCCGGCTGGGTCCACTCGACGACCGACCTCAGCAGCAGCCGGTGCATCGACTCGATCACCAGCTCCCGGTGGAGCTCCGGCGGCTGGCCCGGAGCCGGGTCGCGGATACCCGGGATCGATACGCCGGCCGGGCAGTCGTGGCTCACTAGGATGTCGACCGGCCCGGCGGCCGCGGCAGCGCCGACGTCCACAACCGTCAGTGCCTCCTGCGCTGGCCACCAATCGGTACCCGCGACGCGCGTCGCCCAGTCAATCGAATGGGCGCCGCCCAGAGCCAGCCAGCTCAGGCCGTGCCACGTCCACCGGAAGCCGCGGGGCAGGTGGTAGACCCGCGGCCGGACCACGCGCAACCCATCCGCACGCAGCGGCCCGGCGAGCAGCTGGGGATGGTCCTCGTGATTGCCATCGACGAACAACACGATCGCGTCGCGCTCGTGCAGCACGACCTCGAGCCGGTCGAGGAACCGCGCTCCCGACCGGCCGGGCCAGATGCCGAAATCCCCCAGCTGCAGCAGCACCGGCCGGCCGGCACGGCCGACCGGTGCTGCCCGGACTACCGCCTCGACGAAGTCGGACTCGCCGTGCCAGTCCCCGGTGACGGTGACGACGCCGGGGTCGGCCAGCGGGTCGATGCCCGACGCCTTGTCCGCAGCCAGGATTTCCTGGGCGGCCGTCATGATTGCCTGCACCGTCTGAGCGTCACGGTCGCCTCAGCGCAGCCGCTGGACGAGGAGGGCGCCGTAGCGATGGTAGTGCCAGTACTCGTCCGGATAGTGCGCCTCGCCAACGAGCCCCACGTCGTCGTTGTTCACCGTGCGCCAGGAGTCCGCCGGAAACAGCCGGGCCAGCTCCTCGATATCCGGGTAAAGCGGGTTCTCACGCTCGGCCGACGTGTGCGGCAACAGGTAGTCGGCGAAGTAGTAGCCGCCGACACCGACCAAGGAGGTCATGGATCCCACGACGCCAGCCAGCCCGGCAGTGAGGTTGCGGTTGTACGCCCACGATCCGCTGGTGACGACATAGTCGAAGTCGGCGACGTCCGGTCGCCAGTCGAGGAAGTCCGCCCGGATGATCGTGGCGCGGTCGGCCAGCCCCTCGGCCTCCAGGTTGGCCTTCAACCCGACCACCCGGTCCGGCTTGCCCCGGTCCACCACCGCACCGCCCCAGAGCATGATCGGGTCGATGTCGACGCACGTGACGGTGCTCCCTGCAGCGGCGAGCGGGATGACGAACTTCCCGTCGGAACAGCCGAGGACACAGGACCGCGTGCCCTCCAGCGTGCGGTCGCCGATCTCGGCGGCGAGAAGCGGGAAACTAGTGTAGAGGGAAGCCCAGAAGCTCTTCTCGTACGTGGTCAACATGAATGTTCCTCGCCGACCGACCCGGTTGCGCGAAGTGCGGTGGCGATCACCGCGACGGGACCTGCTCTCGGGACACCCGAGCGGTCACCCTCCCCGTCCGACTCGGCCGTGCGACCGAGCAGAGCGGCAGGGATCGAGACACCGGCCGCTTGCGCCGCCGCGAGCAGGGACACCCGATCCATACGGTTGGCAACGAGGGTCTCCCAGGGCGTGGATCCCCAGCGCTCCTCATAGCCTGTGACCGGGAACACCCGCTGCCAGGCCGCCCACATCAGAGGCCGGACGTAGTGCGGGGCGCACATGCTGACGCCCACCACCGGTAGCCTGCCGCCGGGACCCGGGTCGAGACCCGCCGCCCGGACGGCATCCACGTCGAGAGCCGCCGGCTCGGCCACGGCGACGACGTCCAGCCGCAGGCCGACACCGGCGGCGGTCGTTGCCGCCGCCAGTGCCTCAGTGACACAGACGTCCCCGACGGCCACGATAACCCCGTCCGGCCAGCCACCAGCGCGGACCCGGAACACGGCAGCCGGCCCGCCGGGATCGGGCGGGTCGAGCAGCTGCTGCTTGGAGCACACCAGAAGAGCCAACCCGTCCACGACGCCGGAGCACGACCCGGTCAGCTCAGCCAGCCGCAGTCCCGCCGAACCCGCGCCGTAGGGGTACACGACGCGGACCCGCGGCAGCGGGCGGGCGAGCAGCATCCCGGTGAGATCGGTGCTCTGGTGGCTGGGGGTGTTCGCCCAACCGGGGCTCGTGGCTACGACCAGCAACGGCGGGGCTCCGCGCAGCGGCCGCCCGTGCACAAGCTTCGCGTACTGGGTCAGTACGCTGCCAGCCTGTGGCGCGAAGGCCTCGTACGTGACGAACGCCGCGGGTCGGCCAGCCTGGACGCTGCCCCAGGTCCATGCCGCGCACAACGCCTCGGCGAGCACCTCGGTCACGATGCCCGCAGCCAGGCAGCGGGTGATCCCGTTCGACTCGGCTTCGTCCGGGGAGTGGATGTCGACACCGGCCACGGCCAGGCCCGCGTCGACCGCGGCCATGGGACGACCCCACCGTATGGGTCTCGAGCCCGGCAGGGCAGGCGCCAACACCGCGGGCAGGGCGGGCAGGGCGGGCAGGGTGACCGACATCCTCGCCGCCATCACCCGGGCCCGCTCGTCGACCTCGACCGGCCCGTCCCCGTCGTAGCCGAGCGCCGCCAGCCACCGGTGCGGCTCCGTGCCAGTGGGGTCGCCGCCGCGCAGCCCGGTAGGGAGCTTGTGCGCGTGATGGCCGCGGAAGGGCTTGCCGGCCACCTCGACCGGTGCAGGCCAGCCCTTGTCGGTGACTGACACCCAGGCCGTTGGGCGGCCGGCCAGGCATCCGGCCAGGGCCGCGGCGGCCGCGGCCGACGCTTCGTCCGGGTCGATGCCGGAGACCAGGACGTGGTACCCCATCCCGGCCAGCACCGCGGTCAGCGCCTGCCGGTCGAACCGGGCAGGCCCGCCCATCCGGGCTCCGTTGGCGTTGACTACGGGTAGCCACGCAGCGTCGCCACCGCCTAGCAGCACCGGCGCGTGCGCGAGCGCGGCAAGCGCAACCGGGTTCTCGCACTCGCCGTCGCCGACAACGCACACCACCGGGCGCGGAGCGAGGTGCCGGGCCAGACCCTGGCTTACCCCGAGTGCGGGCCCAAGTTCGCCGCCCCAATATGGCAGACCGGGCAGGTCCAGCGGCTCGGTAGACTCGCCGCCTGGGGCACCGTGCCGGGCGGTGCGGCCGCTGATCCGCCGTGGGTCCCACCGTTCGGTCAGCACCTGGTGAGCGAAGACGAACGAGCCTGCGTGACCGGTGCCCAGCACGAGCTGCACCGGCTCCGCACAGTGTGCGGCGAGGTGCCCGACGACCCAGGCGATACCGGGGTTGCACCCCCAGTGGCCGACCAACCGGCCGCGCTGCGGCCGCCCGGGCGGGGGCCAGCTCAGCCCGAAGAGGTGGGCCACCGCCAGTGCGCATGCCGCGCGCCAGTACGCCACCGCGTCGCTCGCCGCCGTGTGGACCGGAGCACCCGTCACGACCTGACCGGTCATGCGCCCGCCGCCTCGACGAGACGCCGCAGGAAACGGATGACGTCGTTGATCCGCTCCCGCCGGATGCCCGGATCGGTCGCCTCCCGGACGAGCGAGACCAAGTGCCGTGAGTCGCGGAGCGGCACCAGGGACAGGTCGAGGCCGCGGGACGTCAACGCCGCCTCGAGGTCGTGGGGCAGCCGCTGGTTACGGGTATCGGGCACGGCAGTGAGCCACAACAGCGCCCCACCGGTGACCACGGCCGGGACCAGCAGCGCCGGGCCGGCCTGCTGACGCCGCACGACGGCGGTAGTCATCACACGACCGCCACCGATGTGCACACAAGCCCGGAATCGGGTCACCGCGGCGACCACCGCGTGCAGGTGCGGAACCTCGAGCAGGTCCTGTCCCCCCCAGCGGACGACCTCGCCAACCGCGATGCCTACCACGGCGGGCGGTGTCGGTGCAGCGCCAGCGATCCACCTGGCGAGCCGATCCAGCTCGGGACCGCCCGGGGTGCTCGGTAGGGCACACAGCCCGTGCCGCCGCGGGGCGTCCACGTCACCGTCACAGCTGTCGCCGACCACGACGGCGACAGCCGGGTCCAGCGCGCAACGGTCCCGCACCCTCGGCCAGAAGTCGTCTTCCTGCTTGATGAGGCCGACCCCGGCGGAGCCGATCTGCTCGTCCACATGCGAGGCGAGCTCGTCGGGCAGCGGCTCCGACCAGGCGGCCGCGTTGCTGACAGTGAGCACCCGCCACCCCGCCTCCTGCGCGGTCTGCAACAGCCGCACGCTACCGGGAAGGAGCTCGGCCGGACCGTCCGACCCCGCCAGGGCTGTCCGCAGCGCAGCCGTCGAGCCTGCCGTGAGGCCGAGCGTGCGCCGGGCGGTGTCCACCGCGGACTCCCGGTCGACGCAGGTGAGTACGGCCCGGCCCAGCTCCATACGGTTTCGGCCGCCGACGTCGATGCCCTCCGCGGCCAGCACCGCCGCCGCCCGTGTGTACGGACCGGGCCGGGCACGCCGTAGCAGAGTGCCGCCGACGTCCGCCAGTAGCGCAGGACGGCCGCTCACGCCGTCATCCTCAACCGGTCGTGCAGGGGCCCGGACCAGCCCGGCTCCTGCGGTGGGACGAACGTGCCGTCCGGGTCCGGCATCGTGGGCCATTGTAGGTGCACCTGCCGGCGTGGTTCGAGCAGGATGTGGAACTCGACCTGGCGCACCGACGACCCGGCGAACGCCGCGTGCAGGGCCGGCAGAAGACCGCCGCCATGCGGGAGAACCACCCGGTGCTGCCCCGCGGCGATCTCGGTGATCGCCCGGAACGCGTCGAAACCGCCGCAGAAGACCGCGTCCGGCTGCCAGACGGGGATCCCGGCCAAGCTCAGCACCGCGGTGTCGGCCACTCCGTAGCAGTGTTCGCCGGCCGCCACTGGCGCCGGGAACCGGTCGGGCCGCAGCCCGAGCAGATCGCCGGGGGCGCACGGTTCCTCCACCCAGGCGAGAGGGAGCGGGAACCGGCGGACGTAGCGCAGCGCGGCGTCGGCGTTCCACCGGCCGCAGAAGTCCAGCGCGACCCGGCCGGGCGGCAGAGCGGCCACCGCCGTAAGACCAGGATGGCCACGCCTGATCATTCGCCGCACAGGCCGCCACTTCTGCACCGGCCAGACCTCGGCTACCTCCCGGACCACGGCCGGCGCAGGGAGCGAGTCGAGCCGGATCCCGAAGCAGGTGGCGTACGACCCGACGCGGTCCCGAGTAGGTGCCGCGCGCAACAGCCGCCAGACGGGCACACCGTGTCGCTGGCCGAGCAAGTCCCAGCAGGCCAACTCGACGGCCCCGCGCGTCACCGCGAGCAGGCCCGTGTGGGCGTGCCGGGTCGCGTCGGAGAGACGTCGTGACCAGCCCCCCGGAGTCATGGGGCTCCGAGACGCGACCCGGCTGAACAGCGTGCGTACCTGCCCAGCCACGTCCGCGGACACCGGTCCCCACCAGCCGCGGCTGGTCCCGTCGCCGACCCCGACCAGGTGACCGGTCACCGGTGGACGCGGCCCGGCGGCGGCGTCGGCCGCCTGCGCCAACCCGCGCGACGACGGGGCGTCCGCCTCGAACCGGCGGACACTCACCTCCGTCACCGCCAGCCGGAGGTCGGGCAGGAGGAACGTCATCAGACGCGGGGCCCGGGCACCGGGCCACCGGCAAAGGACGAGTACCAGAGCGGGCGGTAGTTCTCCCACGACGTCGGCTTCAGCCCTCGCGCAGCCATCAGAGGTTCGACGGCCTGGCGAACACGCAGATAGTACCGCAGGTCGGTGGCCTCCGCGGCGGCGGCCGCCCGCATGTAGGAGTTGTGCGCCTGGAAGACCTGTATCCGCGGAAAGGTCGTCACGAATCCGGTGAGCCGAGTCAGTCCCGCGACGGTGTCCGTCAGGGGGTCCAGGCCGACAACATAGGTGAAGTCGCCCATGATGCCGAGCTGGCCGCAGTCGTCGAGGATGCGGCAGGCGTCGCTCAGGGTCAGCGATGCCTTGGTGTCCTTCAGCAGGAGGTTGCGCCGGGTGAAGCACTCGAGGGTGAGCGTGAGGTGGAACGGCCCCGCTTCCGCCGCGAGCCGCTTCAGATGTACGCGATCGCGTATCACCGAGGACAGGAAGTGCAACCGGCCGGCGAAGCCCCGCTCGTCTGCCGCAGCTCGCAATGCGACTATGTGCGCGACCGCCACCTCGGGTGTACGGAAGCAGCCGGTGCACACAGTGATCACCTCGACGTCACGCAGGCCGGGCCAGCCATGGTCGGCGACGACCCAGTCCAGCAGCTCGCCGAGCTCGGCCGCGCTATGGAGCATGGCGTCCGCCGCGTCCTCGATCACGTTGGGGCAGAACAGGCAGCCGGTGCAGGTGGAGCGCGAATGGGTGTTCAGGGTCAGCGACCGGCCGCCAGCCCGCAGGTAAGTGAGGACGACGTCGTCGTTCTCGAGTGCGACCAGACCCGCAACCGGCTCGGCCTCCAGCAGCAGGCCGTTCTCGTCCAACCGGAACGGCGACTGCTCATTGTCCAACGGCAAGATGACCTGCCAGATCTCCTCGGAGGAGTACGGCTTGAGTTGCATCCGGGCCCGCGGGTGGGGCAGGTCGGTGCGGGCACCGCGGGCGTTCGCAGCGATGAGCAGCAGGTCCAGCTCCGGAACGCCGAACTCGTCCGCGAGTTCGGCGATCGCTTGGGTGTCGAGCTGCCGACCCGTGTCGGTCCTCATGCGGCTCCTCCGATGGGCATGACGACGTTCCCGCTGAGGAGCTCAGGACCCGGATCGTCGGCAACCGTGGTGACCGGGACGGCTCCGACATCCACCAGGTCGGCCCGCGGTCGGATCCCGTTTCTGCGCAGATCGGCCTTGAGCGTGAACAGTGCCCGGTCCACGGCGGAGACAAACTCCCGGTACGCGGTGTCGCCGCCCCCGGCCCGCAGACCGTCAGTCTGCAACGTGCCGGCCGAGAAGCTGCAGGTCCGTGGCGCGCCGGCGGTGACCGCCCGCTGCAAGCAGGCCACCTCTTCCAGGAAGCTCCGATACGGGCAGCCCGCCGCCGCCACGATCACCTCATCGCCGCCGAACGTGCCGCAGAGGAAGAACGGCCACGACGACAGCGCCCGGCCCGCCCAGTCGACGGTGATCGTCCCTAACCTGCGCATGCACTCGTTGCCAGCAAGGTGACCGAACATCGTCGGGTTCTCGGCGCGCTGTAGGGTAACGTATTCCCGCAGGTCGTCCACGTCCCCGATGGCGAGGTGCAGTCCGTACCGCGCCAGGGCGGGCAGGTGCTCCGTCAGGTACTCGGCGAAGCTCGGGTACGCCACCAGTCCAGTCAGCGGGTCGCACAGCAGCTGCCGGGCGTGGTCCTCACCGGTCCGCGCCTGCGCTGTCGCGTAGGCGGGGCGCGGTGCCGGGCAGTCCATGAGGGTTGCCCCGCAGACGCCGTGCGGCGGGGCGTCGATGTTGTCCATGCTCTTCACGCTGCGGCCTCCAGCGGTTGGACCGGTGTCATCGCACCGGCACTGTGGACGGGGCAGCGATGCCCTCGTGGCTGTCGCCGGGCGCGCCAGCGGGAGCGGTCACGCTGTGCCGGCCCCCTCCCCATCGCTGGGCGACCCGCTTGTGAATGAACCAGATGTCGCCCTCGGTGAGCAGCTGCGACGTGACGCCGGGGTACGCCTCCTCGAAGAAGGAGTACGGCGGGACGTTGACGACATCGGTCGAGTGGTAGTCGAGCCGGTCGGTCATCCGGTGCTCCCGTGTGATCGCGGCGCCGGGGTGATAGGTGAGCACGTTGGGGCTGGCCAGCTGGAGCAGACCGTCGTCCAGCAGCGCACCGACGCCCTCGATCGTCTCCTCGATCGTCGTACGGGTCTCCCCGTCCAGCCCGAACAGGACCGAGGTCCCGGCATCGATGCCCGCGTCCCGGATGAGCTGCAGTGCCTGGCGGACCTTGCTCGCCCAGGTGTTTCCGCACCGGCCGATGTTCTTGTGGACGTGCGTCATCACCCTGTCCGACATGCTCTCCAGGCCCAGGTAAAGGTATGTGCAACCGGCCGACCGGGCCGACCGGAGCAGGCGCTGCACCCGGGAGCGGTCGTGCACCGTCGTTAACAGGTCGGCGGTCAGCTGTGCCCCCCACCGCAGCGTGCGGAGCCGGGCGAGGTCGCCGGGCTCGGTGAGCCAGGCACGACACGAGCCCGGGAGCGCGACGGCGCCACGGCAGCGGACGTCCGCGAAGAGCGCGCAGAACGCCTCCATGGCCGCCATATTGCCAGCGAGGAACACAGGGTCGTCGAAGAAACACGCCTGCGCGCCGTACGAGACGTACTCACTGATCCGCTCTAGTACAGGGACCGCGGGCTCGGCGGCCAGTCGCAGCATGCCGCCGGTCACCGCCACGCTCTCCGAGCAAAACGAGCACCGGTACGGGCACGACGTCGCAGTCATCACGTGCGCGGTGCGCAGCGAACGCCCGCCCGGTCCGGGGAAAACGGAGAACCGAGACCGGATGCCGAAGAACCGGTACGGCGAGGGCAGAGCGGCGAGGGACGCCCCCGGACCGCGGCAGACGAAGACGTCGGCCTCGCCGTCGTAAAGCCCGACGATCAGCGCCGAGCCGGCGGCCCGCTCGCCTGCCGCAGCCAGTTGTTGAAGGCAGCGGACGACCTCCCGCGGGTTGACCGCGGACCGGTCCAACGGCATTGCCGACGAGGCCGCCCGCATTAGCAGCTCCAGCGCGTGCGGGCCGTCGCCGCTGACCAGGAAGTCGACCACAGGCGCGGCCCGCCCGTCGGCGATCACTGAGACGGTGCTGGAGTCGGCGAGACGGGCCGTACTGGTGGCGGGGTCATAGTGCACCGACTCGTCCGCGTGCCGGCCTCCGAGCACAACCAGACATCCGGGTACCTCCGCTTTGACGATCTCGGCCATCGCCAGCGCGTACCGGTGAGCCGCGGATACTGCGCTGAGTAGGAGCATGCGGGGCCGGGTGGTGCGGACGAGCTCGACGAACGCGGAGCGGGTGCCGTCGTCCCAGACTCGCGGGTCGAACACGGACGTGTCCGTACATGGACGCGCTCCCGGGTCCCGGATCCCGTCATCCGTAGCGACCAGGCGGTCGGCGCGGGTCATAGGCTCGCCGAAGTCGGGGCAGAGGTCGGGGAACACCGTTCCTTGACCCGGGCCATCCCGGCGGGCCCGGCTCGCCGTCTCCACGGTCAGCGTCACCGCAGAGTAGAGACACATAGGGTCGCCGGGGTAGGCCAGCTCGTTGTCCGGCTGTGTGATGACCGGGGCGAGGGCGAGCAGAACCCGGTACGACCGGGCCGCCCACCATTCGTCCACGCTCGGTGCGACGGAACCCGTGCGGGCGAGCAGTGCCGCCGTACGATCCGGGACGGGCAGGCTCGGCTCCCCAATACTCGCGGGCACGGCCAGGCAGGTGCGGACGCGTACCCTCGGCGAGATCATGCGGAGGACTCGCCGCTAGGCCCGTGCATTCGTGACGGCTCGCCCACCTCGTGGACTCCTTCCACCACAGGAAGCTATCGCGATTCGGCACAATGCCCCCCCTCGGCGGAACGCTCGCACCGTCGGGGCGCCAGCCACATCTGACCAGCGGTCCCACACCTGGCCAACGGTCCACGTCCGCCCCGGCGCGGACGACGCCGAGTGTCATTCGTTGATACCGACGCTAACAGCGGCTCTGGGGGATGACAAGAGAGCGCGTTGACTCATCAAAGATGCGCGCGTGGAGGGGGTCGTTGACTCACCTGGGGATGCGCGCGT
>Ga0136613_10002170_pt1 | contig 10431 bp, 10 predicted proteins | sample AntDrymUQ2722106_2_FD_106649 | JGI IMG/M metagenome (GOLD analysis project Ga0136613, IMG submission 106649) | Polar desert sand microbial communities from Dry Valleys, Antarctica - metaG UQ272 (21.06) | ecosystem: Environmental > Terrestrial > Soil > Desert | place: Antarctica: Dry Valley... | reverse complement strand
GGAACGGCTGGAGGCCGTCGCGCCGCCGTCTCCGGTAGCGGGGAAGGGATCCATGGGGGTGGATTGGCTGAGGGCGCCAGGGGCGCCCTCAGTCGTTCGGAGCCCAAGGTCGGCCATCGCTTGCCGGCCGACCTGGGGCGGCCCCGGTCAGCTTCCCCTGCGGCTGCGGACTCCAGCGATGAGCGCCTTGACGCGGTCGCGCAGGACCGAGAACAGCAGCGAGAGGGCGTTGAGCGACTTGGCTTGCGCGGGTGGTCGGGAGGCGGGGCGCGGCGCCGGCGAGGGGGGCGGGGGCGGGCTGCTCTGCACAGCGGCCGCGGGCGCGACGGAGGCCTGTGCGCCCGCGGCCTGCGCGCCGCCGCCGGCCTCGGCGCCGGTCGCCTGCGCCGAGCTGGTCTGTGGCGCTGTCGCGGCAACCTCGCGGGCCTGGGGTGGCGCGGCGGGCTGCTGGCCCTCCCCTCCGGCGGGGGTCGCGTCGGTGACGCCCTGGTCGGTGCCCAGCGTGTCCTGCAGGCAGGTGGCGAAGTCGCCCAACAGGCGCTTGGAGACGTCCTCGATCATGCCGCCGCGCCCGAAGCGCGCGAGGCGGCCGGTGATCGCGTAGTCGGTGTCCACCACCACGCGCGCGCCACCCTCGCGCTCTGTGACCACCGAGACGATGGTGGCCTTCGCTCCGCCCTGGCCCCGCTTGTCGGTGCCGTTGGCCTGCATGACCGCGCGGTGGGCGGACTCGTCGACGTCCTCCATGCGCAGCTTCCCGCGATAACTGGCCGAGGCCGGGCCGATCTTGACCGTGAACGTGCCTTCGTAATTGCCGTCGGCGTCGCTGCCCACGATCTCCGCGCCGGGCAGGCAGGGTGCCACGCGCTCGACGTCGATCAGTGCCTTCCACACCGTGTCCACCGGTGCGTCGACGTCAAAGGACTGCTCGAGCTTCATGGCGCATGGCCTCCAGGTCGTCTGTTGTGTCCACGTCTGCACCGCTGCACAGGTGCCCGCATTCCACCACGCGCCACCGCTGGTCGACGTCACGTAACGTCTCGTGCGGCTGGAGGGCGGCAGCGGCGCGCAGCAGCTTGGGGCCCATCACGACGGGGTGGCCGGGGGCGCCGTCATAGGCGGCGCGGGTCCCGGGCGGCTCGGTGACGAAGCGCGCGATGACCTGCGGGGTGATCAGCGGGGCGTCGCCGAGGGTCAGCAGCACCTTGCGCGCGCCCTGCAGCTCGCACACGCCGTGACGCAGCGAGGCGCCCTGGCCGTCGGCCCACGAGGGGCACACCACCGGCTGGGCGTCGCCGAAGTCGACGGCCTCGGCGATCTCGTCGGCGTGTGAGCCCAGCACCACGACGATGCGCTCCAGCCCGGGAACAGCCTGCTGGGCGCGGACAGCGTGCTCGAGCAGCGCCCGGCCATGCAGCGGGGCGAGCTGCTTGGGCCCGTCGCTGTCGAAGCGGGAGCCCGCCCCGGCGGCCAGGATCAGCCCGGCGATCATGGGGTCTGCCTCCCGTCGCCGGAACCGGCGAAGATGGGGTTTCGCCTTCCGTCGCCGGAACCGGCGACGTCCGGCGACGTCTCACCCACGTCATGGATCCGGCCGCTCGCGTGCGTGAGTGGACCGCCCCCGCGGCCGTTGCGGTGCGCGACGACCTCGGCGACGATCGACAGCGCGGTCTCCTCGTTGCTCGTCGCGCCGAGGTCCAGGCCGATGGGGGCGGCGAGGCGCACCAGCTCGTCCTGTCCGACGCCGGCCTCGAGCAGGCGCTCGCGACGTGAGGCCTGCGCCCGGCGCGAGCCCATCGCGCCGACGTAGCCGGCGTCCGAGCGCAGCGCGATGAGCAGCGCCGCGTCGTCGAGCTTGGGGTCGTGAGTCAGGACGGCGACGGAGGTCGCGGGATCGATGCCGCCGAGCTGCTCGAAGGCCTTGTCGGGCCACGCGCAGACCACCTCCTCGGCGTCGGGGAAGCGCTCGGGCGTGGCGAAGCGTCGGCGCGGGTCCACGACGTAGGGCAACCAGCCGGCCGCGCGGGCCAGCGTGCACACCGCGGCGGCGAAATCCACGGCGCCGAAGACGATGAGCCGCGGGGGCGGGTGGACCACGTCGACGAAGAGCGATCCGCGCCACTCCGAGCGCTGCGTCCAGATGAGCTCGCCGGCCGCTTCAAGGGCCTGGGCGTCCAGGGCGGTCTCGCCGAGGCTGGCGGAGAGCGTCAGGTTGGCCGGCTGATGACCGTTCCCGTCGTTCGTCGGGAGCGTCGGGCCGCCTCCGTTGCGGTCGGGCGCCGGGAGCGTCGGACCGCCCGCGCGTCCTGCGGTCCCGTCGCTCTCCCGGCCCCCATCGAGCTCGACGAGCGCCTCCGCGCCCGCGGCCTCGCCCTCGAGCACGGTCACGCGGGCGGCACGGCCGCCGACCGCGGCGATGCACTCGAAGCGCGACGGGCGGTGCTCGGCCACCCACACCTCGATCTCCCCGCCGCAGGGCAGCCCGACGTCCCAGGCCTCCTCGTCGGCGATGCCGAAGTGCAGGAGCTGCGGCCCGGCGCCCTGGTGGAGGATCTGCTCGGCCACGCCGACGACGGCGCCCTCGACACAGCCTCCCGAGACGGCGCCGACGACCCGCCCGTCGGCGTTGACGGCCATCTTCGCCCCGGGCGGGCGGGGCGCGGAGCGGTGCACGCCGACGACGGTGGCCACGGCGACGCGGTCGCCGGCCGCGACCCAGTCGGTGAGGTCGGGCAGGATGTCCTTCACATCTCCTCCAAGACGGTCGCGAGCTCCTCAAGCGAGGCGAGCGTGTTGCCCGCCAGCAGGTGGTCGGCATGGGGCAGGGCGGCCTGCATCCCGCGCGTGAGGGGAGCGTACGACGGGTGCGCCGCCAGGGGGTTCAGCCACACGACGCGGTGCGCGCTGCGGCGCAGGCGCGCCATCTCGTCGGCGAGCTCGTCGGGGTCGCCACGGTCCCAGCCGTCGGAGAGGATCACGATCACGCTGCCCCGGCCGATGCGCCGGCCGTGCACCCGGTTGAGCGTGCCGATGGCCGCGCCGATGCGCGTTCCGCCGGAGTAGTCGGCCACCGCGGCGGTCGCCCGACGCAGCGCGGCGTCGGGGTCACGGCCGGCCAGCTCCCGGGTCACGCGCGTGAGGCGGGTGCCGAAGGCGAAGGCCTCGACGCGTCGGCGGGCGGCGACGCAGGCCTGGACGTAGCGCAGCAGGGCGCGGGCGTAGGGCGCCATCGAGCCCGAGACGTCGCAGACCAACACCAGCGGGCGCTGGCGGGTGGTCGGCGCGCGCCAGTGGCGCTCGATCGGCTCGCCGGCGTGGCGCAGGGAGGCCCGCAGCGTGCGGCGCAGGTCGGGGGTGTGAGACCGCCGGCGGCTCGGCCCGGTGCGCCGCGAGCGGCGCTGGGGGCCGCGGCGGGCCAGGCGCGCCATGATCGCGTGGGTGGAGGCCAGCTCCTGGTCGGTGAGCTGGGCGAAGTCCCTGGTGCGAAGGGTCTCGACCTCGCTGTAGGCGGCGGGGACGGGCTGAGGGTCGATGGGTCGTTGGCGCTGGTGCCCCGGTGGTGGTGGTACGCCGACGTGGGGGAGGGCGCTGCGGGCGACGTCGCCGAGCTCGGAGAGGGGGTGGTCGCGGGGGGTGTCGAAGACCCGGGCGAACGCCTCGTCGAAGGCGGCGAGGTCTGCGCGCTTCGCGCACAGCGTCGCGCGCAGCGCGAGGCGTGCGTCGGTTCGGTCGGCGGGATCGATCGCGGCGAGGGCGCGATGGGCATTGAGGAGCGCATCGACGCCTGCGGTGACGCCCTCGTTGCGCAGCTCCTCGGCCAGCGCGGAGAGCCGGGCGGTGAGGGCCTTGGCCGGGGCGGTGAGCGCTTCGCCCGGCTGACGATTGGTCGATCCGCCTCGCTCAGCGCGGTGCGTCGACCAATCATCCATCACACGCCCTCCAGGACGCCCCGCTCGCGCACGCGCTCGACGTCCTCGCGGACCTTCAGCGCCGCGCCGATCGTCTCGTCGAGGTCGGCCTCGTCGCCCATGGCCAGCAGCGCGCGGGCCCAGACGATGGTCTCGCCGACGCCCGGGGCCTTGTAGAGCTCCTCCTCGCGCAGGCGCGCGACCGCGGCACACACGCGGGCGGCGATGGCCCCGGGGAGCCCGGGCAGGCGCGCGGCGACGATCTCTCGCTCGCGGTCGGGGCTGGGGTAGTCGATCCAGTGGTACAGGCAGCGGCGCTTGAGCGCGTCGTGCAGCTCTCGGGTGCGGTTGGACGTCAGCACCACCATCGGCGCCCGCTGCGCGGTGACGGTGCCCAGCTCGGGCACGGTGACCGCGAAGTCGGCCAGGAACTCCAGCAGGAAGGCCTCGAACTCGTCGTCGGCTCGGTCGACCTCGTCGATGAGCAGCACGACCTCGCCGTCGTGCTCCAGGGCCTCCAGCAGCGGACGGCGGATGAGGAAGCGCCGCGAGAAGAGCTCGCCCTCGTCCACGCCCTTCTCGGCCGCGCGCAGGGCGAGGAGCTGGCGCGCGTAGTCCCAGTCGTAGACCGCGTGGTTGACGTCGATGCCCTCGTGGCACTGCAGGCGGATGAGGCGCGCGCCTGTCGCCGTGGCCAGCGCGCGGGCCACCTCGGTCTTGCCCACGCCCGCCTCGCCTTCGAGCAGCAGGGGCTGCTCCAGCGTGCGGGCCAGGTGAACGGTGAGCGCGAGCGGGCGGTCGGCCAGGTAGCCCTGGCCGGCCAGCGCGTCCGCGGTGCCCTCGACCGTCACCTGCGCGCGAGCCCGTACCGCACGAGCGCGCGCATCACGACAGCCCCGCGGCCTCCGTGAGTGCCCGCTGGCACAACACTCGCGCCAGATGGCGCTTGTAGGCGGGGGTGGCGTTGAGGTCGCCCGGCGGGTCGGTGTCCTGTGCGGCGTGCTCGGCGGCCTTGGCGATCGACCCGGCGTCCAGCGGCTGGCCGCGCAACGCATCCTCGACCGCTGTCGCCCGCAGTGGCGTCGAGGCCATGTGCGTCAGGCCGACGCGCGCGTCCTCACACACGCCGTCGCGCGCCGAGACCAGCGCGCAGACCGCGACCATGGCCCAGTCCTCGGCGCGGCGGTTGAACTTCTGGTAGCCGTAGCCCCAGCCGTCCAGCGCGGGCACGTGCACCGCGGTGACCACCTCGTCGGGCGCCACCGAGGTGGTCATGTAGTCCTTGAACAGGTCGGCCGCCTCGATCGTGCGCCGGCCGCCCGAGCCCTGCGCGGTCACCGAGCCGCCCGCGGCCAGGAGGACCGCCGGCAGGTCGGAGGCCGGGTCCCCGTGAACCAGCGAGCCGCCGATGGTCCCGCAGTGGCGCACCTGCGGGTCGGCGATTGTGCCTGCCGCGCGGCCCATCAGCCCCAGGTCGGGGTGGTGCTCAAGCTCGCTGTGCACGGTCATCGCGCCGATGCGCCACGAGCCGTTGTCGCGCTGCAGCCCGCTCAGGCCCTGCACGTTGCGCAGGTCCACCAGCATGGTGGGCACCGCGACGCGCAGCTTCATCAGCGGGATGAGCGAGTGGCCGCCGGCCAGCAGCTTGGCGTCCTCGCCGCCGGCGCCCAGCAGCCGGATCGCGTCCTCCACGGACTCGGCAACCGCGTAGTCGAAATCCACGGGGATCATGCGGGCACGCCTCCCTTGGCCTCCTCGATGGCCTCCCACACCCGCACGGGGGTGAGCGGCATGTTCATGAACGTCACGCCCAGCGGGCGGATCGCGTCGATGACCGCGTTGGTCACCGCGGCCGAAGCGCCGATGGTGCCCGCCTCGCCGACGCCCTTGACCCCCAGCGAGTTGCTCGGGGAGGGTGTCTCCGTGCGGTCAGTCTCGAACATCGGGACCTCCGCCGCGCTGGGCAGCGAGTAGTCCACGAACGTGCCCGTCACGAGCTGGCCGTCGTCGTCGTAATGGACCCGCTCGTAGAGCGCCTGGCCGATCGCGTGGGTGATCCCGCCGTGGATCTGGCCGTCGATGATCATCGGGTTGACGGCCGGGCCGCAGTCGTCGATCGCGATGTAGCGGGCCACCGTGACCTTCCCGGTCGCCGCGTCCACATCGACGATCGCCGCGTGCGCGCCGAACGGGAAGACGAAGTTCTCCGGGTCGTAGAACGTCGTCTCCTCCAGGCCCGGCTCCATGCCCTCGGGCAGGTTCTCGGGGATGTAGGCGGCGCCGGCGACCTCGGCCAGCGACATGCCACGGTCGGGCGAGCCCTTGACCGAGAACCGGTCGCCGGACACTTCGATGTCCTGCGCGGCGGCCTCGAGCTCGTGCGCGACGATGGCCTTGGCCTTCTCGGCCACCTTCGCCGTGGCGCGGGCGATCGCCTCGCCGCCCACGCTCAGCGAACGCGAGCCGTAGGTTCCCAGACCCTGGGGCCCGGTCCCCGTGTCGCCGTGGATGACCTCGATCACCTCGGGGTCGACGCCCAGGCGGTCGGCCACGATCTGGGCGAAGCTGGTGTCCAGCCCCTGCCCGTGTGGCGACGCGCCTGAGTAGACGGTGACCGCGCCGGAGATGTGCACCCGCACCATCGCCGACTCCCACAGGCCGGTCTGCAGTCCCAGCCCGCTGGGGCCCACGATGCGCGATGGCGCCAGGCCGCAGATCTCCGTGTAGGTCGACAGCCCGATGCCGCGGTAGATGCCGCGCTCGCGCAGTTCGGCCTGCTCGCGCTTGAACGCCTCGACGTCGAGCTTGCCCATCAGCTTGTCCAGCGAGCCGTGGTAGTCGCCCGAGTCGTAGATTACGCCGGTGGCCACCTCGGCCGGGAAGCTCTCCTTGGGGATGAAGTTCTTGCGCCGGATGGCCGGCGGCGACATGCCCAGCTCCGACGCGAGCTGATCGATCATCACCTCGACCATGTGCGTCGCCTCGGGCCGCCCGGCGCCCCGGATGGCGTCGGTGGCCATCTTGTTGGTGAAGACCCCGGTGATGTCGGTCCGCACGTTGGGGATGGCGTAGCAGCCGCCCATCACGAACGCCCCCAGGACGGGGATGACCGGGGTGAGCAGCATCAGGTAGGCACCGAGGTCGGCGGTGATCTGCACGTGGAACGCGGTGATCGTGCCGTCGCTTCGGGCACCCATCCGGCAGGTGGCGATCTGGTCGCGCCCGTGGTGGGAGACCTGCATGTGCTCCGAGCGGGTCTCGATCCACTTGATCGGGCGCTGCAGGCGCCGCGAGGCGTAGGCCAGCAGCGCCTCCTCGCCGTAGATCTGCAGCTTGGCGCCGAAGCCGCCGCCGACCTCGGGGGCCACGGCGCGGATGCGCTCCTCGCTCATGCCCAGCATGAGCGACAGGAACAGGCGCAGGAAGTGGGGCACCTGCGTGGAGGAGTGGATGGTCAGCGAGCCCGCGCGGTAGTCGGCGATGACGCCGCGCGGCTCGATCGGCGCGCCCGAGATGCGGTGGTTGACGATCTCGCGCTGCACCACGACGTCGGCCTCGGCCAGGCCGGCCTCGACGTCGCCGCCGCCCAGGGAGAACTCGTAGGCCTTGTTGGAGCCGAGGTCCCCGTGCACGAGCGGCGCGCCTTCGGCCAGCGCGGCCTTCGGGTCGACGATCGCGGGCAGGGTCTCGTACTCCACGAGCACGTCCTCTGCGGCGTCCACCACCGCGTAGCGATCGGTGCCGACGACCAGGGCCACCGCGTCGCCGACGTGGTTGACCACGCCGCGGGCCAGCGGCCAGTGCGGCGGGTTGGCGACCTCGGTGCCCGGCGGCACCCAGGCACAGGGCAGGGGCGACTGGAGGTCGGCCATGTCCTCGCCGGTGAGCACCATCTCGACGTCGTCGCGGGCCAGCGCGGCACTCGCGTCGATGGAGACGATCCTCGCGTGGGCCTCGGGGGAGCGCACGATGGCCGCGTGCAGCAGCCCGGGCAGGCTCATGTCGTCCACGTAGCGCGCGCGGCCGGTGATGAGGCGCGGGTCCTCCTTGCGCTTGAGCGAGCGTCCGACGTGCAGCGCGGCGCCGTTGGGCGCGGCCTCGGTGGCGGTCATGCCTGCACCTCATCGCGGGCCTGCGACGTGGCCTCGGTCTGCTGGCCGGAGGCCGCCTGGATGGCCTTGACGATGTTGTGGTAGCCGGTGCAGCGGCAGAGGTTGCCCTCGATCGCGTGACGGATCTCGCTCTCGCTGGGCTGCGGGGTGCGGTTGAGGAGATCGACGCCGGCCATGATCATCCCCGGCGTGCAGTAGCCGCACTGCAGGCCGTGATGCTCCCAGAAGGCCTCCTGCATCGGGTGGAGGTCGTCGGTCGAGCCGAGGCCCTCGATGGTCATGACCTCGCGACCGTCGCACTGGACGGCAAGCACCGTGCACGACTTGACCGCCCTGCCGTCGAGATGGACGGTGCAGGCCCCGCAGCTCGAGGTGTCGCATCCGACGTGCGTGCCGGTGAGGCCGAGCTCCTCGCGCAGAGCGTGCACGAGCAGCCTCCTGGGTTCGACGTCGAGATGGTGTGACGCACCGTTGACGGTGACGCGCACGGGAACGGTTGCGCTCATTCCCTCTCCTCCGGTTGATGGCATAGCCGTGGCGTCGACAATAGGGGTTGCGCGCGGGCCCGCACAACAGACAAGGGGTCCGTTTGGCCACCCTGGCGCACGGGGATTCGTTGGGGTATGGAGGGCGTTTACGCCAGCCGCGCGGCGGCCGGCCGCGCGCTCGGCGCTGCCCTCGCGCGCGACGGCCAGACCAGCAGCGCGATGGTGCTCGGGTTGCCGCGCGGCGGCGTCCCTGTGGCCGCCGAGGTCGCGGCTGCGCTCGGAGCTGCGCTGGACGTGCTGGTGGTGCGCAAGCTGGGCGTCCCCGGCCACGAGGAGCTGGCCATGGGCGCCGTCGCCGCGGGCGGAGTGCGCGTGCTTGACCAGCGCGTGGTGCGCGAGGCGGGCGTCGACGGCGAGGCCATCGCCGACGTGACCCGCCGCGGCCGCGAGGAGGTCGACCGCCAGGAGACCGCGTTCCGCGGCGACCTTCCGCCGCTGGCGCCACAGGCCGCACGCGCGATCGTGGTCGACGACGGACTGGCCACCGGCTCGACCATGCGTGCCGCGGTGCGCGCGCTGCGCGCCATGGCCGCGGCGACGATCGTGGTCGCCGTACCGGTCGGCTCGGCGCAGGCGGTGGAGTCGCTGCGCGACGAGGCCGACGCGGTGGTCTGCCCGTGGGTGCCCGAGCCGTTCGTCGCGGTCGGCGCCTGGTACGAGCGCTTCGAGCCAGTGAGCGAGGACGAGGTGCGGGCGCTGCTGGCCCGCCTGCCCGCGCACGGGGCCTAGGAGGACTGCGGGATCCCACGGGCCGCGCGTGAGCTCGGTGGACGTGAAGCTGTCGCCGTCGGGGAGGTAGAAGGCCTCGGGCACCGAGCGGCAGCCTACGGGGGAGCGCTCGGCGCACGTGCTCGCTCGGCTCGCTACCTTGCGCCGCATGCGCAGCCTCCGCCTCCCCCTGGTCGCGACCGTCGCGGCGCTCACCGTCCTGGCCACCGGCTCGGCCCTCGCCCAGGAGCCCGACGCGGAGGAGCAGGATCCCGCCGCCTCGCTGGGGGTCACGGCCCCCAACCCCCAGCCCAAGCCTGACAACGAGTGCTACGAGCGCGATGACCTGCGGTGCCCCGACCTGCGCATGGGCACACCCCAGCAGGTCTACGTGCAGCGCACGCCGGCCGGGAGGACGCTGTTGCGCTCGCGCAACCGGCTGCAGAACCGCGGCGCCGGGCCGCTCTCCCTCCACAGCGAGCGCGACGCCGACGAGAGCACCATGAGCGTGCGCCAGCGCATCTACCGCGAGGGCGCCCGCGGCCACATCAGCCGCTTCACCGACGCCCGCCTGGACTTCTGGCGCATCCCGGGGCAGGGCGGCTACTGGAAGGTGCGCAACCCGGCCGAGTTCCAGGTCTGGACGATGGGTCCCGAGCGGCGGATGGTCCGCGAGGGCGAGAAGTCGCGCTTCTGCATGCGTGACCTCTTCCGGCGCACCGGCGAGGGCCCCCGCCGCGCGGTCTTCCCCGCCTGCGCGCAGGACCGCAGCGACCGCTCCAACCGCCAGGGCATCTCCGTGGGCTGGGACGAGAGCTACCCCGCGGGCTACTTCGAGCAGTACGTCGACGTGAGCGGCCTGCGCGGCTGCTTCAAGCTCTGGCACATCGCCGACCCCAACGACCGCTTCGACGAGTCCGACGAGACCAACAACGCCGCGGGCGTCATCGTCGGGCTGCGCGACGGACGCGTGCGCGTCGGCCGCTGTTTCTGAGCGCCGATCCACCGATAGCTCGCCAGATCGTCTACCGACGACCCGGAGGCGACACCAAACGCCCGGGCCCAAACCGCTCATGGGTCCTCAGTGCTGCCGTGCGCCTGACCTGCCGCAAGAATGGGCGTTGCGAAGCGCTGTCACCGCGCCCCGTTGACGGG
>Ga0136613_10002169_pt1 | contig 10432 bp, 13 predicted proteins | sample AntDrymUQ2722106_2_FD_106649 | JGI IMG/M metagenome (GOLD analysis project Ga0136613, IMG submission 106649) | Polar desert sand microbial communities from Dry Valleys, Antarctica - metaG UQ272 (21.06) | ecosystem: Environmental > Terrestrial > Soil > Desert | place: Antarctica: Dry Valley... | reverse complement strand
GTCCTTCTACGGGGCGGGCGACGAGCTGCACCTCGCCTTCAACATCCCGCTGCTGCACGCGCCATTCGAGGTGGACGCCCTGCGCGAGGTGGTGGAGGCGACCGAGGCGGAGGTCCCGGCCGGCTGCTGGCCGGTGTGGGTCGCCGGCAATCACGACGTGTCCCGCTACCCGACGCGCTGGTGCGAGGGCGATCCCGACCGGTCCCGCTGCGCCCTGCTGATGACGCTGACGCTGCGGGGCCCGGCCTTCCTGTACTACGGGGACGAGCTCGGCCTGCCCGATACCGACGTGTCTCGCGACCGGCTGCTCGACCCGGTCGGCATCCGGTTCTACCCGGTGGCCGGGCGCGACCCCGCGCGCACGCCGATGCCGTGGCGCGCGGCGCCGGGTCTGGGGTTCTCCGACCCGGGGGTCGAGCCGTGGCTTCCGTACGGCAACCCGACCGCCGGCACCGTCGAGGACCAGCGCCGCGACCCCGACTCGATGCTCGCGCTGTGCCGCGATCTCATCGGTCTGCGCGACGCGGTGCCCGACCTGCGCGTCGGCGCGCACGAGACGCTGCGGGCCGATGGCGGGCTGTGGGCGTGGCGCCGCGGAGAGCGGATCGTCGTCGCGCTCAACCTCGCCGCGACCGGGGCCCGCCTCGACGGCGTGACCGGCCTGCTCCGTATCGGCACGGATCGCGCCCGCGACGGCGAGCGCGTCGAGGGCGCACTCGAGCTCCGCCCATGGGAGGGCGCGGTCGTCTGGCTCGACGGCGAGCCTCGACCGGCGTTGATGTGACGTGGCCGACGGCGCGGTCGAGATCCGGAGCGCGGTCAGCGACCATGACTACCGGATCGTCAGCGAGCTGTTCACCGAGTACCTCGGCTCGCTCGACTTCACCATCGACTTTCAGGACATCGACCGCGACGTGCAGCAGCCTCGCTCGGTCTACGACCGCCCGAACGGACGAGCCTTCCTCGCTTTTGTCGACGGCGCCGCCGCCGGAGTGGTCGGGGTGAGCCGGTTCGATGACGCCGCATGCGAGCTCAAGCGGATGTACGTGCGCCCCGACCAGCGGACGCGGGGGCTGGGTCGACGGCGGGCCGTTGCCGCCATCGGGGCGGCGGGTGACCTGGGCTACCGGCAGATGCTTCTCGATACCCTCGAAGACATGCGTGCTGCCAACGCGCTGTACGAGTCGCTCGGCTTCCGCGACATTCCCGCCTACCGCCACAACCCGTTGCCGGGAGACCGGTATCTGGCTCTCGACCTCTAGGACGATTCAGGCCTCGCTCGGCTCCGCGCTCGGCGGCAACGCGCCCGCCTCCAGCGCCTCGATCGCCCCGCCCCACTCCTCGCTGCGGCGGAAGCTGCGCACGGCGTACCAGATCGACCCCGACATCATTCCCATGACCATGGGGACACCCGTCGCCAGGTTCACCACGACGTAGAGGTCGACGCCCAGACCGAGCAGCGTCGCCGCTCTCAGCGCACTGCGGAACAGCTGGTAGGCACCCCACGCGTACGACAGGCGGGTGAACACCCGCCGGAACGTCTCGGAGCTCCGGACTTCCTCCGGGAAGGGGAACAGCTCGTTTGCGAACACCGCCGTCAGGGGCTTGCCGAACCGCGCCGATCCGATGAAGGCGAAACCCCACAGCCCGCTGATGATCACCGGCTGGATGAGGTAGAGCTCGGCGCTGCGGGTCGCGATCCCGACCACCGCCTGGACCAGCACGAGTACGAGCGAGAGGCGCACGAGGATGCCCGTGCGGTCCCGCGATCGCTCATAGCGCAACGCGATCAGCGCCACCGCGGTAGCGGCGAGGATGCCCCACACGATCCCGGCCAGCTTCCACACGACGTAGAAGGTGAGCACCGGGCCGAACGCGTCGCGGGCGAACCGCGGCCCACTGCCGAAGGCGATCGACTTGAAGTTGATCGGCGGGAGCTCGACCTGCTCCTCGATCGGCTCTGTCGCGTCGGTCATTCTTCCCGCTCGCCTCACGCGGCCTTGCCGTGCGCGGCCGTCCAGTCGAGCAGGTCGTCGGCCTTCCACGTGTTGACGATCCGTTCGACGGGAACGCCGGCCTCGGCGGCGCGGGCGCAGCCGTAGGGCTGCCATTCGAGTTGGCCCATGGCGTGGGCGTCGCTGTCGATCGACACCTTGCACTTCCACGAGACCACCTGCTCGAGGAGGCGCATCGGCGGGTCGAGCCGCTCGGGCCGGCAGTTGATCTCGACCGCCTTGTCGAAATGGGCGCAGGCGCCGAAGACGAGATCGGGATCGAAGGTCGACTCCGGTCGCCCCCGCCCCCGGACCATGCGGCCGGTGCAGTGGCCGAGGACGTCGGCGTGCGGGTTCGCCATCGCCGCCACCATCCGGTCGGTCATCGGCTGCTCCGGCATTCGCAGCTTGGAGTGCACGCTCGCCACCACCAGGTCGAGCTCGGCGAGCAGGTCGTCCTCTTGGTCGAGCGAACCGTCCTCGAGGATGTCGACCTCGGCCCCGGTGAGGATGCGGAACGGCGCCAGCTCCTGGTTGAGCCCGGCGACCACGTCGAGCTGCTTGCGGAGCCGCTCGGCGGTGAGTCCGCGCGCGATCTTCAGCGACGGCGAGTGGTCGGTGAGCGCGAGGTAGTCGTGGCCGAGATCGCGCGCCGCGGTCGCCATCTGCTGGATGGTGGCGCCGCCGTCGGACCAGTCGGAATGCGAGTGCAGGTCGCCTCGCAGCGCCGTGCGGATCTCACCACCGGCCCCCGCGTCAGGCGCGGCCTCGGCCTCCAGGTTGGTCAGGTACTTCGGGGTCTTGCCTTCGAGCACCTCGGCGATGACCCGGCTCGTCGACGTTCCCACGCCGGAGAGTGACAGCAGCCGTCCCGCCTTCGCCAGCTGCTCGAGCTGCTCGACCGGGCGGTCGCGGATCGTGTCGGCGGCCCGCCGGAACGCCTGCACCTTGTACGCGGGCGCGAGGCTCCGCTCGAGCAGCGTGGCGATCTGATCCAGCACCTCGGCGGGATGCACGTGCTGACGGTACCGTCTCGGGCCATGACGAAAACCCGCACGCAGTCGGTGTCGGCCGAGCGCCTGATCGCGGCGCCGCCCGAGAAGGTGTTCGCGGTCCTGGCCGACCCGGCGCAGCATCCCGAGATCGACGGCTCGGGCATGGTGCGCGACGCCCCTACCGACGGGCCTGACCGCCTCGCGCTCGGCGCCATGTTCGGGATGGCCATGCGGTGGGGGATGCCGTACTCGATGAGCAACGAGGTCGTGGAGTTCGAGGAGGGGCGCCGCATCGCGTGGGAGCCGGGCCTGGCGCGGCCCGCGTTCATGAGTCGCCTCATCGGTGGCCACCGGTGGCGTTACGAGCTCGAGCCCGAGGGCGAGACGAGCACGCGTGTGCGCGAGACGTACGACTGGTCCACGGCCGATCCCTTCACGCGGACGTACATCGTGGCCGCGGGTTGGCCCAAGCGCGCGCGGCGCGCGATGGAGCACACCCTGGAGCGGCTCGAGAGACATCTCACCTGAGGACCATCTCACCTGAAGACCGCGACCGGCGGCCGGTACAGTGGCGTTCGGAGGGATGACCGAGAGGCCGAAGGTGCTCGCCTGCTAAGCGAGTAGGGGCCGTTAAGGCTCCTCGAGGGTTCAAATCCCTCTCCCTCCGCCAATCTCGTCGAGGGAACCCATGCCGAGCGCTTCCGACCCTGCCGCCGCCCTCCTCGCGCTGGGCGCGGCGGCGCTGGGTGAGAGCGGTGGGCACCCGATGCGGGCGCGGATCGCGCCGGCGTGGCCGGGCGCCCGGGTCGCGGGTCCGGCGTTCCCCGCTCGCTGCACGCCCGGCGACAACCTGGCGATCCACGTCGCGGTCGCGCGGGCACCCGCGGGCAGCGTCGTGGTCGTCGACGTCGGCATCGAGCGCGAGCTCGGCTACTTCGGCGAGGTTCTGACGACCGCGGCCGAGGCCCGGGGCCTGATCGGTCTGGTGATCGACGGCGGCGTGCGCGACGTGGCCGTGCTCGAGGCGCACCGGTTCCCGGTGTTCGCCACCTGCGTTGCGCTCAAGGGCGCGACCAAGACGCTCCCCGGCGCGATCGGCACCCAGGTCGAGGTCGGCGACGTGCCGGTGCACCCGGGCGACTGGATCGTCGGTGATGCCGACGGGGTAACCGTGGTCCCCCGCGACCGCCTCGAGGACGTGTTGACCGCGGGACGCGCCCGCGCCGACAACGAAGCCCGCCTCTTCGGCGAGTTGCAGCGCGGCGCGACCACCATCGACCTGCTCGGGCTCGACCCGTCGCCGATCGAGGGCGCCTGACGGTCGCGCGGCCCCTATTTCACGACGCGGATTGGTGGCACGTCGGCTACGTGCGGCGCGCGCCCACCAGGGCGACCGCGAGGATGCAGGGCTCCGACGCGCGGTTGTGCCAGGAGTGGCGGGTGCCGTTCTGCACCACGCAGTCACCGGTCTCGAGCTTGACCTCGGCGCCGTCGTCGAGCTCGAGCCAGATCTCGCCCGAGAGCACGACGTCGAAGTCGATCGTGTCGGTGGTGTGCATCCCGGGATGGTCGGGCTCAATGTGCGCAATGAGTCCCGGGAGCTTGTCCTCCACCTCCCCCATGGCTTCGCTCGTCTGACTCGCCGGGATACCCGGCGAGTCCCCTTCGGGCCGTTCGCTCCGCGGCTCGGGCGGGATCGTGACGAAGGCGAACCCGAAGCCCCGCTCGGGCGGGAAGTAGGCGGGCGCGTTTGCGCTGGCGCCATCGGTCGGGAGCGTCACGGTGTCGTCGGCGCCCCACGCCAGGCCGAACTCGAGGCCGGGCATGAGCGAAACCGTCACCGGCTCGATCTCCTCGTTGCTCGCGATGACCGCCTTCCGTTCGCGTCGGCGCCGGTCACGACTCGACGGTTCGCCATGGGTGCTCCTCCGGTTGTCGCTGACGGACCGCAGCTACGGCCGCCTCTAGCTCTTCCGCGGCTTCGTCACCAGGTTCGCCGGGACCTCGCCGGCGAGCACGGCCAGCGCGCCCTCCGCGGCGGTGCGGGCCATGCGCGTCCGCGTCGCGAGCGATGCGCTTCCGACGTGCGGGAGCAGCACGGTGTGGGGCGCCGCCAGCAGCCGGGGATGGACCTCGGGCTCGCGTTCGAACACGTCGAGCCCGGCGGCGAAGAGCCTCCCGTCCTCGAGCGCGATCGCGAGCGCCTCCTCGTCGACGACCGGACCACGAGCGGTGTTCACGAGGACGGCGTCGGGCTTCATGAGCGCGAGCCGTCGGGTGTCGATGAGGTGCGTGGTCCCGTCGCCCAGCGGCACGTGCACGCTGAGGATGTCCGCCTCGCGGAGAAGGGTGTCGAGGTCTGCGACCCAGCCCGGGAGCCCGGTGTCGCGGCGGGTGTGGTGGAGGACCTGCATCCCGAAGCCGGCGGCCCGGCGCCCGACCGCCTGGCCCACGCGACCGAACCCGACCAGGCCGAGGGTGGCGCCGTGCACGTCGCGGCCGAGGTATTGGTTGATGTCCCAGCCCTCCCAACGTCGGGCGCGCAGGTCGGCTTCCGCCTCCGACGTCCGTCGGGACGCCGCCAGGATGAGGAGGAACGCGAGGTCGGCGGTGGTCTCGTCGAGCACGCCCGGGGTGTTGCAGACGGCGATGCCCTGCTCCTCGGCGGCCGGGACGTCGATGTTGTCGTAGCCGACCGCCACGTTGGCGACCACCCGGAGGCGGGGCGCGCCGGCGGCGAGGACCTCGGCGTCGATGCGGTCGGTGAGCAGGCATACGACGGCGTCGGTGTCGGCGACGGCGGCGACGAGCTCGTCATGCGTGAACGGAGTGTCGTCGGCCTGCTGGACCAGCTCGTGACCGGCTTCGGCCAGCGGATCCAGCCCACCCGCCGGCAGGTGCCGGGTGACGAGAACCCGAGGCAACGAGCGGGCTAGTGGCTCGTGTAGTCGACCGGGCCGGAGTCCTTCACGCCCACCGCGAAGCAGAAGCAGTGGATCGGAGCGTGGTCGCTCACCGGTCGGAGGCTGTGCACCGTGTCGGGAGGTATGTGCACGAGGTCGCCCTGGGTGATCTCGCGCTCCTCGCCGTCGATCATCATGATCCCCTTGCCCGACGTGACGTAATAGAACTCGTGGGTCGGGTGCTGGTGGGGGTCGACGAGGCCGCCCCCGGCCACTTCGAACTCGCTCACCAGCTCGAGGAAGCCGCCGTCGGTGATCTCCTTCATCTCGCGCGGGTTGACAAGCCACCACACCGGCACCGTGCCGTTGTGCTCGACGACCGGTTCGACCTCTTCGATGCTGCGAACGTCCATTGGCGCCTTCCCCCTTACACCGAGGCCCATACACTGACGCCGCCGTCAGCGTAGATCAGGGGTTGCGTGTCATGGGAGAGTCGCGGCTGGTCAGGGTGCGCGCCGAGCCACTCACGGCCGTTGCGTGGATGCCGTTCGGCGCGCTGCCCGTCGACGACACCGAGCCCGACGACCCGGTGCGCGTCGAGTTCGAGTGGTCCGATCCCCACGTGAACTTCATCAGTCACGGCTACGACGAGGTCGAGCACACGAAGCACGGGGCGCGCTGCGAGCGGATGTATCGCCACGACACCCACACCCAGACGCTGATGCCCCTCGACCGCGAGTCGGTCGTGGCGGTTGCGCCCGCGGGCGTCGACTTCACCGACCCGGCCCACATCGAGACGATCCGGGCGTTCCGCCTCCGGCCGCTCGACTGCTTCGTGCTGGCCCGCGGCACCTGGCATTGGGGACCGTTCCCGACCGCTCCGGGCACGGTGCGCATGTTCAACCTCCAGGGCCGCCGTTACGCCGAGGACAACACCCACGTCGACCTGGCTCCGCACGCCACGGTCGAGGTCGTCCTCTAGGTCTACGAGACCGCGCGTACCGCCGCGGTGGCGCCCGCCGCCGCGATCACCACGACGACGAACCCGGCGCGACGCCACACCGCGACACCCGCCGCGGCCAGGCCCGCCACCCGGGCGTCGAGTACGAGGGCCCGGTCGCCGCCCACCGTCGAGACGACGATGAGCGCACCGAACAGCGCGGCCGGCAGCAGCGTCAGGACGTCCTCGACGAACGCGGGCACGCGCCGGCCCCGCAGCGCGACCAGGCCTATAGCCCTCAGTGCGTACGACCCCACCGCGAGTGCGAGGACCGCGGGCCAGGTCACGGGTCGTGGTGGCGACGGCGGGCGCGCCGGCGTACGACTGCCGCCGGGATCGCGCCCGCGGCGGCGAGCACGATCGGCAGGCCGGCGGCGAGCAACGGGACGAGGATCATCCCGATCAGCGCGCCGGTCGCGGCCGCGAGCCGGCCGTCGCCCGTCCTCACCAGCGGGACGAGCAGCGCGAGGAACGCGGCCGGGAACACCGCGTCGAGCCCGAGCGTGGCGGGATCGCCGAGCACCGAGCCGAACAGTGCGCCGACGAGCGTGCCCGCGTTCCAGAACCCGAACACCGCGAGGCCGGCGGTCCAGAACGCCCGGCGGCCGTCCTCCGGGTCGGCCTGGGCGAGCGCCATCGCGGCGGACTCGTCGAGGAGGAACTGCGCCGCAAGCAACCGACGCCGGGGCGACCGGGGGAGGGTGCGGTCGAGCGCGAGGCCGTAGCCGGTGTGGCGCAGCCCGAGCAGCAGGCCGCTGACGACGGCCGACAGGGGCGATCCGCCCGATGCGACCACGCTGACGGCGGCGAACTGGGTGGCGCCCGTGAACACGAACAGCGACATGGCGCACGCCATCGGGACGGGAACGTCCGCGCTGGCGGCGAGCACGCCGAACGACATGCCGAACACGCCGACGGCGGCGCCGAGCGCGAGCGAGGAGCGCAGGATCGAGGGACGCTTGGCCACCTTCAGCCCCCGGCGATGAGCAGGACGCCGACCAGCGCGGCCACCAGACCGCCGATCTGGAGCCGGTGAAGCCGCTCGTCGAGGACGACCCGGGCCAGGAGCACGGTCGTCGCCGGGTACAGCGACGCCACCGGCGACACGAGCGCGAGCAGGCCCTCGCGCACCGCCAGGATGAGCAGCGAGTTCGCGGCCACGTCGAGGAAGCCGGCCAGCGCGGCGGATCCGAGGCTCGCGCGCGCGGGGACGAGCGGCTGGCGCGCCAAGGCCAACACGATGACCAGCAACGGAATGGACGCGGCCCGCCCGCTCAGCAGCGGCCAGAAGCCAGAACCGTCGTCGGTGTGGCTGATCACGATGAAGAACGTGCCGAAGCAGGCGCCGCTGGCGACCGCCGTGACCAGCGTGGAGGTCGCGGCGGCATCGGGCTCGTCCGGCCCGTGTCCGGGCGGATGCCGGGCGATGAACACGACTGCCACCAGCGCGAGCACCACCCCCGCCAGGGCGACGGCCGACGGCCGCTCGCCCTGCAGCAGGCCCCATGTCACCGGCAGCAAAGCCGCGCCGACCGCGGTGATCGGGGCCACGACGCCCATCGGCCCTCGGGCCAGGCCCAGATAGAGGAAGCCGACCCCGGCCGTGCCGGCGAGGCTCGCCACCGCACCCAACCAGAGGTCGCGGCTCGCGGGGAACGGGGCCCCGTCGAGCGGAACGAGCCCGAGCAGCGCCACCAGCCCGACCACCTGCACGACCACGACCACCGCCCACGTGGTGGTCCGCTTGGTGGCCAGCCCGCCGAAGAAGTCCCCGGCGCCATAGGTCGCGGCGACGGCGAGCCCGAGGAACACGGCCATCCGGGGTTTCTAGTCCGCGTAACTGTCACACCCCCTCCGTACGCTGAATGCATGCAGTTGTGGCAGCCAGCGCCCGACGAGCCCGAGCGGCTCGACTGGTGGCGGCCGCTGCTCGCGGTCAAGCGGCGAGCGCAGGCCGAGCGCGTCCCCTCGCCGGTGGAGCCCGAGGAGTTCGTGTTCCGAGGCCGGGTCGACCGCGGCCGCCGCCCGACGGTGTGGATCTACGAGCACCGCCGCAGTGGGCGGGAGATGCTGGCCGACGGGCGGGGCCGCACCTACGAGTTCGTCCGGTACCGCACCGGGAGCCGTCCCGGTCGCTTCAACGAGATCGGCGTCTGGCGCGCCCTCCTGCGGGCCCGCGTGGCCGCGGGCGCCGCCGTCGACGGGTTCCCGTCGGCGCCGGTTGTGCGCCGCCGTCACCTCTCGCTCGTGCCATCTCCGCCTCCGCCGCACTCGAACTGAGTCCGAGGGCATTCGAGAGGCGCCCGCGTACACTGGCCGCTCGAGCGCTCGTAGCTCAATGGATAGAGCATCTGACTACGGATCAGAAGGTTGGGGGTTCGAGTCCCTCCGAGCGCGCAGACGGTTCTCGGTGGTAGCAAGCCTCGGGGGCCCGTTCGGCGACATCGCCGGTGAGGCACCATGCGAGTCGGCTGAGCGGCTCGCATGGTGCTTCCACTCGTGGTCTTGGTGACCGGTCGACGTGAACCGGTCACCAAACCGGGGACGTCGATTAGGCGAGGTCGAAGCGGTCGAGGTTCATGACCTTGTCCCACGCCGCCACGAAGTCGCGCACGAACTTCTCCTTCGAGTCGTCACATGCATAGACCTCCGAGATGCCTCGGAGCTGGGAGTGCGAACCGAAGACGAGGTCGACGGCGGTGCCGGTCCACTTGACCTCGCCCGTCGCGCGATCGCGTCCCTCGAACACGTTCTCAGCCGAGACGGATGCCTTCCACTCCGTGCTCATGTCGAGCAGGTTCACGAAGAAGTCGTTGGTCAACGTCTCGGGCCGGTCGGTGAAGACGCCGTGTTCGGATTGCCCGAGGTTGGCGTTCAGGGCACGCATGCCGCCGACGAGAACCGTCATCTCGGGAGCGGTCAGCGTCAACAGGTTGGCCCGGTCCAGCAGCAGCGTCTCCGCCGGCAACTTCTCGCCGGCTCGGAGGTAGTTGCGGAACCCGTCGGCGGTCGGTTCGAGCACGGCAAACGGCTCCGCGTCGGTCTGCTCTTGCGAGGCGTCCGTGCGCCCCGGCACGAACGGGACCGTGACGTCGTGCCCGGCGTTCTTCGCCGCTTGCTCGACGGCCGCGCACCCGCCCAGAACGATCAGGTCAGCGAGCGAGACCTTCTTCCCGCCGGACTGTGAGCTGTTGAAGTCCTGCTGGATCCGCTCGAGGGTCTGAAGCACCTTGGCCAGTTCGGCCGGGTCGTTGACCTCCCAGTCCCGTTGCGGAGCAAGGCGAATCCGCGCCCCGTTGGCCCCGCCCCGCTTGTCGGTGCCGCGGAAGCTTGCCGCCGACGCCCAAGCCGTGGACACCAGCGGGGAGATGGACAGTCCCGATGCGACGATCTTGCCCTTGAGGGCAGCGACGTCCTCGTCCCCGATCAGTTCATGACCGACCTCGGGGACGGGGTCCTGCCACAGCTGCGGTTCCGGAACCCAGGGACCGAGGTAGCGCGAGAGAGGGCCCATGTCGCGGTGCAACAGCTTGAACCATG
>Ga0136613_10002167_pt1 | contig 10434 bp, 12 predicted proteins | sample AntDrymUQ2722106_2_FD_106649 | JGI IMG/M metagenome (GOLD analysis project Ga0136613, IMG submission 106649) | Polar desert sand microbial communities from Dry Valleys, Antarctica - metaG UQ272 (21.06) | ecosystem: Environmental > Terrestrial > Soil > Desert | place: Antarctica: Dry Valley... | reverse complement strand
GTCGGCGGTGTCGAAGGTGGTCATTCCGAGCTCCCAGGCGGCATCCATGATCCGAAACGCCTCGTCCTTCCGGATGCCCTGCCCGAAGAACGCGGGCGACGATCCCACGCCTCCGAAGTTCCCGCAGCCGAGGATGATGCGAGAAACCCCGATCCCGCTTCGCCCGAGCTCCCTGGTCTCCACGCGGCGATCCTATGGCTAGTGCCTGTGACGGCTTAGGTTCCACCCTCCGCTGCAACCAGACCGTGCAGTACCGGCGACTCGGAGCGAGCGACCTCACGATCTCGGAGATCAGCAAAGCTCTACTTCCCGATGTCGGACGCGGATCGCGGTCTCTCGGTGGCGCAGGTTCGCAAGCAGATCGACGCCTCGCTCGAGCGGCTCCGCACCGACTACGTCGATCTCTACCAGTGCCATCGGTACGACCTCGAGACGCCGCTCGAGGAAACCATGCACGCGCTCACCGAGGTCGTCCGCGAGGGCAAGGCCCGTTACCTCGGGTTCAGCGAGTGGACACCCGAGCAGATCCGCGCGGCGCAGGAGATACCCGGTGTCGAGCGTTTCGTCTCGAGCCAGCCGCAGTACTCGATCCTCTCGCGCAAAGGTCGAGACGGGAGTCGTCGCGCTCTCAACCGAGACCGGGATCTCGCAGATCGTCTGGTCACCGCTCGCCCAGGGCGTGTTGAGTGGGAAGTACCACCCGGGAAGACGCGGTTCCCGAGGACTCGCGTGCTGCATCCGACGAGATGGGCTGGGCGATGAACCGCTTTCTCAGGGACGAGGTCCTGGAATCGGTGCAGCGGTTGCGACCGATCGCGAGCAGTCTCGGGATCACGATGTCGCAGCTCGCGCTCGCCTGGGTGCTGCGCGAGCCGAACGTCGCGTCCGCGATCGTCGGCGCGAGTCGTCCTTCGCAAGTCGACGAGAACGTCGCCGCCTCGGGGATCGAGCTGGACGCCGCCACCCTGGCTGCGATCGACGAAGCGGTCGCCGGCGCTGTCGAGGACTGACCCGCGGTAGTACCTTTGTTGCCGTGAGCGAAGGAATCAGCGTCGAGGAGCTCCAGCTCGCTGCACGTAACCACGGGATGCCGCTGGAGGCGCTCCGTTTCGACGTCACGCCGGTCGGGCTGCACTACCTCCTGATCCACTACGACATCCCGGTGGTCGATCCGGAGACGTGGACGCTCGAGATCGACGGGCTGGTCGAGAAGCCGCTGTCGCTCTCGCTCGAGGATTTGCGCTCGAGACCCTCGCTCGAAGTCGTCTCGACGATGGAGTGCGCCGGAAACGGTCGGGTGCACATCGAGCCGCGTGTCGTCAGTCAGCCCTGGCTCCTGGAGGCGGTGGGAAATGCGCGCTGGAAGGGAGTCGCGCTCGCGCCGCTGCTCGAGGAGGCCGGCTTGCGCGACGACGCCGTCGAAGTGCTCTTCGAGGGGCTCGATCGCGGCGTCGAGGGCGGGGAAGAGCAGTTCTACGCCCGAAGCCTCTCGCTCTCGGAGGCGCGTCGTGACGACGTGCTCCTCGCCTACGAGGTGAACGACGTTCCTCTCCCGCCGCAGCACGGATTCCCGCTGAGGCTGCTCGTCCCGGGCTGGTACGGGATGACGAGCGTCAAGTGGCTGGCACGCATCACTGCGCTCGACACCCCCTTCGACGGGTACTACCAGCGGCGCAGCTACCGGCTGCGGCAGCAGGAGGACGAGGTCGGCGAGCCCGTCTCGTGGATCCAGGTGCGCGCGCTGATGGCGCCTCCGGGCATCCCCGAGTATCTGAGCCGCGCGCGCATCGTCTCTGCCGGCGAATGCATGCTCGAAGGGCGCGCGTGGTCGGGTGAAGCGGAGATCGACGGTGTCGAGGTCTCGGTCGACGGTGGCCAGACCTGGGCCGGGGCAGAGCTCGTGCAGCGCTCGGGCGGACGCTGGGCCTGGCGCGGCTGGCGCTTCGCCTGGAACGCCGAGCCGGGCGAGTACGAGCTCTGCTGCCGGGCGCGTGACGACGCCGGAAACGTGCAGCCGCTGGAGCCGCCGTGGAACCTCGGCGGCTACGTGAACAACGCGGTGCACCGCGTCTCCGTGACCGTGGTGGAGTAAGCAGTGCGTGTGCTCCTGACCGCAGCGGCCGTCTTGGCACTCGCGGCGGGCTCGGCCTGCGGAGCCACCGGCGTTGGCTCGACGATCGCCAAGCTCACGCTCGACGGGAACGTTCTACGACCCGAGCTCGCACTGAACTCGGACGCGCGCTCGGTCGGGCTGATGAACCGCCGCAAAGCTCCTGCAGACGGCATGCTCTTCGTCTTCCCTGGGCCGACAACCGGTGGCTTCTGGATGAAGGACACGCTCGTCCCGTTGACGATCGCTTTCTTCAACGCCGACGGTGAGCGGGTTCGCAAGCTCTCCATGACGCCTTGCCGGACCGACCAGTGCCCGATCTACGACCCCGGGCGGACGTATCGCTTCGCGCTCGAGCTGCGGGCCTCGGACGCTCGCCCGGCCAAGCGGCTCGGCCCGCCGAGCGAGCTTCGCCGTCTCGTCAGACGGGCTCGCTAGAGCCTCCCGCCGCGCCGGCGGGCACACTTCCCGTATGGAGCTTCCGAGCCCACCTCGTCTCCGGGGCCTCTTTCACCAGTACGCCTTCTTCGCGGCGGTCGCGGGCGGAGCAACGCTCGTCGCCCTCGCCGAGGGAGCGCGCGCACGCTTCGCGGTGGCCGTGTACGCCGCCGCACTCGCGGCGATGTTCGGCGCGAGTGCCCTGTACCACCGGGTTCCGTGGCGGTCCGCTCGCGCTCGGGCTTGGGCGCGCCGCGTCGACCACTCGATGATCTTCCTCTTCATCGCCGGCACCTACACCCCGTTTGCGCTGCTCGCGTTCTCCGGCGTCCTTCCAGCGGTCGTGCTCGCGTGCGTGTGGGCGGGAGCGGCGCTCGGAATCCTGCTCAATGTCAGCTGGATCGACGCGCCGAAGTGGGTGATCGCACCCGTGTACCTGCTGGTGGGCTGGGTCGGCGTGGTCGCCGCGCCGCAGTTCTTCACGCAGCTCGACGTCGCGTCCGCCGTGCTCGTGGCGGTCGGCGGGGTGTTGTACACGCTCGGGGCGATCGCCTACGCGACGCACTGGCCGGATCCGTTCCCGGCGACCTTCGGCTTCCACGAGGTCTTCCACGTCCTCGTGCTCGCGGCCGCGGTGTCTCAGTTCGTCGCCGTCTCGTTCGTCGTTCTCTGACCATGTTCCGCTTCGCCGTCGCGTTGGCTGCGATCCTCGTGTTGCTTCCGACCGCCGATGCGGCACGTGCCCCGGTGGTGGTGATCGACGCCGGCCACGACGAGCGCGGGAATTCGGAAACCGAGCCGATCGGGCCGGGCTCGAGCACGCGCAAGATCAAGGACGGTGGCGGGACGCGCGGAGTCGTCTCCGGGCTCACCGAGGCCGAGCTGAACATGCGCGTCGCCGCTCGGCTTCGGCCGCTGCTCGAGCGTGCGGGCGTGCGCGTCGTCCTGACGCGAACCAGGACGTCGGGGACGAGCATGGGCAACATCGCCCGTGCCCGCATCGCCAATCGGGCGCAGGCGGGGCTCTTCCTGCGGATCCACGCCGACGGCTCGACCGATCCGACCGCTCGAGGCTCGCACACCCTGTATCCGGCACTCAGATCCGGGTGGACGGATGACGTGCACGCGGCCAGCAAGCGTGCGGCGAAGACCGTCCAGGCCGACATGGTGCGGGCGCTCGGCTTCCCGGACCGCGGCCTGCAGGAGCGAAGCGACTTCACCGGCTTCAACTGGGCCGACGTGCCGGTAATCCTCGTCGAGATGGGGTTCATGACGAACCGCACGGACGACCGGCGGCTGGCGACCGCGGCGTATCAGCAGCGCGCGGCGGTCGGGCTCTGCCGCGGTGCGCTTCGCTTCCTCGGACGCCGCACTACGCCCTGCGCAGGGTGAGTCGCGCAGCCGTCGCGAAGCGGCGGCCTTCAGGGATTTCCGCGCGATCGGAATCCGCGCGAGCGGATTCGGATCTTGCGCTGATTGGCTAGGGTACTGCCATGGCCACCAAGAGACAGCAGACGATGGCGAAGCTGACGCGCGAGCGGAACGTCAAGGAGAAGCGCGAGCGAAAGCTGGAGAAGAAGCGAGCGAGGAAGCTGGCTGCCGCTGAGGGCGGCGAGCCGATGGTCGAGGTCGACGAGTTCGGTATGCCTCTAGTCCAGGTCGACGAGTTCGGTATGCCTCTAGTCGTGAGCGACGAGTCGCTCACGACGTCGACCGACGACTAAACATTCCTACGCGCGCTCCTCGATCCTCATGAGTCCGAGCTGGACGATCGTCCGGTAGTTCGTGAACGCGTGGTGCCCCGCCTGCAAGAGGTACTGGTCCGAGTCCAGCAAGCGGCGGTAGACGTAGAGAGGCGCGCGAACCGTCCGCTCGCAGTCGCCGCTCATGCACTCGCACGCGAACTCGACGAGACCCTGAGCATCTGTCGTTGGCGCGAGCTCGGCGGCTTTCTGGCGATTCTCCGTTCGCCGCGCACCCCGGTGGGCGACGTCGTCCTGGGCAGCCGCCAGTTTGTTGCTTGCAGTACTCGCCATGCGTGCTCCTCCTGCCATGAACGGATAGGGAGGGCGCAGGCGGCGCCTTCGGTATTCGTCCTGTGTCGGTCGAGTGTAGCCGCCCGCTACGATCGCCCGGCACGCGCGGGCTCGGAGGCCGCATCCCTGCGAGCGATCGCTTGGTGTAGCCGAAGCCGACGCCCTGCTTGGCGTGCCCGGCGACCTCGACGATCGTCGAGTCGAGGTCGATCGTCAGCGGCTCCGAGCCCGGGCCGGCGCCAGCTGCCCACGCTCGCCGAACGATCGCCTCGAAGGCGCGGTCGAGCTGGCGCACGTGGCCGAAGGTGAACGAGCGCAGGAACGTCCCCAGCGTCGAGGGGGCGATCACCCGCTGCCCGAGCACGCGCTCCGTCTCGCCGCAGCGCAGCACGTCGGCGTCGTCGATCGAGTCACCGCCGACAAGCGCCGAGTAGACGAGCGTCAAGAGCTTGCGGCCAGGCCGAGCCGCACCAGGCCGCTCACCCAGGTCGAGCGTCTCGTCCACGACCTGCTCTATCCCGAGCCGCCCGGCTAGCTGGCTCGCCAGCACCAGACCCGCGTTGGCCACCGCACGCTCGTCATCGAAGGCAAGCGCGAGTCGGTCCAGCTCCCGCTTGCCGCCCTCACCACGGCTCTTCCGGGTCGTCACCATACGGATGACCTCCTGGGCGCAGGACTCGCGGCTGCCCATACAGCCCGTCTTGCCTGCTCAGGAGGTCATTTTGCGCTGCACCTCAGACGACACCCGGCCGGGAAAACGGTGGATCGAGGCTTAGTGCGGGCACGACGTCGTGCCCCGCCTCCCGTGCTGCTCCCCGGTGCAGCTCGGCGAAAGGAGTGAACCGCTCCGGCTCGAGGGATGAGGCACTGGCCAAGGCGACGCTCTGATCTGAGTTACCTCACGCACCTCCCGATCGTCGACACTTTCGACATCTGGGCCTTGTGCGTGACGGCGCTTGGCTCCGCACAGGAGTGGTAGTACCTTTCTGCAGGACGGTGAGAAGGTGAAGCTTCGCCGAGCACCGACGGGAATCCGGCCCGCTGGCATTCCGTCCGCTTCGCACGGCCTCGCGCGCTTCGCGCTCCTCATCGCCCTCGGAGCCGGAGCCTGCGCGACGGTGTTCGTGTCGGCCTCCTTCTCCGCGCGTCCCGATGCTGTCGCGAACGTCGCCGCGGCGGGGTTCCCCGGAGGCCGCTACTTCAACGTCGCCTGCGGCTTCAGCCACCGCAACAACGATGACCCGATCGTTTTTTCGGGAGCGCCCGGCCGCTCGCACAACCACACGTACATCGGAAACACGAGCGTGGACGCCTCCTCGACGCCCGCGTCGCTCCGCGGGGGGGAAACGACGTGCGACGTGGTGGCTGACGCGTCCACGTACTGGACGCCCACCCTGTACGAGGGGACCGAGCCGTTGCCTCCGCTCGCCGCGATCCTCTACTACACGAGACACACGACATCCTCGATCGTGTCGCTGCCGGACGGGCTGAAGATGGTCGCCGGGGATCCGAATGCGAAGCGTCCTCAGCAGAAGAGCGTCGTCTCGTGGAGCTGCGGCGGGGGCGCCGCGAAGCGCTTCGTCATCGTCCCGCAGTGCTCCGAGGAGAGCGCCCTCGTGTTCAACGTGCGCTTTCCGAACTGCTGGAACGGGCGCTCGACCGACAGCGCCGACCACAAGCGGCACATGGCGTATTCGGCGGGTGGAGCGTGCCCGGCGTCACACCCTGTTCGAGTGCCGACGATCTCGCTCGTCATGATCTACCAGTCGACCTCTCGACACGCTCGCCTCTCATCGGGCAAGTTCGGCGCGCACGCCGACTTCATGAACGGATGGGAGGACGACGTGCTCGCGCGGCTGGTCGCTGCGCTCAACTGAGCCTCTAAGCGGCGGTCGCTGCGGCGGCTTCGCCTTCGCCGACCGCCACGACATCCTCCCGATTCAGGAGCAGGAAGAGCAGCACCGCCGCGGCCGCGATGAGCACGGCGCTTCCGAGGTATGCGACGTGGAAGCCGTCGACGAGCGCCTGTGCCTGATCGGCCTCGGCCGGCTGCCCGCCGATGCTCGCCAGCGTGTCGTCGGTGGCGCTCACGGCGAGCGTGGAGAGAACCGCCAGCCCGACGGCGCCGCCGATCTGCTGCGACGTGTTGAAGAGCCCTGACGCGAGGCCGGCATCCGAGTTCGGAATGCCGCTCGTGGCAATCAGCGTGATCGGCACGAACGTGAGCCCCATGCCGATCGAGGCCAGCATGACTCCCGGCAGGAAGTCAGTGACGTACTCGCCGCCAGGCTGGAGTCGGATGAAGAGCAGCATTCCGACGACCGCCATGGTCATCCCGATGAGCGGGAGCTCCCGAGCACCGACCTTCGCCACGAGCCCCTGCGAGAGGCCTGCGCCGATGATGATCCCCGCGGTGAAGGGAAGGAAGGCGAGGCCCGCCTCCAGGGCCGAGTAGCCGAGCACCCGCTGCAGGTACAGAGTGTTGAAGAAGAACATCGCAAAGAGGCCCGCCGCGACAAAGAACATCGCCACGTTCGCAGCGCGCACGGTCGGCACGCGGAAGATGCTCAGCCGCACGAGAGGCTCCACCGAGCGGCGCTCGATGAGAACGAACGCCGCGAGCAACGCGAGCGCGATCCCGCCGACGATCAACGTTTGGGCTGATATCCAGCCGCTCTCCTGCGCCTCCACGATCGCGTAGACAAGGATGATGAGACCGGCCGTCACCGTCACCGCGCCCGCGAGATCGAAGCTCTTGTGCGCGCGCTCGTCCTTCGATTCGGGCACGAACCTGAGTGCGGCGACGAACACCGCAATGCCGACCGGGATGTTGACGAAGAAGATCCACGGCCAGGAGAGGGCCTCTACGAGGATGCCGCCGAGCACGAGCCCCACCGCGCCTCCACCCACGGCGATGCCGCCCACACGCTCATCGCCTTGGCGCGTTCCGGGCCCTCGGCGAACGTCGTCGTGATGATCGAGAGCGCCGCCGGAGCGACGAGCGCTGCGCCGAGGCCCTGCAGTCCGCGGCAGATGATGAGGACTTCCGAGCTCGGGGCGAGCCCGTTCAAGAGCGAGGCGACGGTGAAGATCACCACGCCGACGAGGAAGATCCGCTTGCGGCCGACGAGGTCACCCGCGCGCCCGCCGAGCAGCAGGAAGCCTCCGAAGACGAGCGTGTACGCGTTGACGATCCACTGCAGGTCAGCGTCCGACATGTCGAGATCGGCCTGGATCGACGGCAGGGCGACGTTCACGATCGTTGCGTCGAGGATGACCATGAACTGCGCCATGCAGACGAGAACGAGCACGAGCCACGGATTCACGTGCCCCTGAGCAGGTGAGCGATTGACTGCAGCGTCGCTCATGAGCCGGTCACACTAGCGATGAGAGACCCGACTCTCCGAGAGAAGTGTTCGGCTCATCTGCTCTCGCATTACCCCTCGATCACCGACAGGATGTTGCCCGCGGGATCCTTGAACCACGCCTGCTTGGGACCCGGGCGTCGCGATGCCTTTCTCGTCGGTCTCGAGCGGGCCTTCGTCGTACTGCTCGAACTCAATGCCGTTCCTTTAACGCCCACACGCGAGTCACGCGTCATGATCGGCGCGATGGGACAGGCGTTCGTCTACGGAAGCGTCGCGTCGGCTGCCCTGATCGTGGGTGCGGCGATCGGTGTCCGCTGGACGCTGCCCGACCATGTGTACGCCGCGGTCCTCGCGTTCGGCGGGGGCGCCCTGACGAGCGCGCTCTCGTTCGAGCTGCTCGCAGAGGCGGACACGTACGGCGGAGTGTGGTACGCCGCGCTCGGATTGCTTGTCGGCTCGGCCGCGTTCATCCTTGTCGACAAGCAGCTGATGGATCGCATGCGTGGCAGCGCGATCGGCTTCGGGCTGCTTGCCGCCGCGGTGCTCGACGGGATTCCGGAGAGTCTCGCGCTGGGTGTCAGCCTGGTGGAGGGTGGCGGGATTGCGTTGCTCGCCGCGATCTTCATCGCGAATATCCCCGAGGCCATTGGCGGTGCGACGCGCATGCGCCAGGACGGCAGCTCGGTGTTGCTCGTCATCGGCATCTGGACTGCGGCAGCGATCGCGATCGCTGCGTCGGTGGTGTTGGGACGACTTCTCCTCGGAGGCGCGCCTGGCGGCGTGCTCGCCGTATTGCTCGGCTTCGCGGCCGGAGCCGTACTCGCGTCCCTGGCAGAGTCTGTGCTGCCGGAAGCCTTCGAACGCGGCGGTCCCTACGTCGCATTCGCGACCGTCGCGGGCTTCCTCGTCTCGTACCTTCTTTCCGAAGCGTGACTTCGCACCGATTGCCTAGCATGGCCAGCGTGGAGCACGGATCGCTCGCAGCTGCCCCTCCGATAGCGGATCGCCTCGAGCAGCATCGTTCGGAGCTCACCGGCTACTCCTACCGGATGCTCGGATCGGCGTTCGAGGCCGAGGACGCAGTCCAGGAGACCTTCCTGCGCGCGTGGCGGAGCTTCGACCAGTTCGAGGGCCGCGCCGCGCTTCGTTCGTGGCTCTACCGCATTGCGACGAACGTCTGCCTGGACATGCTCGAGAGCCGCAAGCGACGCGCCCTTCCGATGGATCTCGGGCCGGCGCGCGAGCCGGTGGCCGAGAACCTGAACACGCTGCCGGAGGTCACCTGGATCGAGCCAATCCCCGACGGCCGCATTGCGCTGGAGGGAGACCCGGCGGAAGTCGCGGTGGCACGCGAGACGATTCGCCTCGCGTTCGTCGCAGCCCTGCAGCACCTCCCACCCAAGCAGCGTGCGGTATTGATCCTCTGTGAGGTGCTGCGCTGGAAGGCGTCGGAGGTCGCCGAGCTCCTCGAGACGAGCGTCGCCTCCGTGAACAGCGCTCTTCAGCGCGCGCGGGCGACGCTCGACGCCAATGACGTGACGACGGATGCGCCGCTCTCGGCGGATCACGCCGACGCCGAGTTGCTCGCCCGCTACGTCGCGGCCTTCGAGCGCTACGACATGGACGCGCTCGCCGCACTGATCCACGAGGACGCGACGCAGTCGATGCCGCCGTACGACCTCTGGCTCGCCGGTCGCGACGACATTCTCAGCTGGTGGGCCGGCCCCGGTGGCGGTTGTCGAAACTCGCGCGTCATTCCCACGGTCTCCGCGAACGGCGCGCCCGCGTTCGGCCAGTACAAGCCGAGCGAGAGCGGCGAGGGCTACGAGCCGTGGGCGCTCCAGGTGCTGGAGATCGAGGACGGAAGGATCGTCGAGCTCACCTTTTTCCTCGACACGAAGACCCTCTTCCCGCTCTTCGGGCTGCCACTCGAGTTTCAGTCGTTGTAGGCCGGGCAAGCCCGGCCCTGCGCCACCGCACACCTGAGAGCGGGGTCAGGCTTAAGCCTGACCCCGGACCCCGGCTTGAAGGTGCTACGCCTGCGCGGAAACCGCGGGCGACTCCGCTTCGAGCGCGGCCGGATCCATCCAGACGACCTCCCACAGGTGACCGTCGAGATCGTTGAAGCTCCGGCCGTACATGAAGCCCATCTCGAGCGGCTCGTTAGCAGGCGAACCACCCGCCGCGAGTGCCTTGTCGGCGAGCTCGTCGACACACTCGCGGCTGTCCGCGGACAGAGCCATGATCACTTCCGTCTGCTTGGTCGCGTCGGCGAGGGGCTTCTTCGTGAAGTCCTTGAAGCGATTCTCGACGAGGAGCATTACGAAGGCGTTCTCGCTGACGATCATCTGTGTGGCGGTCTCGTCCGTGAACCGGGGATCGAACGAGAACCCGAGCGAGGTAAAGAACCCGACGGATCTGTCGAGATCCTTGACCGGAAGGTTCACGAAGAGCATTCGGGAGCCGTTGCTTGCCACTTCTT
>Ga0136613_10002164_pt1 | contig 10441 bp, 7 predicted proteins | sample AntDrymUQ2722106_2_FD_106649 | JGI IMG/M metagenome (GOLD analysis project Ga0136613, IMG submission 106649) | Polar desert sand microbial communities from Dry Valleys, Antarctica - metaG UQ272 (21.06) | ecosystem: Environmental > Terrestrial > Soil > Desert | place: Antarctica: Dry Valley... | reverse complement strand
GCTCGACCAGGACATCGGCGAGCGGCCTCCGACTGATCACGGGTACGGTCGCGTCGGCTGCCGGACGCCCGACCGGGATGACGACGTAGGCTCGCTCGTTCGGGGGACGGCCGAGGATCTCGGCAAGGAAGCCCATCGGGCTGGGAGTGTGGGTCAGGGTCGCGAGCCCGGCGTGGGCCAACGCGGCCAGCAGGATACCGACGGCGATCCCGACCGACTCACGAACGTAGTAGTGCTTCACCTTGCGTGTTCGGTCGCCCTCGGTGGCGAGGCCGTAGGCTTGCTCGAAGACGACGATCAACCATGGGGCATCGGTCAGGTGCGGCTTGCGCCAGTCGGTGCCGAGCGGGGCCAGCGCCTCCAGCCACTCGGCTGACATACGGTGCTCATAACCGGCGCGCTCTTCGGCCTCGGCCGCTGCTCGGATCCGGGCTCGCAGCTGTGGCTCATCGCCGATGAGCACGAATGTCCAGGGTTGCTGGTTCGCTCCGCTAGGGGCGAGCGCCGCAGCACGGATCGCATCTACGACGAGCTGACGGGACACCGGCGTCCTCGCAAAGTCGCGGATGGAGCGACGACGGCGCATGACGTCCAGGAATCGTTCGGACGCCCTCATCCGTCCTCGTCCGTCATGGGGACGGCTTCGTAGGGAAGGCGATGTGTATGCATGGCCGCATGGTAGTGCCGACGCCATCGTCAGCGAACGGCCGCTGTGGGCGGGCCGAGGGTGGCCTTGGAGCAGGACGACCGGCCGATGTCCGGATCGTCGGCTGGCTCGGCCGCTCCATCCACCCTGAGGCGCGACACTTCGCCTATGAGCAACACCCTGCTGGTCCTGCGCTCCCTCCAGCCGCTCCTCGTCCTGGCACTCGCCGTGTCGGCCTGTGGCGGCGGGCGGTCGACCCCGCAGCCGTCCACTCCTCCATCGTCCGACCCCTCGGTGGCGCCTTCCGCATCGTTCGCCCTGGAGCTACGACCCTTCGCCGAGGGACTCGCCAGCCCGACATTCCTCACTCACGCCGGCGACGGATCTGGGCTTCTCTACGTGGTCGAGCAGGAGGGGCGAATCAGGACCGTGGACCCTATCGGCACCGTCGGCGAGGCGCCTTTCCTGGACATCGCCGACCGCATCGTGGCGGGCGGCGAGCAGGGCCTGCTCGGCCTGGCCTTCCATCCCGACTATCCGGACGACGGCCGCTTCTTCGTGATGTATACGTCCGCCGAGGACGGCGCCAACACCATCTCGGAGTACCGCGCCACGGACGGCGTCGCCGCCGCCGACTCCGAACGTATCCTCCTGGCCATCCCTGACTTCGCCGTCAATCACAACGGCGGCATGGTCGCCTTCGGACCGGACGGCTACCTGTATGCCGGGACCGGCGACGGCGGGGGAGGCGGCGATCCGCAGGACAACGGTCAGGACCCCTTCGCGCTGCTGGGCAAGATCCTGCGCATCGACGTGGACGGGGAGGCGGAGGGTGAGAAGCCCTATGCCATCCCCTCGGACAACCCCTTTGCCGACGGTGCCACCGCCGCGTCCGAGGTATGGGCCAGCGGCATGCGCAATCCATGGCGCTTCACCTTCGACCGCGAGACCGGGGACCTGTGGATCGCCGATGTCGGTCAGGGTCAGTGGGAGGAGGTCAACGCCGAGCCAGCTGGCCAAGGCGGGCGAAACTACGGCTGGAGCATCATGGAAGGACCGGACTGCTTCGAGGCGGACTCCTGCGACCAAGCGGGGCTGACGCTGCCGGTCACGGCCTACGAGCACGGTCAGGGCGACTGCACAGTCGTCGGCGGCTACGTCTACCGCGGCGAGGCGTACCCGGGGATGCAGGGGACCTACATCTATGGCGACTTCTGCACGGGCCGGATGTGGGGTCTTGACGCCGCCACAGCCATCTCTGACGGCACGGCCGCAGCGGTCGATCTGCTTGAGACCGAGATCCAGCTCTCATCCTTCGGCCAGGACGAGGACGGCGAGCTGTATGCCGTGGACCTGCGTGGTGCGATCCATCGGCTCGAGGCCACCGGTTCGCCATAGGCGAGGCTCATTACTGCCGATCCGCGCTGTCGCCCGTACCATGCGCACCATGCGCTTCCCCCTGATCAGCTTCTCCCTCTGCGCGGTCCTCGTCGTGGCTGCCTGCGGACCGTCCGCGTCAGGGACCCCGATCATCAGCGGGCCACCACCCGCCGCGTCGCAGCCGCCCGGGGTCTCGCCACCCGCCAGCGCCGACCCGTCAGCCAGCCCAGGCGCGCCGATCACGACCGATCCGCCATCCTCCTCAAGCCCGGAGAGCCCCGCGCCCTCCGGCGACCCGACCGATCCGCCCACGGACGGACCGAGCGACCCACCGGCCACCGGCTTCGACCCCCGCCGGGTGGAGCTGGCGCTGGAAGAGGTCGTCACCGGTCTCGACTCGCCCGTCGCCGTGACCCACGCCGGCGACGGTACGGGCACCCTCTACGTGGTCGAACGCGCCGGCCGCATCCGCGTGCTGGGGTCGGACGGCACTCTCGCCAAGGAGCCGCTGCTGGACATCCGCGACAGGGTCGATACCCAGGGCGAGCGCGGTCTCCACTACGTCGTCTTCCACCCCGACTTCGCCACCAACGGGCGGTTCTTCGTGCACTGGACGGACGCCAACGACCGCTCCTTCATCCAGGAGTACACCTCGGAGGGGCAGGCCACGGTCCCGCGCGACTCCGGCCGGGACATCCTGACCATCGATCATCCCAAGTACTGGAACCACAAGGGCGGCTGGATGGGCTTCGGTCCCGACGGCATGCTCTACATCGCGGTGGGCGATGGCGGCGGCAACTCGCCCGGCGATCCGTTCGGCAACGGCCAGAGACGCACGGAGCTGCTGGGCAACATCCTGCGCATCGACGTGGACGGGGATCGGCCGTACGCGATCCCGGAGGACAACCCGTATGCGGGGTCCGGTCAGGGCCGCCAGCCGGAGATCTGGGCCTACGGGCTGCGCAACCCGTGGCGCGCCAGCTTCGACGCCGAGACCGGCGCGCTGTGGATCGGCGATGTGGGCCAGGACACCTCGGAGGAGATCAACGTCATCCCGGCGGGGGAGGGCGGTCTCAACTTCGGCTGGTCGGACATGGAGGGCAACGAGTGTCACCTTGATCCCGACTGCGACGTCGCTGATCACGTCCTACCCGTGACCACCTACGGCACGCGGGATGAGGGCTGCGCCATCACCGGCGGCTACGTCTACCGCGGCGCCGCGAACCCGGTGCTCACCGGCGGCTATCTCTTCACCGACTACTGCGCCGGCGAGATCTGGGGCCTGGACGCGGCCACCGGCCTGGACACCGGGCAGGCTGAGTACAGCCGACTGCTGCGTACCGACCATCTGGGCGTCTCGCTGGGTGAGGACGAGGCCGGCGAGCTCTACCTGGTCGACTTCGCAGGGGGCATCTACCGCATCACGGCCACGGAGCGGTAGCCGAGTGCCCAGCCCACCGCGCTGGGCGACCCACGCCAGTCATCGACGGGCCGGGATCAGGACACGGTCTGGTTATCGGCCCCCGCCCTCTGCGATCATGTTGGCAACGAGTGCCGTCCAACCGGCCTGCGCATCGGCGCCCAACCCTTCGCCGGTGTCGCCGTCGTAGTACTCCCACAGCCGGCCGGTCTCGAGCCACTCCCGCTCTACGTTGGCCACGACGCGCTCCCGGATCTCCATGGCCAGCGTCGGGTCGACCTCCACCAGCGCGTCCACCAACAGCAGCTGTAGCGGTACCCAGACCGGTCCCAGCCAGTTGGAGTTGACGCCGCGTCCGGCGTAGCCGGGTTCGTACACGGGGCTGGACGCGTCGAGGCTGCGGATCCCACCCACCGAAAGGAAGATGTCCTCGTCGCGCAACGCGTCCAGGATCCGTGGCAGACGATCGGGCGGCACGATCCCGGCCACCAGGGGGATGAGGCCCGTGTAGGAGCGGACCGTGAACAGGCGTTCCGTTCCGGTGTCGAGGTCGAAGTAGAAGCCGCGCTCGTCATCCCACAGGTGATCGTTTACGGCGTCCGCGATCATGGTGTGGTCGGCGCGGTACCGCTCCGCGGCGGCATGATCGCCCAACTCGTCGGCGATACGTGCGAGTTCGGCCGCGAAGAGCGCCATCCATGCGGAGGCATCGGCTTGCGCCGCAGCAGTCGGCCGCGGCAGGTTGTCCATGCCCATGAAGCCCCCGGTGAAGAGGCCGCGCGGTCCGATGGTCAGCTCCTCCCACCAGTAGCCGTAGTGCCGTTGGAGGCTGGGGTAGAGCTCCTCGACGAACGCCCGCTCGGCGCCGGCCTCGAAGACCCGCCAGGCTGCCCAGGCGAAGATCGGCGGGCACTCCCTGTCCATGACCCACTCGGCGCAGGGGACATGCCCATCGGGCTGCTGCCAGCGGTCCGAAAGCAGGAAGCGCAGTTGGTCGGCGCCAAGCTGGGGGTCGATGAGCGCTGCCGTGACCGCGTGGAAAGCGCTGTCCCAGGAGGCGATCCAGGGGTACTCCCACTTGTCGGGCATGATCAGGACGTCACGCGCATCGATGCGACCGGCCCACTCGGGCGCCAGGCCGGTGGTGCCATCCCAGCGGTAGAAGGACTCGTTCCAGAGCAAGCTCATGAGCGCCTGCCGGTAGAGCGGCTCGTGCGCGGTGACCCGGCCGGTGAAGATCCCGGCCGCTTCGCGGGCGCGCGCGTCGAGCACCTCGGTGGCGCGCTCGAATCCGGCAGTCGCCCTGGCCATGGCCGCCTGGTCCGCTTCGACGCCATCTCCGCGGGCCGCCGACTGGGCCGACTCCGCCACCCCGATGACCACTGATCGGGAGTCGCCCGCGGCCATCCCAAGCTCGTACGACAGCAGGCCGATATGGCCACTCCCACCGCCGTGCAGTCCGGGACCCCGCAGCAGCTCGTCTAGCGCGGAGCGGTCCGACGTGAGGAGCCAGTCGTCCGATTCGGCACCGGCCAGCGCGACACGCGACGACTCGCCATGGAGGACCAGGCCGTCCGGCTCTGCGGTGACGGAGGCATCCTCGTCCATCCAGCCCTTGAGCACCACGTGGAGCGTCCCTGGGTCAGCGCTGGTGTTGGTGGCCGTCGCCCGCAGGACCATGGTCGCCGAGTCGATCCTGGCCGATTCCAACTCGATGGAGAATCGTGGCTGCTCGAAGGGATAGCGGTAGGTCATGCGCCCGTAGGAGTGTGTCGGGCTGCTCTCCCGGAAGATGCGGTCCTCCAGGATGGTCTCGCCATGTTCGCCCTGCGGGTTGCTGGCCCCGTTGAAGCGCTCGGTCACGTGAGGCTGTTCGCCGTCCCAGAAGGCCCAGCCGATCCGGAACTCGCCTTGGTCGTCGGCGATGCCCGCGATGCCGTCATCGAAGTAGCGGTATTCCTCGCTCGATGCCGTCGTCCAGGTCCGGCCCCAGCCGTTGCCGTTCACGTCCTCGCGCGGCGTGCCCCACTCCCGCTCCGCGAGATAGGTGCCCCAGCGTCGGTCGAGCTGGTCCCAGGCGGGCAGGCCACCGAGGTCTGTGGTCGGCGCCCGCGGCTGGACCAGGACGACTGCCGCGCTGACCGCCAGCAGGGCCGCCAGGGCGATGGCCACGAGTACGATCTTGCGTCGTTTCCGAAGGGGAGGATCCGGATGCGTTGCCACGGATCGAGCCTAACGCGGTCGGCCAAGTGCTCCTCACGCGTGCCAGCAGGATGCATCGAGGCGCCTCCATCTAGCATGGCCGTCGTGTCCGCGATCACCGACCGGTACGATCGAAACGCGCGCCTGTACGAGCGATGGTGGGCGCCGGTGCTGGCGCCTGCCGCGGCCAAGCTGCTCGATCGCTGCGAGCGCGCCGTCCGGGACGCGTCGGAGGTGCGCGGCTCTGTGCGCATCCTGGACATCGGCACGGGCACGGGCGCCCTGACCATCGACGCCGCGCAGCGCTGGCCCTCGGCCGAGGTGATCGCGACGGATGCCTCAGCGGGCATGCTCGAAGTCGCTCGACGCCGGGCGGAGGAGCAGGCAAGCACCACTTCGCCGAGTGCACCCGTCCGCTGGGTCACAGCCCCTGCCGAAGCACTCGATCTGCCGGACGGGTCCATCGACCTGGCAGTCTCCTCCTTCGTCTTCCAGTTGGTGCCCGACCGTGCCGCCGCCTGCCGGGAGGTCTTGCGCGTGCTGCGGCCCGGCGGCCGTTTGCAGTTGGTCACGTGGCTGGCCGGTCGCGACGAGTTCCGGCCCGCTGACGAGTTCGATGAGGCGGTCTACGACATGGACATCGATGAGGAAGACGCTGGCGATGACCCTCGGGCCGGCGACTACCGTTCGCCGACCGCTGCGATCCGCGAGCTCAGACGTGCCGGGTTCCGCAGCGTCGCCGCGGAGATCGACCGCCTCGATCAGCGCTGGACCGCGGAGAGCTACCTGGACTACAAGTTCTATTACGACGAACTCGGGCTCATCGAGGACATCGGCACGGACATGTCCGAGCGGCTCCGACGGCGCGCCGCCGAGCGCTTGGCGTCTTTGGAGCCGGAGGCGTTCCGCTGGCGGCCGCCCGTCGTCTATCTCCAGGGCAAGCGACCCGGCGGCTGAAACTCGCCCCGCCGCGGCCCGCCACGTGGCCTTCAGGCAGCGACGGGAACACCTGCGCTGGGGCGGCAGACCCGACAGGGTCGATACCCGTCCTGGGTCGCACCCTGCCATGAGCGGAACGAGGTCAGGTGCTCCGGGCCGATGCGTTGGGCGTTGTGGCACGTGGGGAAGCAGAAGATGTGCGTGGTATCGCTGCCGATGAAGCGCACACCGCGAGAAGCCAGCCGCTCCAAAGCGTCCGGATCCAGGCCCTCCGAGGCGAGCACGGCTCTCTTGGCGGACGGGCCACCCGCGCCGTATCGCCCGATGCGCCCGTCGCTGCGCACCACCCGGTGGCAGGGGATGACGAAAGGGATGGGGTTGTGCGCGAGCGCAGTGCCCACGGCGCGCTGGGCGCGCGGATGGCCGATCTGGTCGGCCACCCACGCGTACGGTCGGACCTCGCCGTAGGGGATCTCCATGGTCTTGGCCAGGACGCGCCGCTGGAACTCGTTGAGACCGCTCAGGTCGATACGCAGGTCTCGGACCCGTTCGCCGGCGATACGCTTGAGGACGGCGCGTGCCAGGCGAGTGGGGACCGCGTCCACCCGCCGCACAGGTCGCCCGGTCCGCGCCTGGTACTCGGCTTCGAAGGCACCCGGATCGTCGGTGCGCTCGATGGCGCTGATGCCATCGCGACCCCAGGCCACCACGAGCGGCCAGATCGGTCCGGCCATCTTCGCGTAGGAATCGGTCTGGCGCGTCGCGGCCAGCACCCGGTCGCTCACCGACTCGGGGCAGGTCTCTCGAAGGTCGCGCAGTCCTCCGACGATGAGGCGAGCAGGGAGCCGCCTCGGCACGGATCCCATGGTGAGCGGTGTGTCCTTCGGCGTGCTCATCGTGCCATCACTCTCCGTTCGATCCTGACGGTCTCGGGCTGCGCCGTGCGCTCCCAGGCCCCTGAGATGCTCGTGAGGCGCGCCGGCTCGGGGGCTTTCGTCGCGGCCTCGTCTGCTTCGTATGCGCGACGGAGGCGCTCGACCCCTCGGTGGACGTCCGACTTGACCGTTCCGATGGGCCTGGCCAGAGCCTCGGCGATCTCGGGGTAGGAGAAGGCTTCTACGTGGCGCAGCTCGACGGCCATCCGCTGGTTCGCGGGGAGTGTCGCCAGGAGGCGACGCCAGCGTTGGGACGCTTCGCGCCGTTCGGCCCATCCCTCCGGACCGGCGTCGCGCTCATCGGGTGGTTCCGCGACGGACGCCAGGTCGACAGCCGCCGGTCGGCGGGATCGGGCCCGGTTCCTGGCGAGGTTCACGGTGATGCTGGCCAGCCAGCCGCGGATGCGCAGCGCCTCTCGGCGCTCGGGGGGATATCCGAGCAGGGCGCGGTAGGCGCGGATGAAGGTCTCCTGCGTGATGTCCTCCGCGTCCTCCCTAGCTGGTGTCCAGCGTCGCGCGACGCCGTAGACCAGGTCTCGATGGTGGGCGACCAGTGTCGGGAAGGCGGTCATCACGTCAGCGGCCAGCGCCGTCGGGCATTCGGTGCACACAGACCCTAGAACCCCTTCACGCTCCGCATGGTTGCACACCGGCCGGCCGCGGCGCCGGCTTCATCCCAGCAGGAAGCCCTTTCCGAGTGGATCGCGATCGTCCACGACGAGCGATGCGTAGCCGGTCACGAAGGCGCGTCCCTCGATGCTCGTCTCGACAGCTTCCTGCTGCCCCACCCAGGTTCGACCGCCGATCCGACCGACGAACGCCTCGCCCGTGATGCCCTCGTTGATCAACTGATCACCCTCGGCCATGCGGCCGCGCGCCCACGCCTGCGCCAGCAAGGCGCTCGTGCCCGATCCGCAGGGCGAGCGGTCCACTTCGGCATCGGCGAAGACGGTCACGTTACGGATCCGCGTGTCCCCCGACGCTCCGTCCGCTGCCACCTCTCTCTCCACCATGACCGTCCCGTAGACGAAGCTCAGGTCAGCGTCGGTCGGATGAGCCAGCCGGTGGTCGCGGCGGAGCACTTCGGTGATGGCTGCACCCGCGCGCGTCAGGCGGTCTATCTCGCCGGAGGTCACGCGCAGGCCGAGGTCGCCTGCGTCGACGATGCCGTAGTAGGCGCCACCGAACGCGATGTCGACCCGCAGCGCCTTGCCCCCGGGCAGGTCGATGCCTTCGGGCCTGACCTCGATATCCCGTGCCGCGAGAAAGGACGGGACATTATCGAAACGCACCCGCTCGACCTCCGGCCCGCTCCCACCAGCTGCCCGGACATGCGCCCTGGCAGTCACCAGACCGGCGGGCGTCTCGAAGCGGATGGTCGTCTCCGGCAGCGTGACGGGAAAAAGGCGCTCCTCGACGAGGGCGGTCGTGATGGCGATGATGCCGTGGCCACACATCGTGCTGAAGCCCTCGTTGTGCATGAACAGCACGGCCACATCGGCGTCGGCGCGAAAGGGCGGGAGCAGGATGGCGCCGTACATGTCGCGATGGCCGCGGGGTTCGTGCATCGCCACGCGTCGGGCCCCGTCGGCGTGCTCCTGCGCCCAGCGGCGGCGCTCCAGGATCGGCGCGACGGGCACTTGCGGGAACCCGCTGCGGATCAGCCGCAACGGCTCGCCGGCGCAGTGCAGGTCGATGGCCTGCATCGTGGTCGTCGCGTGGGCGCGGGCGGCCGAGGGCGGCGCAGTGTGCGAGGAAGGCGCGGCGTCGCTGGGACGCTCATCGGCCACGCCGCGTGATTCGAAGACGACGGACAGGCTCTGTCCCTGCCAGTCCTCCGCCCAGCGATGCGCCACAGGGAACCAGCCCGCTGAGGCCGCCTGGGCAGCGTCGATGCGGTAGGCCTCCTCCGCCGACCGGCGGTCTCGCCCCCGATATGTCTGGCTGACCGACCGCGGCTGGTCGGCGGGAGCCTGCTGCTGAATGGCGGCTGGCGGGGGCTGAGTCACGCCTCTGATGGTATGGCTCGAACGACTCGCCCGCATCCCCGCACGCGCGACTCGCCCGCATGCGCGCACGCGCGACTCGCTGGCCGGTCGCTCATGCCCGGTGCCGTCGGGACGAAGGTACTCCTGAGAAGTTTCTAATGCCCCTCTCACCGTGTGTTCACCTGCGGTTAACAGTATGTGGACGATGATGATAGACACGGATCGCACGGATGGAGGAGCCGCGGAAGGCCTTGCGGCCGCGCCGTTGCGCACGCTGCTCTACTGCCATGACACCTACGGGCTGGGCCACCTGCGCCGCACGTTGAGCCTGGCAGGTACGCTGAGTACATCGCCGCTGGCCGGCGCACAATTGATCGTCAGCGGATCGCCTGCAGGGCATAGATTCCCGCTGCCGCCGGGCACGGACCTCGTGTCCCTGCCTGCCGTGGTCAAGATCGCTGCTGACCACTACGAATCCCGCTCGCTGCCCGTCGGGTATGCCCGCGTCCGCGCGATGCGACGAGAGCTGATCCTGGCAGCGGCTCAAAGCTTCCGGCCGGATCTGGTCATCGTCGATCATGCTCCGGGCGGCCTCGACGGTGAGGTCCTGCCCGCGCTGCACGCCCTGTGGCGGGACTCGCCGCGAACGCGGCTGGTGCTGGGCTTGCGCGACGTCGTGGACGCTCCCTCACGCGTCCATGCGAGCTGGACGCGCGACGGCACCCACGCGTTGCTCGACGAGCTGTATCACGCCATCGTGATCTATGGGGAGCGTCACATCTACGATGCCCGGCGCGAGTACGGCTTCTCCTCGCGCGCTGCGGCCAAGACACGTTTCGTCGGCTATCTCGCGCGTGCCAGCGGCACCAGCGATCGCGCCGCGATCATGGCACGGCACGACCTGCCTGATTCGCGCCTTGCGCTGGTCACG
>Ga0136613_10002162_pt1 | contig 10442 bp, 8 predicted proteins | sample AntDrymUQ2722106_2_FD_106649 | JGI IMG/M metagenome (GOLD analysis project Ga0136613, IMG submission 106649) | Polar desert sand microbial communities from Dry Valleys, Antarctica - metaG UQ272 (21.06) | ecosystem: Environmental > Terrestrial > Soil > Desert | place: Antarctica: Dry Valley... | reverse complement strand
GTACTCCCAGGAGTTCGACGTGATCTTGTACGACTTGCCGATCCCGCCGGTGGCGAGCACCACGGTGGGCGCCTGGAAGCAGAGGAACCGCCCGGACTCCCGCCAGTACGCGAACGCGCCGGAGATCCGGTGGCCGTCCTTGAGCAGGCGGGTGACGGTGCACTCCATGTAGACGTCGATGCCGAGGGCGACCGCCCGCTGCTGCAGCGTGCGGATCATCTCCAGGCCGGTGCGGTCGCCCACGTGGGCGAGCCGAGCGAAGCGGTGCCCGCCGAAGTCACGCTGGGAAATCAGCCCCTGCGGCGTACGGTCGAAGAGCGCGCCCCACTCTTCGAGCTCCCACACCCGGTCGGGGGCCTCCTGCGCGTGCAGTTGCGCCATGCGCCAGTTGTTGAGCATCTTGCCGCCGCGCATGGTGTCGCGGAAGTGGACCTTCCAGCCGTCCTCGTTGTAGACGTTGCCCATGGCCGCGGCGATGCCGCCTTCGGCCATGACCGTGTGCGCCTTGCCCAGCAGCGACTTGCAGACGATGGCGGTGCGGGCGCCCGCCTCGTGCGCGGCTATGGCGGCGCGCAGCCCCGCCCCGCCGGCGCCCACGACCACCACGTCGTAGTCGTGGCGCTCCATCATGGGAGCAGTGCCGTCGCTCGACCGGCCCACCGATCGGGGTGCCGGTTCCGGCATGGCGTGAGACATGCGACCTCCTAGAAGAAGCGCAGGTCGGAGATGGTTCCCGAGGCCAGCAACCGGACGTAGAGGTCGGTCAGCCCCACCCACACCAGCGACACCCAGGCGATCTGCATGTGGCGGGCGTTGAGCCGAGAGACGTAGCCCCAGAAGCGGTAGCGCAGCGGATGCTTGGAGAAGTTGTTGAGCCGGCCTCCGACGATGTGCCGGCAGGAGTGGCAGGACAAGCTGTACGCCCACAACAGCGCGGCGTTGATCACCAGCACCAGCGTGCCGAGGCCCATGTGTCCCCACGCACCTTCATGGTCGCGGAAGGCGAGAATCGCGTCGAACGTGAGGACGATGTTGAAGATCGACGCGAGGTAGAACCAGTAGCGGTGGGAATTCTGCAGGATCAACGGGAAGCGGGTCTCCCCGGTGTAGCGCTTGTGCGGTTCGGCGACGACGCACGCCGGCGGGGACTGCCAGAAGGCCCGATAGTAAGCCTTCCGGTAGTAGTAGCAGGTGAGTCGGAAGGCGCCCGGGACAATGAGGATGATGAGCGCCACGCTGAACCACGAAGGCAGCGGGAGGAACTCCACGAACGTGTCGCCATCGCAGTTTGTCGCGATGCAGGGGGAGTACAGCGGCGAGATGTACGGCTCATAGAAGTAGTTGGCGTTCTGGAAGGCCGCCCACGTGGCGTAGACCACGAACGTGAGGAGGACGGCGGCGGTGACGGCCGACTGGACCCACCAGCGGTCCTGGCGCAGGGTTCGCTCCCGCAGCTGCACCCGGTCGGTGGGCGGTGGCCCCCCGGGGACGTCGGGCAGCTCGCCGGGCCGGTCCGGACGGGTGATGGTCATGCGGACCGCCCCCCTCGTACGTCGGCCGGGTCGCGCGTGTCAGTCATCGAGTGCACCTCCGCCAGCGGTGGTCTCCGGCTGCAGGGTAAGGATGCCGGAGCATGACGCCCCTTGCGGGGTACGCGACACGTCCGCGGACAGCCCCCTTGTCCAGGGTCTGTCCAGTGTGGCCGAATCACTCGCCTGTCGCATCGCGACCGCTGAGGACCTCGTCGATGCGAGCCGCGAACTCCACGTCCTTCTCCGTCACCCCGCCGGCGGAGTGCGTCCACAGCGTGAAGACGACGGTGTCGCCTTGGCGGTCGACCTCCGGATGGTGGTCGACCTCGTCCGCCGTACGCAGTACCGCGTCGACGAGAGTGTCCTGACTTTCCTCGCCCACCGTGACACTGCGCTGGATCCGGTCCGGGCCACCGGACCACTCGGGCAGCGCCTCCAGGGCGGTGGACACCGCTTCCGCCGGCAGCCGTTCGGCCATCGTGGCTCCTTGTCGGATGGTGATCGTCGGTGGACCGGAGGTCCGCCTCGGGCGAGATGGTGCCAGACCTGGCCCCCGCGGTCCCAAGGTCACCCGGATGTGACGAGAACGTCGCAGCGATGTCGCACCATTGACACAGATCGGTAACAGCCCTTCCGCTGCCCCGTCGAGTCCGACAAAGTGACGGTTGGACACCGTCTTGGCTCTATTGAGCCCCTTGGGAGGCATTGCATGCGTGGTTTGACACGGACCCGATGGGTCGTCGGAGCGGCAGCCGTCGCGCTGGCGGCGACCGCTTGTGGTGGAGGCGGCGAAGAGCCGTCCGCGCCGCCCGCCGCCGGAGGAGACACATCTGCTCCCACGGAGGGCGCTGGCGGCACGTTCTCCTTCTATATCGGCGAGCCGGAGCACCTCATCCCCGGCAACACCAACGAGACCAGCGGCGGCGAGGTCCTCGACGCCCTCTACACCGGCCTGATCAGCTACGACCCCGAGACGTCGCAGCCGGTCTACGACGGGCTGGCCGTGGCGGATGGCATCACCTCCGATGACCAGAAGGTCTGGACGATCAAGCTCAACGAGGGCTGGACGTTCCACAACGGGGAGCCGGTCACCGCGCAGTCGCTCGTCGACGCGTGGAACTTCACCGCCTTCGGCCCCAACGCCAACGGCAACTCCTACTTCTTCGAGAACGTCGAGGGCTATGCGGACCTCCAGCCGAAGAAGGAGGGCGCCAAGCCCAAGGCAGAGGAGATGAGCGGTCTCAAGGTCATCGACGACACGACCCTCGAGGTGACGCTCACCGCACCCTTCAGCCAGTACCCGCTGACCGTCGGCTACACCGCTTTCTACCCGATGGCCGAGGAGTGCCTGGCGGACACCAAGGCCTGCGAGGAGACGCCCATCGGCACCGGGCCCTTCATGATGGACGGCTCCTGGGATCACAACCAGGGCATCAACGTCGTCAAGTACCCCGACTACGCGGGTGAGCCGGCCAAGGCCGACGGCGTGGAGTTCAAGATCTACGCCGACGTCAACACGGCCTACAACGACCTGCTCGGTGGCGGTCTGGACATCATGGACAGCCTGCCGCCGGAGAAGGTCTCCGACGCCAAGGCCAACTTCCCCGACCGCTTCCTCGAGCGGGAGAGCTCCTCGTTCACCTACGTCGGGTTCCCGCTCTACGACGAGCGGTTCCAGAACGCCGACCTGCGCAAGGCCTTCTCCATGGCCATCGACCGGGAGACGATCATCGACACGATCTTCAACGGCGCCTTCACGCCGGCGACGTCGGTGGTCTCCCCGGTGGTCGCTGGCTCCCGGCAGGACGTCTGCGAGTACTGCGTCTTCGACCCGGAGGCGGCCGCGGAGCTGTGGGAGTCCTCGGGTGGGCTCGACACCATCGAGCTCACGTACAACGCCGACGGCTCCCACGCAGCGTGGATCGAGGCGGTCGGCAACCAGCTCCAGCAGAACCTCGGCGTGACGCCGACGTTCACCCCGGTGCCGCTCTTCGCCGACTACCTCGGCCAGCTCGACGCCGAGACGGTGACCGGGCTGTTCCGGCTCGGCTGGGTCATGGACTACCCGAGCCCGCAGAACTACCTGGAGCCGCTGCACTCCTCTGGTGGCTCGTCGAACAACACCGGGTACTCAAACCCCGAGGTCGACGAGCTGATCACCCAGGGCAACCAGGCGGCGTCGGTGGAGGAGGGCATCACCTTCTACAACCAGGCTGAGGACATCATCCTCGACGAGATGCCGATCATCCCGATGTGGTTCGGCCTGACCCAGGGTGGCCACTCCGAGAACGTGGACAACGTCGTGATCGACGCGTTCACGCAGATCGGGCTCAGCTCGATCTCGGTGGTCAACCCGTAACACAGGGCTGCCCGTGGCTCGGGACTCTGCGAGCCTCGACCCACTAGCGGGAGGGGACAGCCGGCGCGATACTTGCGCTGGCTGTCCCTGCACCTGCAAGCGCTCGGTCCGGATCGGTGAGGAGGAGCAATGGGTCGCTACGTGGCACGTCGGATGCTGCAGATCATTCCGGTCTTCTTTGGCACGACGTTCCTGATCTTCGCGATGGTCTTCGCCCTCCCCGGCGATCCAATCCGTGCGCTGGCCGGTGACAAGCCGCAGCCGCCCGCGGTGACGATCGCGCTCCGCGACCGCTACAACCTCGACGACCCGTTGCTGGTGCAGTACGGCAAGTACATCTGGAACCTCTTCCAGTTCGACCTCGGGACCAGCTTCCGCGGGCGCGAGGTCTCGGACATCATGTCCGAGACCTGGCCGGTGACGGTGAAGCTCGCGCTGACCGCGTTCGTGATCGAGATCGTCATCGGCCTCCTGGCCGGTGTGCTCGCGGGGCTGAGGCGCGGCAGCTTCCTCGACAACCTCGTGCTCATCTCGACGACGCTCGTCGTGTCGGTCCCGGTCTTCGTGCTCGGCTTCACCGCGCAGATCCTGCTCGGCGTCCAGTGGCGGATCTTCCCCGTCGCCGGGCTGAGCGACGGCTGGCCGCGGAGCTACATCCTTCCAGCGGTCGTGCTGGCATCCATCTCGCTCGCCTATCTCGCTCGGCTGACCAGGACCAGCCTGACCGAGAACCTGCGGTCGGACTACGTGCGAACCGCCGTCGCCAAGGGCCTCCCGCGTTGGCGCGTGGTGGGTGTACACACGTTGCGCAACTCGCTGATCCCCGTGGTCACGCTGCTCGGCGTCGACCTGGGCTCGCTGATGGGAGGTGCCATCATCACCGAGGGCATCTTCAACATCCCCGGCGTCGGCCGGCAGGTGTTCAACTCGGTGCGCACGCAGGAGGGCTTCGTAGTGGTCGGGATCTCGACGGTCCTGGTGCTGGTCTACCTCTTCGCCAACCTGATCGTCGACCTCTTGTACGGCGTGCTCGACCCGAGGATCCGCTATGAGTGACCGCGACATCGGGGACCCCGACTCCGCGACGCCCGGCGCGACCTCGACGGCGACCGCCCAGGTCGGTGGGTTCGGCGGCCGGCAGGCCAGCCTCACCGCCGACGCCTGGCGCGAGCTGCGGCGCAACCCGTTGTTCATCTTCGCCAGCGCGGTCATCGTGCTCATGCTGGCCATCGCGATCTTCCCGGGGCTGTTCAGCGGGGTCGACGCGACCAACAAGCGGGAGTTTCCGTGCCTGCTGTCGAACACCGTGGGGACACCCACCGCCGACCACTGGTTCGGGTTCGACCTGCAGGGTTGTGACTACTACTCGCGGGTGATCTACGGCGCCCGGCCGTCGATCACCATCGGCGTGGTGGTCGTCGGGCTGTCGGTGCTCATCGCGCTCCTGCTCGGCACCCTCTCGGGTTTCTACGGCGGCTTCCTCGACACGCTGCTCTCGCGGGTGACCGACGTCTTCTTCGGCATCCCGTTCATCCTCGGTGCGATCGTCTTCCTGTCGGCCATCCAGGGCGTCGAGGTCCTCGGACTCATCACGCTCGAGCGCGGGGTCACGACGGTGATCATCGCGCTCACCATCTTCGGCTGGACCACGCTCACGCGGTTGATGCGCTCGTCGGTGCTCTCGGCCCGGGACATGGACTACGTGCAAGCCGCCCGTGCGCTCGGAGCGAGCAACCGGCGACTCATGATCCGGCACATCCTGCCGAACGCGATCACACCGGTCGTCGTGTACGGCACGGTCTCGGTCGGGCTGATCATCGCAGCTGAGGCGGCGTTGTCGTTCCTCGGCGTCGGGTTGCAGACGCCGGCGATCTCGTGGGGGCTGATGATCTCCGAGTCCCAGAACCGCATCCAGAGCGCACCTCATCTCTTGCTCTTCCCCGGCCTGTTCCTGAGCGTCACCGTGCTGGCCTTCCTCATGCTCGGTGACGCCGTTCGTGACGCCTTCGACCCGAAACTGCGGTGACCATGGCTATCGACATCTCCGATCGGCCGCTCCCCGCCGACCGCGAGGACTCTTCCCGTCTGCTGCTCGAGGTCGACAACCTGCATGTCGAGTTCCGCACCCGCGACGCGGTGGTGAAGGCCGTCAACGGCCTGACCTACTCGCTGAGCTCGGGCGAGACGCTGGCGATCCTCGGCGAGTCCGGCTCCGGGAAGAGCGTGTCCGCGCAGGCGGTCATGGGCATCCTCGACTCCCCCCCCGGTTTCGTCACCAACGGCACGATCCGCTACCGCGGCGAGAACATGCTCACGATGCCGGAGGACCAGAGGCGGAAGATCCGCGGACGCCGAATCGCGATGATCTTCCAGGACGCGCTGTCCTCGCTCAACCCGGTCTTCACCGTCGGCGACCAGATCGGCGAGATGTTCCGCGTCCACCTCGGCATGAGCAAGAAGGACTCGCGGGTCAAGGCGGCCGAGCTCCTCGACCGGGTCCGGATCCCGTCGGCGAAAGACCGCGTGAAGGACTACCCGCACCAGTTCTCCGGCGGCATGCGCCAGCGCGTGATGATCGCCATGGCGCTCTCGCTGGACCCGGAGATCGTGATCGCCGACGAGCCGACCACTGCCCTCGACGTGACCGTGCAGGCGCAGATCATGAAGCTCCTGTCCGACCTCCAGCAGGAGATGTCGATGGGGCTCATCCTCATCACGCACGACCTCGGGGTGGTCGCCGACGTCGCCGACCGGATCGAGGTCATGTACGCGGGCCGGGTGGTCGAGGAGGCCGACGTCGGCGACATCTACGCCCGCCCGGCTCACCCGTACACCGAGGCTCTGCTCAAGAGCATCCCGCGCGTGGACATGAAGGGACAGGCGCTGTCGACCATCCCCGGCACGCCGCCGAACCTCGCTCGGATCCCGGCAGGTTGTGCGTTCCACCCCCGGTGCCACCGGGCGCAGGCCATCTGCGCCACGGACGAGCCGGAGTTCGCGCAGGTCGCCCTCGGGCGACGGAGCCGTTGTCACTTCTGGCCGGAGGTCCTCGATGACCAGCGATGAGGTGATCCTCGAGGTCAAGGACCTGGTCAAGCACTTCCCGATCACGCAGGGCATCGTGTTCAAGCGGAAGATCGGCGATGTCCGGGCCGTCGACGGCGTCAACCTGCAGCTCCACCGCGGTGAGACCCTCGGCCTGGTGGGCGAGTCCGGGTGTGGGAAGTCGACCCTGGCGAAGCTCCTCATGGTGCTCGAGCGACCGACCTCGGGCGTCGCCGAGTACAAGGGCGACGACATGTACAGCCTCAGCGGCAAGGCGCTGCGGCGACTCCGGCGGCAGATCCAGATCGTGCTGCAGGACCCGTACACCTCGCTGAACCCGCGGATGACTGTCGGCGACATCGTCGGGGAGCCCTTCGAGATCCACCCGGACGTGGCGCCCAAGGGTGATCGCCGCAAGCGGGTGCAGGAGCTGCTCGAGGTGGTCGGGCTCAACCCGGAGTTCATCAACCGGTTCCCGCACCAGTTCTCCGGCGGGCAGCGTCAGCGCATCGGCATCGCCCGTGGGCTCGCCCTGCGGCCGGAGATCATCATCTGCGACGAGCCGGTGTCCGCGCTGGACGTGTCGGTCCAGGGCCAGGTGATGAACCTGCTCGAGGACCTGCAGAACGAGTTCGACCTGTCCTACCTCTTCATCGCGCACGACCTGTCCGTCGTGCGGCACATCTCCGACCGGGTCGCGGTCATGTACCTCGGCAAGATCGTCGAGATCGGGACCGAGGACGAGATCTACGAGACCCCGACCCACCCCTACACGCAAGCGCTGCTCTCGGCCGTCCCGGTCCCGGACCCGACCCTGCGCGGGCTGCGGAACCAGATCATCTTGCAGGGTGACGTGCCGAGCCCGGTGAACCCGCCGTCCGGCTGTCGATTCCGTACGCGGTGCTGGAAGGCCGAAGACCTCTGCGCGCAGGAGGAACCCCTGCTCGTCGTCCGCGAGACCAGCGCCGGCCACCCGAGCGCCTGCCACTTCGCGCAGCAGCGCGACGTGGTGCACGCCCAGGCCGAGGCCGACGTCGAACTCATCGAGGTCGAAGGCTCCGGCGAGGCAAGCGTCGACTCGGCAGCACACACCGACGACGCGTCCACCGCGGCCGTGCCCTAGACGCCCAGCTCGCGCTTGAGGAAGCCCACCTGCAGCAGAAGCAGGTTCTCCGCGACCTCCTCCTGCGGCGTCATGTGGGTGACGCCTGACAGCGGGAGCACGGTGTGCGGCCGCCCGGCGGCAAGCAGCGCACCCGAGAGCCGGAGCGAGTTCGCGGCCACCACGTTGTCGTCGGCCAGGCCGTGAATGATCATGAGCGGGCGTTCCAACGACCCGGCCTCGTCGATCAGCGACACCGCGTCGTACTTCTCGCCCGTCACGTCCGGGTGCCCGAGGTAGCGCTCGGTGTAGTGGGTGTCGTACAGCCGCCAGTCGGTGACCGGCGCGCCGGCGACCGCGGCATGGAACACGTCAGGCCGTCGAAGCACCGCCAGCGCCGCGAGGTAGCCGCCGAAGGACCATCCGGTGATCGCCACCCGGGTGAGATCGAGCTCGGCGTGGTCCTTCGCCAGCCCCAGCAGCCCGTCGACCTGGTCCTCGAGCACGGTGGAGGCCAGGTCCTCGAAGATCGCCCGTTCCCACGCCGCGCCTCGTCCAGGCGTCCCGCGGCCGTCGACGATCACGACCGCGAAGCCCTGATCGGCGATCCACTGCTCGGTGAGGTAGGCGCCGAGCTGCTCGGTGACGCGCTGGGCATGCGGTCCGCCGTACGGGTGCATGAGCACCGGGAGGGCTCCGCCCGAGCCGTCGTAGGCAGCCGGGAGGACGAGCGCGGCCCGCAGGGCGCGGGCACCGATCTGGTGGAACGTGACGCGCGGCGTGAGCGTGGGAGTCGCAGCGTACGAGCACAACGTCGCGGCGACAGCGTCGCCGCGGCGGACCGTCACGGTCACCGCCGCAGTACGCAGGTCCGCGGACACGACGACGAGCGTGCTGCCGGTGCCGGCTGAGCCCGCCCAGGTCCCGCTGTGGACGCCGGGGGTCGCGGTGACCTGCTCGAGCCGGCCGTCGGTGTGCCAGCACCACAGGTGGGTCTGGGTCGGCTCCTCGGACGCGACGAAGAGCACGCCTGCCTCGCCGGCGCCGCGGACGGCGCGCACCTGCAACCCGACCGGTGTCACGGCCTGGCCGTCGACGACGAGCCGACGCCAGCCATCGACGTCCGCAGCCCAGACGAGGCGGTCGCCGCACCACTCCGGCACACCGGGAACGATCTCGGTCCAGACCGGGTCGGAGTCCTCGCGGACCAGGTCGGTGACGCCGCTCGCCGGGTCGACCTCGCGGACCTGGATCGTGCGCTGGTCGCGGGTCTGCACGACCACGAGCGCTGCGGCGCCGGCCCAGGAAGCGGTGACGAGGTACTCGAACCGCTGCCGGTCCCACATCACCTCGGTCCGCCCGCCGTCGAGGCCCACGACGAAGAGGCTGACGTCGGCGTTCGGTGTGCCCGCCGCCGGGTACGCGTGCTTCGCCGGCTCGATCCCGGGGTTGGCCGGGTCGCCGATGTACCAGCGCTGCACGGGCGCCTCGTCGGCGCGCTCGACCAGCAGGTGACGGCCGTCCGGCGCCCACCAGTACCCGCGGTAGCGGTCCATCTCCTCGCTGGCGATGAACTCGGCCAGGCCCCAGGTGACCTCCGCCCCGTCCGCCTCGACCAGCGCCCGGTCGGGCTCCGTCTCCGGGTCGGTCCCCACGACGCGCAGTGCGCCCGCGCTGGCGTATGCGACCCGGGTGCCGGTCGGGTCCGGGCGCGGGTCGGCGACCGGCGCACTGGCCGGCAGCTCGCGCACGCCGCCGTTGACGAGGTCGGCGAGGAACAGCCGTCCGGAGAGCGCGAACGCCGCGATCGAGCCCGACTCGTCCGTCGCGTACGCGACGATCCCGGCACCGGCCTCGCGGATGCGCTCGCGGCGGGCGCGCTCCTCCGGCGACAGCTCCTCCGCCCCTCCCGCGAGCAGCTCCGCGGGGTCGGCGACCAGGCGCTCGACAGCTGTGTCGACGTCGAGCACCCAGAGCGCCGCGACCGGGTCGGTCCCCGACCCGGAGCGCAGGAACGTCACGCGCGCACCGTCGGGCGACACGGTGGCGAGCCGAGGGGCACCACGGCCGAATCGTCCGGTGCGGGCGTACTGGCGCGGGAAGGACACCTCTTCGATCACCGGCTCATCCAACCGCACGCCTCGACGGGCTCGGACCGGACCGGCGGAGCATCGCTGCTCCTGGCCCGGGCCACCAGCCCGCATAGGCTCGCGGGATGGTCCAGTCGACGACGTACGGGCGGCGCTTGCTGCTCGTGCACGCCCACCCCGATGACGAGACGATCAACAACGGCGCCACCATGGCGCGCTACGTCGTCGACGGCACGAAGGTCACGCTCGTGACGTGCACGCGCGGCGAGGAGGGCGAGGTGCTCGTCCCGGCGCTCGAGCACATCGGCCCCGAG
>Ga0136613_10002160_pt1 | contig 10444 bp, 8 predicted proteins | sample AntDrymUQ2722106_2_FD_106649 | JGI IMG/M metagenome (GOLD analysis project Ga0136613, IMG submission 106649) | Polar desert sand microbial communities from Dry Valleys, Antarctica - metaG UQ272 (21.06) | ecosystem: Environmental > Terrestrial > Soil > Desert | place: Antarctica: Dry Valley... | reverse complement strand
GTTGAGCTATGCAGACGCATCAAACCGGATCTCGTGGTGCTCGACGTCATGCTCCCGGGCTTCGACGGGCTCGAGGTTTGCCGGCGCATCCAGGGCGAGAGGCCGGTGCCGGTCATCATGCTCACTGCGCGCGACGCCGAGACCGACGTCCTGATCGGGCTCGGTGTCGGCGCCGACGACTACATCACCAAGCCCTTCAGCCCGCGCGAGCTTGTGGCTCGGATCAAGGCGCTCCTGAGGCGGTCAGAGCAGGGCGGGAAAGGGGGCGACGACGCGGTTATCAGACATGAGGATGTGGCCATCGACAGGGCAGGCCGCCGCGTGCGCAGGGGCGAAGAGACCGTGCATCTAACGCCGACGGAGTTCGACCTTCTGGTGCATCTCGCCATCAACAAGGGGGAGGTGTTCGCGCGCGAGGAGCTCCTCGGCGACGTGTGGGGATATGCAGATCCCTATGGGGTGCGGACCGTCGACTCGCATGTGCGCGCCCTGCGAAAGAAGCTCGGGCCCGGCATCGTGCGCACCGTGCACGGCGTCGGCTACGCGCTCGGCGAAATAGACTCCGAGCCGTGAGGCCGCTCGATCGCGTCGGGTCCCTCAAGCTCAAGCTTGGGGCCGTGATCGTGGCGGCCGTCGGGGTGACCGTCGTCTCGGTCTACGTCGGCGTCAGGCTCGGCGCGCCGCTGTGGGTTAGTGGGCTCGCCGCCGGGATCCTGTCGCTGGCCATGGTCCAGTTCCTTGCGCGTGGCATGACCTCACCGCTTCGGGAGATGGCCGTCGCTGCGGGTGACATGGCCACGGGTGACTACTCCAAGCGCGTGACCGAGACGTCCCAGGACGAGGTCGGCGACCTCGCGCGCGCCTTCAACAACATGGCCGCCGATCTCGCCCAACTCGACCAGACGCGGAGAGACCTCGTCGCCAACGTTTCGCACGAGCTTCGCACGCCGATCAGCGCGCTCCGTGCCGTGCTCGAAAACATCGTCGACGGGATCGAGCCGCCCGACCTGGCGACGCTGGAGACCATGCTGCATCAGGTTGAGCGCCTCGGACGCCTCGTACAGCAGTTGCTCGACCTCTCGCGCCTCGAGTCGGGGGCTCTGCCGCTCGAACGCAAGACCGTTGCCGCCCGCTCGCTGCTCGAGCGCGCGGTCCACGAATGGCGCGTGAACGCCGAACACACAGACGGCTCGGCCCACATCAACGTCGCCGTCGAGGTCAGGCCCCCCGATCTAGAGCTTTATGCGGACCCCGAGCGCGTGCATCAGGTGATCGCCAACCTGGTGAGCAACGCGGTGAGGCATTCGCCTCAGGGGGGAAGGGTTGTAGTCGGCGCGCAGAGGGAAGCCCATGCGGTTGCGTTCGAGGTCACCGACGAGGGCCCTGGTGTGCCTCCCACGGAGTCGGCGCGCGTGTTCGGGCGCTTCTACCGCCTTGACGAGGGGCGCGCGGCAATGGACGGCGGCAGCGGGCTCGGGCTCGCCATCGCCCGCTGGATAGTCGAGCTCCACGGCGGCGAGATAAGCATCGAAGATCAGGAGCCGACCGGGGCGCGCTTCGTCGTGAGGCTGCCGCAGGGGGAGCTCTGACCGACTGAGGTCGCCCGAGCAACGCAGTCACGCCGGCGCCGCGTCCACGTACGTAAGGCGCGCCGCCCCGATGCGTGAGTCCGCCATTCCGTAGAACACATCGGCGCTCCCGTCGGCGCGTACATCGATGCCGGTTGGAAAGACGACGTTGGGTACGATGCCGTCGCGCTCGAGCTCGTGCGAGGGTTCGAGGAGTGGGGTATTCGAGCGTGCAACGACCCGGCTCACGTCGCCGACATCAAGCAGCATCGCCCCCGCCGAGTACAACACGCCCGGTTGGAGGTCGCGTCCCGAGACGATGGTGCCGTCGACGCCGTGGTGGAGGATGAGCCATCCCTCGGGGACCCGAACCGGCGGCGTTCCACCCCCGATCTTGAGCGCCTCCCACGGCTTCTCGGGGAGGGCAACAAGGTGGTGCTGGGTGAACCGGGGGAGGTTTACCAGGTCGGCCTCGACGGCAAGCGCGGGGACAAACGACACCCAGATGCCGGGCCGCGCCTCGTGCAGGCCGGCCGGCAGGGGCTCGCGCTCGCCGGGCCTTATCCACGAAAGGTCCCACACCGGCCTGTGGAGCATCGCGTAGGAGGGGGTGCCGTCGGGCGCTGCGACCACCTCGGGAAAGAGCATCGCGTCCTTGTTGGCATAGAGGTTCAGGTCGGCGCGCAGGCTGGGATCGTAGGCGAACGACGCCGGACCAAGCCGGTGCCACACCGCGAGGTCCGCGGAATAAGCAAGCCCGATGCGCGAGCCAAGCGGCCCGTAGGCCGAATAAGCCATGACGTAGACATCGAGTGTTTCGATGAAGGTGATGCGGGGGTCCTCAACGCCGCTGGTTCCGGCGTTTTGCTCCCACGACTCGTCCGGGCTGAGCACGACCCCGAGCTCGCCTACACCCGCAGGCGCGCCGGCGCCATCGTAAGACACCAGAGCGCGCCCGATGCGCGAGTAGTTTCCCTTGGCCACCAGCCGGGGGAACAGCCACAGGTCGCCGTCGCGCGAGCGGGCGCATGCAGGGTTGAGCACGCCCCACGCCTGCATGGGGTCGTCCGAATCGGGCGCCATGATCACGCCGAGGCGTTGCAGCGTGTAGGGCGGCTCCTCCAAGAGAAAGCCGTTAGCCCTTGACGCTCGAGCCGAGCTGCGCCTGCACGAACCAGCGCTGAGTGGCCACGAACAGCACGACGGCGGGAACGGCAAGGACGGTTGCGCCGGCAAGGATCGCGCCAAACGGGTTCGCCGCGCGCGCCGCAACGTTCGACATGTAGTTCGCAAGCGCAACTGCGAGGGGCTGCAGGCTCTGCTCCTTGGTGATCAGGAAGGGCCACAGGAACTCGTTCCAGGGACCGATGAAGGTGACGATGATGGCCGTGATGATTGCCGGCGTCGCGATCGGGATTGCGACCCGCCTCAGAACCTGGAACTCAGACGCGCCGTCGATGCGCGCCGCATCGAAGAGGTCAACGGGTATCTGCTTGAAGAACTGCCTGAAGATGAACACGGCGGTGGGGTTCACGGCGAATGGAAGGATCATCCCGAGGTAGTTGTCGGCGAGCCCGTAGTAGCGCACGATCATGACGTAAAGAGGAATCATCAGCAGCTGGAAGGGGACGATCAGGACCAGCAGCATGGCGTTGAAGATCACGCCGCGCCCTCTGAAATCGAGCTGCGCGAGGGCGTAGCCGGCCAGCAGCCCCAAGGCGAGTGTCGCAATAATGACGCCCGCCGTGAATATCCCGGAGTTAAGGAGCGTGCGGCCGAGGTTCAACGCTTCATTGATGGCGGCGTAGTTGTCCAGGCTGAAGTTTCCTGGGCTCGGAAACGCGCCCGATATATCGGCGTTGGGCTCGAGCTGCAACGAGCCCACGATCGTGTAATAGAAGGGGAACAGGAAAAGGAGCCCCCCGGCGGCCAGTGCCGCGAGCAGAGCCACCCGCGCCAGAGGAGATCGGGCGCGCTCCGGCCCCTCCCTTGTGCTGCGCGCGGCCGCTTTCTCTCGCCCGCGATCTGTCGTTGGTCTCGATCTGACGGCGCTCTGAGCCACGTCAATCCCTTTCCAGTATGAATCGGTTGACCATCGAGATCACGATCACCCCGATTGCGAGGAGCACTCCAATGGCGGCCGCGTAGCCGGCGTCGCCTTGTTCGATGCCCCTTCTGTACATGTGCAGGACCGGCGAGACCGAGGAGTTGTTGGGACCTCCACCTCCGGTCAAGAGATAGGGCTCGGTGAAGAAGTTGGCGCCCACGATCGTGGACAGGATTACGACCAGCGTCGTCGCAGGGCGCACACCCGGCACGGTCACGTGCCTGAAGCTCTTTAGCGCGCCGGCACCGTCGACTGAGGCTGCGTCGTAGAGGTCGCTTGGGATGTTCTGAAGGGCCGCCAGGTAGAGGACGACGTAAAAGCCGAGCTGCTTCCACGTCGCGAAGAAGGCAATCATCGGCATCGCCCAGAACTCATTGACCAGCCACGGCGGGGCCGGCGCCACGGGCCCGAGCGCGCTGTTGACGAGCCCGGTGTCGCTGAAGAGCCACAGCCACACGCCGATGACCGCGACGCTTGCCGTCACGAAGGGGATGTAGTAGGCGGTTCTGAAGAAACCGCGCAGTGGGAGCTTTGCGTTCAGTGCTGTCGCAAGCACAAGCGAGAAGGCGACGGTGAGGGGCACGTTGATGACAAGGAAGGTGACGACGTTGCCAAGCGACTCGAGGAAGATGGGGTCCCCAAAGGCGGTGGTGTAGTTGTCGAAGCCGACGAACGGCCGTTCTACTACGGCACCCGGCGCCGCGAAGAAATAGTCGTAAAAGGACATGTAGACGGCGAGGCCAAGAGGATAGGCGTAGACAAGAACCAGGAAAGCCGCATAGGGCAGCACGAACAAGAGTCCGACGGGATGGCGCCCGAGGGCGCGCCTGATACGGCGCGCCCTCGGGGCGGTGGCAGCTATGGTCGCCATGGCCGCCTAGCCCTCGCTCACCAGCGACTCGATCTGGTCGGCAGCCTCGGGGAAGGCGTCGTCGGGAGACTGCTTGCCGAAGATCACCGACTGTGAGTACGAGTCCCTGAATGTCTGCCACATCTCGATTGAGTTTTCGACCACAGGCACTTCCTGCAAGCGGTTCGCCTGCTCGGCGAAGGGTGTGTACTCAGGGTTCTTGTCGAAGTAGTCCGAGAAGGTGTCGGTGAGATTGGGGCGCGTAGGCATCTGACCGGTCGCTTCGAGCAGGGCGCCGTCGTTGGCTTCGCTGGTTGACTCCTTGAGGAACTCCCATGCCGTGCCGCGGTTCTCGCACGCCGAGTACATCCCGACCGATTTCTCATCGGAGAAGGTGAACGTTTCCTCGGGCGGCGTGCCGTCGGCAGTTGGGACGGGCACGACCCCCCAATCGATTGACTCGCCGTAGACCGCGATGGCCCACGGGCCTACGATCGCCATGGCCGACTTCTCCTCACCGAAGGCGTCGCCGTTGTAGGCCTCCTTCTTGGCCAGCCCGTTTTCGTATATCTGGCTCCAGAAATCCGCGACTTGAAGGCCGGCATCGCTCGCGAACTGGGCCTGACCGTCCTCGACCAATGGGGTGCCGCCGGTCTCTGCAATGAACAGGGGATAGAAGTCGAACCACGACTGGAAGAACTCCGATGTCGGAGCAGGCCAGATCGCGGCCTCGACTCCGCCCTCGTCGATCAGCGTCTGGCCCGTCTCGAGGAACTCGTCGTGGGTGGTGAGCGGCGGGTTCTCAGCATCGAGGCCGGCCTGCTCGAAGATCTTCTTGTTGTAGAAGATCATCACGGGATTCGCCTTCCATGGCATCTGGTAGTAGCCGCCCTCTGGTGATTGGTATTGCGCAGCGTCGGCACCGGTGCGCTCTTCGATGTAGCTGTCCGCGTCGGGGAAGTCGCTCAGGTTGACGAGTCCGCCCTGCTTTTGGAACTGAGGGACGGCGGCCGGCGCCGTGTTGTAGACGAGGCATGGCGCGTTGCCGGCGGAGATGGCGGCCTGAATGACCTCCTCCGAGGTCTCCCCAGCGGGGATCTCCTGGCCCGTCACCTCTTCGTCGGGGTTGTCGGCGTTCCATTGCTTGACGATCTTTTCGCCCCACGCAATCTCTTCCGGGTTGTTCGAATACCAAATCTTGATGGGACCCGTCGCCTCCGCCGCCTGCTGAGGATCGGCGGCCTCTTCTCCGCCGCACGCCGCAGCGACGAGTAGCAACAACAGTCCCGCCGCTGTCACGCGTCCCCGCTTCGTGAATCGTTTCTTGTGTGTCAACATCTCTTTCCCCTTTGTCTGGTCGCGGCTTTCCAACAAACGTCCGTTCTACGAGGCCATTCCTCTAGCCCATCGGCCCACCTGCTTTGCGCGGCGGGCCTGTGGAGGCCCGCACGATCAGCTCGGGCGGCTCGAGTGACAGCGGCGGGGGCGGGGCCCCCTCGACAACAGCAAGAAGCGTGTCTGCCGCCGCCCGGCCCCAGCTCGCCACATCCTGCCTGACGGTCGTCAAGGCCGGAGTCACGTGAGCGGCGAGTGAGATGTCATCGAAGCCGGCCACGGAAAGGTCGTGCGGGACCCGGACGCCCGCCGCCACTGCCGCACTCATGCCGGCAACGGCCATCAGGTCGTTGGCGAAGAAGATGGCGGTCGGCGGCGCCGCCGAGTTGATGAGCCGGATGGTGGCCCGCGCACCCTCGGGCCCCGTGAAGTCCCCGCTCACCACGGGTCCCTCGCGCAGACCCGCGCGCTGGAGCTCGTCACGCCACACCGCGCGCCTGCTCTCCGAGTGCACGTAGGAGGGGGCACCTGCGACGTGTGCGATGTCCGTGTGCCCGAGAGATATCAGATGCGCGATTGCCGCCCGCGCCCCGACCCGGTCGTCGGGCGCGACGGACGGGAAAGGACACGCACCCTCCGGCCTGCCCACTGCGACGGCGGCGAGGCCGAGCTCGGCGAGGAGCTCGAAGCGGGAGTCGTTGCGCCGAAGGTCGGTGAGGAACACCCCGTCGACGCGGCCCTCGCCGGCGAGGCGCCGGTAGCCGTTCTCTTCCGCGCGCGCGTCCTCGCCGACCACCTGGAGGAGGAGCGCGTACCCACGCGCCGCGAGCGTTGCCTCGACGCCTGCGAGGAACTGCGGGAAGAAGGGGTCGGCGCCGATCAGCTCAGGGTCGCGCGACATCACGAGCCCGAGGCTGAATGCCTTCGACCGTGACAGGGCTCTCGCTCGCGCACTCGGTCGCCAGCCAAGCTCCTCGGCGGCCTCGAGTATGCGTAGCCTCGTCGCCGGCGCTACGCCGGGCCTGTCGTTGAGTGCAAAGGACACGGCGCCGGGGGAGACGCGGGCGCGCTTCGCCACGTCTGCGATCGTCGGCCGGCGCTCGGGCAAATCGCTGTCCCCCGTTTCTTGACGGTCAAGCGGCCTGTTGCCAAGTGGAACGCAATCATATATAAACCGCTTTAGTTGTCAACTACAGAAGTAGGGGGCGGGCACGTCAAGGGGGTAGCGACAATGGACCGGACAACGACTCGGGGAGCGGTGGGCCGCGTGACGGCTGCGGCGGTTGCCGTCGCCTTGGTGGGTGCCGTCTCGCCGGTGGGTGCAGCGCGACCGCTTGCCGGCGCGTCTTTGACCAATCTCGATCACCTCGACTTCCTGACCGACCACGTCGCGCCCCCCGGCCGGCCGAGGCACACGACCTTTCGCCTCGCACAGCGGCCCCGCATCGGCGTGCTGTGGACCTATTCAGAGCCCCAGCCCGATGGCAGCTACAACCGCATCGGCGGCGGCGCCTATGACCCCGCCACGAATACCTACGAGCAGGGCGCCTACAACGCAGACGACATCAGCCGCGCGGCCGTGGTCTACCTCCGCCACTGGCGTCAGACGGGAAGCATGAGCAGCCGCCGCCGGGCCGTCCAGCTCCTGCGCGGGCTCACCTACCTGCAGACGGCGACGGGCCCGAACCGCGGCAACGTCGTGCTGTGGATGCAGCCCGACGGGGCTCTCAACCGAAGCCCCGTCATCGTGGAGCTGCCGGATCCCTCTGACTCCGGACCTTCGTACTGGCTCGGCCGCACCATGTGGGCGCTCGGCGAGGGCTACCGTGCGTTCAAGGACGTCAGGCCGGGTTTCGCCCGCTTCCTTGGAGAGCGCATGGACCTGGCGATTGACGCGCTCGACCGGCAGGTGCTTGCCCCAGGGTTTGGGGAGCGTGTGACCGCCGATGGCCTCAGGTGGCCGGCGTGGCTGCTTGTCGACGGCGCCGATGCTTCGTCCGAGCCCGTCTACGGGCTCGCCGCCTATGTCGAGGCCGGCGGCGGAGAGCGCGCCCGCCGAGCCCTGGCCAAGCTCGCTGGGGGAATCGCCGCGATGAACCTCGGGGGTTCAAGGACGTGGCCGTTCAAGGCGATCATGCCGTGGACGCGGTCGCGCTCGGTGTGGCACGCGTGGGCAGGCCAGATGGCGGGGGCGCTCGTGCGGGCGGCCGACGCCCTCAACCGCCCCGCGCTGGCCCGGACCGCTGTGGCCGAGGCCGGAAGCTTCACACCCCACATGCTGATCCAGAATGGGCCCGAGCAGGGCTGGCTCCCCGGCACGACGGACCGCTCCCAGATCGCCTACGGCACCGACTCCACGCTCCAGAACCTCCTGAGGACCGCCAGTGTGGCCGGGCGGAGGTCGTTCAGGGAGCTGGCCGGGGTCGCTGCGGCCTGGTATTTCGGAAACAACCCGGCGGGCGAGTCCATGTACGATCCGGCAACCGGGCGCACCTTCGACGGCATCTCCTCCGATGACCCGCCCGCCGTCAACCGCAACTCGGGGGCCGAGTCCACCATCCACGGCCTCCTGTCCATGCTTGCGCTCGACGCGCATCCGCGTGTTGCGGCGCGCGCCCGGATCGCGTCCCGTGACGAGCAGACGACGTGGCGCTACGTCGAGGCAGAGGCGGGCTCGGTTGTGGGCGGGGAGGTCGTGACGCCGGAGGAGGAGTGGACAGGCGAAAGCCTGTGGGGTGGCGGGAGCTACGTCGAGCTCGGCGACGGCGGCTCGGTGAGCATCCCCGTCGATCTCCCAGTGGGGGACCGCTATCACCTCTACCCCGTCTACGACCGCCGCCCCTTCGCCGCCGGGGTGGCGGGTCTGCGCTATGCCCTCGGCGCTGCCCCAGCAGGGGGTGTCGACCACGGTGGAGCCGGTCGTCAAGGCGTCACTGCGACCCGGGGCTACAGGGCGGTCGGCCACCTTGTCTCGGCCACGTCGGTCCCAAGCGGCACGACGTCGCTTGTGGTGAGCTATGCGGGCGACGGCACCCGTCCTGCGCGGCTCGACGCGGTCATGGTGCAGCCCGAGGTCGAGTGGTTGCTGCTTGGTGGACAGGCCGGGGGACAGGCGCTGCTCCGGAGCTTCTCCGAGACACGGGAGGCACGCCCGCTGGTGCTCGCTGGGACGGGACCGATGAGGGCAAGGTCCTACGATGCGAGGGGGAGGCTCATTCGATCGGCGGTCGTGCCCTCAGGCGGCCGGGTGCGAATCGAGCCCGGAGGCTTCACCTACGTGACCCGCTGATATGTGACCATTCGAGTTCCGGCACCTTCCGACGGCTCGAAGGGGTGATCGCAAAATGGGAAAGCGCTCGCTTGTGCGGCGCAGCGAGGGCAAGATGCTTGCCGGTGTCTGCGCGGGGTTGTCAGAGTTTTCTGGGATCAGCACCACGCGTCTGCGCTGGGCGTTCTTTTTGTTCGGCCTGTTCGGAGCGGGAGAGGTCGTTTACATCATCCTGTGGATACTTCTTCCCAAGGAGTAGGCGGTGAGTAGGGGGAGCCGGTCGCGCACCAGCGTCGCAAACGTCTTGGTGATCGGCTCGGGGGCGGCGGGTCTGCGCTGTGCGATTGCGGCGCATCAGGCCGGCGTCGAGGTCGTCGTCATAGGCAAGAGCGCCGCCAACGACGCCCACACCGTGCTTGCTGCCGGGGGAATCAACGCCGCCCTCGGGACCGTTGACCCCGAGGACTCGTGGCAGCAGCACTTCGCCGACACCCTCAAGGAGGGTTACTTCCTGTCCGACCCGCGCGTTGTCGAGATAACAACGCGCGAGGCTCCCGAGGCGATCAGGGAGCTCGCCGATTGGGGCTGCCCGTTCGCGCGGACCGCAGGAGGCGCGCTCGACCAGCGCTTCTTTGGGGCTCACCGCTACCGGCGGACCTGCTTCGCCGGCGACTACACGGGCCGGGCGATCCTGGGCACCCTTGCCGCCAAGGTGGGGGAGCTCGGCATCCTCATGGCCGAGAACCAATACGTGTCGCGCCTCTTGATCGGAGACGGGCAGTGCTTCGGCGCGCTTGCGTTCGACGTCATGACCGGTGACCGCACCGTCTTTCTCGCCGACGCCGTCGTGCTGGCTGCGGGCGGGCACACGCGCATATGGCGCAAGAGCTCATCGCGTCGCGACGAGAACAACGGCGACGGCATCTATCTCGCGCTGCAGGCCGGATGCCGGGTCGCCGACATGGAGCTCGTCCAGTTCCACCCCACCGGGATGGTCGCTCCCGAAGAGTTGGCGGGGACCCTAGTCACGGAAGCCGTGCGCGGCGAGGGCGGCCGGCTCATCAACTCACGCGGCGAGCGCTTCATGGAGCGCTACGACGCCGAACGCATGGAACTGTCGACGCGCGACCGCGTCGCGCTCGCCAACTACATCGAGATCGCCGAGGGGCGCGGCGGTCCTAACGGCGGCGTCTTCCTCGACATCACGCACCGCAGCAAGGACTTCATCCTGGAACGGCTCCCGCGCATGTACCGCCAGTTCATCGAGTATCAGATGCTCGACATCTCACGGGAGCCCATGGAGGTTGCGCCCACCG
>Ga0136613_10002158_pt1 | contig 10448 bp, 7 predicted proteins | sample AntDrymUQ2722106_2_FD_106649 | JGI IMG/M metagenome (GOLD analysis project Ga0136613, IMG submission 106649) | Polar desert sand microbial communities from Dry Valleys, Antarctica - metaG UQ272 (21.06) | ecosystem: Environmental > Terrestrial > Soil > Desert | place: Antarctica: Dry Valley... | reverse complement strand
TCCTAAAATTTGGCGATCGCTACTTTGCGTTAAAGTATGCCATATTTCTTCAGTAATATGGGGCATAAAGGGATGTAGCAGTTTTAAAATCCCCTCTAAAACGTAACCAAGAGTTTGTTGTACAGCTTGGCGCGAAGTTGATTCAGGTTGCAGGCGTGATTTGACGAGTTCAATATACCAGTCGCAAAAGTCGCCCCGGATAAATTCGTACAGACTTTTCGCCGCTTCTCCCAACCCGTAGTTACTAATGAGATTGCTGATTTCGATAACTGCTTGATGGAAACGCGACAATATCCACTTATCGGCGCTTTCTAAGCCTGTCTCTGGCTGTCCCAACTGCTGCGGGGTCAAACCGTCCAAATTCATCATTACAAACCTAGACGCATTCCACAGCTTGTTAGTAAAGTTGCGACTCGCTTCTACAGGGGGAGATTCATCAGTTTTACGGTTATATTCTAAACGGATATTTTGACCCGCCCCGGCGACTTCTTTTACCAAGGTATAGCGCAAAGCATCTGTACCGTACTTATCGATTAGCAATAATGGATCAATGCCATTATTGGCTGACTTTGACATTTTTTTGCCATTTTCATCTAATACTAGCCCGTGAATGTATACATCTTTAAACGGCATTTGACCAGTAAAATGTCCGCCCAACATAGTCATCCGCGCCACCCAGAAAAAGATGATATCGAAGCCTGTAACCAAGGTAGCTGTAGGGTAGTAGGTGTCTAAGTCTTGGGTTTGTTCGGGCCAACCCAAAGTTGAAAAAGGCCATAAACCCGACGAAAACCAAGTATCTAATACGTCTGGATCTTGCTCTAATTTGACACCCTTGCCAAACTGAGAAATAGCTTTTTCTTGAGCTTCTGCTTCATTTTTGGCGACGATAAAGGGCGTATTATCGGCAATTTCGCCCCCAGTTTCGCTAACTGCGTACCAAGCTGGGATTTGATGACCCCACCAAAGTTGACGAGAAATGCACCAATCGTTTAGCTTTACTAACCAATCGCGGTAAACTTTAGTCCAACGTTCGGGGATAAATTGAGGAGAAGATTTTTGATCCAAAAATTCTAGAGTGTTATCAGCTAAGGGGCGAATTTTGACAAACCACTGAGTAGATAGTAATGGTTCAATCGGGACTTTACCGCGATCGCTATAAGGGACAGAATGCTTATAATCTTCAATCTTGACTAAAAAACCCTCAATTTTTAAACGTTCTACTACTTTTTTTCTAGCTACAAATCGATCTTGTCCTTGAAAATCTCCCGCATTTTCATTCATTGTCCCGTCTTTATTCATAATATTGATTAGCGGCAACTTGTGACGCTGACCCATAGCAAAATCGTTAGGATCGTGAGCGGGAGTTACTTTCACGCAGCCTGTACCAAAGGTGCGATCGACAAATTCATCAGCAATTACGGGAATTTCTCGCCCCACAATCGGTAACTTTAACATTTTGCCAATTAAATGTTTATAGCGATCGTCCGTTGGGTTAACCGCCACCGCCGTATCGCCCAACATTGTCTCTGGGCGAGTTGTTGCGACTTCTACAAAACCCGAATCATCTACCAAAGGATAGCGGAAGTGCCATAAATGACCCTCAATTTCTTGCTTTTCTACTTCCAAATCAGAAACCGCCGATTGAGTAGCAGGACACCAATTTACTAAATACTTACCGCGATAAATCAGCCCTTCCTCAAACAACCGCGTAAATTCTTCTACTACAGCTTTAGATAACCCCTCATCCATTGTGAAACGTTCGCGTGACCAATCTACCGAAACGCCCAAACCCTTAAGTTGATTAACAATTGTTCCCCCTGACTCGACTTTCCACGCCCAAGCTTTTTCTAAAAACTTCTCCCGTCCTAACTCTTGGCGGGTTGTACCTTCCGCCTGCAACTGTTTTTCTAAAATTGTGTGGACAGCAATACTAGCGTGATCTATTCCAGGAAGCCACAAAGTATTACGCCCTTGCATTCGGTGGTAGCGAATTAAAACATCAATCAATGTACTTTCAAAAGCATGACCCATATGCAAACTTCCCGTCACATTTGGCGGCGGAATCACAATACAATAGGGTTCGCCAGTATGATTGGGGTCAGCTTTGTAGACTTGGTTATCGTCCCAACACTTTTGCCATTTAGATTCGGCGATTTTGGGGTCGTAGATGATGGGTAAGTTGTTAATACTTGCGGTCATGGCAGAAATAGTAAGTTAAAAAGCTGTTATTTAAGATTTTGACATATTCGCCGATCACACCATAGCCATAAAAAAGGACGCTTTGTAAGCGTCCCTCAAAAATTCTCAAAAAATGTTTTGCCAGGTTTTCGACCAGTAGCTATTCGTCAATATTTTCGATAGTCACTCTTTTTAAAGTTGACTTCAATATCTTTATTTTCCCTCCTTTTTTCTTTATTTTTCCCCCTTTTTAAGGGGGGCTAGGGGGGATCTCCCTAGAGTGGCATCTAAAACCCCATACCTTTACTAAAAGTGCGATAGCGCAAGCGCGCCCGGTTACGGGCTTCGCACCTAAATTACACTTTTGCGGCAATTTTGGCTTCTTTTGCTGTCAAACGTTCGTAAGTTGCGCGCATTTTCAAGCCTGTCAATACTTGAAATAGTCCTGTTCCGTTGTTTGAACCTGGATATTCGCGGTGTTGCAGCAATAAATGGGTCATTTCTCCTTGATACTTGGTCGAAGTTTTGCTCAAATGATTCTCTAGATAAATTACTTCGTCTAGGTTGTCAAATTGACCATCTACTTCTAAAACAGATACGTTGTCTTGACTGTAAGGATCTGGCCCATAATACATTTGCATTCCTGGGTAAGAACAAGTAAGCTTACGTCCGCAAGGTGTCCAATGAATAGTTGAACCTTCATCAAACAAGTAAACTGGCTCTAATCCTTCTATCCCTTCTCGCTGAATCATGCGGACGCGCAATACTTTGCGCTCTTTGTCTTCTTTCAGAAGTTGGGTAGGCAATACTTGAATTACTACGTCAGCAAATTTTTTCTGTGGTTCAATATAAGCTGTAAAGTCTGGACGACGAGAATTGATCGCCGCTAGTACGTCTTCGTAGCGATGACCTCTTTCTTCCATGTCTCGCTGAATTTTCCAGGCAATTTTGACTTCATCGCTGATATCTAAATACACGCTGAAATCTAACAGACTTCTGACTCTTTCATCGTACAAGGGATGCAACCCTTCAACTACGATAATGTGGTTTGCCCCTATATTTTCTGGTGGATCTATTTCTCCGGTTTCGTGGTTATATATGGGCTTATTTATTGGTTGACCTTGCTTGAGCGCTTTTAGTTGCTCGTACATCAGATCGAAATTGTTTGCTCTAGGATCTAAAGCGGTTATTTTTGTCTCTTTGCGCTGCTTGCGATCCAAACTGTGATAGTCATCTAAACAGATTACTGTCAAAAATTCTTCGCCAAATAAGTCGGCTAACCGACGCAAAAAGGTTGATTTGCCACATCCTGAATCCCCTGCAACTCCAATTAATACCACTCTATCCGGCGAACTTGTCATAGTTTTCCTCTATCAACAAAATGATGAAATCAATAAATTTTCTACACTGTACGTCTGTAGCTATTTTTTCTTTACCTAGGCGGCTAAGAATTAAGTAGCGACTCAATAAAGCAGTCCGCTATGCTTTATCTGTTTTTCGTTCTCCATTCCTGGTTAACGCTAGTCGCAAGTAGCTACTAGAACTTTTATGCGGTACTAATTGCTTTTTTGATAAAAAACAATCAAATTGTGCTGTGGTAAGTATTTAATACTATTGTTATTGTAGATTTTACCAAAATAGGATCTCTCTTACAATCCCCAAAGCTCAAGCTTTATCGTCTGCCTTAGTACCTATGCTAAGGTTTTGTTGCACACTTTTATAAAAAAAGTTTAGAATAGCGCTTTTTATTTTGATATTTGCTCGAACCTGTCAACCGTAACTTTCCGCCCCAGCACGCTAAGAGCCGAGTATCCGGTATTATGAGTCAAGGTAGCAAGGCTCGAAATTTTTATAGGGAAAGGCGGTATGCGTAAAACTCAGTCTCTTTAGGGCTGAGATATAAGCGACACCGGGGCGCGACGTTTGCTGGGTAAGCTTACCCAGCAAAGCTCACTTGATTTTAATCCCCTAAACTATAGATATTTTGTGCTGGTTATTCTAGAATAAAAATATGGTTATTCTTGAGTTTAAAGTCAAAGCTAAACCGTTTCAGTACAACGCTATTGATGAGGCGATTCGTACCGTTTAATTCATTCGGAACAAATGTTTAAGGTTCTGGATAGACAACTTGAAAGTATCGAAATATGACCTGAACAAGTACAGCGCGGTACTGGCAGAGGAATTTAGCTTTGCGGACAAACTCAATTCAACAGCAAGGCAAGCCAGCGCCGAACGTGCTTGGAGTGCAATAAGTCGATTCAGTGAAAACTGCAAGAAAAAGGTAGCGGGATTAAAAGGATATCCCACGTTCCAAAATAACAATCGCTCAGTAGAGTACAAGCATTCCGGTTGGAAGCTTGCCCCTAACCTTAAATCAATTACCATGACCGACAAAAACGGCATTGGTAAGTTACGTTTGATGGGAACAAGAGACTTAAATTTCTACTCTACAGAACAAATTAAACGAGTGCGTTTAGTCAAAAGAGCCGATGGCTATTACTGCCAGTTTGCCCTGCGTGTGGAACGAAATATAGACTTATCGCCAACGCATCAAACGATTGGTTTAGATGTAGGGTTAGAGTGTTTTTACACGGATTCCCTAGGCAATAAAGTTGAAAATCCTCGGTTTTACCGTACCGGGGAAAGAAAACTAAAACGCAAGCAGAGACTTGTTTCTCGTAAGGTTAAAGGCTCTAGTAATAGAAATAAAGCTAAAAGTCTTTTAGGTAAGGTTCACCTCAAAATAAGTAGACAGCGCAAAGACCATGCTGTGAAATTGGCACGGTGCGTAATCACATCTAACGATGTAGTCGTTTACGAAGATTTGAATGTTAAGAACTTAGTTAAAAACCACTGTTTAGCCAAATCGATAAACGATGCTGGATGGTATCAGTTTAGAACTTGGTTAGAGTATTTTGGCAAAGTGTTTAAACGGATTACAATTGCTGTTAGTCCTGCTTACACAAGTGCTGAATGCTCCAATTGTGGTGTAATTGTGAAAAAGTCTCTATCTACTCGCACTCATGTTTGTCAATGTGGCTGCGTTAAGAGCCGTGATGAAAACGCCGCGCTGAACATATTAAAGAAAGGATTAGGTACTGTAGGGCATACAGGAACTTTGGGACTTGAACCCATAAACGCTTCTGGAGAAATGACCTCTACTCTAGCTGGAGCAATCCTGTTAGAGCAAGCCGTCTCGTAGAGAGAAGAATCTCAGTGGCTTTAGCTACTGAGAGTGTCAATAAGTTAAGTACGGTTCGGAGAGATTTAAGCAATGTATAATTCAAGCGCCGCAGATCGGGCAGCTAATACCGAAGCTGGTAGCCGCGTCTTTTTGTACGAAGTAGTAGGTATCCGTCAAAACGAAGAAAATGACAATAGGATTCCGGCGATTCGTAATAGTGGCAGTATTTTTATTAGAGTGCCTTATAGCCGCATGAATCAAGAGATGCAGCGCATTGCTCGTATGGGCGGAAAAATTGTTAACATTCACCTTCAAGATGTCAATCAACCGAACGGTCAAGTAACATCATCCGAAAGTAAGGACAGTAATTCTTCTCCAACTGCTAAGAGCGAACAGAATAATTCTTCAACATCGGTAGAAAATGAGTTAGCGCCCCAAAATGCAGAAAAAGAAGGCAAACCTATGACTCAAGCAAAACCAAAAGCTGATAAGCATAAAGATGTTCCTGTAAATATTTACCGCCCTAATGCTCCTTATCTCGGTCAATGTGTCTCAAATGAGGAGTTGGTTGGGGAAGGTGGTATCGGTACAGTACGACATTTAACCTTTGATATTTCTGGGGGCGATTTGCGCTACTTAGAAGGTCAAAGTATTGGGATTATTCCCCCAGGTACAGACAAAAACGGCAAACCCGAAAAGTTACGGTTATATTCCATTGCATCAACTCGTCATGGCGATCGCGTTGACGATAAAACTGTCTCTTTATGCGTCCGTCAGCTAGAATACAAGCACCCCGAAACGGGCGAAATGATTTACGGCGTTTGTTCTACTCACTTATGTAATATAGAAGTAGGCACAGAAGTTAAAATTACTGGCCCTGTTGGTAAGGAAATGTTGTTACCAGAGGACACAGACGCAAATGTAATTATGTTTGCAACGGGTACGGGTATTGCTCCCTTTAGAGCTTACCTCTGGCGGATGTTCAAAAAGAACGAACAAGAAGCCAACCCTGACTATAAGTTTAAGGGTTTAGCCTGGTTAGTTTTTGGAATCCCGACTACTCCAAACGTTTTGTATAAAGAGGAGTTAGAGGAAATGCAAACGCAGTATCCCGACAATTTCCGCTTGACTTACGCAATCAGCCGCGAACAAAAAAACCCTGAAGGCGGCAGAATGTATATTCAAGATCGAGTAGCAGAACACGCTCAAGATTTGTGGAAGTTGATTCAAAAGGAAAATACCCACACCTATATTTGCGGTTTGAAAGGTATGGAAGGCGGTATTGACGAAGCGCTATCGGCGGCGGCGGCAGCCGATGGTGTAAATTGGATTGATTATCAAAAAGCAATGAAAAAAGCTGGTCGCTGGCACGTAGAAACTTACTAAATACTAATAGTTAGTCGATTTGTAGGGGTGTATGGTAAATACACCCCTACAATAGTTTTTGGTGATATTGGTAACAGATTGTGGCTTTTAAAGTAGGAATCTTGGGCTTAGGGACGGTAGGTACAGGTACAGTTCAACTGCTATTAGATCCTACTGGTCGGCAGGCGTTGCTAAAAGAAATAGAAGTACACAAAGTCGGGGTAAAATCTCTAGCTAAATCCCGCGCTGTAACTTTGCCTGCGGAAGTAATTACTACAGATTTAGAATCAATTGTCAACGATCGCACGATAGATATAGTCGTAGAATTGCTAGGAGGCTTAGAACCTGCGCGATCGCTTATCTTACAGGCAATTAGTCACGGTAAGCACGTTGTGACAGCAAATAAAGCCGTAATTGCCCGTTATGGCGATGAAATTTTTACAGCAGCCAATGCCGCCGGGGTATACGTGATGTTAGAGGCGGCTGTAGGCGGCGGTATCCCGGTTATTGCGCCCCTGAAGCAATCTTTGAGTGTAAATCGGATTACGGCGGTTACAGGGATTGTTAACGGGACAACAAATTATATTTTGACGGCAATGCGCGATCGCGGTAGTGATTTTGCGGAAGTTCTAGCCGAAGCCCAACAACTAGGTTACGCGGAAGCCGATCCCAGTGCGGATATAGATGGATTAGACGCAGCCGATAAAATTGCGATTCTTGCTTCTTTAGCTTTTGGGGGACGAATTAAGTTACAAGATGTTTACTGTGAAGGTATCCGCAATGTTAGCAAAGCAGATATAAATTACGCCGAAAAACTCGGTTTTGTCATCAAACTTTTAGCGATCGCCAAAAAAGCCCCCTCTAGTAATAGTCTCTCCTTGCGCGTTCATCCGACTTTAGTACCGCAAGCCCACCCTTTAGCCAGCATTAACGGGGTATACAACGCAATTTTGGTAGAAGGAGAACCTATCGGACAAGTAATGTTTTTTGGGCCGGGGGCGGGGGCGGGAGCAACGGCTAGTGCGGTAGTATCAGATATTTTAGCGATCGCAGCCGTATTAAAAACTGGCACAGCAAAACCCCATGCTTTAATGTCTTGTTCTCATCAAGAATATTGCGAAAAGTCGCCAATGGACGATCTCGTAACCCGCTTTTACGCCCGTTTTCTGACGCAAGATCATCCGGGAGTAATTGGCAAATTGGGTACTTGTTTCGGTAACTGTGGCGTTAGCTTAGAATCGGTGGTACAAACAGGCATTCACGATAATTTGGCGGAAATTGTTGTAGTTACTCACGATGTCCGCGAAGGCGATTTTAATGCTTCTTTAGCAGAAATTCGCACGTTACCTGCAATAAATAGTATTCCTAGTTTATTAAGAGTGCTGTAAAAAAACCTCAGTCTTAGATATGTATAGAAATGTATTGCGAAAATCAGGCGATGAGCTATTTCAAGAGGATGCCGTACCAGTTGGAATAAAACTGTTCGATTTCTGGCAGTGGTCAAGCTCAGACCTTCTATGTAACGCTTTAAGAGGAAGACTTGCAGAGTTTCTTGTTGCTTCTGCTTTAGGTGTTGCAATTGGAACTCGTATTGAGTGGGATGCAATTGATGTAATTTCCCTAAGTGGTGTCAAAGTTGAAGTCAAATCTTCGGCATATTTACAGTCATGGAAAGGGAAACCATCACGTATTACCTTTGACATTCAACATAAGCGGGTATGGGATTGGAACACTAACTGTAGAACACCTAATTCCACACGAACAGCAGATGTGTATGTGTTTTGTCTGCTTGACCACCAAGATCCAGAAAGTATCGATCCGATGAACTTAAATCAATGGCGATTTTTCGTTTTAGCTACAAAAGAACTTGAGGCCAAGCTAGGTCAACAAAAAACACTCAGTCTTACGACTCTTAAATCGCTTAAAGCTAGAGAAGTTAAGTATTCAGACCTCGCAAAAGCTGTGGATCTTGCTTAACTATGTTTTTAGATAATCAGCTTTCTTTTCCTTGACGATGAAACAGACTTGCTGGCTAATATCATTTTAAAAACCTACCTAAAAGAGGTATGCAAAAGTCCTAGTTAGTGGCTTAATTTGGCTATATTCCTTTGCTATTAATATGACAAATTCTTTACCGCCCGATCCTTCCTCATCGGACAAAACACCTTTAGGTTTTGATGATTTTATCGGAATTTTGGTTGCTTTTAGCGCTATTGGCGGAATTATTTGGTGGTCGTTATCTCGCAATCCACAAGCTTTAAACCTCGATCGCATTTTATCAGGCGATCGCAATTCTATTCCTTTACTGGTTCCTTCTCCCCAAGCCACTGAAGTAGAACCCGCACCAACCTTAGCGCCTAGAGTTAGTCCTTCTATTGCCTCTGAGGAATTCGCGCCCAGGCGATCGCAAGTTCCGGTGGTAGTTGTTCCTAATAGGAGTGTTGCAGCCTCCCCAACGCCAAAAACAGGAACGCCAGTTACTTTTATTGATGTTCCTCCGGACTATTGGGCGCGTCCTTATATTCATGCTTTAGCAGCAAGTGGGGTTGTTAGTGGCTACGCTGGAGACTATTTTCGACCAGATCAAACAATAACTCGTGCGGAATTTGCTGCATTGTTGCAAGATGCTTTCGATAATCAATCTGTAGACGGAACAACAAAATATAAGGATATTGAGACTAATTTTTGGGGTATTCCGGCAATTAACAGTGCTACAAACACCGGATTTTTACAAGGCTATCCCGGCGATGTTTTTCGCCCAACTCAAGAAATTCCCAGAGTGCAAGTTTTGGTGGCAATTGCTAGCGGTTTAAAACTTCCGGCTTCTGCTACTCAATCAGTTTTGCAATCTTACGGGGATGCGAACGACATTCCCAACTACGCTAAGGATAAAGTAGCCGCAGCAACAAATGCAGGGGTTGTCGCTAATTATCCTGATCGCAATATCCTAGCACCTAACCGCAATGCTACCCGCGCTGAAGTAGCGGCAATAGTTTATCAGGCGATGGTACAACAAGGTAAATTACAGCCAATAGATTCGCCCTATGTAGGTAATACTAAATAAAAATAAGCGATCGCACTTAGGGGATATGCGATCGCTTATTTATTCCGAAAGATTATGGTAGTTATGACAGTTGTTGACTACCAACTACTTTTCCTTTCAACTTTTCAATTTCTTGCGCCAATTCTTGACGGTGGGAGGCTTGAAGCAAGTAGCGGTTGACAAACCAAGCTGAGTAAGCAATTCCAACTAATTCAAAAGTTGGTGCTAAAAGTGGAATATCGTTTAAAGCAGCAATTACTGCAAATACGACTTTAACTGTGATAATTGCGGCAAAAATTAATCCCAGGCTAGTAATTGGCTGCTTGTAACTTTCCCAAAAATTGCCGATTATTTCGGGAAGTTGGGATAAAAACCCTGAAACTTGAGAACCTACGCGCGTCCACTGATCGTCTGTACTTGGCTCTATAGTAACCATAGTTCCTGGGGCTGATACCTTAATATTTTGGGTATCGGTGTATTCTTGTTGCAGTTGGGATTCCATAATTTTTTACTTTGTTGATTTTTGGAAATGACAACGCCCAGATCGTTTACTAGGCAATATCTTGGCTATCAGCACCGCCTCGGAAAGAGAGAAAACGGTTTTAACTATTGTCTAACCTTACTTGCTCTCAAAAAATGATTCATCGACTTCAAGGTAGATAGCAAAGCGCGATC
>Ga0136613_10002154_pt1 | contig 10460 bp, 8 predicted proteins | sample AntDrymUQ2722106_2_FD_106649 | JGI IMG/M metagenome (GOLD analysis project Ga0136613, IMG submission 106649) | Polar desert sand microbial communities from Dry Valleys, Antarctica - metaG UQ272 (21.06) | ecosystem: Environmental > Terrestrial > Soil > Desert | place: Antarctica: Dry Valley... | reverse complement strand
TCGATGTGGGTCGTGCCGATGATGGGGTCGCCCCCGATGCCGACTGCCGACGAGAAGCCGAAGTCCCTGAGCTCGTACATCATCTGGTATGTCAGCGTGCCGGACTTCGACACCAGACCCACCCGCCCTGGCTTCGTGATGTCGGCAGGGATGATGCCGGCGTTCGACTTGCCGGGGCTGATGATGCCCGGGCAGTTGGGACCGATGACCCGCGAGGTGCCCTTGGACTGCGCGTAGGCGAACGCCTCGGCGGTGTCCTTGACCGGCACCCCCTCGGTGATGACGATCACGAGGGGTACGCCGGCGTCGACGGACTCGATCACCGCGCCCTTGGCGAACTTCGGCGGTACGAACACCACGGCCACGTCGGCGCCGGTCGCCTCGACGGCCTCGAGAACCGAATCGAAGACCGGCACGGTGGCGCCTTCGAAGTCGACGCTCTGGCCGCCTTTGCCGGGCGTGACCCCACCGACGACGTTCGTGCCGGAGCTGAGCATGCGCTGAGTGTGCTTGCGCCCCTCAGAGCCGGTCATGCCCTGCACGATGACCCTGCTGTTCTCGGTCAAGAAGATCGCCATGTCTCAGGTCTCCCCCTCGGCTTGGGATGGGCGCGCCGCCAGCTCAGCGGCACGGTCGGCGCCGCCGTCCATCGTGTCGCTCAGGGTGACCAGCGGGTGGTTGGCCTCGTCGAGGATCCTGCGCCCCTCCTCGACGTTGTTGCCGTCGAGCCGTACGACGAGCGGCTTGTCGGCCTCGTCGCCGAGCAGATCCAGGGCAGCCACGATGCCGTTGGCCACCGCGTCGCAGGCGGTGATGCCCCCGAACACGTTGACGAAGACGCTCTTCACCTGCGGGTCGTTGACGATGATGTGCAGACCGTCAGCCATCACCTCTGCAGAGGCGCCTCCGCCGATGTCGAGGAAGTTGGCCGGCTTGACGCCACCGTGTGCCTCACCGGCATACGCGACGACGTCGAGCGTCGACATCACGAGCCCGGCACCGTTGCCGATGATGCCGACCTCCCCGTCGAGCTTGACGTAGTTGAGACCCTTGGCCTTCGCCTCGGCCTCGAGCGGGTCGGCCGCGGCCTTGTCCTCGAAGGCTGAGTGGTCGGGATGACGGAAGTCCGCGTTGTCGTCGAGCGTCATCTTGCCGTCGAGGGCGTCAAGGTGGCCGTCACCGAGACGGACGAGCGGGTTCACCTCGACAAGCGAGGCGTCCTCCTCGACGAAGACCGTCCACAGCTTCTGGATCACGGCGACGGCTTCTTCAGCCACCTCGGCCGGGAAGCCCGTGGCATCGACGATCTCGCGCGCCTTGGCGTCGTCGACCCCGACGAGCGGGTCGATCGCGACCTTCGCGACCGCGTCGGGATCCTCGTCGGCGGTGACCTCGATCTCGACACCGCCGGCGGTGCTGGCGATGCAGAGGTACTGGCGGGCCGCACGGTCCACCAGGTAGGAGAAGTAGTACTCCTCGGCGATGTCTGCCGTCGGAGCGATCAGCACCCGGCGCACGGTGTGGCCCTTGATGTCCATCCCGAGGATCTCGTCGGCCTTCGCGACGGCGTCGTCCGGGCTCTCGGCGAGCTTGACGCCGCCGGCCTTCCCGCGCCCCCCGACCTGCACCTGGGCCTTGACCACCACGCGCCCCCCGAGCGCATCGGCGGCCGCCCGGGCGTCCTCGGAGTTCTCGACGACAGTGCCCATGGACACCGGCACGCCATGCTTGGCGAAGAGCTCTTTCGCCTGGTACTCCATCAGGTCCACGATTGATGCCGTCCTTTTGAGCTGCTGCTGGGCCGGGCGGTCCGGGCGGAGGTCTGGGCTGACGACCCGCGAGCGGATGTGCGTCTGCACCCTAGCCAGGTTTGACGTCGTTGGCAGACTCGGGGTCAGGCGACGCGACAGGAGACCCATGACAGACCCAGCAGCCGCAGTGATGACCCGACACGCGGTCGACTCCGATGGGCTTCGGCTCGCCGTGTTCGAGACATCGAGGGTCGGGCCCACCATCGTGTTCGTGCACGGGTTCCCCGACACCCACGCGGTGTGGGACCCGGTCATTGCCGACCTGCGCGACCGTTTCCACTGCGTTGCGTATGACGTCCGAGGCGCGGGGGAGTCCGAGGTCCCGTCATCTCGCGGGCAGTATGCCCTGTCGTGTCTCGTCACTGACCTGGTGGCCGTGCTCGACGTCGTCTCGCCCGACCGCCCCGTCCACGTCGTGGGGCATGACTGGGGTTCCGTCCAGGCGTGGGATGCGGTCGTCCGCGAGAAGTCCGACCCTCGGCTGGCGGGACGCATCTCGTCATACACCACGATCAGCGGGCCGTGCCTGGACCACGTGCGCGCCTTCGCGCACGCGGCGCGACGAGGCAACGGGAACGAGCGCCGCGAGGGGCTGCAGCAGCTCGTTCATTCCTGGTACATCTTCGCGTTCCAGGTTCCGTGGCTTCCCGAGCTCGCACTGCGGAACGGCTATCGGCAGCTGCTCGCCAAGGGCTGCAGGAGCCTCGCACACTTCGAGTCGACGTTGCCCGAGGACGCGGCTCATGGCCTCAACCTCTATCGGGCCAACCTCCGCCGCAGGAGCCGGGTGCCGGGTGGGCCGAGCACCGACCTTCCGGTGCTTCTGGTGGTGGCGCTACGCGACAACTACGTCCTGCCTCAGCTCACCCGCGACCTGCATCGCTTCGCTGCGAACCTGACGAGAGCTGAGATCGACGCGGGGCACTGGGTGCCCCGGTCCCACCCTGCCCAGCTCGCCGGCATCGTTGCCGAGTTCGTGTCACGTCACGACGGCGACCACACCCGCTGAGGTGCCCGTGGAGTGACTCGAGACGGTCAGGCGTCGCTCATCGTCTCGTTGACCCAGGTCACGACATCCTGCGTCTTGGTGCCAGGTGTGAAGATGCGAGCGACCCCGACGTCGCGCAGCAGCGGGATGTCGTCTTGCGGGATGATCCCACCGCCGAAGACGACGATGTCGGTGGCCTCGCGCTCTTTCAACAACAGCATGAGCTTCTTGAACAGCGTCATGTGCGCGCCCGACAGGACAGACAGCCCGATGATGTCGGCGTCCTCCTGGATGGCCGTCTCGACGATCTGCTCGGGAGTCTGGTGGAGCCCGGTGTAGACGACTTCCATGCCTGCGTCGCGCAGTGCCCGGGCGATCACCTTGGCGCCCCGATCGTGCCCGTCGAGTCCGGGTTTGGCGACGACCACCCGAATCGGGGCCATCTGAGCTCACCGCCTCTGAGTCCGCCGGCACGATGGCCGCGCAAGCGTCGTACGTCGATCGAGAGACTAACCAACCGAGGACGGTCACGCGCAATCGGTGCCGACGTGGCGGCGATCTGCGAGACCCATGATCTGCTCTTCCTGATGACTGCCTGGTGGCTGCGAACTGAACCACCCACGGTGCCCCGGTCCACAGTGAGACCGCATGGGGTTTCTCCTCGAGCCAGGCTTCGGTTAGGGTCGGAACTCCGTGCATAGCCCCCGGTCTGTCGTCGGAAGGAACCCGTACGCGTGTCGTCGCATCGCGCTGAAAAGCATCGCGCCCCCGACGATGCAGAGCAGCCGGCTACGAAACCCGTCGTCTCCGGGCGTCGCAGGGCACCTCGGGCTCCGCGCCGGGTCGGCAAGGTGGCTTCCCCCTCGCTGATCGGCGGTCTCGCCCTCGTGGTCGCGACCATTGGTGCGGCGACTGCCGGCCAGGCGGTCTCTGCCGGTCACGATGTCAGCCGCGCATCGGCTCAGCAGGGCGGCGCGTACGTCGCCACCTTGTCAGGTGCGTCGCTCGAGGGCCGCAACGCCACCAGGGTCAGCCGTGCTGGCATCCGGCCCCTTCTCACGAACGACGCGGCGGCGACAACGGCCGCACAGCGGCGTACCAGCAGGCTGAACGACGCGGCGGGTGTGGCCGAGGACTACGCACAAGAGCTGGCGGACCAGCGCAGGGAGATATTGCGCGAGGCAGCCAGAGCCGCCAGGGTCAACGCGCTCGCGGATGACGAGTGGGTGATGCCGACCAGCGGCTACGACATCTCGACCTGGTTCGGAGAGTCCGGAGCCTCCTGGTCCTCTGGCTACCACACCGGGATCGACTTCGCCACCGCCTACGGCACGCCGGGAGTCGCCGTCGCCAACGCCACCGTGGTCCAGACCGGCTGGGACGGCGCCTACGGCAACCAGGTGCGGCTGCAGCTGGAGAACGGCGACGAGGTCTGGTACAACCACCTCAGCTCAATCGATGTCGTCAGCGGCCAGTCAGTCGTCAAGGGCCAGCAGGTCGGTCGCATCGGAGACACCGGCAACTCGTACGGCGCCCACCTCCACTTCGAGTACCGCCTCGCCTCCAACCTCAGCGACGGAGTGGACCCGCGCCCGTACCTTCTCGAGCACGGCCTCGCCCTCTGACGCCGCCCGCATCGTCACCGCCCTCGCTGTCCGGACCTGCCCGTAGCATGTGAAGACGATGTCCGCGCTGTTCCCGCTCCCTCCCCTGACAGACTCTCCCCGGCCTCTCGACAGCCCTCGCTCCGGTCGACACCGACCGAGTCGTGAGGAGCTGCTGGAGGACCTCAACCCCTCACAGCGGGCCGCCGTCACGCACGAGGGTTCTCTGCTCGTGGTGGCCGGTGCAGGCTCGGGCAAGACCCGGGTGCTCACGCGGAGGATCGCCTGGCTGCTCGTCCAGCGCGACACGCATCCGGGCTCGATCCTGGCGATCACGTTCACCAACAAGGCGGCCGCCGAGATGCGAGAGCGCGTCGCGGAGCTCGTCGGCGGCCGCGCCAAGATCATGTGGGTCTCGACGTTCCACTCGTCGTGCGTGCGCATCCTGCGCAAGGAGATCTCGCGCTTCGGCTTCGGCTCGAACTTCTCCATCTACGACGACGCCGACTCCCGTCGGCTGATGACGCTCGTATGCCGAGACCTCGACCTCGACCCGAAGCGCTACGCGCCCCGCGCGGTCCTCAACTGGGTCAGCAACTGCAAGAACGAGCTGATGGACCATGAGGCCGCCGCAGCCAAGGCCGCCAACCACCTCGAGCGCACCTTCGCCGAGTGCTACGCGAGCTACCAGTTCCGGCTTCGAGCCGCCAACGCGCTCGACTTCGACGACCTCATCATGAGCACGGTGCACCTGTTCCAGGCGTTTCCCGAGGTGCGCGAGACGTACCGGCGCCGGTTCCGTCACGTCCTCGTCGACGAGTACCAGGACACCAACCACGCCCAGTACGTGCTCGTGCGCGAGCTGTGCGCGGCTGGCGCCGGCCGACGTACCGCCGACGGCGATGTCGTGGGCAGCACTGAGCCCGCCGCCGCCTCCCATGCCGCCGAGCCTGCGGAGCTGCTGGTGGTCGGCGACTCCGACCAGTCCATCTACGCGTTCCGCGGCGCCAACATCCGCAACATCTTGCAGTTCGAGGAGGACTTCCCCGGCGCCAGCACCGTCGTGTTGGAGCAGAACTACCGGTCGACGCAGAACATCCTCAACGCCGCGAACGCTGTCATCTCCAACAACCCCAAGCGACGTCCGAAGAACCTGTGGTCCGAGGCGGGCGACGGCGAGCTCATCGCGGGGTACGTCGCCGACGACGAGCACGACGAGGCCCAGTTCGTCGCCGAGGAGATCGACCGGCTCACCGACGCGTCTGACGCCAAGCCCGCCGATGTCGCCATCTTCTACCGCACCAACGCACAGAGCCGGGTGTTCGAGGAAGTCTTCATCCGGGTCGGCCTGCCCTACAAGGTCGTCGGCGGTGTGCGGTTCTACGAGCGTCGGGAGGTGCGCGACGTCCTGGCCTACCTGCGGGTGCTCGCCAACCCTGACGACACCGTGTCGTTGCGCCGCATCCTCAACGTGCCCAAGCGGGGCATCGGGGACCGTGCCGAGGCGTGCGTCGACGTGTTGTCCCAGCGCAGCCAGCTCTCCTACTGGGCGGCGCTTCGCAACGCTGTCGACGCGCCTGGGATCGCGACACGGTCCCTGAAGAACGTCGAGGCGTTCGTCGCCGTCATCGAGGACCTGCAGCAGCTCGTCGCCGACGGCGCGCGCCCTGACGACATCGTCGACGCGGTCTTCATGAAGTCAGGCTACCTCGCCGAGCTGGAGGCGTCTGAGGATCCTCAGGACGAGACCCGCGTCGAGAACCTCGGCGAGCTCCTCGCGGTCGCCCGCGAGTTCGCCGACGAGCAGGACAGTGCGACCCTCGGGGACTTCCTCGAGCGCGTGGCGCTGGTGGCCGACGCCGACCAGATCCCTGATGAGGACGAGACCGGCGGTGTCGTGACACTGATGACGCTCCACACCGCCAAAGGGCTCGAGTTCCCGGTCGTCTTCCTCAGCGGCCTGGAGGACGGCGTCTTCCCGCACGCCAGGGCGCTCGGTGACCCGGTCGAGCTGGAGGAGGAGCGCCGGCTCGCCTACGTCGGCGTGACCCGCGCCCGCCAACGGCTCTACCTCTCACGTGCCCTGGTCAGGTCGGCCTGGGGCGCCCCTCAGCACAATCCGCCCTCACGTTTCCTCGACGAGATCCCGGCCGCCTTGATCGGGTGGCGACGCACCGCGGCCGCGCAGACCAGCTGGAGCTCCTCCTCGGCGTCGTCGCGGTACGCCAGCTCGGGTGTCGACGTCAGGGCATCCGCCGCCTCGCGGGTCCGGGGCAGCACCCGGACACTTCCAGCACCGCGACCCACAGCGGGAACCCGCCCTGTCCCGTCGCTGGCCGCCGGTGACCGGGTGGTGCACGACACGTTCGGGCTCGGCACCGTCGTCACCGTCGACGGTCAGGCCGACAAGGCGGTGGCTTCGGTCGACTTCGGGTCGAGCGGCGTCAAGCGGCTGCTGCTGCGCTACTCCCCCGTCGAGAAGCTGTCCGCAACCTAGGCGGGCGAGGCCGTGGGGACTCGCAGCACCGTCAAAGAGCTTGCGAAGCCGCAAGAGCCCCTCGGGCCCGCTGTTGTGTCGTTGTGCAGAAAGATCCGACGCTGAGGTGGCTCTCAACCTGAGCGTCGGATCCTTCAGGTGGCCGCGTCGAAGCATCCCGGCAGGGCAGAAGACGTACGGCGTGGGGAGGGTCGAGCGTTCGTTTACCGTCACATGTCGGAAGACGTACGGCGTGGGGAAGGTCGAGCGTTCGTTTACCGTCACATGTCGGAAGACGTACGGCGCCAGCCGCCTCAGGCACAGCCATCGGCAGCCGGTGCCGTAGGTCGAGAGCGTCGCCGAGCAGCATCGCCGCCGCCTCCGGCGACATCCCCATCTCCGCACCGAGCTCGGCCGGACAGAACTCGCACGTCGCAGGCGTCCCCTCGCCGCCGAACCGAACCAACCGCCCCGCACCAGGCAACGCCGCCGAACCGGCCGAATCGACCACACCATGCAGCGGGGACTCGCAGCACCGTCAAAGAGCGAAGCCAAGGTGCAAGAGCCCCTCGGCCACGACCGACCCAGCCGTAGGCGTCCTCAGCCACGACGATGGGCGCGCGCGACTGAGTCTGCATCGCAAACCCCCTCCCCACATCGCAGGTTTGCGATGTAAACAGTCCGTTTGGACTGTTTACATCACAAACTTCCGGCCGCGCAGTGGTCGTGGCCCGGCGGGGCTACGGGAGACCGGTGGTCGGTCTAGGGCTGGCGATGGTGATGATCTCAGGACTCGTGTCGGTCAGGGGGTCCCGGGTCCAGTTCCCAAACTGCTCCTTGACTGTCATGCCGGCACCGGAGAGGAACGAGGAGAGGGAGTCCGCGTCAAGGAACCGCAACATGCTCCGGCTCACCTGCGGCCGCTCCCAGCTGGGACTCGTGAACATGGTGGTGAACCGGACGACGTCCCCTTCGACTGTCTCAACCTGGTGTTCCAGGCGCACAACGGCACCAGAGGCATCGGTGACTTCAGCCGCGTTCTCCGGAGTCCAGCGCTCCCATTCGCGCACCAGCGGGTTACGGGTCTCGAATGCGAAGCTGCCCTCGTCGGTGAGGGCTGACCGGATCGCGGCAAGTGAGGCTCGCAGCTCGTCGTCGTCGACGAACACCTGGAATGCATGGCCCGTCATGACGACGAGGTCGAACTGTTGACTCCAGCCGACGGAGCCCAGGTCGCCGAGAATCCACTCGATGTCCGACCGTCTTCGCGCCTGCCTCAGCATCCCCTCGGCGGGGTCGAGTCCGCATAGTCTCCCGGTGTGACCGGCGTCCCGAGCCCGGTGCAGCAGCATGCCCGTCCCGCAGCCGACATCGAGCACGGCCTCCGCCGACATCACCAGGGGAAGGTAGAAGCCCGAGTCACCCGATGGCTCCCAGGGGCAGAACACGTCATACAGGTCGGCGAGACGTGCATCGGAGAACAGCCGGTCGACCACCACACGTGTCTACCAAGTCCCTCGGCGACCCGCGACCGGTTAACCTACGCCGCTCACCAGAAGACGGCGACGCCCACGTTCGCGGTGGTGAGCAGCCAGATCGCACCGAACAGCCCGCCGGGGATGCCCTCCTTGCGACGGTTCACCCAGCACAGCACCGCGATGACGAGCGCGACCGCAAGCTTGACCGCGACCTTGACGTTGTCGACCGGGGCGTCTTGGCCCTCGATGACACCGACGAGCAAGAGGCCCGAGAGCACCTGGACCAAGGCGCCGTACAGCATGGCAGCGTTCACCACCTTGACGTCGTCGCGGACCTGCACGAACGCACCCCCGAACAGCGACGCGAATCCCAGCAGGTGGATGAACACCAAGAGGTTGCGGAGCAGATCCACGAACGATCCCTTCATCTACGGCTCGGTTCTCGTGCAGAGCATTCTGCCGGATGGTGGCCCGTGGTGGCCCGTGCAACTCACGACAGACCGACTGAGAGTCAGAGCAGCGTCGCTCCGTCGCCCACCGGGTGAGCTGGTGCCGGCTCGACGGCTGGAGCTTGCACGGCACGCTCGAGACGTGCGTCTCGACGGCTTGATCGAGATGAAGAGCTCCGCGGCAACCTCCTTGCAGGCGTAGCCGCGTGCGATGAGCCGCATCACCTCACGCTCCCGCTCGGTCAGCCGATCCAGGTCCTCGTCGACCTCGGCGACCCCGAACTGCCCGGCGAACGCATCGAGCACGAACCCGGCCGGCCGCGGCGAGAACACCGCGTCTCCGTCCGCCACCCGCCGGATCGCCGCGGACGAGCTCGCGTCCGGTGATGTTCTTCGTCACGTAACCGCGCGCCTCCACGGATCACCGCGATCACGTCCTCCGCAGCGTCCGAGACGCTCAGCGCCAAGAACTTCACGTCGGGGTGTCGCGACGGAGGCACCCGTGTTGCCTCAGCATGCAACTGACATCGTCTCGCTCGTCTTCGGCACGATCTTCGCCGGCTTCACCGTCGTCTGGCTGCTCGTCGTGACGGATCTGATCGGATGGGACGACGCACGGGTAGCCGGCCCTGTCACCCTCATCGCGGCGGGCGCGGTGCGCCTGGTCGCCGCGCTCCGTCCCCACCGCGAGAACGACGACGACCCGAGTGCGTCAGCTGACCCGAGTCATGGCCCGTGACAGCCAGTCCTCGCGGGCGAAGACCCCGGTGTCGGGGAAGTCGGTGAAGATTCCGTCGACACCGGCGTCGAAGAACCGCTGCGCCTCACCGATGGCGTCCCCCAACGCCTTCGGGTCGGTGCCGACTCGGAAGTCGGCCGGCAGGAACTTGTTCTCGTCGCGCATCGTGAAGGCGTGCACGAAGAGTCCACGCGCGTGGGCGTCGTCGACCATGTCGGTCGGCTCGAGGAGGTGACCTGTCGAGTCTCGGGGAATCACCAGCGCGTGGTGCGGTCCGACGCCGTCGGCGTACGTCGCGATCTCTGCCAGACCCTGCGGGGTCACCAGGTCACGGTAGGTCCGCAGGTCGCCCGTGGACCTCAGGTCGTACGGGCTGCTGGCGCCATAGACGAGCTGCACGAGCCTGACGTTCGTCCGGGCTCTCAGATCCTTCAGGTTGGAGGTCTCGAACGACTGGATGACGACCCGCGCGTTCGGGCGGTCAAGGTGGTGTCGCCCGAGCGCGGCGACCAGTGGCTCCTCGAGGGACAGTCCGATCGAGTCGAAGTACGACGGGTGCTTGGTCTCTGGATAGATGCCGATCACCTCCCCGCGCGCCCGACTCTCATGGCGTACCAGATCCAGCACCTCGTCGAGGGTCGGTACCTCGAAGCGTCCGTCGTACCGGGTGTTGGCAGGGCGCACCGACGGCAGCCGCTCCTTCGTGCGCAAGGTCTTGAGCTCTGCAAGGGTGAAGTCCTCGGTGAACCAGCCGGTCACTGCCCTGCCGTCGATGCACTTGGTCGCCTGGCGGGATGCGAACTCCGGATGCAGGGCGACGTCGGTGGTGCCTGACACCTCGTTCTCGTGCCGGGCGACAAGCACCCCGTCTCGCGTCGACACGAGGTCGGGCTCGACGTAGTCGGCACCGAGGTC
>Ga0136613_10002153_pt1 | contig 10461 bp, 9 predicted proteins | sample AntDrymUQ2722106_2_FD_106649 | JGI IMG/M metagenome (GOLD analysis project Ga0136613, IMG submission 106649) | Polar desert sand microbial communities from Dry Valleys, Antarctica - metaG UQ272 (21.06) | ecosystem: Environmental > Terrestrial > Soil > Desert | place: Antarctica: Dry Valley... | reverse complement strand
CTACCTGCCCGGCTACTTCAAGGAGGAGGGGTTCGACTCCGGAGCGCGCTTCTACCCGCTGCTGCTGCTCGGGCTCGAGGGCCGAGCGGCCGCCTCCACCTACCAACTGCTCGCCTTCACGGCACTCGCAGGGCTCGCGCTGCTCGTCTGGCGCGGCCGCGGGAGCGAGCCGCAGGGAACGCTGCTCCTCCTCGTTGCGCTATTGCTGCTCGCAACCCCCGCCTACCCGTGGTACGCCCTGCTGCCCCTGGCGTTGCTGCCTTTCGCCGGGCCGCGGCTGCTGCTCGTCGGCAGCGCGCTCGCCGCCACCTCGTTCCTGCTCTACGTGCATCTGAAGGTGCCCGGGAACCCGGTGTGGCCGCTCCACGTCGTCTGGGGCGGAACGGGTTCGATCGCCGTCCTCGCCCTGCTCTCGCGCCTTGGTTTCTCGCGACGCCGATCGCCGCTGCGCGTTGCGCATGAGAGTTAGGGTCGCCCGGGAGGCGCTCGCGGCCGCGATGCTGGCGGCTGCCTCCGCCGCGCTCGTCGTCGCGGCGGCGCCGCCGGCGATCGACGCACCGGCGCATCTCTACCGCACCGAGCTCGTCCGCGACGGGGTTCACCTCTGGGACAACCTCTGGTACGCGGGTCAGTACCCGCTCGCGTCGTACAGCTTCCTCTACTACCTCCCGGCAGCACTCGTGGGCAACGTGCCGCTCGTCGTTGCGTCCGTTATCGTCGCCTCGGCGCTCTTCGCATCGCTGCTCCTCCACGAGTGGGGAGAGATCGGCCGCTGGCCCGCCCGCGCCTACGGAATCCTGGCCGGCGGCCCCCTGTTGACCGGGACGTACAGCTACGCACTCGGCCTGGCTTGCCTGCTCGGAGCGCTTCGCGCGCTTCAGCTCGGGCGACCGCGGCTCGCGGTCCTGCTTGCCGCCCTGACCCTCGGCTTCAGCCCACTCGCGTTCGTCTTCCTCTGCCTCGTGCTCCTCGCGGTCGCCTGCTCGCGCCGCCGCCTCGGCTCACGGAAGCTCGTGCTCGCGCTGGTCGCGATCGGCGGGGTGCAGCTCCTCGCCCTGGCCCTGTTCCCGGTCGAGACCGAGTATCCATTCGGCATCTGGCCGCTTCTCGGCGTCCTGACGACGAGCGTGCTCGGGGTTGCGATCGCCGCCCGTGCCGAGCGCCGTGGTGCGCTGCTCGCGTTCTTCCTGCTCTGGGGGATCGTCTGCGTCGCGGCGTTCCTCATCCCGACCCCGCTCGGCAGCAACCTGACGCGCCTGCGGTTCTTCGTCTTTCCGTTGGGCCTCCTCACCGTCCTCCTGACCGGCTTTCGGCCGCGCCTCTTGACGGCCGTCGGACTCGCCCTCGGCCTGACGTACACCCTGGCGCCATACCTTTCGGTGCTCCCGAACCGCAGCGAGAGCCGCGCCGCCACCGAGGCCTTCTGGCTTCCAGCGGTCGACTACCTCCACAGCAGGTCCGCGCCGTCTTTCCGTGTCGAGGTGGTGCCGACCTACGACCACTGGGAGGCGTACTGGCTCCCTCGCGCCGGCGTTCCGATCGCGAGGGGGTGGTACCGCCAGCTCGACGTCGCGCAGAACGCGCCCCTCTACGCGGCCTCGCTCACGGCGACCGGCTACCAGAGCTGGCTGCGCCGAAACGGCGTGCGCTTCGTCCTCCTGCCGGACACGCGGCTCGACGCGCTCGGGGCGGTGGAGGAGGCGAGGCTCCTCCGCTCGGGCCGCTCGGGCCTGATGCGTGTCTTCAGCGGCGGGGACGGGACGATCTGGGAGCTGCCACACGCGACTCCGATCCTGTCGGGTGCCGCGGCCGCGAGGCTGACGGCGCTCGAGCACGAACGCGTCGCCGGTTGGACTGCTGCCGCCGGCGACTACCTCCTGCGCGTCCGGTACACGCCGTACTGGCGAGCCGGCGGCAGCGCGGTCTGCCTGGAGCGCGCGGCGAACGGCCTGACCCGATTGCGGACGAGCCGGCGCGGTCCGTTCACGCTCACGGCAGGGCTCACGGGCGGGGGTCGTTCGTGCTGAGGCCGGGCCTGAGGCCAGGCACCCTGGCGTCAGGCGCGCAGGGGAGCGGTGGCGAACTCACGCACGCCCTCCGCGAACGAGACGGAGGCGCGGAAGCCGAGCTCGGCGGCCGCGCGTTCGGTCGAAGCGAAGACGTGCCGCACGTCGCCGAGACGGAAGTCGCCGGTGGTCACCGGCGGGTCGCCGCCGAAGGCTTTCGACAGCTCCTGGGCCAGCTCGCCAACGGTGTGGGGCTCGCCGCTCGCGACGTTCAGCGGGCCGCTGAGCGCCCCGGCGAGCGCGAGCACGTTCGCTGCCGCAACGTCGCGGACGTGCACGAAGTCGCGCAGCTGCCGGCCATCCTCGAAGACACGGGGCACGCGGCCGCCTTCCAAGGCGCTGCGGAAGATGCTGGCGACGCCGGCATAGGGGGTGTCGCGCGGCATTCGCGGGCCATAGACGTTGTGGTAGCGCAGCGCCGTCACGGCGGTGCCCGTCTCGCGCGCGAAGGCGGAGCAGAGCTGCTCCTGCTGCGCCTTCGTTGCGGCGTAGACGTTGCGCGGGTCGATCGGCGCCTCCTCCGGCACGGCTTCGGGCTCGAGCGGTCGCCCGCAGCGGGGGCACACCGGCTCGAACTCGCCCGCGTCCAGACGCTCTCGTGTGCGCGGCCCTGGACGGACGAGCCCGTGCTCGCCGCAACGGTAGCGCCCCTCGCCGTAGACGACCATGCTGCTCGCGAGCACGAGCCGCACCGGCTCCGTCCGGCGCGCGAGCGCGCGCAGGAGCGTCGCCGTGCCCACGTCGTTGTGGCGGACGTAGTCGACGACGTCGTCGAAGTCGCTGCCGAGGCCGACCATCGCCGCCTGGTGGCTGACCGAGGCGACGCCGTCGAGGCAGCGGGCAACGAGCCCGGCGTCCTGGACGTCTCCGAAGACGTACTCGGCCGCCGAGTTCAGGTAGTCGGGATCGCCCTCGTGCGAGAGCGGGTGCAGCAGGTCGAGAACGCGGACGCGCTCCCCCCGCGCCACCAGCTCGTCGACGACGTGAGAACCGATGAACCCGCAACCGCCGGTGACGAGGACGACGCTCACGCGCGACGATCTTCCCGAATCGGAGCGATCGGCGCCAGGGGGATCGTCACGGCGATTGTGGCAGCGATGCTCGCAGGCTGCGGCGGCAGCGGCGGCGACGCTGACGGTCTCGGCGGCGATGCGGAGGTGGTTGAGCTGGCGAAGGCCGAGCTCGGGGCGGCGCCGGCCGGCGCGAGCGCCTGGATTGCCGAGGAGTACCGGGTCGAGCCAGAGAGCGAGCTCGAGCACAGTCACGAGTTCTCCTTCGTCTACGCGCGCGTAGGCGACCACACGCTCGAGGTCGACGACGAGCGCAGCGACATCGAGCCCGGAGCGGGCGCGGTGGTGCCGGCCGAGGTCGCGCATCGCCACAGAGCGACGGGGAACGGCGGCTCGACCTTCTGGGAGATCAGACTCGCCTCACCCGACGCCGCAACCCCTGACGACGCCCGCCGGATCTTCCGCAGCGAGCCGCTCGAAGGCATCCCGGAGCGCCCGCTCGCCTCGTTCCTGCTCGTCCGCATCGCCCCTGGCGGCGAGACGAGCGTCCACACGCATCCCGGGCCGGAGCTGATCTACCAGCTGACGGGGCGAATCCTGTACCAGAACGCCCTGATCGGCACGGTCGAGCTCGGCGCCGGGGGCCTCGAGGGCATCCCGCCGGAGACCGAGGTGCAGAAGCGGAACCGCTCGGATGCCGACGCCGAGTTCCTCTCGTGGTTCCTCGTCGACCCGGAGGAGCCGTTCGCACCTGGCGCCCGATTCCGAACCCGAGGAGAGGAACCGTGAACCAGCCCACTCGCACTCCGGCCGCTCATGCGCGATGACCTACAGCCGGGGAATCGCCTCCCGGACCTCGAGCTGCGCGATCACGCAGGCAACGAGCGGCGTCTGTCCGAGCTCGCCGGCGGCGATCCCGTCGTGCTCACCTTCTACCGCGGCTGGTGGTGCCCGAAGGAGCAATCGTTCTTCCGCCGGCTCGTCGGGTTTCAGGACGAGGTGGAGGTCGCCTACACGCGCATGGTCTCGATCAGCGTCGACCCGCCCGAGGTGCAGGCGGCATTCCGTGCCGGCCTCGGCGCGCGCTGGACGTTCTTGTCGGACGCCGAGCGGCGCTACGTCCACGAGCTCGACCTGCTCGAGACGACGGACACCCTTCACCGCCCGTACGTACCGACCGCTTTCACGCTCTTTCCGGATCTCGCGATCTGCGGCGTCTGGAACGGCTACTGGACCTGGGGGCGCCCGTCGCTCGAGGAGCTGCGCCGGGATCTGCGGGAGATCACCCGCGCGATCCGGCGGGACTGGGAGGTTCCGAGCGCTTGACCTGGTGCTGGCTCGCACGCACGGAGGAGCGGCCCGAGGGCGCTCTCGCCGCAGCACGAATTCGGTTCGACGGCTTTCTCGCTGTCTTTCCTGCCGACGCGCCCGCGCCCCCCGGCGAGCGGAAGCTCGACGCGCGTGCGATCGACCCGGACGGCCCGGCCGCGCTCGTCTCGCTCGTGCTCGTGCCCGACGACCTGACGATCCCGTTCGACGATCCCGCGGTGAGCGGCGCGCTGCGCGCGTCGCTTACTGCCCCCTGGCCCGACGTGCTCTCGACGCTCGTCGTCGGCGAGAGCCGTTTCGGCGGGGCGCTGACGGCAGTGCGGGACGGCAACCGCTCGCGGCTCGACGCCGATCCCTTCGCTCGGATCTTCCCGGCCCGGATCCTGGAGCTCGGTCCGGGGCTACTCGGCTGGACGCCCCCACCGACCGGACCGGTGGTACAGCGCTACGGCGGGGGCGAGCCTTGGCCCTCGGATCGGTTCGTCGAGAGTCGTTCGGGGAATCCGTCCGCCGCCGGACACTGAGGGTGGGTGCCGATCGACTACGAGCGCGCGTCTGGGCCAGACATGGTCAGCCGGTGCGCACCCTGCTGCCGGCGAGCGTGTCCAGCGCCTCGGCAAGTGCTCCCGCCGCCCCACTCTTCTCCGCAACCTGGTACCGCTCGTGGGTCTCGAGGATCCGCTCCGTGCCATCGACGAGGATCTCGTGATCGAGAGCGATCAGGAACCAGGTCGAGTTCGAGCGCACGTGCTGGTATTCGTGTGGGAGCAGTGAGATGAGGTCACCGCACGAGTCGTTGCCGCACTCGCAGACGTACTGCCTCGATGCGCCTAGGAGGCCGCTCCGCTGCAGGCTCAGACGCTCGTTCGAACGGCGGAACACCGTCTGGTTCGCCGCAAATCGCCGCAGGCTCAATGTCCTTGGCCTGCCAGGCTCGCCGGTTTCAGCCATGAGAGACTTCCCTCGATTCTGCCCACTGCTCACGATCGACGACCGGGGTGGCGCCGAGAGCAACAGTACGCACGGGTGAACCGGGCCGCCGGGTTATGAGCACACCTGAATGTCACGGAGCCAGTCGGGGCGTCCTTGCGCTACGGATGCATCCCGCGGCGCAGGACGCCGATGATTCCCAGCTCGCCCTCGCTCGCGTCCTTCCGCAAGAGCTCGTTGATCTCGACGCCGACGAGAAAGATGATCGAAGACGTATACAGAAAGGCCGCGAGGACGAGGAAGACGGTCAGCGCGCCGCTGGCGGAGGTGAAGTTCGCGAAGGAGCGGACGTACCAGGCGAAGAGCAGCGACTGGACGATCCACGCGGCAACGACAGCAACCGCGCCGACACTCGCCCACCCGGCCCGCCTCCGCTCCGCAGGGCCGTAACGCACGAGCAGGCCGACCGCCAGCCCGAGGGCGATCGCCGCGAACGGCCACCGGGCGACGAGTAGGAGAACGTGGCCGGCCCCGTGGCGATCGATCTGCGGACCCAACGTGACCGCGAGCACCGACAGCACAACGGCGCTGCTCACACACACCGCAAGCGCGAACGAGAGGCTCCACCGCCGCAGCAGCGGCCTCTGCTCGTCGGCCTCGTAGATCGAGTTGATGCCTCCCATGCAGGCACGGACCAACCCCGACACGTACCAGAGCAGCAGAGCCCCGGCGAAGATCGGCAACGCGGGGCTGCCCTCGGTGATGATCTTCTGCACGGAGGTGTCGATGGCGACGAACACCGTGGGCGTGAACTGGCGCGCGACATCCTCGCGGAGCTGCTCGTCCCAGATGTCCGAGAGTCCCAGGACGCCGGGCAGAGCGATGCCGAAGAGCGCCAGCGGCACGAGTGCCTTCAGGGCCTGAAACGAGATCGCGCTCGCGTTGTTCAGGATGCGGTGCCGGTCGAACAGGTCGATCCAGAGCCGCAGCACCGCCCCTGCGCGTTCCCTCACGGCAGTGTGCGTAGCGCTCACGGGGTCATCGGCTCCTGTGCAGGAAGGCTCCCTGTGGGCTCGACGTTCTCCGGCGCGCCGAACTCGGTCGCCGCGGCGAGCAGGGTGTGCAGCATGGCGTCAGTGGCCGCGGAACGGTAGCCCTCCTCCCGGAGGGCGATCTTGACGTAACGGACGGGTGCCGGGTCGAGCGGTCGAACCACCACGTCCTCACGAAGGGATCGGAACGCGAGCCGCGGCACCAGCGTCACCCCGAGGCCGGCCGCGACGAGCGCCTGGAACGCGCTGAAGTCGGTTGTGCGGAAGGATCCCTCGAAGTGGGGCTCGAAGCCGAGCCGATTGCAGAGGCTACGGAGGTCGGGGCCCCAAGGAGGCCCGCCCAGGATGCGCTCGCCGGCCAGCTGCTCGAGTCCGATTCGCTCACGGCCGGCCAGCGGATCGTCCCTGCGGACGACGAGGTGGAAGGGATCGGCGAAGAGGTCGACGTACTCGAACCCTCCGTCGGCGCAGCGGACGACTCCGTCGTAATCCATTCCGATGAACCAATGGTCGAACTGGAACACGAGCGCGAGATCCAGCTCGTGGGCCCTCAGGCGGGCGAGGCTCTCATAGGGCTCGACGTCGGCATAGTCGATCTCGACGCCGGGGTAGAGAGTGCCGAAGCGCTGCACCGCCATGGCGGCGAACGCCGAGGTCGCCGTCGGAAAGGATGCGAGTCGCACTCGGCCCCCCTGGCCGCCCCCAATCGCGCGGAGCTCCTCGCGCGCGTCCGCCAGTCGGGTGACGACGGCGGTCGCATGAGCCACGAGAGCCTCGCCGGCCGGAGTGAGACGCACGCCGCGGGGGCTGCGCTCGAACAGCACGGCATCGAGTCGGTGCTCCAGAGTCGCCATCTGCTGCGACACGGCAGAAGCGGTGACCGAGAGCACACCGCCGGCGCGGGCGAAGCTGCCGCTGCGCGCCGTCTCGAGGAACGTGACCAGGAGGCGCGCGTCGAGCATCAAGGAAAGCTTAACGCTATGTCGATAAGCTGTTGCTTATGGTCACGACCGCCCGCGGGCGTAGTCGAGTCGTGGAGGGGTCGCTGCGGCAGATCCTCGTCGCCGACGGCGAGCAGGATCTGCTGGCGGCGGTCGAGTTCACGCTCCGCTCGGCGGGGTACGACGTCGAGTGCGTGCTCGACGGAGCCACCGCCCTGGCCGTCGCGCTCGCCGAGGAGTTCGACCTCGTGATCCTCGACGCTCGGTTGCCGAGGCTGTCCGGCGTGGAGGTGTGCCGTCGCCTGCGGGCGCAGAGCAACGTGCCGATCGTCATCCAGACGGTCCTTGACGACGAGGGGGCTCGACTCCGCCATCTCGAGGCAGGTGCCGACGACTATCTCGTGCGACCGGTACCGCTCACGGAGCTCGTCCGCCGCGTCGGGGTGATCCTCGACGGCTCGCCGCACATGCGTTCTTGACTTCTTCGACGGTCGGGGAAACGAGTGGCCCGCCGGTACCCTGATTCTCGAATGCGGTCTCACTCGGAGGTGCACGAGAGAAATCCATTCGTGCACCCGCCAGCGGAGCAGCCGCTCGTCGTCGATGCCTGCTCGGTCGTCAAGTCGTACGGCGCAGGACGAGCGGAGCGCCGGGTGCTCGACGGTGTCGATCTTCACGCCGCCCCCGGAGAGCTCGTCGCCGTGGTCGGGCGATCCGGGTCCGGCAAGTCGACGCTCCTGCATCTGCTCGGGGGGCTCGATCGCGCCGACGGTGGGACGATCACGGTGGCAGGGGTCAAGCTCGAGGCGCAATCGCAGAAAGGCTTGACAGCTCTCCGCCGCACGAGCATCGGTTTCGTGTTCCAGTCCTTTCACCTGCTTCCCGAGCTCAGCGGCCTGGAGAACGTGCTGCTGCCTGCGCGCCTCGCAGGCGGCGGAGCGCGCGCCGGGCTCCGTACACGAGAGCTGATCGCGACGCTCGGGCTCGCCGATGCGGCGGAGCGGCTCCCGGACACGCTCTCCGGGGGTGAGCAGCAGCGGCTGGCGATCGCCCGGGCGCTCGTGAACGAGCCGGCACTCGTCCTCGCTGATGAGCCTACCGGCAACCTCGACGGCGAGTCGGCGGCGGTCGTACTCGACCTGCTGCGGCGGATCGCCGACGGCGGTCGGGCCGTCGTACTCGTCACCCACGATCGTGAGGCAACCGCGCAGGCCGACCGCGTGATCGAGCTGCGCGAAGGCAGAGTCGTATGAAGGCACTGCTCCGGTACGCGCTGGCGCGTGTGGCGGCCCGGCGAGCGCGGGCGCTATTGGCGGCCGGCGGCATCGCTGCCGCGGCAGCGATGCTCGGAGCGGCGACCACTGTCGCCTACAGCCTGGCGACGGGGTTCGACCGAGCCGCCGACCGAGCCGGCCTGCCGCACGCGATTGCGCGCTTCGACTCGCTCTCCGTCGAGGACGTGCGGCGTCGAGCGCTGGCTCTCCCGAACGTCGAGTCCGCTTCGTTCAGGCTCGAGAAGCAAGGCGTCCACGTCCACAGCGAGGGGAACTTCAACGATCACGGGAAGGTGCAGGGGATCCGAGGTGGCCGGCGGGGATACGCGATCGTGGCCGGCCGTGACATACGCGCGCGCGGCGAGATCGTGATCGAGCGCGGCCTCGAGCGGGAATGGGGAATCGAGCTCGGAGACGCCATGGATCTCAGCGAGTTCCGCTCGTCGATCACGCTCCGCGTCGTCGGCGTTGCCGTCACCCCAGACAATGTCGCCTTCCCGCTGACGAACGGTCCCCGGCTCTACGCGCGGTACGACGACGTCCGTGAGCTCGTGGGCGAGGCGCCCGGTGCGGTCAACGTTGCTCTGCTCTGGGTGCAAGAGCCCGATCTCCTCGACGTCACGCTCGCACAGGCTCGCGCCGCCAGCTTCGGCATCGACGAGCTGACGTTCGTGACGCGCGACGGCATTCGTTCTCTGATCAACCAGGCGGCGGGGATCGTGATCGCGCTCCTCGTCGCGTTCTCGCTCGTTGCGCTCGGCGCGGCAGTGATGATGCTCTCGGCTGCGTCCGCAGCCGACGTGCAGCGGCGCCTGCGGTCGATCGGCGTGCTCCGGACGCTCGGCGCGACGCCACGCACCGTCGCAGGCGGCCACGCGCTCGAGGCCGCTCTCGTCGCGCTGCCGGCCGGAATCGTCGGGATCCTCGCCGGCACGCTCGCAGTCCTCGGGCCGACAGAGCGCCTGCTCGAGGCGCTCAGCGAGCTCGGTGCCGGCGCGGCACTCGTTCCACCGCTCGCCGGATGCCTGCTCGCGCTCGTCGGCATCGTCGCGCTCGCGGCCGGCTGGCCCGCCTGGCGGGCGGCCTCGCGCCCACCGGTCGAGACGCTCGGGGGAGCCGACCTGGTGCAGATCTCCCGTCGAGGGATCTTTGGAGCCGGGACGCTCGGACTCGGGTTGCGCCTGGCGCTCTCGCGGCCGGCACGCGCGGCCACGACGGTCGCCGTGCTCGCATCCGCAGCCGCCGTCGTCCTCCTGATGCTCTCGCTCGCCGGGCTGCTGCAGCGTCTCGAGACAGATCCGGAGACGGTTGGAAAGCGCTACCGCCTCACGGTGTCGGCGCCAGTCGAGGCGGTTCCTCGAATCGCGCGGCTGCCGGGGGTGGCGGGAGCCACAGCGCGGTACGAGACGGTCGCCGCGGACTCGTTCTCGCTCGGCGAGACCTTTGAGCTGATCGGCTTCGCCGCCGACCACGTCGAGTTCGAGGCGCCGCCCCTCGCAGAGGGGCGCAGAATCACCGGCGAGCGGGAGGTCGAGGTAGGGCTCGGACTCGCCCAGGCGCTCAATCTCAGTCCCGGCGGGACGCTCGCAGCACAGCTGGCATCGGGAGAAGAGCTGCGCTACCGAGTCAGCGGGGTCGTGCGGGCGCTCGAGAACGAGGGCCGCGTCGCCTACGTCGGCGCGACGCGACTCGCCCGAGCCCAGCCGTTCCTGACGTCCACGATCGCGATCCTGATCTCCCCCGGCGCAACGAAGGAGTCGGTCGCGGCAGAGCTCGCAGCCATCGGCTATTTCGCCGAGCCGGTGGTCGGGGTGACGGTGCAGAACGGCGGCTTCCTCGACGTCCTCGCGGCGCTGCTG
>Ga0136613_10002152_pt1 | contig 10462 bp, 8 predicted proteins | sample AntDrymUQ2722106_2_FD_106649 | JGI IMG/M metagenome (GOLD analysis project Ga0136613, IMG submission 106649) | Polar desert sand microbial communities from Dry Valleys, Antarctica - metaG UQ272 (21.06) | ecosystem: Environmental > Terrestrial > Soil > Desert | place: Antarctica: Dry Valley... | reverse complement strand
GGCGAAGGTCATCGACCTCAACGGCGACAAGATCGGCAAGGTCGAGGAGATCTACCTGGACAAGGACACCGACAAGCCCGAGTGGGTGCTGGTCAACACCGGGCTGTTCGGCAGTTCCTCGACCTTCGTTCCACTGCAGGGCTCCAGCCGGCAGGGTGACGACCTGCAGGTGTCCTTCGACAAGGACCAGGTCAAGGACGCGCCGGCCGTGGAGGCCGGCAAGGAGCTCAGCCAGTCCGAGGAGGCCGAGCTGTACCGCTACTACGGCTTGGACTACAGCGAGGCCGGCTCCGACAGCGGTCTGCCCGAGGGCGGCACCGGCACCGGGGTCACCGACACCACGGACACGGATACGGGCAGCGACGCCACCACCGGTGATGTGCAGGACCGCTCGATGTCGGACATGAACGCCGACGCGGGCTACAGCGATCGACCGCTGGGAACGGCCGACGTCGACCGGGACGACAGCTCCCGCCGCGACCATGACGCCGGCACGACCGGCACCACCGGCCCGACTGACACCACCGGCCGCGACACCAGCGGCGCCACCACCGATGACGCGATGACGCGCTCGGAGGAGGAGCTGCACGTCGGAACCCGCGAGCAGGAGACCGGCAAGGTCCGCCTGCGCAAGCACGTTGTCACCGAAAACGTGACCCAGACCGTGCCCGTGCAGCGGGAAGAGGTCAGCATCGAGCGCGAGCCGATCACCGACGCCAACGTCGGCGATGCCACCGAGGGCCCAGCCATCTCAGAAGAAGAGCACGAGATGACGCTGTCCGAGGAGGTTCCGGTTGTGGAGAAGCAGGCCGTTCCCAAGGAGCGGATCCGCCTCGACAAGGACGTCACGAGCGACGAGACGCAGGTCTCCGAGGATGTCCGTCGCGAGGAGATCGACGTCGACGACTCGCAGCGCTGAGCCACGACGGCTGTAAAGGCCCGCCATCCTTGAACGGGTGGCGGGCCCTTGCCGTGCGTCGAGCCCCGCCGTTGATCCCTTTGAGCTTGGTTGACAGCGTCGCACAACGACGCCACAGTTATGCCCAGCCGCAAGGCGCGGTGGCAAGGTCGTGATGCCTCCCCCGGACCCAGGCGGGTGACACGACACCAGGCGAACCGCCGGGGAGGCAGCAAGCGATGTCGGATCGTTGGGCGTACTGCAGCACCTGTGCTCGCTGGTTCTACGGCGATCCTTCAGCCGCTGAGGCGGCCCTGCCCACCTGTCCCGTCTGCTCGACCGAGGCGGCGACGGTGATGCAGCGGCCTACCGCTTCGGCGTGACCATCGCCGCGCGGCTCATGCCGGCCCGTCGGGCTGATGGTCCACGCAGTAGCGGGTCGCGGGCACGGCCTCGAGACGCTCGTCGGAAATGGCTTTGCCGTCGAACCCACAGCGCCCGTACGTGCCGTCGTCGATCCGCTGGAGTGCCGCGTCGATCTCGGCGAGGCTGATCTCGACCGAGTCGCCGATGGCCTGGTCCTTGGCCCGCTCGAAGGTGTCGCTGGCCTGGTCGGCGGGATGCTGATCGTAGTTGGCCTCTTCGGTGACGGATTGGTTCTGGGCGGCAACATCGGCTTCGACCGCCTCCAGCGTCGGCCGCAAGCGGTCACGCTCCCCGGTTAGCAGCGCACGGGCCCTGTCGGCGTCCATCAGTGGTGTTCCTCCTGGTCGTGGTCGGGGTGCGCACTGCGAGCCAGCTCCTCGGGTGACAGCTCCGGCAGGGAAGGCGCCGTCGCGTCGGCTTCTTCCTCGCTCAGCGGACCGGCTTCTGCCGACTCGACATCGCTTGACGGATGGTCGAGCGCCCCACGTTCCTCGCCGGAACTCGGCACCATCACCGGCTCGTCCGGAGGGTCCCAGGCCACATTCTCGTCCAACGACTCCTGCACGTCGGTAACGATTTCACCGCCCATCTCGCCGGTTGCTCTCTCGGTTGCCCGTTCCGGGTCGTCGGGCCCGGCAGCTGCCGTACCCGTCCCGTTTCCCACGCCCGGCGTGTCAACGCCAACACCGGCCGTTTCCCGCAGGTTGGGGTCGACCCACAGCAGGTTGCGCACGGCGTCGGCGTGCTCCTCGACAACGAGGCTTGCCGCCGAGGCCTGCTCCGCGGTGGCGACGGCTCCGCGCAGGACCACCCCACCGTCGTCGTCCTCCTCCAGCTCGATGCGGCTGGCGTCCAAGGACGCTGCCTCGTCCAAGGCGGCGCGGATGACGTCAAGATCTTCGGTGGCCATGTGCCCCGACGTACCCGCTCGCGGCGGTTCGATGCACGGCGTTAGCCGTCACCAATTGGGGGGTATGTCTCTCCCACCAGTCGGCCTTGACCCTGTCGACGCATTCCGCCATTCCTTTCCAAGGAGGCCCTGCGTGGCAGGACAAGGTGCAACCCCCCGGCGCCGCGTTGAACGGGCGATGGCGCTGGACGGCGGCAAGCCGCTCGATCAGTACGCCAGCAACCGCAACTGCGCTCATCCGCAGTGCTCAGCACGGCTATCGCGTTACAACCCCAACCCGACCTGCGCGGCCCATGGCGGCTGGGCGGAGAGCCCGGAGCCACGCCGCCGCAACCGCGGCCGGACCGAGCAGGTCTAGAGGCCTATCACCCCCGACAGGGGGCCCTGACCCCCGACTTCGTGTTTCATGACGGAATCGTTTAGGTTCGAACGGTGCGGCAGCCGGCGCTGATCGAAAGTCGCCGGCTGCCGCCGCCAACGGGTGGGGTAGAACGCCACCATGCGGATCGACAGCGACGCCACCATCATCGGGGGAGGCCCTGCGGGCTTGAGCGCCGCCACGTGGCTGGCCCGCCATCGTCGCTCAGCCGTCGTGGTGGACAGCGGGGAGTACCGGAATCGGTGGGTGCGTGCCAGCCACGGCTATCTCGGCAGTGATCCCGGCTCGCCGGACGAGCTGCGCACCGCCGCCCACCGAGACCTCGCCCGCTACGGGTCGGTACGCATCATCGGCGACCGCGCGCTGTCGGCGGCCGCCAATGGCGACACCTTCACCGTGCAGCTCCAGCAGGCGGGTCCCCTGACGTCCAGGCGGCTGGTGCTGGCCACCGGCGTCGCCGACCAGTTCCCGTCTGTCGCCGGGTTCTTCGACCACTACGGCCGATCGGTCTTCCACTGCCCCAGCTGCGACGGCTACGAGACACGGGATCGACCGGTGGTCGTGGTCGGCTGGAGTGCGGACGTCACAGGCTTCGCGGCCGGACTGCTGGAGTGGGCGTCGTCGGTGACCGTGGTCACCGACGGGCGCCGATTCGAAGGCGACTCGGAACATCGCCGGCACCTCGGTGACCTGGGGGTGGCGGTGCTCACCGACGAGGTCGTCGAGCTGTGCGGCGAGCCCGGCACCTTGGAGGCCGTCCGGCTGCGCGACGGCGAACTGTTGGCGTGTGCCTTCGCCTTCTTCTCGATCGCGCACCGGCCACGCAAGCAGCTGGCGCGGGACCTGGGCTGCGAGGTGGTTGCCGAGGGCTGCATCATCGTCGATGACGAGGGGCGGACCAGCGTGCCGGGTGTGTATGCCGCCGGCGACGTGACCCCTGGTATCCAGTACGTCCAGGCTGCGGCCGCCGGTGGCGCCCTGGCGGGCACCGCTTGTGCCCTGTCGCTGCGCGACGAGGCGCTCGGTGGCGGCACCGGCCGCCATGACCGACCCGGGCGGCCCTGACCGCAGCCAGGGCCCGGGCTCGCCGCCTCATGGGCCGCGGAACGCCCCCCGGTACACCCGCAGTTCGAAGCTGCCCTGGTCGGAGCGGAGGGCCGCGACCGGCTCGCCTGCCGGCAGCTCGGCCTCCACCACGGCGCGCGTGAAGGGTCGCTGGTCCAGCGTCGCCAGGGCGTAGTCGGTGCCGGCGGCAGGCACCGGGGTGACCGGCGTTGGCTGTACCACCCGCAAGTGGCGCCACTGCCGGTCGTACAGCCATGGTCCGATTCCGGACAGGCGGTGCACCACCACCGTCGCGGGTGCGTCCAACTGCCGGTCGAGCCGGTCGAGCGCGACCACAGCCTCGGCGGTGAATCGCTGCCACTCCCCCGTCCGTCCGATACCTGGGTTCATGCCGTACAGCGGCGTCGTCAACGTCGCCACGATGCCGGCTGCCGCCAACGCCCCACCGGCAACGCCCGCCAGAGCCGCTCCCCCCGTCCGCAACCGCCCCAACGGCAACAGCAACACCGCGCCAGCGGCCAGCAGCAGCCCGGCCGTGGCACCGCCGAGCACCTCGTACCACAGCTCGTTGCCGACGGCCGTGACGACGACGAAGCCCGCGGCCATCAGCAGGCACGTGGCCGCCACCGGCGCCCCGGCGGAGGCTTCACGCCGCCGACGGGCCGCCTCCAGCCCGCCTCCTACCGCCAACGCCAACAGCAGCGCGCGGGTCCAGGGCAGCGACGGCGGGCGGCCAGCTTTGCGCTGCAGCTGGAACGCCAGGTGCTGCGACACCAGGTCGGCGTGCCAGGCGAACCACGCGGCCTCGGCGGCCCAGGCGACGCCCACCCCACCCAGCAGGAACCAGTCCCAGCGTCCGCGATGACCGTGGCGGAACCACGCCGCGCAGGCGGCGACCGCAGCCAACACGACGACGCCAACCGGATGCACCAGCGGAGCCAGCGCTGCCACCGCCAGGGCGGCCACCCAGCGCCGGCGTCCGATGAACAACAGCGCGACGCCCGCCAGCGCCAGCACCGGCGCCTCCATGCGAGCCACGTTGCTCATCAGCACCACGCGCGGGGCCACCAGCCACGCCGCCGCGGCGGCAGCGACCCACACCACGCCGGCTCTGTCCACGGCGAGCACCAGGCCCGCCGCGAACGCCACGGCGGCAACCAGGCTCAGCGCCCGCACGGCCGTCACCGAACCCGCAAGGGGCGCGACCAGCACCGAGTAGCCGTCTGGCAGCCAGAAGATGCCCTGCGCGGCGCCGATCTGGGGGGCGGCCAGGGTGCCCCTGGTGATCAAGCTGCGAGCCGGCGCCAGGAAGTGTGCCTCGTCGACCCACGCCAGCGGAAAGGAGAACTCCGCCCACCAGTGCAGCAAGGCCGCGGCCGCGGCCCCGGCGACCAGCAGCCCGACGGCGACGGCGCGACCTCGGGTGTGCACGCGCGCATCCTGCCCGACGTACGGACGGAAACTCCGGGGTGCCGCGACTTTGTCGCGCGTGCGTTGACAAGTCGCGGGATCCAGGGGCGGCGGGCGCGCCGGTACACTGGCCGTCAATCCCCCGCACAACGGAGTTCTTCCCCGCATGCCTACCCGTACCGACCTGCGCAACGTGGCGATCGTCGCCCACGTCGACCACGGCAAGACCACGCTGGTCGACGCCATGCTGTGGCAGACGGGTGCTTTCCGCGCCAACCAGGACGTCAACGTCCGGGTGCTCGACTCGATGGACCTCGAGCGTGAGAAGGGCATCACGATCCTGGCCAAGAACACCGCCGTGCGCTACGGCGACGTCAAGATCAACATCATCGACACGCCCGGTCACGCCGACTTCGGTGGCGAGGTGGAACGCGGCCTGACGATGGTGGACGGCGTCCTGCTGCTGGTCGACGCCAGCGAGGGCCCGCTGCCCCAGACCCGCTTCGTGCTACGAAAGGCGCTGGAAGCCAAGCTGCCGATCATCCTGGTCATCAACAAGGTCGACCGTCCCGACGCGCGGATCGCCGAGGTCGTCGACGAGGTCTACGAGCTGTTCTTGGACCTGGACGCCACTGAGGAGCAGATCGACTTTCCCATCGTCTACGCCAACGCCAAGGCAGGCGTCGCCGCCACCGAGGTGGATCCCGCCCAGGTGGCGGGCGGCATGCGCGACGGTGACCTCAAACCGCTGTTCACCACGCTGTTGGCCTCCATTCCCGCCCCCACCTATGACGAGGGCCACCCGTTGCAGGCGCTGGTCACCAACCTCGACGCGTCGCCCTATCTGGGCCGTCTGGCCCTGGCCCGCATCCACCATGGTTGGCTCGAGCGGGGCAAGCCGATCGCCTGGTGCCGGGCGAACGGCACCGTCGAGCGGGTCAAGCTGACCCAACTGTCGGTCACCGAGGACGTCCGCAGGGTCGACGTGGACCGGGCCGGACCAGGCGAGATCATCGCCATCGCCGGACTCGACGAGGTCACCATCGGCGAGACCCTATCGGACCCGGACGACCCGCGGCCGCTTCCGGTGCTGCACGTTGACGAGCCGAGCCTGGGCATGACCATCGGCATCAACACCTCGCCGCTGAACGGCAGGGATGGCGACAAGCTGACCGCTCGGCTGCTGCGCGCGCGGCTGGACGCCGAGCTCGTCGGCAACGTGTCGGTGCGGGTGTTGGACACTGAGCGTCCCGACACCTGGGAGGTGCAGGGTCGCGGCGAGCTGCAGCTGGCCGTGCTGGTCGAGATGATGCGCCGTGAGGGCTTCGAGTTGACGGTGGGAAAGCCGCAGGTGGTCACCCGCGAGGTGAACGGCAAGGTGCACGAGCCGGTGGAGCGTCTGGCCATCGACGTGCCCGAGGAGTACGTCGGCGTTGTCACGCAGCTGCTCGGCCTGCGCAAAGGGCGCCTGGAGCAGATGGTCAACCACGGCGCCGGCTGGGCGCGGATGGAGTATCTGGTGCCGGCGCGTGCGCTGATCGGCTTTCGCACCGAGTTTCTCACCGAGTCGCGCGGCACCGGCATCTTGCATCATGTTTTCGACCGCTACGAGCCCTGGCACGGCGAGCTGCGCACCCGCCCCAGCGGCAGCCTGGTGGCCGACCGCACGGGTCCGACGACCGGCTACGCCCTGCTCAACCTGCAGGAACGTGGAACCTTGTTCGTCGGACCGGGCGTCGAGGTCTACGAGGGCATGATCGTGGGCGAGAACGCCCGCGGGGAGGACATGGACGTCAACCCCACGAAGGAAAAGAAGATGACCAACGTGCGGTCGTCGACCGGCGACGAGCTCGTGCGGCTCATCCCACCGCGGGCGCTGTCGCTGGAGCAGGCCCTGGAGTTCATCCGCATCGACGAGTGCGCCGAGGTCACCCCATCTTCGGTCCGGCTGCGCAAGGTCGTCCTCGACGGTGCCGGCCGGCGCCGTGCCGCCGGCCACGCCAAGGCGGCCAACGCCTGACCCTCGGAGTCGTGGTGCATCTGCAAGAGGTTCCCGTCGGCGTCTCCGACCTCGAGCGCTTCACCCCCCTGATCGGAGCTGATCGCATTGGCCAGCTGCGCTCGCTGATCTCCACCAGCCGCGACATCTTCGCGGGACGCACGGTATGGAACGTCAACTCCACCGCCACCGGGGGCGGCGTCGCTGAGATGCTGGCCGCCCTGCTGCCGTACGCCCGAGGGGCCGGGGTCGACACGCGCTGGCTGGTCATCAAGGGCGATCCCGCCTTCTACGCGATCACCAAGCGGTTGCACAACGGCCTGCACGGCGTGGACACCGGGCCGCTGGGGGATGCCGAACGCGACCACTACGCCGAGGTCACCGCCGCCAACGCCGCTGAGCTGCTGGCCCAGATCCGGCCGGGTGACGTCGTCCTGCTGCACGACCCGCAGACGGCCGGTATGGTCGACGCCGCCCGCTCGGGCGGCGCCAAGGTGGTGTGGCGCTGTCACATCGGTGTCGACGAGCCCAACGCCGTGGTGGCCGCGACCTGGGGATTCCTGCAACCGTTCCTGGCCAAGGCCGATCGGTTCGTGTTCAGCCGCGCCGCGCACGTGCCAGCGTGGGCGCCGCCCGACTCGGTGCACATCGTGCCCCCGTCGATCGATCCCTTCGCCGTGAAGAACGCCGAGATGTCGGCCGGGGCCGTCCGGGCGATCGTCGCCAGCATCGGCCTGGTGGCGACCGACGGCGCGACCGAGATGCCGACGTTTCAACGCCGGGACGGATCGCCAGGTCGCGTCGACCACCTCGCCGACATCATCCGCACCGGCCCACCGCCGCCGCCGGAAGCACCGCTGGTCGTCCAGGTGTCGCGCTGGGACCGCCTCAAGGACATGGCCGGGGTGATGCAGGCCTTCGCGCAGCACGTCGACCCGGCCACAGGCGCCCACCTGGCGCTAGTGGGGCCGAACGTCAGCGGGGTGGCCGACGATCCGGAAGGCGGTGAGGTGCTCGCCGAGTGTCAGAAACAGTGGCGGGAGTTGCCGCATGCCGAGCGCGCGCGGATCCAACTAGTGTGCCTGCCGATGTACGACCTGGAGGAGAATGCCGCCATCGTCAATGCCGTCCAGCGTTCGGCGGCGGTGGTGGTGCAGAAGAGCCTGGCGGAAGGCTTCGGCCTGACCGTGGCCGAGGCGATGTGGAAGGCACGACCGATGGTGGCCAGCGCCGTCGGGGGGATCAGCGATCAGATCGTCGACGAGCGCAGCGGCCTGCTGGTCGCCGACCCCACGGACCTCGCTACGACCGGGGCGCAGCTCAACCGGATCCTGGGCGATCCCGAGCTGGCGCGGCGCCTGGGCGCCGCCGCCAAAGCCAGGATCGGCGAGCACTTCCTGGGCGAACGCCACCTCCGCCAGTACGCCCAGCTGCTGGCGACCCTTCTGGACTGATTAGTCATTGGCTGACAGGTCATCGGCGTCCAGCGGGTGCAAAAAGGCCAGGTCGACCCACAGCCACAGCGTCTTGGACAACGGGTAGAAGGCGACGGGCAGGACGACCATCGCAACGACCCCAAGGATCCCAAGCGGTAGCCAGGGCACGTCGGGCCAGGTGAACACCACGCCACCGAGGAACACCGCCGCGAACAGCAGCTCGGCGACGGCGATGTTGGCGATCAGGGCACCGACCCAGTAGCCCTCCTCACGCTCGAAGGAGAAGTTGCAACGCGGGCAGCGCGGCCGCAGAGTGAACCAGCCCTGGAAGATCCCGGGGGCACCGCACACCGGGCAGCGACGGCGCAGCGCGTGACGCAGCATCGCGAGGCGTTGTCCGCGCACCGCCACGTCGCTCGCGGCTTAAGGTCTGGCCGCGGGTCAGGTCCCGGGCCTGGCCTCGCCCTCGGCGATCTCGCCGGACTGCGAGGCCGAAGCGGCATCAGGAGAGGCTGCGATGCCCAGCTTGCTGCGGATCTCCGACAGGCGAGTCTGCGCCGCGGTGTCCATGCTGGCCTGCTCGACCTCGAGCATGCGGCCCTCGACGGACTCCCCCTCGAGCTCGGCAACGCCGCGCGCCTTGGCGTAGCGGGCCTCGATCTTGTTGCGGACCTCGTCAAGGGTTGGCACGTCCTGGCCAACCGTCTCCGACAGCGACGTCATGGCCCGGTTCATCTGCTCGGCCATCTTGGCCTGATCCAGCTGCGACAGCAGCTTCTGGCGCTCGGCGAGCTTGCGTTGCAGCATCGAGGCGTTCTGCGACACGGCGCGCTTGGCGTCGTCGGAGGCCTGCGTGGACTGCAGATGCAGCCCCTTGAGGTCGTCGACCTCGCCTTCCAACGCGATCATCTGGTTGGCGAAGGACTCGGCGGCGCGCGTGTAATCGGTGGCCTTTGTTGCATCGCCCTTGCGCTGCGCCTCGTCGGCCATCAGCACCGCCTGCTGCGCGGACCCGTTGACCTTCTCCAGGCTCTGCAGCGTCCGTGACAGGCGCATCTCGGTCTGCTTCTGGTTGGCGATGACGTTGGCCGCCTGTTCCTTGAGGCGGCGATGCTGCTCCTGGGCATCGGCGATCGCCTGCTCCAGCTGGACCTTGGGGTCCGCCACCTCGTCGAACTTGCCGGTCAACGCGGCAGCCATGTACTGCCACATCCGCTTGAGCAACTTCCCCATCGCTTCTGACTCCCCTTGAGATCTGCCCCGAGTGTAGAGGCGCCGTCCCCACCGCTTCACTGCCCCTCGCTAGGCTGCTGGCAGAAGATTTCCATGCTCCTCGACGACGCGTTCCAGGAGCGGCACGGATCGGTGGTGGCGATGCCTGCGCGACAGCGGTACTGGGTGGCGGTGAAGCTTGCCGGGCTGGTCCTCGCCGCGCTCCTGCTGGTCACATTCCTACTCGCCGTCCTGCCGCTGCTGGGGCAAGGCGGCGCCGCGGCGGCCCAGACGCTGGACGACGTGGCGCTGGATGAGCTGGCAGGCGACTTGGCCGACCAGGGCTACGCCATCCAGCCGGGCGCGCCGGTCGACGAGGCGGCGCTGGCCGGCTCGGTCGCCGACGCCCGTGTTGGCGGAACTCGCCTGATGGTGGCCGTGCTGGCCGACCCCCAACCGGCGGGAGCGACCACGGCCGCCGACGCGCTGCTGGATCGGCTGAGCGACGGCACGGTGCTGGTGGTGACCCCGGACGAGATCGGCTACAGCAGCACCGAGTACGACGACGGAGCACTCGACCGTGCCGCCGACGCCGCGCTCGATCCCTTCTCTGACGGCACCGCAGCGGGCGTCACCCAGTTCGGGCAGGCGCTGACCGGCGCCGGCTCCGGTGGTTTCGACGGGTCAGGCGAGACACAGGACTCGGGGAGCTTCGGCGGCATTGGTG
>Ga0136613_10002150_pt1 | contig 10465 bp, 9 predicted proteins | sample AntDrymUQ2722106_2_FD_106649 | JGI IMG/M metagenome (GOLD analysis project Ga0136613, IMG submission 106649) | Polar desert sand microbial communities from Dry Valleys, Antarctica - metaG UQ272 (21.06) | ecosystem: Environmental > Terrestrial > Soil > Desert | place: Antarctica: Dry Valley... | reverse complement strand
TCGACGCGCGGGTTCTCGAGCACCGAGCAGCGGTTGACCTTCGATGTCCTGCATGCGGCCAGCCAGGCCGCACCTCCGCTGCGACTCGGCCTGACCGAGGCATCGGCCGGGAAGTCGATCCGGTACCTCCGTCAGCTTCTGGGTACGCCCGCGCTGGCGATCACCAGTGCCGAGGAGGTGCTGGCCTGGGAGGGCATCGGCGCCCACCACCGGGACACGGTCATGACGCTGGCCGCCGGCGTTCTGGATTCCGCCCGCCCCGACGTGGCCAAGGCCGCGGAGATGGCCTGCGAGCAGCCAGATTGTCCGCTGCGCGGTGCAGTGATCGCCCCGGTCACGCTGGAGGGCCGGGTCGCCGGAGCGCTGGTCGCCCTGACCTGGCAAGAACCGGGTGCCGGCCTGGTGCGCGCCACCCTGGAGACCGCGCGCTGGGTCGGCACCCAACTCGAACTCGCCGAGCTCGACCAGTCCCGAGCCCGCCTGGCGCGGGCCGAAATCCGGGCGTTGCGAGCCCAGATCAGCCCGCACTTCATCTACAACGCGCTCGGGGCGATCGGCTCGTTCGTCCGTACCGATCCGGACCGGGCCCGTGAGTTGTTGCTGGAGTTCGCCGAGTTCACCCGGTACAGCTTTCGTCAGTACGGCGAATTCACCACGCTGGCAGAGGAATTGGGCAACATCGAGCGATACCTGTTGCTCGAACGCGCGCGCTTCGGTGATCGGCTGCAGGTGACCCTGCGCATCGCCCCGGAAGTGCTGCCGGTCGCCGTACCGTTCCTGACCCTGCAGCCGCTGGTCGAGAACGCGGTACGCCACGGCCTGGCCGGCAAGCCCGGAATCGGCAGCATCTCGATCCGCGCGGAAGACGCCGGCGCGCAGTGCCTGATCACCGTCGAGGACGACGGCGTCGGGATGGATCCGGCTCGGCTGCGCGAACTGACCGTGGAGGACGGCGGTGACGGACGGGAGCACGTCGGGCTAGGCAACGTCGACGATCGATTGCGCTCGGTCTTCGGCGATGACTACGGCTTGGTGGTCGAGACCGCACCCGGGGCCGGTACCAAGGTGAGCCTGCGGATCCCGAAGTTCCACGCCGGAGTACGCGCCGGCTGATCGTCGTTCGATGAACTCAGGCAGGGTGCCGCCCGCCACGCACCGCGAGGGAGAGCACGGCAGGGTGCGGCCTACCGCGGAGCGGGATCCGGCACCAGACGTCCGGCGCTTAGTGTCGCCGAGGGCGAGGGAGAAGGTGGCAGTGTGACGACCATGCGGGTGCTTGCGGTCGACGACGAGCCGCCGGCCTTGGACGAACTCGCCTTTCTGCTCCGCTCGCACCCGGCGATCTCCGCAGTCGTGACGGCCAACAACGCCAGCGACGCCTTGCGCGCCATTCAGGACGGTGGCCCGCACGAGCCGGGATTCGATGTCGTGCTGCTCGACATCCGGATGCCTGGCCTGGACGGTCTGGAACTGGCCAAGGTGCTGGTCAACTTCGCCCGACCCCCGGCGGTGGTCTTCGTGACCGCCCATGACGACCGGGCGGTGGACGCCTACGACCTCGGGGCGGTGGACTACCTGCTCAAGCCGGTACGCGCTGACCGCCTCGACGAATCCCTGCGCCGCGTACTACTACTCCGGGATGCCGCCTCGACGCCCCCGGAGGACGAGGTGATCCCGGTCGAACTGGCCGGCGTCACCACGATGCTGTCCCGCTCGTCGGTCCGCTGGGTCGAAGCCCAAGGCGACTATGCGCGACTGCACACGAGGGACGACAGCCATCTCGTACGGATTCCGCTGTCCACATTGGAGAGTCGGTGGTCGGAGGCCGGGTTCGTCCGGATCCACCGGTCGTATCTCGTTGCGCTGCGGCTGATCACGCAACTGCGGTTGACCCCGAGCGGGTACGTCGTGATCGTCGACGACCGAGAACTCCCGGTCAGCCGCCGGCACACTCGCGAACTCAAGGACCGCCTCGTGCGTACGGCCAAGGCCGGATGGACCCGCTAGCAGCCGACGGCGGGCGGCCTCCTCGCCGGGTCCGAGTCGATCTAGCCGGCCGGGCGGTGCGGCGGGCCTCGTACTCCCGGCAGGAACTCGAGGAGCAGACCCAGGTCGGCGAGGTGCTGATCCGAGGACTGGTCCGAGCCCAACTCGCCCTCGCGCTGAGCCTGGCCGGGGTGGTGGTCCTGCTCCTGGGCAGCCTGCCGATCGCGTTTGCGCTGTTCCCCGCACTGGGCGATGTGTACGTCCTGGGACTGCGCTTGCCGTGGCTGCTGCTCGGTGTACTCGCCTACCCGCTCCTCTACGTCGTCGGCCGCCTGCACGTACGCCAGGCCGAGCGGATCGAGGACGACTTCAGCAAGGCCGTCGGACCCACTCAGGATCCGATCACGGACATGAGCAGGACATGAGCGGGTCGCCGTACGCACTGCCGGCGATCGTCGTCGTCACCGTTGTGACCATCGGCATAGGCGCGTACGGATTGCGATTCTCCCGTACGACCTCGGACTTCCTGGTCGCGAGCCGCTCGGTCAGTCCTGGATGGAATGCCTCGGCGATCAGCGGGGAATACCTCTCTGCTGCATCGTTTCTCGGCGTTGCCGGTCTGGTGATGAAGTACGGCGCTGACGTGCTGTGGTACCCGGTCGGTTTCGCGGCCGGTTATCTCGCTTTGCTGTTGTTCGTCGCCGCCCCACTGCGCCGCTCCGGTGCTTTCACCCTGCCGGACTTCGCCGAGGCGCGGCTCGGGTCGCGGGCGCTGCGCCGCTGGTCGGTCTTCTTCGTCGTCGTGATCGGCTGGTTGTATCTCCTCCCGCAGCTGCAGGGGGCGGGGCTGACCCTGCGCACGCTGACCGGTGCCCCGTACTGGGTCGGCGCGGTCGTCGTCGGGGTCGTCGTGACCGTCAACGTGGCCAACGGCGGAATGCGCTCGATCACCTTCGTCCAAGCCTTCCAGTACTGGCTCAAGCTGACCGCGATCGCCGTCCCCGCGTTCTTCCTGCTCATCGTCTGGCAGTCCGGTGGATTCGCCGACCTCTCCGGAGCCCAGGCACCGGCCTTCGACGAGCAGACCGAGGTGCGCGTCGACACCGCGGTGACGGTGGTCGTGCAGGAGCCGTCGACGCCGTCGGTCGATGGATCTGCCGACGGAGCCGAGCTCGACGGCCCGGTGAGGTGGGCCGCCGGGGAACACCAGATCGAGGCCGGAACCGTGCTGGTCTTCCCGGAAGGTGCTGCGGTGCCGCACGTCAGCGGGCTACCCGCCTTGTCCGGCCAGACCTGGGCCGCGCCGCTGGGCAGCGGGGGCGGCAACCCGGATCATCCGCTGTTCGCGACGTACTCACTGATTCTTGCGACGTTCCTCGGCACGATGGGGCTGCCGCACGTCCTGGTCCGCTTCTACACGAATCCAGACGGACGGGCGGCCCGTCGTACGACGCTGATCGTGCTGGCCCTGCTCGGCGTCTTCTATCTGTTCCCGACGCTGTACGGCGCGCTCGGCCGGCTCTACACGCCGCAACTGCTGATCACCGGCCAGACCGATGCCGTCGTGTTGTTGCTCCCCGGGGCGGCCCTCGGCGGGCTGCTCGGTCAGCTTCTCGGGGCACTGGTGGCCGCGGGTGCCTTCGCAGCGTTCCTGTCCACCGCCTCGGGTTTGCTGGTCTCGGTGTCCGGCGTGCTGTCCACCGACGTACTCGGCCGCGGAACGGTGCGCGACTTCCGGCGAGCGGCAACGGTGGCCGGATTGGTTCCTCTGGTGATCGCGGCCCAGATCGACCGGTTGGACGTGTCGCAGGTCGTCGGACTGGCTTTTGCGGTGGCGGCATCGACATTCTGCCCGCTGCTGGTCCTGGGAATCTGGTGGCGCCGACTCACCGACATCGGCGCGCTGTCCGGCGTGCTGGCCGGGGGAGCGCTCTCCCTGTCCGCTGTCCTGGTCACGGTCTTCGGCGGTGCACTCGACGGCTGGCCGGGAGTTCTCCTCGCCCAGCCAGCGGCCTGGACGGTTCCGGTCGCCTTCGCGGTGATGGTCGTGGTCTCCCGGGCCACGGCCTCGCGGCTCCCTCCGGACATCGGGCGCACCATGCTGATCTTGCACGCACCGGAGTCCCTCGGCCTCGGCCGCGGCACACCTAGCTGACCGTCGACGACGGCAGGTCCGGCGACCGTTGGGCCGCACTCAAATCAACTGGACCGCTCGTCGTACCGGCGGGCCCGTCCGGCGAAGCGCAGCATCCTCTCGGCGCGCCGTACGACCGGCCACCTGTGTGGTACCGGCGTGATCTCTACCGTGACCGCCACCACCCGGCCGGCGGATCCGCCGGGTCCTTGCCTCTGGAGTGCCCCTGGTGACCGAGCAAGCAGAGCGGCAGACGCTCACCCCCGAGCAGTACGTCGAGGCGCAGAACTCACCCGAGTTCACCGAGCTGCGCCGCCGGTTCCGTCGATTCGCCTTCCCGATGACCGTGGTCTTCCTGTCCTGGTACCTGCTCTACGTCCTGCTCTCGACCTACGCCTCGGACTTCATGAGCCAGGAACTGTTCGGCAACGTGAACGTCGGGATCGTCCTCGGGCTGCTGCAGTTTGTCTCGACCTTCCTGATCACGACGCTCTACGTCCGGCACGCGAACAAGAACACCGACCCGATCGCGGACAAGATCCGCGACGACATGGAAGGGCGCCACGATGCCTGAGCGCGCGATTCTGGCGGTCGAGGCCGATGCGACGGTCGGCGAGCCGCTCGTCAACATCTCCATCTTCCTGGCCTTCGTGGTCGTCACGCTGTACATCACCTTCCGGGCCAGCCGGAACAACAAGACCGCGGCCGACTACTACGCCGCCGGGCGGACGATCACCGGCTCGCAGAATGGTCTGGCGATTGCCGGCGACTATCTCTCGGCGGCCTCGTTCCTCGGCATCGCCGGGGCGATCGCGGTCTACGGCTACGACGGTTTCCTCTTCTCGATCGGCTTCCTGGTGGCCTGGCTGGTTGCCCTGCTGCTGGTCGCCGAACTGCTGCGCAACACCGGCAAGTACACGATGGCCGACGTTCTTGCGTTCCGGATGCGTCAAGGCCCGGTTCGTACGGCGGCCGCGGTGTCCACGCTGGTCGTCTCGCTGTTCTATCTCTTAGCCCAGATGGCCGGCGCCGGCGGCCTGGTCGCCTTGCTGCTGGGCGTGAGCGGCCGGGGCGCTGAGGCGGCGGTCGTGGTCGTCGTCGGCGGCCTGATGATCGTCTACGTTCTGGTCGGCGGTATGCGTGGCACGACCTGGGTGCAGATCATCAAGGCCTCGCTGCTCATGGTCGGTGCGTTGATCATGGTCGTCTGGGTGCTGGCGAAGTTCGGCTTCAACCTGTCCAGCCTCTTCGGCTCGGCGGCAGAATCCTCCGCCGCCGCCGCGACCCCGCGCGATGTGCTGGCCCCTGGCGCGCAGTACGGCGCTACGGCCCTCTCGCAGTTCGACTTCGTCTCGCTCGGCCTGGCGTTGGTGTTGGGTACGGCTGGCCTGCCGCACGTACTCATGCGGTTCTACACCGTTCCTACCGCCAAAGATGCTCGCAAGTCCGTCGTCTGGGCGATCTGGCTGATCGGAGTCTTCTATCTGTTCAGCCTGATCCTCGGGTACGGCGCGGGCGCGCTGGTCGGCGCGGACACGATCCTGGCCTCGCCGGGCGCGGTCAACTCGGCAGCTCCGTTGCTAGCCTTCGAACTCGGTGGCACGGCGCTGCTCGGCATCATCTCGGCGGTCGCCTTCGCGACGATTCTCGCTGTGGTGGCCGGTCTGACCATCACCGCGTCGGCGTCTTTTGCACACGACATCTACGCGTCGGTGATCAAGAAGGGCGTCAAGACCGACACCAGTGGCGTCGACGAGGTCAAGGTGGCCCGGATCACCGCGGTCGTCATCGGGGCGGTGGCCATCGTGCTGGGGATCCTGGCTCTGCAGGCCGGGCTCAACATCGCCTTCCTCGTAGCGCTGGCCTTCGCGATCGCGGCTTCGGCGAACCTGCCGACGATCCTCTACACACTGTTCTGGAGGAACTTCACCACCCAGGGCGCGGTGTGGAGCATCTACGGCGGGCTGATCGTCTGCGTCGGGCTGATCATCTTCTCGCCGGTGGTGTCCGGCGCGCCGGTGAATCCGGCCACCGGGGTGAGCCCGTCGATCTTCAAGGACGTGGACTTCGGATGGTTCCCGCTGAACAACCCGGGGATCGTGTCCATCCCGGTGTCGTTCTTCCTCGGCTGGCTGGGGACGAAGCTGTCCAAGGAGCGGCCGAACGTGGAGAAGTACGGCGAGCTCGAGGTCCGCTCGCTGACCGGAGTGGGAGCCGAGAAGGCGATCTACCACTAAGTCAGCCAGAATGCCGGCCCCGTTCGCCGGTGCAGACTCCGAGCCCGCCCTGTGCCCATGGCCAGGGCGGGCTCGGCCTATGCGTCGCGATCGGGTCGAGCGGCCAGTCGGGGTTCTCGGGCCCATGCTCCGCCGCCATGAGCCCGACAGCCCCCGAACTCGCGCACTCTTGGGCCCTGTGGATGACCGCTGCGGCATCCACGAGCACTCGCCCAAGCTTGGCTGCATGTCAGCCCGCCCGGCGCTGGTCCCGTGTGCACTGCGGAACAGGGTCTTTCGAGGCAGCCAGGCGATAGCCGACGGGCTTCTCACGCCAGACCGACTCCGCAGCAGGGCATACGTGCGGCTGCGCGGTTCGGTAAGGGATAGGACACGGGGTGCGACACAGGGTCTCCCTGGCTCGGCGGTCGCGGACGGCTCGGTCCGGTCGATTACCGACGCTAGGGAGATCGCGATGGAGACGCGTCTGGCCGCGGGAGGATCTTGCGCGGCCGTGCCGTCCACCCAAGGACTGACTAGATCTCAGCCGGCGAGTTCGGGGTTTTCGGCGTCGTCCCGCCTGCGATGACCCCGACAACCCTGAACTGGCGGTGGCGTCGTTCGGTCGAGTGGGGTCAGGAGCGCCTGCGGAGCAGGTCCCTCGGCGCCACCAAGCCGGCGCGGTAGGCCAAGACGATGGCCTGCACCCGATCCCGAGACCCGGTCTTGGCCAGCACCCGGCCGACGTGGGTCTTCACCGTTGCCTCACTGACGAAGAACAACGAGGCAATCTCGGTGTTCGATGCGCCGTAAGCCATCTGGACGAGAACCTCGTTCTCCCGCCGGGTGAGATCGGCAAGGGCAGCCCGATCCGCGCGTACGGTCTCCGGCGCGCCAGCGGGTGAATCCGAGGCAGCACCGTCCGGACCGGCGCCGGTACGGTCGCGCAGCAGCGGACCGACATGCTGCAGCAACCGCCGGGTCGAGCTCGCCGAGATCACCCCGTCTCCGGCATGCACGGTTCGTACGGCGGCCAGCATCTCCTCCGGCGGTGCGTCTTTGAGCAGGAACCCGCTGGCCCCTGCACCGATGGCCGCCAGGACGTACTCATCGATGTCGAAGGTGGTCAGAACAACCACTCGCGGCGCTTCGGGCAGTGCAGTGATCTGCCGGGTGGCTTCGATCCCGTCGAGCCGCGGCATCCGTACGTCCATCAGGACGACGTCTACCGGCGTACGCGAGACCACCTCGACCGCCTCTACGCCGTCGCCGGCCTCTGCCATAACTTGGAGGTCGGCCTGTGAGTCGATCAGCATGCGAAAGCCCACCCGGACCATCTGCTGATCGTCGACCAGAGCGACTCGGATCGCGCTGGCCGGCGTCGAGGGCTCGATCACTGCATCATTCCGTGCTCCGCACGGGTCTTCGCTGCGCTCGGACCAATTTCTCGGCTCCACCGGTCACTGCGCCCCTCGCTCGCTGGCGCTCACTACGATGCTCGCTCACTGCGTGCCGCGAGGGTAGGGGATGACCGCGTGTACGGCGAAGCCGCCTCCCGATCTCGGGACCGCCTGGAGATGACCGCCATAGAGCGTAGCGCGCTCGTGCATGCCGGTCAGTCCATGTCCCGAAACCACTTGGGGTGCACGCGCTCCGGGCCATCCCGCCGGACCGCTCGGTCCGGTAGGTGCACCGTTCCAAGTAGTGGTGGCAGACACGAGTGCCGCCGAGGCTCCCCGCCCGTCGTCGATGACGCTCAACTCGAGCGATTCCTCACGCCAGTGCACCCGTACCCAGGCGCGGCAGGCCGACCCGGCGTGCTTGAGGACGTTGGTCAACGACTCCTGCACGATGCGGTACGCGGCCAGACTCGGCCCGGCTGGAAGGGGCCAGGGATCGCCTTCGACGAAGAAGTCCACGTCCAGCCCGCTGGCGCGTACTTCGGCGACAAGGTCGGAGATGTCGCCAACCTGAGGCTGCGGACTGTGCAGCGCCGTACCGTCCTCTCGCAGGACGCCAAGCAGGCCGCGCATGTCGCTGAGCGCCTGCCGGCCGGTAGCCGCGATCGCCTCGAGAGTCTGCAGGGCTATCTCGGGTGACTCCCGTCCCGCGTACCGCCCGCCGTCGGCCTGGGCGATCACCACCGACAACGAGTGCGCGACGACATCGTGCATCTCGCGGGCGATGCGGGCCCGCTCAGTGGACGCCGCCAGGCGGAGCTCCTGCTGACGTTCCTGCTCACGCAGCCGGGCCTGCTCAGCCAGGCCCGCGACCTGCTGTAAGCGGCTGCGGCGCACGGTGCCCAGAGCCCACGCTGCCACCACGGACACCGCGATCGTGAAGGTCACGGTCACGAATCCATCAGAGCCGAGAGCGGGGTTGTAGTAGACGCCGGCGCTGAGTGGTGCCCCGAGCAGCCCGGTGGATAGCGCGACCCGACCGGCCTCCCAGCGCTGGCTGTAGGCCGCGACGGTATAGATGACGATCAGCGCAGACACATTCGCCGCAAGGAAGGTGTTCAGCGCGGCGAGTTGGATCAGGCTCACTGCCGTGACGAGCCCGAACGTGACCAGGGGCCGGGTACGGCGCAGAACCAAGGGAGCGACTAGAGCCAGGCTGAGGGCAGCCTGGGTGTCTGACGAGTACGTCCAGACGGGCAGCACCGTGAAGACGAACAGCACAGTGGCCAACAGCGCGTCCATGAGCAGCACATGGGCCCGCGTGAACGCAAGGACACGATCGGCAACGGTGTCCGAGCGCATTCGACGAGGGTAGGACCAGCCGCCAGGTGCTGTCGTCACACCTGGGGCGGATAACACACTGCCGTCGAACCGCAGCACGGCCGAGACTGGGCCGACGCCGTTTGCCGCTTTGGCACATCCTCGGACCCAAGGACATGGCGTGATGTCGGCGTTCCGTGCGAGGTAGAGCCGTTCGAGACCCTGCGGTGCACTACAGAAGCGCGACGATCGTAGCCAGGGTACGAGTCGCGTCTCGTGAGCTCCGCAACGACACCGCTGGCGTGTTACGTCGAGCAGCGGGTGGCGAGCCGCTGGAAATCACCGTCAACGGAGAACCGGTCGCTGAATTCGGTCCGCTCCGTCACCATCGCTCGCACTGGACCCCTCGGACGGATTTCCTGGCCCGGTTGCCGCACATCCAGGCAGACGCCGAGCTCAGTGCGGATCTAGCCGCCATCGCGGGGGGCACGGCCGACCTCGGGCCGATCCGGTGACGCGCGGCCTGCTTGACACCAGTGTCTTCATCGCGAGGGAGTCTCGCGGGCTTGATGCCGCTGCGCTACCGGATGAACTTGCGGTGTCCATCGTCACCGACGCCGAACTCCGGGCCGGTGTGCTGGCCACCACCGAGGTCCCCATCCGTTCCCGTCGGCTCACCGCCCTGCAAGCCGTGACAGAGCTCAACCCACTCCCGATCGACACCGGGGTCGCTGACCATTGGGCGCAGTTGCGATTACTGCTCGCACAGACCGGGAAAGGATCAACGTCAACGACACGTGGATTGCCGCTACTGCGATGGCCCACGACGTTGCCGTTGTGACTCAGGACGCTGACTTCGACGCCCTGGCCGAGCTCATCGAGCTTCACGTCATCCACGTGTGACGGATCCGCTGGCAGCGGCCACCTTGCGGCCATCCGGGGCACCAAGGCGACCGATGCGGGCGTCGGTTGTGGTCGTCGCCGGGTCGCCCCATCGACAATCGACCGGTGGAAGCTGGGGCTGGCTGCCCGAGCAGCGATGATCGGAGAGCTGCTGTCGAGATCTGCGCCGAGTTTCGGGGCTATCGGGGTCGTCCGGATCGCGATGGCCCCGACAACCCCGAACTGGCGGCCTCCAGGGCGCGGCGGGTGAGCAGGCGGGCCAGGTGGCGCCGGTACTCGCCGTCGGCATGCATGTCCGACGATGGCGAGGTCCCCTCGGCCGCCAGGTCGGCTGCCTCGGCGATCGACGCGCCACCGGCCAGCGCCTGCTCGACGGCGGTGGCGCGCAGAACCGTTCCACCCATGTTGGCCAATGCCACCCGTCCATCGACAGCGGCGGCGGCCACGATCGGCCAGTCGTTCTCCCGTCGGGTGAACTTCTCGTACCCCCAGCCAACCGACCCGGT
>Ga0136613_10002149_pt1 | contig 10471 bp, 12 predicted proteins | sample AntDrymUQ2722106_2_FD_106649 | JGI IMG/M metagenome (GOLD analysis project Ga0136613, IMG submission 106649) | Polar desert sand microbial communities from Dry Valleys, Antarctica - metaG UQ272 (21.06) | ecosystem: Environmental > Terrestrial > Soil > Desert | place: Antarctica: Dry Valley... | reverse complement strand
TCTCGGTCCGGCTGCCGACCGACCACGGCGAGTTTCAGGCAATCGCGTACCGCGAGCTGATCGCTGACAAGCAGCACGTCGCGCTGGTCAAGGGCGACGTCGAGGGCGCCGAGAATGTGCTCGTTCGCGTGCATTCGGAATGCCTCACCGGCGACGTCTTCCACTCGCTGCGCTGCGACTGTGGCGAGCAGCTCTCACTCGCGCTCGCGTGCATCGAGGCCGAGGGCGCCGGCGTCCTCCTGTACATGGCCCAAGAGGGCCGCGGAATCGGGCTCCTGAACAAGCTCAAGGCGTACGAGCTGCAGGAGAGCGGGTTGGACACGGTCGAGGCGAACCTCGAGCTCGGGTTTCCCGCGGACGCGCGCGATTGGGGGATCGGAAACCAGATCCTTGCCGATCTCGGGCTGACGACGATCAGGATCCTCACCAACAACCCGCGCAAGCTCACGGGACTCGACGGCTTCGGGCTGACGGTCGTCGAGCAGGTGCCGATCGAGGTGGAGCCACAGGCGGAGAACGCCAGGTATCTCACGGTGAAACGTGAGAAGCTCGGACACACGATCACGAAGCTGCATCACCAGGGCGCGCGCCTGGAGCCCGACCTCGAGCCGGGGAGCGACGCATGAGCCGAGACGGCGACACGGACATCGACATCGACGACTCGAGCGAGAACGTCCTCTCGGAATGGCCTCGTTCCGTCGACTCGCCACGCGATGTGCGGGACGCCGCGAGCGGAGCGGCAGCGAGACCTGCGGACGCGGCCGAGACATGGTCGATCGCAGCCCCCGCTCCTGAGGCGGAAGAAGCCGAGCCCGAGCTCCCCGAGCCCGAGCTGCCCGAGCCCGAGCTGCCCGAGCCCGAGCTGCCCGAGCCCGAGCTGCCCGAGCCCGAGCTGCCCGAGCCTGATCCCGAGCTTCCCGAGCAAGAGGAGTTCCCGCTCGAGTCGGAGCCCGACGCGGAGATCGGGACCGCCATCGCAGTCGCACCCTCGCTCGAGCACGCGGCCGGCGATCTAGAGATCCCGGAGGGATACGCCGTCCTCGAGGGCGTTCCCGACGGCGGCCGGCGCGCTGTCGGGCTCGTCGTCTCCCGATTCAACGGCAACGTCACCTCGCGCCTGCTCGACCGTGCGCTCGAAGAGCTCGAGGCAGCCGGCGTGCGCCGCGATGCGATCACCATCATGGTCGTTCCGGGCGCCTTCGAGCTGCCCGTTGCCGCCACTGCCCTGGCCAAGACGCGCCGATTTGCCTGCATCGTCGCCCTCGGCTGCGTCATCCGCGGAGACACTCCGCATTTCGACTACGTCGCGAGCGAGGCGGCGAGCGGGCTGCAGCTCGCCGCACTGGAGACCGGCGTTCCCGTCTCGTTCGGCCTCCTGACGCTCGATCACGTCGAGCAGGCCGAGCCGCGCATCGAGAAGGGCGCAGAGGCCGTTCGCAGCGCGCTCGAGATGGCGGACGTCTTCTCCCACTTGCGAGCAGCCGCGTCTCGGTAGCGGGCCGCAAACACACACGTAGCAACCGCATGCGCAGCCGCCGCAAAGCGGCGGCCTTTAGGGATTTCGCGCGCCAGGCAGGTACAGTGCGCGGTCGCATGTCCAAGGTCTGCGCGATCTGTGGGAAGAAGCCTGGCTTCGGCAACACCCGAAGCCACTCGATGGTGGCCACGCGCCGCCGCTTCAATCCCAACCTGCAACGCGTCCGGGTCCTCCTCGAAGGCCGCCCGACGCGCGCCTACGTCTGCACGCGCTGCCTCAAGGCCGGCAAAGTCCAAAAAGCGCTCTAGACCGGTCAAGCACTAAGCTCGCGCCGTGGAACGCGGCCACCACGTCCTCGCGGCGACCGAGTTCGGCAACGTCTCCGTCTCCGAGGCGGCGATCGCCCAGATCGTTCGCCACTCGGCCGCCGAGAGCTACGGTGTCGTCGCTCTCGTGGGGCAGGGGATCTGGTCGCGCTTCCGGAGCGGCAAGAAGGGGGTCGAGGTCGAGTGGCGCGACGGCGGGCTCGCGATCGAGCTCAGCGTCGTCGTGGAGCGGGGTCTCAAGCTGGCCGAGGTCGCGACGGCGGTACGCGCCCGCGTCCTCTACGAGCTCGAGCGAATGACCGGCCTGCCGATCGCGGCGCTCGAGGTCCACATCGACAAGGTCCGAGGGCGTTAGGGGCCTGTCCGGAAAGTGGCTCAGGGCACCTGGCCTATGCGATGCACCGCGATGCAGCGTCGTCAATCACGCCGATATGCCTGCATATCGGCGCTCCCTGCGTCCTCGCCTCCCGGCACCTCTCATATGCCATCCACCGTGACCACTTCCCGGACAGGCCCCTGATGCAGCTCGAGATCGTGCGCGAGGTCGCCCGTGCTGCGCTCCAGAACCTCGAGGCACACCGACAGCGCATCGATGACCTGAACGTGTACCCGGTGCCCGACGGCGACACGGGCACCAATCTGGTGTTGACGTTGAGGTCGATCGTCGAAACGCTCGACGCGTCGAGCGCCGTAGGGAGCGAAGCGGTCGCGAAGGAGGTCTCGCGCGCGGCGTTGATGGGCGCTCGAGGGAACTCCGGCGTGATCTTCTCGCAGATCGTCCGCGGCTTCGTCGACGTGCTCGCCCGGTCCGACGACATGAGCACTCCGCGCCTGCGCCGTGCGTTCCGGGGTGCGAGCGATGCCGCATATCGGGCCGTCAAGCGTCCGGTCGAGGGGACGATGCTCACCGTGATCCGGGAGATGGCCGAGGAGGGAGAGCGGAAGGAGAACCGCCGCCTTTCGCCCCCGAAGTTTTTCGCAGCCGTGCTCGCCCGAGGCGAGGACGCAGTCGCTCGCACGCCTGAGATGCTGGAGGTCCTCCGCGACGCGGGAGTCGTCGATGCGGGCGGCGCGGGACTCGTCGAAATCACGCGCGGGCTCGCGCTCAGCATGGCAGGAGAAACACTCCCGGATGCTCCGGTCGCAAGCGAGGCTCTGGGCTTCGACGCGATCCACCTGGAGCCGTCGGCCTACCGGTATTGCACGGTGTTCGTCGTCGAGGGAGCGAGGCTCGACCAGACGCTCCTGGAGCGCGCGCTCGAACCGCTCGGAGATTCCCTCCTCGTCGTCGGCGACGAGACCGCGCTCAAGGTGCACGTCCACACGGACGACCCCGGGCTCGCCCTCTCGGCGGGCACCGCGGTCGGCGTCGTCGAAGGCATCGAGATAGCAAACATGCACGCTCAGACCTTCCAGAGAGAGGAACGTCTCTCGGAAGCTGCCGCGACGCTGAGCCCGCTGCCCACGCTGACGACGCTCGAGACCGGTCTCGTCGCCGTCTGCCCCGGTCTCGGCAACCGTCGCCTCTTCGAGCAGTACGGCGCGACGAGGGTCATCGAGGGGGGCCAGACGATGAACCCGTCTGCTGCGGAGATCGTCGAGGCGATCGAGGCGACCCCTGCTCCGGAGGTGATCGTCCTTCCGAACAACTCGAACGTCATCCTCACGGCCGAGCAGGCGGCTGGCCTGAGCACGAAGCCCGTTCGGGTGGTTCCGTCCCGGTCCGTGCAGGCCGGCTTCGCCGCCGTCGCTCGCTACATCCCGACCCTCTCTCCGGAAGAGAACGAGGCCGCGATGCTCGAGGCTCTCGCCTCCGTGACCACCGGCGAGGTCACGATCGCCTCCCGCGACGCGATGCTCGACGGCATCACGATCCGCAAGGGCGCGTTTCTCGGGCTCGTGAACGACTGCGCGGTCGTGGCGGACGATGACTTCGACGCGGTCGTCAAGGACGTCGTCGGGCGTGTTCTCGAAGGCGAGCGGGAATGGCTGGCCCTCCTCGCGGGCGAGGATGCGCCGCCCCTCGAAGAGCTGCTTGCAGCGCTCCAGCACGACCATCCAGAGGTAGAGATCGAGTCGCACGACGGGGGACAGCCGCACTACCCGTTGCTCCTGGTCGCGGAGTAGTCCCTAGAGGGTGGAACGCGCGATTCGCGTACTGCTGGTCGAGGACAACGATGTGTATCGACTGTCTCTCGAGTTCCTGCTCGATCGGTACGACGGGCTCGAGGTCGTCGGCTCGGTGGCGATGGGTAGTGCTGCCGCTACAGCCTGCTCCGAGCTCGAAGCGGACGTCGTCGTGATCGACTACCGCCTTCCCGACATGGACGGCTCCGAGGTCGCTGCCGAGCTACGCGAGCGCTGCCTCGAGGCGTCGGTCGTGTTCCTGAGCGCATCCGCCGGCAGGGACGAGACCGCTGCCGCACGAGCCGCCGGAGTCGCGCTGGTGCGAAAGGACGAGGGCGTCGAGGTGCTCGTCGGCGCGGTGCGCGCTGCGATGGAAGGATAGGACCATGAACCTCACCGCCGATAACACCGCCGTCGTCCTCGACTCCACATCGGACTACGCCGAGGCGCCCTCGCGCTTCCCCAACATGCGTTTCGTCCCGCTCTACGTGCGCTTCGGCGACGAGACGTTCAAGGACTACACGGAGCTCGGGCCCGCCGAGTTCTACTCGAAGCTGCGCACGTCTCCGGTCCTTCCGGCGACCTCGCAGCCCACTCCGCAGGACTTTCTCACGACCTACGAGAGCCTCGCCGGGTACGAGCGAATCTACTCGCTGCACGTCTCGGCCAAGCTGTCCGGCACGTTCCAGAGCGCCGAGCTCGCCGCGTCCGAGCTCGGCGGCGATCGGGTGCGCACTGTGGACTCGAAGACCGCCTCGCTCGCGATCGCCATGCTCGCGCACGCAATCCAGCGGCGTCTCACGCGCGGCACGACCGATGTCGAACTGGCAGCGTTGATCGAGCGCTTCCAGCGCGACAACACCGTGATCTTCACTCTCGAGACGCTGGAGTACTTACAGCGCGGTGGTCGCATCGGCCGCGCGGCGGCGCTCGCAGGTTCGCTCTTGAACGTCCGCCCGATCCTGAGCGTGCAGGACGGCGAGGTGATTGCGGTCGCGCGCGTGCGAGGGCAGAAGAAGGCGCTCGCGGAGTTCGAGCGCCGCTTTTCGGAAGCGACGGAGGATCGTCCGGGACTGCGGGTCGCGATCGCGCACGCCGACGCTCCGGAGTGGGTTGGAACGCTGAGCGAGCTCGTCTGGCGCGTTCGCCCGAAGGCCGAGATCGAGTTCACGGCAACGCTCGGCGCCGTCGTCAGCACGCACACGGGCCCCGGCGCCGTCGGCTTCTTCTGGTTCCAGGATGAATGACGTGTGCGCAAGGGGTCGGGCTTCAGCCTGACCCCGGTCTTAGGGTGTCCGGCAACCTCAAGCCGAGGTCAGGCTGAAGCCTGACCCCAGCGCTGTCCGGATCACGGCTTTCCCCGGACGGCAGGCCCCAGACGCCTGGCCTCGTCCAAGAAGCGTTCCGAGGCCAGAACGCCTCGAAGCCCCCGTCGAGAGCCTGAATGGGGTCGGCCCCGCGCTCGCGCGGCGACTTGTGCGCGTCGGCGTCGAGCGAGTCGGCGATCTTCTCTGGCAGCGCCCCAGGCGATATGAAGAGCCGGTTCCCGCCAAGCTCATCAACGAGCTCTTCGGCGACGACGACGCCGCCATCGAGGTGGAGGTCCGCTCGCTTTCCAGCCGCCGCCGCGGACGGCTCAAGATCCTCACCGCCCGGGTCGCCGACGCGAGCGGGGAGATCAAGGCCACGTGGTTCAACCAGCCCTGGCTCGAGCAGCGGCTGATCCCGGGCACGCGCATTCGCCTGCGAGGGCGTGCGAACAAGTTCGGTTTCGCCGTCTCGTCGTACGACTTCGAGGGTGAGGCGGAGACGGCCGACTTCGCGCCGGTGTATCCGGCGAGCGAGGACGTCTCGCAGAAGAAGCTGCGCGATCTTCGCGCGCAGGCGCTCGTGCATGTGCGCGACGCGGGCGAGCCGCTCCCGGCGGCACTTCTCGCGCGCGAAAGGCTTCCGCTGCGCGCCGACGCCCTGGCCGTCCTGCACCGGCCACGCTCGCTCGACGAGGCCGAGACCGGACGCGCGCGGCTCGCCTTCGAGGAGCTTCTCGTGCTGCAGGTCGCCCTGGCCCGCACCGCTGCTGCACGTGCTCGATCCTCCGCCGATCCCCTGCCTGAGCCCGGTGAGCTGATCGAGCGCTACCGCGCGTCGCTCCCGTTCACGCTGACGACCGACCAGGAGCGCGCGATCTCGGAGATCGACGCCGACCTCGAGCGCTCGAGCCCGATGCAGCGCCTCCTGCAGGGCGAAGTGGGCTCCGGGAAAACCGTTGTCGCACTCCACGCGCTCTTGCGCGCGGTCGAAGCCGGACGGCAGGGAGCGCTCATGGCTCCGACGGAAACCCTCACCGAGCAGCACTTCCTCACGATCGACGAGTTCTGTACGCCACTCGGTGTCCGGGTCTCGCTGCTCACGAGCTCGCTGGGCGCGCGCGAGCGTCGAGCGGTGCGCCAGCTGATCGCGTCGGGCGATGCGCCCCTCGTCGTCGGAACGCACGCGCTAATCCAGGAGGAGGTCGACTTCCGAGATCTGGCAGTCGCAGTGGTCGACGAGCAGCACCGTTTCGGAGTGGGTCAGCGAACTGCCCTGGTCGAAGGGCGAAGCCCGCATGTGCTGCATCTGACGGCCACCCCGATCCCACGCACGCTGGCGCTCACCGTCTACGGTGACCTGGAAACGAGCGAGCTCGCGCTGCCGCCGGCAGACCGGAAGCCGACCGTCACGGGCTGGGTCACCGAGGAGCGAAGCTCGGAGGCCTACCAGCGGCTCCGGCGTCATCTCGACGAAGGGCGGCAGGCGTACGTCGTCTGTCCGCTGATCGAGGAGTCTGAGACCGGCATTGCCCGCGCTGCCGAGGTCGAGGCCGAGCGGTTGCGTGGCGCGGAGCTCGCCGGCTATCGAGTGGCGTGCCTGCACGGACGCCTCAAACCCGCTGATCGGCGGAGCGTCATGGCGAGCTTCAAGGCGGGCGAGCTCGACGTTCTCGTCGCCACCACGGTGATCGAGGTGGGGGTCGACGTCCCCAATGCGACGATCATGATCGTGCAGGAGGCGGACCGGTTCGGGCTCGCGCAACTCCACCAGCTGAGGGGGCGTGTGGGGCGGGGTGCAGAGCAGTCGTACTGCCTCTTGGTCTCGAGGTCGCGCGAGGAGTTGACCGAGGGTGCGATCGAGCGCCTCGAGGCGCTGGTCGCCTCGAACGACGGGTTCGAGCTCGCGGAGCGAGATCTGGAGATCCGTGGAGAGGGTCAGCTGCTGGGTGCGCGCCAGTCCGGGCTCTCCGATCTCCGATTCGTGCGGCTGCGGCGCGACGGTGCGCTACTCGAGCGCGCACGGGACGCGTCCCGTGCGCTCGAGGACGAGGGCCTGGTGGCCGAGGAGGCAGATCGGCTGCTCGGCGAAGCGGACCACCTGGGCGAATCGTGAGGATCGTCGCCGGATCCCGGAAAGGCCACCGGATCGAGGCGCCGCAGGGCGTCGTCACGCGGCCGACCGGGGATCGGGTACGGGAAGCAGCCTTCGCGCTTCTCGGCCCCGTGGACGGAGCCACGGTGCTCGACGTCTTCGCAGGGTCAGGCGCGATGGGCCTCGAAGCGCTCTCGCGTGGTGCGACGCGCTGCGTGTTCGTCGAACGTGACAAGGCGGCCTGCAAGGTGATCCAGCGCAATCTGGAAAAGCTGCGACTGACGGGGGCGATCGTCCTCTGTCAGGAGGCGACCCGCGCATTGAGGGAGGAAGCAGCCCGCGCCCGGCGCTACGACCTGATCCTCATCGATGCCCCCTACGAGGACTGGGAGCGCCACGAAGACGCGGTCGGCGAGCTTCTTCCCGTTCTCCTGGACACTGACGGCGTGGCGGTCATCGAGACCTCGTCCCGCGTCGAGCCCGAGCTTCCTCTCGCCCTCGTCACGACGCGCCGCTACGGTTCCGCACGCATCACGGTCTTCTCCCGATGATCACAGCCATCTGCCCAGGCAGCTACGACCCGGTCACGAACGGGCACGTCGATGTCATCCGCCGAGCTTCGTCGATCTTCGATCGCATCGTCGTCGGTGTCATCCGTGACCCACTTCACAAGCAGACGCTCTTTCCTGTCGAGGAGCGTGTGGCGTTCCTCGAGGGCGCGGTCGGCGAGCTTGAGAACGTCGTCGTCGACGTGTTCTCGGAGCTCGTCGTCGACTTCGCCCGCAAGCACAGCGCTCAAACGATGGTGAAGGGGCTCCGTGTGATCTCGGACTTCGAGTGGGAGTTCCAGATGCACCACTTGAACCGCCAGCTCGCACCCGAGATCGAGACCGTGTACGTCATGGCGAGCCCGCTCTTCAGCTTCGTCTCCTCGAGTGGCGTGAAGGAGATCGCGTCGTTCGGCGGGAAGGTGGACGAGCTCGTCCCGGAAGCGGTCGCGCGGCGCTTCCGAGAGCTTTACCCCGACGGTCGCCCAGGCGCCCCCGTCTCACCCCAGGAGTAGACTTTCCGACCCATGGACGTACTCGTTCTCATCGACAAGCTCGACGACCTCGTGCACAACGCGAAGGCCGTGCCGCTGACCGACCAGGTTCGACTCGATCGCGAGGAGATCTACGAGATCCTCGACCAGATGCGTGCGACGATCCCGGAGGAGATCAAGCAGGCTCGCTGGATCGTCAAGGAGCGACAGGAGATGCTCGCCGAGGCCAAGCGCGAGTGCGACCGGATCGTCCAGGAGGCCCGTGAGCAGGCGGTTCGCGAGGCCTCGCAGACGGAGATCGTGAAGCTTGCCGAGCGTCAGGCCGACGACATCGTCGACGACGCGAAGCGAAAGGCGCGAGAGACGCGGCTCGAGATGGAGGACTGGGCCGACAGCATCCTCTCGACCCTCGAGGTCAACCTCGACAAGTTTCTCGGCGCCGTCAAGCGCGGTCGGGAACGGCTCCACGAACGCTCGCAGGAGACCGTCGTCGCAGGCATCGGCCCCGAGCCGTTCGAGCCCGAAGAGCTCGATCGCTTTACCTAAGCGAACCCAAGCGCGAACCTAAGCTGCCGTCCGCTCGGCCGCCAGCTCGCCGCATACCGCGCGTGCGGTTTCCACAAATGCCTCCGCAGCTGGGCTGCGATGGCGATCCCGGTGCCAGACGAGCCCGATCACCCTCGGCGGGATTCGGCCCAGCAGATCGATCACGACGACATCGGCATCGCCCCCGTCCACCGTCAAGAGCGGGGAGACGCTGACGCCGACGCCCGCGCCGACCAGACCCTGGACGGTGCCGTTGTTGTCGGAGCGAAACACCACGTTGGGAGTGCGTCCGCTGGCCGCGAGCTGGGACTCCACGTGGTTCATGGCGGCGCAGTAGCTGAAACCGACGAGCGGCTGGAGTGAAATCTCCTTCAGGGTTGGAGTGCGCTTGAGGGCTGCGAGCGGAGAGCCGGCCGGAACGACGAGGACGTAAGGATCCGTGAGGAGCTCACTCCACTCGTATGGGCCCGTCTCCACCGGCAGCGTCCAGAACGTGACGTCGAGCTCTCCCCGCTCGACCATCTCGAGGAGCTCCTCCTCGTTCACGGACTCACGGAGGACGATCTCGACGCCCGGGTGCGTCTCCGTGAAACGACGAAGCAGCGTGGGGAGGACGCGCGCGCCGACGCTTTGGAAGGTTCCCACGCGGAGACGTCCCGCATTTCCGGCCTCAAGGGCCAGCATGTCCGCCTTCGCCGCAAGCAAGCGCGCCTGGATGGCCTCGGCATGGCGGAGGAGGATCGTCCCGGCCTCGGTGAGCGAGATGGGGCGCGGCCCTCCCGGTCGCTCGATGAGGCGGAGGCCGACGATCCGCTCGAGCGTCGCAATCTGCTGCGAGACCGCGGATTGCGTGTAGCCGAGCGCGCCTGCGGCCTTGCCGAACGACCCCTCGTCCGAGATCGTCTTGAGCGCGACCAGATGACGCAGGTCGAGTCCCATCCAGCGATCAGCGTCCATGATCGAAGACTAGCAATCGACCAGATCTCCTAATGCGAGCAGAGTGACTTCCTCGGTCTCTGCGGCGCTACCCTCCTGCCATGAGCTCGATCGATCTCCGGCGGCTCGGGCTCCGCCCAGGCGAGGTGCGCGGCGAGCGGGTCGACGTCGAGCTCGATCCGTTCCTGCTCGGCGGCCAGCGGTACGAGGCTCATCCCGAGACGGCGCCGGTCGACGTCGAGATCACTCAGGCGTCGGCCACGACGGTGTTCGATCTGCGGCTGCACACGCGCCTCAGCGGGCCGTGCATGCGCTGTCTGGGATTCGCGGAGATCGAGATCGATGCGACGGCACGCGAGTTCTACGATCCGTCGGCGCCTCGTGGAGACATCCTTCGCTCCGACTACGTCGTCGACGACCGGCTCGAGGTCGGAGCCTGGGCCCGGGACGCGATCGGTCTCGCGCTTCCTGAGCAGATCCTGTGCCGACCCGAATGCGCCGGCCTCTGCCCCGTGTGCGGCAAGGATCTGAACGCCGAGCCGCACGAGCACACGGAGCGCGCCGTTGATCCGCGCTGGGCGCCGCTCGAAGAACTGAGGGACCGGTTGTGAGAGC
>Ga0136613_10002148_pt1 | contig 10471 bp, 19 predicted proteins | sample AntDrymUQ2722106_2_FD_106649 | JGI IMG/M metagenome (GOLD analysis project Ga0136613, IMG submission 106649) | Polar desert sand microbial communities from Dry Valleys, Antarctica - metaG UQ272 (21.06) | ecosystem: Environmental > Terrestrial > Soil > Desert | place: Antarctica: Dry Valley... | reverse complement strand
GCTTACCGGGCGGCTCCTTCGCGATCAGAGCAGCGAGACGCTTCGATACCTTAGTCATGATGTGCTCCCTTCCTTGAGGTAGCGAATGGCTTCCTTCGCCGTCTTGAATGTCTGGCCCTCGCCGCGTGCCAGCGCGTCGATGGTCTCGGCCTCGCCGGCCTGCCAGGTCTCGCTCCAGTAATAGAGCTCATCGGTGGGTACGGAAGTCGGCATTCCGCGCGGGATGGGCGAGTGACTGTTCGTCGACGATCTGGCAACCGGCACCGCCGAGTTGCTCGCCGCCGCGGTTGTCTGCATCACTTCGATCGTCAGCGTCGTGTTCACTTCGGACTCCCCCCCGGCTCGTCAACGAACTTGGTCAGTATGCCAATGAGCTCCCGGAGCCGTTGCCTGGTCATGGCGTAGCGTCCAAGAACGCGGACCTGAACAAACTTTATGGCTTCGGCTTGCCGCTTACGTTCCTCCGCCGTGTCTGCGAGGATCAAAGGCGGAGCAACTGCACCGAGCGTCAGAATGATCTCGTCCCCCTGGACCTGCAGGACGAATTGGTTCAGGAATTCAATCGGTGTCTCGTCGAGCCCGACGTACACGAGCGGGACGACGACACCATCCTCGGCAGGCTTCTGGCCGCTACTCACCACGCCGTCGCATCGTACCCCCCTCCTCCCCCCCGCCCGGTCAGGTGACAGGTGACACAGGCGGGCGGCACTGCCCAGGGGTGGGAGTACCCGCCGCATCCCTAGCGCGCCGGCTCGAGGTGGGCAACGGAACGGTCCTCAGCCGCGACGGGAATCAGGTCTGCACCGAGATCAACGGCGAGAGCAGGACGATGACGCGCAGCGATGCGCTCGCCACCGGGGAGGTGCTCCTCGAAATCGCCCGCCGGCCCGAGCTGTCGGGCGCTCGCGAGCTGATCGAGCAGGGCGCCCGCGCGATCATCGCCGTCGCGAAAAGCATCCCCCCGAGCGAGTAACCGGCTCAGGCCTGAGCTAGCCCGTCCGTCAAAGCTCGAGGAGACCCCTTCGCCCTGGCCGGACGTGGGGGTCTCTTCACGCCCGACGGACCCCCCTCGAGTATTTTGTTCGCGACACTGATCTCGACCGAACAGTCGAGCCGGGAGGCGACGATGACCGACCTCGAGTCCTTTCGAGCGCTGATCTCGCAGCGGCAGCACGAAGCCGAAGAAGCCTTCGTCCGCGGCGATGTCAGGCCACGACTGCAGATGTGGTCCCACAACGATCCCGTCAGCCTCTTCGCCGCCGTGGGTCCCTCGAAGACGGGTTGGAACGAGTTGGACCCGGCGTTCCACGCGGTCGCCTCCCGGCTCGTCGGTGGCCACGATGTCAGCTACGAGATCATGGCCTTCGACGTGACCGACGAGATGGCGTGGACCGCTGGGTTCGTGCATTTCACCGTCTCGATCGATGGCGGGCCGCTCACCCGCTACACGCTCCGCATCACCCACGCTTATCGCCGCGAAGCCGGCGAGTGGAAGGTCGTCCACGAACACAGCAACTTCGAGCCAGCCACCAGACCCCCCGCGTCAGCTCCCTAACTGCCAGAGGCCGGTGATCGAGCGCACCCGCGTCGCCCGGCACGACTGGCTACATGGCCTCGCGCCGTGCCCGAAGTGCGGGCTGCCGCTCGATCGGCACCGCGACCCGAACGAGGACACCGCGGAGGGCCTCGCTGTCACGCACCTGCGGTGCGGCGCGCGGTTCTTCTTGGAGCTCGAGCCCTAGTCGACCCGCACCAATCCGAGCCGGTGCATCGCTTCGATGAGCGAGCGCGCGCCGAGCTTCTCGTAGGCCGAGCGGCGCTGGTTGCGGATGGGTGTGGGGCGAGAGGCGGAGCGCGGAGTCCGGCCGCCGGCGCCGACAACCGCCCCGTAGGACGCCCCAGGACGCCCGCGATCAGCGGGGCGAGTGCTAGGACACTCGGCCCGGTACCGCTGATCGGGCGCGACGGCTAGCGATCCGCAGGCGGTCGATCGCCTCGCTGCCGCAGCCGCCGGATCGAGGCGCGCATCGGGGAGCTACGACGGGATAACCGATTCGGCCGGCCGAGGCGTCGTTATTGGATCCGCGTGACGGTGGACGATCTTCCAGCCGCCGTCTTCAGGTCGAAGGACGGTCGTGACTCGCAGAGCTAGCGGACTGACGTCTTCCCTCCCGCCGAGCTTGGCCTCGAAGCGCTCCCTCGACGATGTAGGCGAGGTGAGGGGTCGCGTACTCCGCGATGCGTTCGAAGCCCGTCGCACCGCCATCTCGGTAATGCGCCGCGGCACGCTCCATGGTCTCAGCAACCTGCCTCCATCCACGCACAGGAGGGCCAAAGGGGTTGGCAAGGCTGACGTCTTCTCGGTGGGAGAAGAGGGCCTTCACAGGCTCGGGGTCTCCCTTGTGGAATGCGTCGAGCCCCAGGTGAAATTGCTCGATCACCCGGTCGAGGTCATCGAAGGCACTCACTCAGATCTCTCCTTCGCGCCTTCTGCGGCGTTGCGCTGTCGCTCTAAGCGTTCGGACCCGGAGTCAGCGCCGAGCCCCAAGGTAACCCACAGGAGTCAACACGCCGCCCGCGGCCCTGAGAGAGAGCCGGCGCCGCGACGCGTCGGCGTGGTCCGCTTCGGCCGCGAGCAATTGCGAGAGCTCGCGTGCGGCCGCGGGCAAGAGCGGGACGCCGAGAAGATCCGGGCCGAGCCGCAGCGCGATCCACGGTCGTGCGCCCGGGACGACGAGCACGGCCGATGCCCTCGCGATCGTGAGCCCCGCGGCCGGATCCAAGTCAGTGTCCGCGGCCATCCTCTGCGCTCCTCATCTTCGTCATGGATGAGCGGCGGGCTCTGCGGGAGGAAAGGTGAACCCGCAGGACCCGCCGTCGGGATTGACTGTTGCCTACGAGCCACGGAGCGTGTCTCCGATGCGCTCGACGATGCCGCGCGACCGCGCGGGCTCGGGGAAGGACTCGGCGAGAAGCTGAGCGCGACGACGGGCGGCCTGGACGCTGTCGCGCTTGATCGTCTCTCGCATGTGGGCCTGCTCCTCCTCCTCGGCCTTCCGCCTGCGCTCCTCGAGCTCGGCAATCGACGCATCAGCCGCAGCGCCGCGCACGTGGACGCTCGCGTCGACCTGCTCGTTGCCTCCGGCGTCAACAAAGCGGCTCGACCCGCGGATCCCATATCGTTTCTGCTTCGCTTCCTCGATAGCGAACGTCAGAGCCACGCGGTGGGCGTCCAGCTCGGCATAGCGCTCCCAGCGAGCAGCGTTATCGGTGAGGTACTCCTGCTCCTCTGGCGAAACGTACTGTGTCGTCTCGGCTGTCGGCGGCGCAAACCAGAGGGTGTACTCGCTTGGCGTGTACCCAGGCAACGAGGGGATCGCCGTGCCACACGTCGCGCACGTCTGCCCGAGCTTCAGGCGATGCGTGGGCTTGTCGGGACATGTCGCCGTGTCGATGGGCATGTCCTCCTTCGTCGCGGTGTCTTTTGTCATTTCGTTTCCCCCTCTCATTTGTCTTGCTACCAGTGAGCGCCGCGTCGAGCGAAGCGATGAGCGTCGCGCTCGCGCAGCTCGTGGCGATGTTCGGCGGGAAGGTCCGCTCCGAGGCCATCGGAGAAGTGCTGGATGTGCTGCGTCTCGTGCAACCCGAGCATTTTCATCTCGTCAAGCCGCCGGGTCCCATCGACCCACACCTCATTCGGCCATTCCCGGAAGTGGATCCCGCCGAAGCTGAATTTCCTCCCATCAAAGAAGCGCACGCGCGGTGTGTGGATGCGAAGCTCCGACGACCCGTACGCAACTGCGCGCTCGATGCGCTCACGGTCCCCCGAGTCGACGGTCATCTCGGCCGCCAATAGAGCGTCGCGCTCGTCGCTGACGACCTCGCGCGCGACCTTTTCTTGGCTCGCGCCGCCGGCGAGCATCTTGGTGTACTTCTGAACGTGCCTGTCGAAGACGTTCATGAACTCCTCCTCCGCGGCCCCTCGAACGGGACCGCTTCCCATGTGATGCCGCTCGGATCGCCACCGAGTCCGCGGATCGCGGTCTCCACCGCGGCGACAGCGGTGCAGTCGGGGCCGTGGTCCAGCCAGAAGAGCGGCGAAGGCACGGTGAGATCCACAGGGCGCCACCCGCCTTCGCACCCGATGCACTTGTTGAGAAGCACGCCGGCGCGGAGCCTCTCAAGTGATGTGATCTTCAGAACGTGATCGCAACGGGGGTCGGCGTTGCGGACGTTGTAGGCGGGCAGCGCGACCACAGCGCCACGTAGGACGCCACCCGTCACGAGAGGCGCGAGAAACGAAGACAACTCGTCATTCATCGGGCGATCGACTCGACGTTGTCGAGCCGGATGGTCGCGGTGCGCGGACGGAAGCCGGCCTGGACCATCGCGGCGTGGGCGCTCAGCTGCTCCTCGAGGACGAGCGCGTGAAGATCGGGGCGGTCCTTGCGGAGACGACGGAGGGCGGCAGATGTGGCGTTGCCGTCGGGTCGGTGAACCTCGTTGACATTGTCAACGAGGTCTGCTCTTGCCCCTGGTCGCTGTCCATCCTGCAGTGCCCTATCCACAGCATCCAACGCATGCGGCGTATCACGACAGACGCGGATCACCGTCTCAACGTCCGTACCGAGGCCATCATCGTGTCGAGCCCGGCGCCGCGCGGGGCGCGGTCAGCGCCACGGCCGCCTTGTGAAGCTCGTCCGCGTACGAGAAGCCGAGGGCCGCGACCAGGGCGCCGTGGACGCCCGAACGCGGGCGCGCGCCGGCTTCCACGCGAATGAGCGTCGTCCGCGCGATACGCGCACTCCGCGCGAGCTCGGCCTGAGTCACGCCGCGTGAGGTGCGGACCGCGCGGAGTGCCTCGCCGAAGCCGCTACTCACCGCGGCGCCCCGAAGGAAGATGTCCGTTTTCCTCGCAAGGCAGTGGAGCGCTTTCCGTGGAGGGGGGTGTCGTGAGCACCGCGACCGGTCCCCTGCCCCTTGGGCCGCGACGGTGGCCGCTGGGACGCCGCAGACACGCGATGAGGCACGCTGAGCCTCCCGAGCGGCGTGCGGGCGCCTGCGGGAGCACGTGGCCCGTACGCCGGGTGACGGTGCGTGCGGGCGATCGGGGCGTCACGGTGCGGGGGCGTCGAGCTCGTCGGCAGGCACGATGCGGTCGAGCAACGCGGTCATCACCGCGCTGATCGCGCTGGCGTCCGACGTTGCCAGCACCGGCACCGCTGTCGCCGCGGACTGGCCGGTCGACAGCACGAGGAACGACTTCGTCATGCCTTCCAGTGTTTCAGCCGGTCCCACGTTTTCGGATGGCCGCCGCGCGACGGCGTACGCGACGGAGCCGCTCGGCGAGCGCCTCGGGCGACAGGTGCAGTCGCCGCGCCGCTTCCGCGGTCGACGCGCCGCCGAGCAAGAGCAGGAGCAGATCCCTCTCGCCAGCGCGTGAGCTCACGACGAGCGCGACGATCAGCTCGGCGTCATTCGGCACCCTTAGGACGCCTTACCTGTGCGGCGGCTCCACCGCTTGGCGTACGCGCGCAGACGCACGCGGTCCGACTCCTCCTCGTCGACGCGCTGGCGCCACAGGGCATCGTCCCGGAGACCGGTGACGGCATCGCGGACCAGCTCGGCGATAACAGCAGGCTCGAGGGCGTCCAGCTCCCAGGACTCATGGCCGAACTGCCGCACGTAATCACTCGCCCGCGTGTCGGTCATCTTGGCCGGGTTCGGCGGCGGGTCGTAATCCCGGACTTGCCTGATATTCAGCGCGAGCCGCTCGACGCGAACGGACGCCTGGAACGTCCGCAGGCGGGCGGCGATGTCGCGACTCATGTCGATACCGCTCGGATCGTGATCGCCGAGGTAGAAGATCACCGCCTCTTTGCCGTCCGAGCCGAGACGCTGAGCGGCGGCCCACATCTCGGACTGCGAGCAGTAGCCGCGGCAGGCGAAGTACGGGACCTCGAGCTCATCGCAGACGCCTTCGATGACGCCGACGAGCGCGTCCTTCTCGATCCAGACTTCGGGCCGATAGGGCTGATCGGCCCACTTATCCAGCCGGAACTGCCCGGCGGCGTCCTCGAGCAGCTCCGCGGGATTGCGCCAGGACGAGAGCCGCCGCAGGTTCCGGGTGCGGTCTTCGATCGCGTCCCAGTCGATCAGTCCGGCGAGCCGGCCATTGTTGACGACCTCGCCGAGTTGCTTGTAATGACGCTCCGCGTTCGGCAGCAGCCCGCGGGAAACGAACTGGTAGTAGAGCTGGCGCAGGGTGAGGGTGAAGCCCTGGGCGACGTAGGCGATCTTCATGACTCTGCCTCTGGGGGATGGTCGACCTCGCGCCACGCGATCCGCTCGAGGCAGCTGCGCGCCTCTTCCAGGCTGTGCAGGAGCGGAGGTCGCTCGCACCAGGAGCAGCTCACGAGGAAGCTCTCATGCCGCGCCTCGAAGACGCTGGAGGGCGCGGTGCGTCTCGGGGCAGGGATTCCGGTTGAACGCGAGCTCGGCTGCGGCGAGCGCGGCCGATGGTGGACGATCGACCGGCCGGTCCTGGTCCCCGTACTTCAGGAGCCATTTCGTCAGCGCGCCACGCGGACGCCTCACGTCTTTGCCGCCTTCCGCTCTCGCCACCCAGCGCCGAACATCGGCGGCGAGATCCTGCCCGGGAGCGCGTAGAGCGGCCTCTTCGAGAAGCGGTCGGTCTTTGCTGTCGGTGAACGGGTACCACCGGACGCGACGGAGAACGTCGAGAGCACGCTCAACGGTGGCCCTCGTCGCCTCCTGGGACCGTCCTATCCCGTCACTACCGCGCGAGCTGTTCGCGTCCGAGACGCCCGTACCCATGACGGCGTCAGCCAACGACGACGTCGTCTTATAGCTGTCGCTGTCACTGTCGTCTACGGCCGGAATTCCAGCGGACAATCTCGACGTTTCGGCCTGTTTATCGGCTTTTCGTGCCGCCTCTTTCCGTTCTCTGTCGCTCCTGCGTCGCGCCACAAGCCGTCCTGCGTACCGTTCGAATTGGTGGATCGTCGGCCCGGCGTCGAAGAGGCCGACCTCGAGGAGCACGCTCACGAAGCGATGCGGGTCCGCGTTCCAGCCTGCGGCTGTCCCGATGGCGCGCGCGCCCAGGTGGGACAGATCGCCGCTCTCGGCATGATCGGCCGCCCATGTCCACAGCCGGCCGAGGTGGCCGACCAGCTTCTCAACGTCGCCGCGCGTCAAGCGCCGCGCCGCTCGGGTGATCTTCGGATCCGAGTAGACGTTCGCGTGAAGTGGGATCCACGTGCTCATCGCAGGACCGCCGATGCGAGGCGGCCGAGTCTATGCTGCGGAGATACGGTGGTCATGCTGTGTGGCATGGCCTGCCTCCGATCTCGCCGCCTCGTTCACCTGGTCAGTGGGCGAGGCGGAACTCTTTACGGAGGCGCGCACCAGCTCTGCCGCGACGCGGCGCAGCGTAGCGTGGTCCGTGACGCGCTCGGGCAGGCCCTGGCGGGCCCGGTCACGGGCGACGAGCTGACCGATCGTGAGCTTCTCACTCATCGCGGAACAGCTCTCGCTCGGGCCGCCCGAGGAACTTCGCCAGGCCGGCGCGAAAGCGCGGGCTGGGCTTCTCGTAGCCGTTCAGAACGCGCCCGACAGTCAGCTCGCTCATGCCCAGGGCGATCCCGACGCGCCGCTGTGTTATTCGCTGCATGACCAGGACGGCCTTCGCGGGGAGCGGACGGGGAAGGTTCATCACATCGGCGGACAAAAGAAACGCCCTCCAAAGTCAGGGCTCCGTTGAGAGTCCGTTCTTTGGAGGGCTTCAGGGGATCCACTCCGGCCCCGCCCGTCCCCAGATGCTGGGTCGGCGTTTGGCTACAATACTAAATCTATGGGGACTCGGTCAAGGGAAGAACAGGAAGACATCGACCGTGCGCGCCTCGGGCCGTTCGCCGATCGCGTCGTCCGACTAAGGTGCTGCTGCGGAAACACCCTCGACGAGCTCAAGGTGCGCGGCTGGATTGTGGAATCAGTCGGCCTCGGTTGGCATCCAGGGATCGAAGGCCGGCGACGATATCCGGGGGTATCCAAGACGATCAGCATGGGGCCTTTACTGCCGCTGAAGTACACCTACTCGCACAGCACGCGCCGCTGCCACGCGACCCACGAAACGATCGTGGAACGGTTGGTAACCGCATTCGTTCTGGCCAGCACCAATGCGGAGAACGAGATTCAGCTCCGCAGCTAGAGGCGCCACTCCCCTCTGACGCGCTCCAGGCCCACTACACCCGCCACGTCACGGAGACCCGAGACAGATCGAGTGCCCCGCGCGAGTTCCGCTTCGCCCGTGCGATCGCGACATGGTCCAACGCCGCGCCGATGATCGTGCGCTTCCGGTCCAGCGATAGTCCGGGCCAGGCCCTCTCGAGTGCCCCAGTCTTCCCGGCGAAGCTTGCGATAACGCTTGTCCCGTTTTGTCGTGCTGCGCTCGCCCTGGACTCATCTAGGCGCCGCTGGATGGCATCGCGGGCCACTAGCCACTCGCTGCGACTGATGCGCCGGTCCGCGAAGTCCCGCGCCAACTGCGCCAGTTGCTCCTCGTCCTCGGCGTCGGTGTCCTCGGCCTCCGGCTCATGGTGCGCGGCGATCGCCTTCGCGAGGGCGGGGGAGTCGAGAGCCTGGAACACCATCGCGCTGACGAGCTCCTCGAGCGGCTCGGCGGCCACTTGGACGCAGCCCTTCCCGCCAAAGCCCGGTCCCTGCTTGCAGGCATAGGCCCGCGCGCCGTGAGGCCGGCCGCGGGAGCGGAGCAGGGAACCGCAGACCCCACACCTGAGAAAGCCCCCGAGAAGGTACGACCGCGGCATGAACCTTTCGTAGGTTCTGCGACTCGGAGCGTCAAGTAATGCACGCACCCGTCGCGCTGTTGTGTCGTCAACGACGGCGGGCCAGACTGCCGGGCCGTCGAGGATCTTCCCGTGATGCTCGCGCCGGCCGGCGATGCGTCCGCTCATGAGCACGCGCCGGAGCACGTTCGAGCGCCATTCCTTGCCCATCGTCGTCCACACGCCTGCGTCGTTCCAATCCCGGCAGATGGCCCGCAGCGAGTCCCCGAGGAGCACGCGCTGTGCAGCCTTGCGGATGAGCGCGGCCTCTCGCTTGTCCAGGGTGATGCGGTCCGGCAGATAGCCGAACGGCCGCGAGCCCCCGCCCGAGACCTTGCCCGCGTCGGCGAGCTCCTCATGCTTGCGGCGGATGCGCCGGGCCATGTCGTCCGAAGACTTCCGAGCGACGGCCGTGAGGATGCGTGCATTGAAGAGTCCATCGCCGTCTGCCATGTCCAGATCGCCGGTCACTGTCGCGACGTGCCGCAACTTGGCCTCATCACAGACCTGTACGAAGTGCTCGAGCTCGAGCGGGCTGCGATGCAAGCGGTCAAGATGCCAGACAAGGACGGCATCGACCCGATGCCCGCGTATGTCCTCGATGAGTCGCTCATACTCCGGTCGATGCTTTCCGCTGTACGCGCTGACATCGTTGTCGGTATAGACGTCCGCGACGGTCCAGGTCCGGGTCTTCGCGAGGGCTCGGCAGTCCTTGAGTTGCCGCGTGACACCCGCGGCCTTGCCTTCGCGGTCGTCACTGATCCGCGCGTAGATGGCGGCTCGTTTCGGCAGGGCCATGCTGCGCCAGAGTCTACGCTCGCCTGTGGCACCGGCTCCTGCGCGGCGGTCGCGGCCGCGGTCGCCGATGGCCGGCTCGACGCGGACCGTCCGATCGGCGTGTCGCTCCGCGGCGGCCGCGTCACCGTCACCCCTGGCGGCAGCCGATACGTTCTGGCCGGTCCTGCCGAATACGTGTTCGAGGGCGCATTCTGAGATGAGGCTTCGTCCTTGATCGACACCGCGGCACCGGCCGAACGCGCCTACCTCGTCGGCCTCGATCTGCCGCGCAGCCGCTTCGACGTTGACGACTCGCTCGACGAGCTCGCGACGCTGGTTCTTGCAGCCGGCGGCGTGGTGGTCGGCCGTACGACGCAGCGGCGCGCGGCGCCCGACCCGAGCTTCTGGGTGGGGAAGGGGAAAGTCCACGAGATCGCGGAGGAGGTCCGCCGCGGGCGTGCCGATCTTCTCGTGTGCGATGACGAGCTCTCGCCCCGCCAGCAGCGGAGCCTCGAGAAGGAGTGCGAGGTGCGGGTCGTCGACCGGTCCGCCGTCATCCTCGACATCTTCGCCAAGCACGCCCGCACCAAGGAAGGACGTGTGCAGGTGGAGCTCGCGCAGCTCCAGTACATGCTGCCTCGCTTGCGCGGCCAGTGGCAGGGGCTCTCGCGACTGGGAGGCGGCGTCGGCACGCGTGGTCCCGGTGAGTCGCTCCTCGAGACCGACCGCCGCGTCATCGAGCGGCGGCTCGTCGACCTGAGGGCGCGGCTCGTCGAGCTGGAGAAGCAGCGCGCCGCAACGCGCCGCTCACGCGAGCGCGACGGGCT
>Ga0136613_10002147_pt1 | contig 10472 bp, 6 predicted proteins | sample AntDrymUQ2722106_2_FD_106649 | JGI IMG/M metagenome (GOLD analysis project Ga0136613, IMG submission 106649) | Polar desert sand microbial communities from Dry Valleys, Antarctica - metaG UQ272 (21.06) | ecosystem: Environmental > Terrestrial > Soil > Desert | place: Antarctica: Dry Valley... | reverse complement strand
TGTCTTCGCGTTCGACCTGAGAGCCAATCATTTCCTCAGTTTGCCAGCCGGGCTCTGCTGCGCGGGACCTGCGCTCCCAACGAGCGCGAGCCAACAGGCGTCGGTTTCCGATACCGCCGGTGACTCCGGACATCTACCCACGTCGCCGACGGGGGAGGAGGCTCCGTACCCGTACGGAGTGCAGTCGGCCACGACCGGAACCGCGACGCCTCCCAGGAGGACGCGCATGAAGGCTGCCACCATCGAGTTCGGCATCCTCGGTCCGATCGAGGTTGCGGTGGACGGTCGGGCGCTGACGTTGGCCGGCGCCAAGCTCCGCACGCTGCTCGCCGTGCTGCTGCTGGCCGAGGGCCACTCCAGAACCGGGCAGCAGTTGATCCTCGAACTCTGGGGCGAGGAGCCGCCGCCGACTGCCACTGCCGCGCTCCAGGTGTACCTGTCGGGTCTGCGCAAGCTCCTGGGCGATCGACTGAGACGGGTCGGCAGCGGGTACCTGCTCGAGACGAAGGACGCCGAAGTCGACGCTGCCCGCTTCGTCACGATGACCGCGGAAGCCGGAACCCAACTTCAGGTCCGACCGGCGGAGGCGGTGAACGGATTCACTGCCGCCCTGGCGCTCTGGCGCGGCGAACCCTTGTCGGACACGAGTGATACACCGTCGGTTCTAGCGGCCCGAATCCAACTCGAGGAGCGGAGGCTGTCCGCCATCGAAGACCGGGCCAGGGCTCAGCTCGGCCTCGGACGGCACAACGAGGTGGTGAATGAGCTGCTCGGCTTCGTCGCGGCAAATCCGACCCGAGAGCGCCTCGTCGGGCAGCTCATGATCGCCTTGTATCGCTGTGGCCGAGACAGTGACGCGACCAGGACCTACGCCGCCCTCGAGAATGCCCTGCGCACACATCTCGGAGTGCAGCCCTCGGCGGAGACATCGGCCCTGGCCGCGGCGATCAGGCGGCACGACCCCACGATCAGTGCGCCTTCCATGCTGCCCATCCCGGCGACCAGATTCGTCGGCCGCCGTCAGGAACTCGATCACTTGGAAGTGCTGCTGGGCGCCAATCGACTGTTGACCCTGGTCGGGGCGGGAGGAAGCGGAAAGACCCGTCTCGCCCTGCAACTCTCCCGGGACATCGGGGCCGTACAGCATCCCGACGGGGTCCACTTCGTCGAACTCGCCGGCCCCGTGGACGATGGCTCCGTTCTCGCTCAGATCGCGAGCACCATCGACCTGCGAGAACTCCCCGGGGAAGCCCTGCTGGACTCGGTTGTCGCCCGCCTGCGCAACGCCCGAGCGCTTCTGGTGCTGGACAACTGCGAGCACGTCGCGTCGGCCGTCCACGCCGTGGTCCCTGTGTTGCTGGCTCGCTGCAGCGCCCTGCGGATCCTGGCCACCAGCCGGGGGAGCCTGGGGGTCGAGGGCGAACATCTGGTGCCCGTGGGTGGTCTCTCGTTGCCGGCCGAGGGGGATCGGTATGAGATCGCCGTACGGGCCGACGCCGTACGGCTGCTCGGCGCGCGGGCCGCGGCCGCGCGCAGCGGGTTCCGGATCGATGAGGCCACCATCGGCTCCGCGGTTGCCGTGTGCCGACGGTTGGACGGGCTACCGCTGGCCATCGAGCTCGCGGCAGCGCGGCTACGCGTGTTGTCACTGGGCGAGATCGAGCAGCGGCTGGACCGCCAACTGAGCCTGCTGTCCAACGTCTCACCAGCCGCCCCGGACCGGCACCGGACGATCCGGGCGACCATCGACTGGAGCTACGACCTGTTGGACCCCGAGGAACGGGTTCTGTTCGCCCGGCTCGGCGCCTTTGTGAACGGTTGCACCCTCGAGGCGGCTGAGTACGTGGGTCGCCACCAAGCAACGGACCCTGAAGACGCCGGGGCAACGATCGTGGACACGCTGGCTCGCCTGGTGGACAGGTCCATGCTGGTTCCAGAACATTCGACAGATTCGACCCGCTTCCGGATGCTGGAGACGATCCGTGAGTACGCCCATGAACGGCTGGTCAATTCCGCCGAGTCGGGCGCGGTCCAAGCCCGCCATGCTGCGTACTGCCGCGCGCTGATCGAGTCCGCGCCGCAGTTCGGTGGGGACGATCACGCGCTCTGGATGCGGCGGTTCGGCACTGAGCTGGACAATTTCCGGGCTGCGATGGAATGGGCCGTCACCCAGGACCCGGTGCATGAGGACGCTCTGGCCATCGCGACGCCACTGTGGTGGTACTGGTGGGCCTCGGGTCAGATGCCAGAGGGCAAGCAATGGTTGCTGCGGATTCTCGACGCCTCGCAAGGATGCTTGCACCCATTGTGAGGGGCCGCGTTGCGGGCCGCGGCTGCCTTGGCCCGCAACAGCGGTGAGCTGACGCAGGCGCGGGCCCTGGGTGAGCGAGCCCTCGTCGCCCATCAGGAACTGGGGGACCCCAAGGGCTTGGCGATGGCTTGGAACAACCTGTGCATGACCGCGACCGGACAGCGCGACTTCGAAGCTGCGCTCGAGTACGTACAGCAGTCCGGCAAGCAGGCCGAGGCGATCGGTGACCCACGCGGTCTCGCCGTCGCTGCGAACAACGGCGCAATCGTGTTGCGCTGCATGGGGCGCTTGGACGAGGCGGCGTCCGGCTTCCAAGATGCACTCGACCGGTTCCGGTCCTTGGGCGATGTCCGAGGGGAGGCGGCCGCCATCGGAAACATCGGTGTTGTGGCCCGGCGCCGAGGGAACTCGGAGATGGCTCGCCGGATGGCTCTGGACAGCCTGCGCCGCTATCACGAACTCGATCTCGAAGAAGGCGAACTGGACGCGCTAGAAGCGCTGGCCTGCCTCGACGTCGCGCAGGACCGTCCGGCGGCCGCGCTGCGCCTGTTGCTGCTCGCCGATCGGGAGCGGCGGGCCCTGGGGGCACCGATCTTCGTACCCGACGAGAGCGACGATCGTGACGCCGCGCTGCAGTCTGCGCGCAGCACCCTCGATCCGACGGCGCTGGCGGACATATCTGCCGCGGTCGGGAGCCTGGACCTCAGTGCCACCGTGAGAGCACTGCTTCTTTAGGTTTTCTTTGTTGGCCTGGCCCAACCTCGCAATCAGTACCCACCCGAGCGAGGAGCCACCATGACCGTGACCCGGAACGACGTTTCCGCACCACGCCGCCAGCCGGCAGTCAAGCTGCGAGGCCGAACGTGGCAGGTGGCCGGAATCCTGATGGCGGTGATGCTGGCCCTCGGCGCGTGCGGCGGCTCCTCCGACGACGAATCCGGCAGCGCCGGCAACTCCGACGGCGCGGACAGCGCGACGATGACGTCCTCCAACGCCGATCCGACCCAAGATGCCGACGCGAGCACCGGGTCGGCCGCCTCCGGTGCTCCCACTGACACCGACTTCTGCTCCTTGGTCACCAAGGACGAGGCGGAGACCGCGGTCGGTGGCTCGGTCCAGGAGGGGACGTCTGTCGGCGAGATGCAGGTCTTGGGCCTGGTCGGCAGCTGCGTCTACAACGGCACCGACTCGACCCTGGGCGCCACCACGGTCGTGAACATCATCATGCTCGGCACGACGGTTCCTCGATCACTCTTCGACACCGAAATCCTCGGCGACTTCGCCGACGGTGAGCAGATCTCGGGTCTCGGCGAGGTCGCCTTCGCCGCTCCCGGCCTGGTGGTCGTCTTCGACCAGGGGCTCGTCCTTACCCTGCAGATCCTGGCCGGACAGGTCCCCGCCGACACGACGGTCATCGTCGAGCTGCTGCGTACCGCCCTGGACCGCGCCGACGCCCTGAGATGACCAGCCCCGGCCATCCTGACCAGACGACGCACACCTGAGGAGAGACGAATGCCAGGCACCCGCTTCGACAGCAACTACGACCGAGCCTTCGACCTACCAGCGGTCCTCGAACATCCTGGGCCTCTCGACGGCAGCGACGTAGAACTCAACCCACAGCCGATCCCGCCCGGCCTGGACGCCGACGTCGGGGAGCCGCTGACCTCGGCGGCTCCCGAGGCGCCCCGCATCAGTAACTCCTCGATCATCATCGTCGGGGGGACCGAGGGACCGATCCGGGTTCAAGCGGCAGAGGACTCCCTCGACGGCTGACCGCCGCCGCCGACGTCGCCCCGCTCGATAGGGTCGGCGGCTGGCAAGGGTGGGAGTGGCATGTCGACCGTCGACTGGTTCCTCAGCGCATCCGAGCGGGGGAACGAGGCATCGAAACTGCCGCTGTGGTCCGACGGCAACCTCGTCGTGCCCCGAGTGCACGGCGCGGCCTACTTCGACCGGCTGGTCACCGCGGTGGAGGGTCTCGATGCCGGAGACCAGCTTTTCTTCACCGACTGGCGGGGCGACCCGGACGAGCGGCTGCGTCCTGAAGGTCCGACAGTGGCCGAACTGTTCTGCTCGGCGGCCAGTCGTGGCGTGATCGTCAAGGGGCTGATGTGGCGCTCGCACTCGGACAAGATGGGCTACAGCGAGGAGCAGAGCCGCCATCTCGGGGACGAGGTCGAGGCCGCCGGCGGTGAGGTGCTGCTCGACCAGCGGGTACGCAGGGCGGGCTCGCATCACCAGAAGCTCGTCGTCCTGCGTCATGTCGGCCGCACGCACAAGGACGTCGCCTTCGCCGGCGGGATCGACCTGTGTCATGGCCGCCGCGACGACGCCGAGCACAACGGCGATCCGCAACCCATCACCATGTCCAAGAAGTACGGTCCGCGCCCGCCCTGGCACGACGTACAGCTCGAACTGCACGGGCCGGTCATCGGCGCCTTGGACACGACCTTTCGCGAGCGATGGTTCGACCCGACCTCGCTGGACTCGCACGACCCGATCGCCTGGGTACGCGACAAGTTGAGCAAGGCCGACCTGAGTGCCGACCCGCTGCCCGACCAGCCGCCCGATCCGCCGGCCTGCGGGCCGCATGCTGTGCAGGTACGGCGTACCTACCCCTCGATCCGGCCGGGTTACGATTTCGCGCCGCGCGGTGAACGATCCGTGGCCCGGGGTTACGGCAAGGCGATCCGCCGAGCGCGCCGGCTGATCTATCTCGAGGACCAGTACATGTGGTCCACCCAGGTGGCCAAGCTCTTCGCCGACGCGCTGCGTGACAACCCCGAGTTGCAGCTGGTCGTCGTCGTACCCCGGTATCCCGACGTGGACGGCCGGCTCGCGCTCCCGCCGAACCAGGTCGGTCGGGCCGAAGCGATCGCCATCTGCCAGCGGGCCGGTCGTGGCCGGGTGCACGTGTTCGACGTCGAGAATCATGACGGCACCCCGGTGTACGTGCACGCCAAGGTGTGCGTCGTGGACGACATCTGGGCCGGTGTCGGGAGTGACAACTTCAACCGGCGCTCGTGGACGCACGACAGTGAATTGTCATGCAGCATCCTTGATTCCACGTTCGACGAACGCGACCCTCAGGATCCGGCCGGGACGGGGGATCGGGCGCGGACCTTCGCCCGTGACCTCCGACTGACTTTGTGGCGCGAGCATATGGACCTCGCCAAGGACGGCAGTCAGGACGGCGATCTGTTGGACCCGGACTCTGCCGTTGCGGCCATCTCCGGGTCGGCCGATGCGCTCGAGGAGTGGCATCGACGGGGACGCGCCGGGTCGCGCCCGCCCGGCCGGTTGCGCCCGCATCGGCCGGAGAAGCTGGGCGTGGCGACCCGGCTGTGGGCCGTACCGATGTACCGGATTGTCTATGACCCCGACGGCCGTTCCTGGCGAGACAAGCTGCACCATCGCTGGTGAGCACTCAGCTCCCGGATGTCGTCCGAACGGAAAACAGTCGCTGCCGGACTTGCCTCTGGGCATCCGGATGCGGCCGCGATCGAGGCAGCGATCCGCCCACTGGCCGGAGTCGAGACCGAACCCTGCCGGATCTGTCGATGAGGCGGTGCTCGCGGCGGCCCTCGGCGTGGGAACGCTGGTATCCAACGACCTGGTGCTGGGTCGACGTGCGGCAAATCTCGGGGTGCGCTGGTTGCGTACGGCCGACCTACTCATCCTTTGTGTGAAGACCGGCGGCGCGGTAGGCGGCCGGCCGCTGAAGCTGTTGACCTACCGGGAACCGGCGCCGTCATTCGTGAGCCGACCGGGCTAGCGTCTGATCGGTGAGCGATCCCGGCGGCCCGCGGCTGTCCTCGCGAGCGCTCAACCGGATGCTGCTCGACCGGCAGCTGCTGCTGGATCGGTCGGGGATGACCGCCGGTGAGGCGATCGTGCACCTGGTCGGGATGCAGGCCCAGTCCCCGCTGGCTCCCTACGTCGGGCTCTGGAGCCGGCTGCGGGACTTCGACCCCGACGATCTGGCCTCGCTGATCATGCAACGGAAGGCCGTACGCGGGACCTCGTTGCGCAAGACGCTGCACCTGCACACCGCCGCCGACTACCTCGCGATTCGTCCGCTGCTGCAAGGTGTGCTGGATGCCGAAGCCAGGCGCAACTCGACCTTCGGTCAGGAGTTGGTCGACGGGCTCGACCTCGACGCGGTGGCCGCGGCGGGCCGCGACGCAGTCGACGAACGACCACGAACCGGTGTTGAGCTCCGGAAACTGCTGGCGGCGCTCTGGCCGGACCGCGACCCGTTCGCGCTGTGGCATGTGGTGGCCTGCGTGCTTCCGCTCGTACAGGTTCCACCACGCGGCTTATGGGGTCACAGCGGCCCGGTGACGCTCACGACCGTCGAAGCGTGGCTGGGTCGGTCCCTGGTCAGCGAACCCGATGCCGAAGCGGTCGCGCTGCGGTACCTGGCCGCGTTCGGTCCCGCCTCGGCCAGCGACATCCGTACCGGGTCCGGGTTGCCGGGGATCCGCGACATCCTGAAAGGGCTCGCCCCGCAACTGCGCACCTTCACCGACGTAGGCGGCCGGGAACTGTTCGACGTACTCGACGGCCGGTTCGCAGATCCGGAAGTGCCTGCAGCGCCACGGTTGCTGCCCGAGTTCGACAACGTGCTGCTGTCCCACGAGGACCGTTCGCGGATCGTGCCGGACTCCCTACGGGTACGGGTCCAGCGCAGCCTGGGCAAGCCGATGTTCCTGCTCGACGGCTTTGTGGCAGGGACCTGGAAGCTGGTCCGGTCCGGCACGAGGCGGGTGGCCCCATGTTGATCATCGGAAACTGAGGGGGTTTCAGGCCAGGATGGCAAATAACCCCCCGTAGTTCCGACGATCAACTTTCCGGCGGGACAGCTGATCAATTCTTCGGCGGGGGCGGGCGCGCCGCCGCGACGGCGGCGGTGAAATCGGCGCAGCGCGCGAGCTCGGCCGACATCGGATTGACGATCAGCTTGGTCGCGATGCCCTCGACCGCGGTCCGCAGGGCCCGGTCGGCGATGGCTCCACGGCGCCGGCCGCCGACTCGTGCAGCACGGCGTCCCAGACCTGCGGTGAGCAGGCCGAGTAGGACCCCGCCGAGCAGCATCAGCGTCGGTAACGGCAGGCCGATCACCAGCGGCGAGTCCACCTCGATCTGCAGCCAACCCAAGGCGGCGAGCAGCACCAGCCACAGGCCGCCGAGGACAGCGATCCCGAACAGCGTCCATTGCAGCCAGCTGGCCAGCTTCCACCAGCGCGGCTGCTCGCGGACCGGTAACGCGACGTAGCCGACGGCCCGGTCCAAGGAATCGGGAAGGTCGTTCTCGCTGGCCCGCCCGGCCACTGAAACCGCGGTTTTCCAGGGACCGGTCAGGCCGACGGTGGCCCGGCCGATCTCGGCCCGTACGGCGGAATCGACGCGCGCCCGCTGAGCCGGAGTCGGGGCCGGCAGCGACGTACGAGCCGTGACCATCGCCTCGAGGTCAGCGCTGCTGCCGGAGGATTCGGAAACCGGAGACTTGGCACCAGACGTCCCACCGGAAGCCTTGGCGCCGGCGCCCTTAGCGTCTGGCCCGATCCGGTCACCGAGATGCAGTCGGCGGAGCGGATCGGGCCGCAGCCGGGCCAGCCATCGGGTGAGCGGGAAGCCGACGTGTTCCTTGGCCCGCATCTCGTGTGAGCTGGCGACGGCGGCAGCGACGGCGGGCACACCGGCAGCCGAGGCGAGCGCGTCCACGAGGCCGGTGGAGGGCTTCTCGGCCACCGTCACCGGATGATCGAAGCCGGATTCGGCCAGCTGGGCGGCGGCCCGGTCGACGTCGGCGGTCAGTCGTGCCGAAGCCGCGCGGGTCTTCTTCACCCGATCCCGGAGCACGGCCACCAACCGATCGGTCCCCAGGCCGGTCGCTGCCGAGGTCGCCAGAATGGCCGGCTTGGCGAATCCGTCCTCGACCAGCAGTCGGCGCAGGTCGCTCAGACAGGCCTCGCGCTGGGCGTCGGACAGTTCGTCGACGTGGTTGAGCGCGAACAGCATCACCGAGCCGTGCTTGGCCAACGGAGCGAGATAGCGACGGTGCAGGATCGCATCGGCGTACTTCTGCGGGTCGACCACCCACACCATCAGATCGACCATCGCCACCAGCCGGTCCACTTCGAGCCGATGCGCCATCGCTGTCGAGTCATGGTCGGGGAGATCCAGCAGGACCAAGCCGGTCAGCGCATCGGTGACTCCGGGCGTGGGCAGAACGTGGCGTTGCTCGATTCCGAGCCAATCGAGCAGACTGCCGGCCCCCTCTGCCCCGGGCCCCCAGATGCAGGCCTGCGGGATGGCCGTGGTCGGGCGTCGAACCCCGACCCGGGCCAGCGGCTCACCGGCCAGCCGGTTGAACAGCGAGGACTTCCCAGATCCGGTCGAGCCGGCCAGGGCGACGACGGTGTGCTCGGTGGAGTGCTCCAGGCGCTGGCCGGCCCGCTCCAGGACGGTGCGGGCCGCGGTCAGCGAACTGTCTGGAACCCGACCCTGCCCGGTCTCGACCGCACGTGCCAGAGCAGCCAGCCGGGAGTGCAGTTCCGCACCGGCGCCGGGGCCCGGTGCGCGGCGTCCGGTGATCGACTCGACCAGGCTTCTCATCCTTCGTCCGCCTTGCTCGCTGCGCTCATCGGTCGGTCCGCTCCTCCCTCGCTGGCGCTCGGTCGATGCTCCCTCCCTCTCGGCGGGTCATCGCAGGGCCGCCGCGGCGTCGGTGGCCGCTGCCAGCCGTTCCGGTACGTCGGGATAGACGCCAAGTGCATCGAGGCGCTGCAGGTAGCGCAGCAACTCCGCGCCGAGCAGCGCCTCGACCCGGGCATCGAGATTCTTCCGCGCCCGCGCCGCCAGCGTCCGGACGGCCTGGTCCCCGAAGATCGCTTCGAGCAGCTTCTGCCCGACGACGGCCGTCCCTCCGGCCACACCGAACTCCGCGCCGGTGACACCTGCGGTCGAGGCGAAGACCACGATCATCAGGGTCACCCCGATCCCGTTGACGCCGTAGGCAAGGACCCGTGCGACCGACCGCTTGTCCGACCCCTCTTCGCGGACCAGCTGCATGACGTAGCCCTGCCAGTCCCGGATCGCGCGCGACGCGGTCTCCCGAAAGTCCGGCGAGATGTACTCCAGAGCTGGCCCGTCCTGTTCCAGCAAGGCCGTACCGGCCGGGGTCTGTCGCCAAGCGGCGCTGGTCTGCTCGGCGGCGGACTCCGCGGCGGCGCGCAGCATCGCCTCGAGGCCGGTCTCTACGGCTTCGGTCAGCTCGTTCTCCGGGGCTGGCCGCCCGCGCAGCGCGGCCGACAGCTTGTCGCGCAACCAGCCGATCCGGCGCTCAAGGCTGCGCAGCAGCTCACCGGTGCCGACGAACTCCTGCCACCGCGCCAGCACCTCACCGCGCAGCAGCGACCCGTCGGCGGTGCCCTCGGTGACTCGCGCACCGGCGGCCCGATAGATCCGGTCGGCGTCGGCACGCAGCCGCCCGATCGCGTCGAGCTGCTCGACGTGCGCGCCTACCAGCGACGGCGTGCTGCCGATCAGGTGCACTATCGCGCCCTCGAGCGTCTGCCGTACGACGGCCGCTCGCGCGGCGCTGTCCGCGGCGAGGTTGCCCAGCCAGATCCGTAGCGGCATGACCGCGTTCAGTGGGATCAGTCCCTCGTCGTCGAGGGGCACCTCGGGTACGACGAACAACGGCGCCTGGCCGAGTCCTTGCTCGTCGAGCATCTCGCGCAGATGGGCGCTGATCTCGTCGATCGCTTGAGGGGCGACCCGGTCCAGCACGAGCGCGACGGCAACGGTGCGTTCGACTGCTCGGCGCAGGAATCCCCATGGCACGGCGTCGGCGTAGCGCGCCGCGGAGGTGACGAACAACCACAGGTCCGCGGCCGCCAGCAGCTGGTCGGCCATCTCCCGGTTCTCGGTGACCACCGAGTCGACGTCGGGTGCATCGAGCAGGGCCAAGCCGAGTGGAACCGTCTCGTCGGTAGCCAGCTGCAGGCTGTTGCCGGCGGTGCCGTCCCCGGCCGTACCCGGCGTACCGGGCGTACCGGGCGTACCGGGCGTACCGGGCGTACCGGGCGTACCGGGCGTACCGGGCGTACCGGGCGTACCGGGCGTACCGGGCGTACCGGGCGTACCGGGTGTT
>Ga0136613_10002145_pt1 | contig 10478 bp, 7 predicted proteins | sample AntDrymUQ2722106_2_FD_106649 | JGI IMG/M metagenome (GOLD analysis project Ga0136613, IMG submission 106649) | Polar desert sand microbial communities from Dry Valleys, Antarctica - metaG UQ272 (21.06) | ecosystem: Environmental > Terrestrial > Soil > Desert | place: Antarctica: Dry Valley... | reverse complement strand
CGGCCGGAGGTCGACGGCAAGCCGGGCGACCCCGCGCCGCGGGGGCGGCGATGCCGGTGCCGGTCCATCTCCCGAGACCAATTCCCGACCTTTCCACTCGACTTTCGTGCCCGCAGCATGGTTACGATGGGCGAAGCGAGCGATCGTACTGAGCGATCCCCCCGGCACGAGGAGACATTCGATGGCGATCCGCCTGGGCGACGAGGCCCCTGATTTCACCGCTGAGACCACCGAGGGCACCATCGGGTTCCACGACTACCTGGGGAGCTCCTGGGGGTTGCTGTTCTCACATCCCAAGGACTTCACCCCGGTGTGCACCACGGAGCTCGGCGCGCTCGCCCGGCGCAAGGGCGAGTTCGACCAGCGTGACGTGAAGCTGATCGGGATCAGCGTCGACCCGCTCGACTCGCACAAGGGCTGGTCGAAGGACATCGAGGAGACCCAGGGCACGGCGCCCAACTTCCCGATGATCGCCGATGCCGACCGGAAGGTGGCGGACCTCTACGACATGATCCACCCCAACGCCGCCGACACCGTGACGGTCCGCAACGTGTTCGTGGTGGGGCCGGACAAGAAGGTGAAGCTCATCATCACGTACCCGCAGAGCACGGGGCGCAACATCGACGAGATCCTGCGGGTGATCGACTCGCTTCAGCTCACCGCCAAGCACCAGGTGTCGACCCCGGTCGACTGGCAGGACGGCGACGACACGATCATCCTCCCGGCGATCAGCGACGAAGAGGCCAAGGAGAAGTTCCCGAAGGGCTGGAAGACCTTGAAGCCCTACCTGCGCCTCACCCCCCAACCGAACAAGTAGGACGGCGCTCCGAGCGGGCTGTCCTTTCGTTTTGGCGTCGCTGAGGGTCCCATGTCACCCCTGGGCGACGCCAAGACGAAAGGCGGTCACGTATAGGGCAATGGGTTGACGGGGGTGCTGTTCTCCCAGACCTCCCAGTGGAGGTGTGGACCCGTCGAGTAGCCCGTCGAGCCCACGTAACCGATCACGTCGCCCGTGCCCACCTGCTGGCCCGCCGACGCCGCGACCCGCGACTGGTGGGCGTACAGCGTGGCCAAGCCGTCGCCGTGGTCGATGAGCACGGCGTTGCCGTACCCGCCGCGGGGACCGGCGGCCACGACCACGCCCGACCCGGCGGCGGAGATCGGTGCACCGTAGGGGCAGCCGAGATCGACCCCGGTGTGCATGCGCTGCTCCCCCGAGATGGGATGCGTGCGCGAGCCGTAGCCGCTCACCATCGGGCCCGAGCACGGCCAGCGGAAGCGGCCGTTCCCGACGCCCGGCCCACCACCGCCACCCCCACCGCTCTCGCCCCCGCTGCTGCTGCCACCCCCGCTGCTGCTGCCACCCCCGCTGCTGCTACCACCCCCGCTGCTGCTACCACCCCCGCTGCTGCCACCCCCGCTCCCCGCGCTCGCCGCACTGGCGGCCTGGCTGACCAGCGCGGCGAGGGCGGCCTGCTCGGCCTGGAGGGCGGCGTACTGCGCCTCGTAGGTGGACTTCTGCGCCTGCACCTGGGCGAGGAGCGCCGCCTCCTGCTGTTCTTCGGCCACCGCGGCGGCCCGTGCGGGCTCCTGCGCCGCCCGCAGCTCGGAGAACGAGGCGCGCTCCGCTTCAACATCGGCGCGTGCCTGCTCCGCCCGGTCACGCTGCTCGGCGAGGCGCTGCCGGGCCCGGTCGACCTCGTCCTTCAGCGCCTGCTGGCGGTCGATGGCGTCCTGGGCGTCCTGGGAGATCTGCTTGAGGTAGCGGTCGGCCGCAACCGTCGAGCGAGGGTCGTTGCCGTACTCGAGCACCGGCATGAACCCGTCGGTGCCGGCGTTCCGGTACAGCGCGGCGACCGCGTCCTGGTGGTCCTGCTTCGACGCGTCGATCTCGCCTCGAAGCCGGACGATCTCGGCCTCGATGGGCGCCAGCTCGGCAACGATCCGTGCGACCTCGGCCTCGGCCTGGCGCACCCGCACGGTGGCGTCGGCGACCTGGGCGTCGAGCCGGGCTGCCACCCCCTCCAGATTCGCCCGGCGCGCCCGCACCTCCTCGACCTGGAGCAGCAGCGCCGTCTCCTCCTCGGAGGCGTGGCCGATCGCGGCTTCGAGCTCGGCTGCCGACTTGGGGTCGGGCTCTGCCTCTTGGGCGTCGAGCGGGTCGACCGCGACACCACCCACGACACCACTCAGCAGAGCGACGAGGAGGGCGGGGAGCGCGACGAGCAACCGCTTGCGGTTGAATGGGCTCACCGGGGTGACAGGCTAACGAGTGCGCGCACCCAAAGCAACAATCGGCGCGCGATCTCCACGATCGGGTTGCTGGGTGCGATCGGATCAGACGCGCAGGAAGCGGCGCAGGCCGATGAGCGAACCCAACACACCGATCACGGCGCCCACGACGACCACAACGACGGCCACCCGCCCCGCGTTCGCGACCGTCACGTAGAAGCCGAAGAAGAACTCGTTCGGATCGTCGGCCCGGTAGCGGTCGAAGATCCACCACAGCCCGAACACGCCGCCCACCGCGAGCCCGGCACCGATGGCACCCTGTACCAACCCCTCCGCCATGAACGGGACGCGCACGAACCAGTTCGACGCGCCGACGAGCTTCATCACCTCGATCTCGCGCCGGCGGGCAAAGGTCGCCAGGCGAATCGTGTTCACGATCAGGAACACCGACGAAGACAGCAGCACCAGCGCGAGGGCGAGGAACATGATGCGCAGAAATCGGGTGATCGACAGGAGTTGGCGGATGCTGTCCTGGGCGGTGACCACCGAGTCCACGCCCGGCACCGTCTTGTAGCGCGCCACCAGCGTCTCGGTGTCCTCGGCCTTCTCGGGCGCGACCCGGAACGACACCGGCAGGAACGCCGCTTCGGTCGTCTCCACGAGGTCGGGCTTGTCGGAGAAGAGCCGCTTGAACTCTTCGTACGCTGCTTCCTTGTCGATGAACTGGGTGTCGCGGACCAGGGGATCGTCGCGAAGCTCCTGGCGCACCCCCGCGACCTGCTGCTCGCTGGAGTCGACGGCGAGGAACACCTCGAACTCGACGCCGTTCGTCCAGCGCTGCGTGCCGTGGTCGACCCACTGTTGGAACAACATGCTGCCGCCGAAGAGCGAGAGCGACACCCCCACCGTGATGATTCCCGCCAGGGTCATGAGCACGTTGCGGCGCAGCGACACGAGGGTCTCGCGCGCGAAGTAGAGGAGTCGGTTCATCGGGCCTCGGTGCCCAGGCCGTACACACCGCGAGCCTGGTCGCGCACCATCGCGCCCCGGTCGAGCTCGATGACCCGCCGCCGCATCGCATTGACGATGCGCTCCTCGTGCGTCGCCATCAGGACGGTGGTACCCGTACGGTTGATCCGGTCGAGGAGCCGCATGATCCCGACTGCGGTAGTGGGGTCGAGGTTGCCCGTCGGCTCGTCGGCCAGGAGGATCAGCGGCCGGTTCACGAACGCCCGCGCGATCGACACCCGCTGCTGCTCCCCACCCGAGAGCTCGTTGGGGAAGCGGTCGCGCTTCTTGGCGAGGCCCACGAGGTCGAGGATCTGGGGGACCTGCGACTTGACGACGTGGCGCGGGCGACCGATGACCTGGGGCGCGAAGGCGACATTCTCGTAGATGGTCTTGCTGGGCAGGAGCTTGTAGTCCTGGAAGACGCAGCCGATGTTGCGGCGAAGCTGGGGGACCTTCCAGTGGCTGAGGCGCGAGATGTCGCGCCCGGCGACGACGATGCGACCGCTCGTGGCCAAGTCCTCACGCAGCAGGAGGCGCAACGCCGTCGACTTGCCCGAACCCGACGGCCCGACGAGGAAGACGAACTCACCCTTCTCGATGTTCAGCGTCAGGTTGCGGAGCGCGACGACGTTACCGGGGTAGATCTTGGTCACGCTGTCGAAGCGGATCACGAGACCAACCAGCAATGGGGGGATCGGGGGCCGTGAACACGCGCGAGGGTAGCAGCAGCACTTCTCCCGGTTCGGGCACCAGGCACGCTCGCGCCCGGCGAAGGACGCGAGCGCTTCATCCCGTCGTCTCCGAGCTGTCTCGACCCCGGGCGCGTCGCCACTGAAGGAAGCGCTCGATCAGGTCGTCGAGATCGCCGTCGAGCACTGCCTGCACGTTCCCGGTCTCGTAGAAGCCGCGTTCGTCCTTCACGAGCTGGTACGGCGCGAGCGTGTACGTGCGGATCTGACTCCCGAACGCCACGTCGCGCTTGTCGCCGGCGAGGGCGGCCATCTCCGTCTCGCGCTCGCGCCGGGCGCGCTCGGCGAGGCGCGCCGCCAGGATGTGCATGGCTCGCGCCTTGTTCTGGGTCTGGCTGCGCTCGTTCTGGCACGACACGACGACCCCGGTGGGCACGTGCGTGATGCGCACCGCCGAGTCCGTCACGTTGACGTGCTGACCCCCGGCGCCCGACGAACGGAACGTGTCGATGCGCAGGTCGGACGGGTCGATCTCCGGTTCCTCGGCGTGCTCCAGCTGAGGGACGCCGTCGAACGACGCGAACGCGGTCTGGCGGCGGGCGTTGGCGTCGAACGGCGAGATCCGGATGAGGCGGTGCACGCCCTTCTCCCCGGTGAGCAAGCCGTAAGCGTAACGACCCTTGATCGTGAACGTCGCGGAGCTGATGCCGGCCTCGGTCCCGGCCTGCACCTCGTCGAGCTCGACGGCGAAGCCGCGCCGGTCGGCCCAGCGCGTGTACATGCGGAGCATCATCTCGGTCCAGTCCTGGGCGTCGGTGCCGCCCGCGCCCGAGTGCAGCTCGCAGATGGCGTCGCGCTCGTCGTGCTCGCCGGTGAACAACGCGCGCAGCTCGAGCTGATCGAGCTCGCGCGCAAGCTGCTCCACGCCGGTCTCGATCTCGTCGGTGAACGATTCGTCGCCCTCCTCGCGCGCCACCTCGGCCAGGGTCTCGACGTCCGAGACCCATTCGCGCAGTCGATCGATCAGTTCGACATCGTCGCGGACGCGCGCCATCTCGGTTGTGACCCGCCGACCCGCGTCGGGGTCGTCCCACAGGTCGGCGCGGTTCGCCTCCCGCTCCAGCTCGGCGAGACGCGCCCGCGCTTCGTCGATGCGCAGGTAGGCGTGCGCGTCAGCGACACGCTTGCTCAGTTCGGAGAGGGCATCTGCGAAGTCACGCATCGGAGGGCACCACCAGAGACGACGAGACGAACGGAGAGAGGACGCGCCGCCGGCGGCGTCAGCGACCGTGGCAGAGCTTGTATTTCTTGCCGCTCCCGCAGTGGCACGGATCGTTGCGACCCGGCGTCCTGTCGACTCTCACCGGTTCGAGGGTGACGTCCTCGCTCGGTGTCGGCGTCGGGCGGCTGGCGGTGGCGACGCCACCGCCTCCATCCATTTGCATGCCGTCCGGCTCGGGCGTGCTGGCGGCGGCGGCGCGCAGCGCGCTCGCGCCCTGCACCGGCCCCTCGGCTCCGCTGTACCGCACATTGCGCGGCGCCTGGTCGGGGTCGTCGGGCGTGACGACCTGGAGGTGCGACACGTAGCGCACGAAGTCGTCCTGGATCCCGTCGATCATCGCCGAGAACATTTCGAAGCCCTCGCGCTGCCACTCGGCGAGCGGATCTTTCTGGCCCATGGCCCGCAGGTTGATCCCCTCGCGCAGGTAGTCCATCTCGTAGAGGTGCTCGCGCCAGTGCTGGTCGATGACCGAGAGCATCACGCGCCGCTCGATCTCACGGAGGTTGGCGGTACCGATCGACTCCTCCTTCGCCCGGTACTGCGACACCGCGTCGTCGGAGAGGATGGCAAGCAGCGCATCGCGACCCGTCGCCCGCTCGACATCGTCGAGGGTCACGATGGTCGGGTAGGTGGCCTGCAGTTGACGATAAAGCTCCGGCATGTCCCAGTCCTCCGGGTAGTCGCCCGGGCACCACGTGTCGACGGCATGGCTCACGGCGGCCTCGATTGCGTCGACGGCCTCGTCGCGCAGGTCGCCGCCGTCGAGGATCTGCTGGCGGCGCCGATAGATCACCTTGCGCTGCTCGTTCATCACCTCGTCGTACTTGAGGACGTCCTTGCGGATCTCGAAGTTGCGGTCCTCCACCGTGCGCTGGGCTCGCTCGATCGCCTTCGTGACCATCTTGGCCTCGAGCGGGACGTCGTCGGGGAAGGCCTTGTTCATCACCGCGCTCATGAGCCCGGTGGCGAACAACCGCATGAGGTCGTCCTCGAGCGAGAGGTAGAAGCGGCTCGCGCCCGGGTCGCCCTGACGGCCGGAGCGGCCCCGCAGCTGGTTGTCGATCCGGCGACTCTCGTGCCGTTCGGTGCCGAGCACGTAGAGACCGCCGGCCTCGCGCACGCGCTGGCCGTCGCTCGCGCACTCGTCGCGGAACTTGGCCAGCAGCTCCTCGTAACGTTCCGGCGACTCTTCGCGCGTGGTCCCGGATGCGAGCAGCTCCTGGAGCGCCAGCGCCTCGGGGTTGCCGCCGAGGAGGATGTCGACTCCGCGCCCCGCCATGTTCGTGGCGACCGTCACAGCGAAGGGCTGCCCGGCCTGGGCGACGATGGGTGCCTCCCGCTCGTGCTGCTTGGCGTTCAGCACCTGGTGGTCGATGCCCCGCAGCTCGAGCAGGCGCGCGAGTCGCTCCGACTTCTCCACCGAGATCGTCCCCACGAGGACGGGCTGAGCGGCCTCATGCCGTTCGGCGATGTCGTCGGCCACCGCTTCGAACTTGGCGTCCTCGGTCTTGTAGATGAGGTCGGCGTCGTCGGCGCGGACCATCGGGCGGTTGGTGGGGATGCTGACGACGTCGAGCCCGTAGGTGTGGGCGAACTCGCCGGCCTCGGTGGCCGCGGTGCCTGTCATCCCGGAGAGCTTCTCGTACATCCGGAAGTAGTTCTGCAGGGTGATCGTGGCGAGGGTCTGGTTCTCCGACTTGATCTTGACGTTCTCCTTGGCCTCGACGGCCTGGTGGAGACCCTCGCTCCAGCGCCGTCCTTCGAGGATGCGGCCGGTGAACTCGTCGACGATCTTCACCTCACGGTTCTGCACCACGTAATCGACATCTCGCTTGAAGAGCTCCCTGGCGCGCAGGGCGGCCTGGAGCTGGTGCACGAAGTTCTGGTTGACGTGCTCGTAAAGGTTGTCGATGTCGAGTGCCTTCTCGACGCGCCCGATCCCTTCCTCGGTGGGGACGACCGTGCGCTTGGCCTCGTCGACCTCGTAGTCACGCTCGCGGTGCAGGCCCTTCACCACCCGGGCGAAGCGGTAGTACAGCTCCTGGGCCTCGTTCGCCCGGCCCGAGATGATGAGCGGGGTGCGGGCTTCGTCGACGAGGATCGAGTCGACCTCGTCGACGATGGCGAAGAAGCGCGCCGGCTGCATCTGGTTCACTCGGCTCGTCGCCATGTTGTCGCGCAGGTAGTCGAACCCGAGCTCGTTGTTCGTGCCGTAGGTGATGTCGGCGGCGTAGGCCGCCTGCTTCTCGTCGCGGTCCTGGACCTGGGGCACCGACACGCCGACTTCGAGCCCGAGGAACCGGTAGACCTGGCCCATCCACTCGGCGTCGCGCCGGGCCAGGTAGTCGTTGACAGTCACCAGGTGCACGCCGAGGCCGGCGAGGGCGTTGAGGTAGGCCGCCAAGGTGGCCACGAGGGTCTTGCCCTCGCCGGTGCGCATCTCGGCGACCCATCCGAAGTGCAGGGCGGCACCGCCCATGAGCTGCACGTCGAAGTGGCGCTGCCCGAGCGACCGGCGCGCCGCCTCACGCACGGCGGCAAACGCCTCCGGGAGCAGGTCGTCGAGGTGGGCCATGCGGGCGGCACGAGCGCCGTCGCCCTTGGCCTGGGACCCCACCCGGTCGAGCTCGGTGCGGAACCGGGCGGTCAGCGCCCGCAGCTCGTCGTCGCTGCACCGCTCCATGTCGGGCTCATGGCGCGCGACCTCGGGCACCACCGACTCGACGATCTTGAGCTTCTTGCCCTCGCCGGCACGTAAGAGCTTCTGGAAGAGTCCCATCCGGCGGTCAAGCCTACCGGTGGGGCCCCCGGGGCAGGCCGTCGGCTCGCGTGACCGCGGGCCCGCCGGTCATCGGGCGCGGCGCCCGGTGTGGGCGGGCCCGTGCGACGATGCCGAACGTGCGACCGTCGCGGGCCCGAGGTTGACGCATGGATCGTCGCTCGATGTGCTGGCGCGAGCACGGGGTGCTGATCGGCGGCGGGGTCGCCGCGGTGGCCGTCGCGCTGTGGACGACGCGGGGGGCGTGGGGGGCGCGCCCACCGGCGGGCGAGGACGTCATGGGCCACCTCGTGCGCCTCGACTTCGGCGTCGCCGAGATCGTGGGGCGAGGCCGGCTGGACGGCTGGTTCCCGAGCTTCTACCTCGGCTACCAGGAGTTCCTGTTCAACGGCCCTGGTCTGGCCTGGACCGTCGCGCTGCTGCGCGCCGCGACCTTCGGGGCCCTCTCGAACCCGGGTGCGTTCAAGGTGGTCGGGATCCTCTCGTTCGCGGCCGTGCCCCCGACCGTGGCGTTCGCGGCGCGAGGCCTCGGACTGGGACGGCGGGCGGCCGCGATGGCGGCCGTGCTGTCGCTGCTCGCGTCGAACCTGTTCGGCGTGGGCCTCGCCGGCCTGTACGTGATCGGCCTCGTCCCCCACCAGCTCGGCGCGGTGTGGTTCTTCGTGGCCCTGGGTGCGCTGGCGCGCATCCCGCTCGACCCTCGGGCCCGGTGGGTGACGCTCGGCGCGGTCTCGCTCGCCGCGCTGGCCGTCACCCATCTGATCTCGCTCATGGTGCTGGTAGTCCTCGTAGTGGTCCTCGGCGGGCTGCGCATTGCCGATCGCAGCCCGGCCCGCCCCACGCCGAGCAACGAGTCGGCGCCCCGTCCGGTGGTCGCGGCGGCGGGGCGCGGGTTCGGCGCGGGCCTGCTGGCGGCCGGGCTGGCGGCGTGGTGGCTCGTCCCGTTCGTCGCCCACCGGGCGTTACGGGGGCCCGTCGCCACCTGGTCGACGCCGCCCCTCGTCGACCGCCTCGACGAAATCCTCCACGGCCGGCTCCTGTTCGAGCCCTACACCGGCGGGCTCGTCATGGTCGCGTGGGGCTACGGCGCCTGGCGTTGGTGGCGCCGTCGCCGGTTCGCCGTCGCGACCGTGCTCGCCCCGCTGCTGTACCTGCTGATCGCCCACGAGCTGGCGGCGCGCCAGCCGCGCGGCGAGGTGGCGCTCCAGCTCGCCAACCGGGGCCTCGGTTACGTCGGAATCGTCGCCGTGCTCCCCCTCGCTACGGCATTGGCCGGCGGTGCCCGGTGGCTCGCCAAGCGGCCCGCGCTGTGCCGGCACTCCCTCGCCCCTGCGGTCATCGACGCCGCCGCCATCGGGGTGGCCGTGGTGGCGGTGCTCTCCCCCCTCGGCCCCGACCGGCACATCTCCCGCCAGTTCCCCGACGCCGCCCCCGAGCTCGCCGCGACCGCCGAGGTGCTCGGAGCGCGTGTGCCGGCGGGCGCCCGGTTCGCGGTCGAGGCGGACTACCCGGCGGAAGTGGCGCGGACCGGGGTGCTGCACCCCGACACGTGGCTGGCGCGCGCGTCCGGGGCCCAGCTGGTCTCCGGGTTCAACCTGGAGTCCTCGAACACGCCGCAAGCCGCCCTCGTCGCCCTCGGATTAACCAGCCGGACGGTCGCGGACTCGGCCGACCTGCTCGCCCGGTACGGGGTGACGCACCTCGTGACCACCGGGGGTCCGCTCGCCGACCGCCTGGAGGCGTCGCCCCGGTTCCGGCGGGTGTGGTCGCAGCCGCCGATGGCGGTCTTCGCGGTACGGGCCCGCCCGGGTGCGCCCGACCCCGCGTCGCTGCTCTCGCCCGAGCCCGGCTCGGGTGGGGTCGAGGCCCGGGTTCTGCGAGCCCAAGCCGAGCGGCTGTCGATCGAGGCCGACGCGACCTCGCCGACCGCGGTCACGATCGCGGTTGCGTGGTCGCCGCACTGGCAGGCCCGCGTCGACGGTCGCACCGTCGACGTGACGCGCAGCGCTGACGGGCTGATCCGTGTCCGCCTCCCGCGCGGGCGCAGCGTCGTCGCGCTCACTTACCAACCCGATGCATGGGAGCACGCCGGTGCCGCGGCGACGGTCGCGACGATCGTCGTCGGGCTGGTAGTCGCCGCGTGGCTCCGGGTGCGCCGATGTCGGGCTCGCGCTCGAAGCTGACTTCCCGCTCTTGGCGCCTCCGGCGCCGGGCCGCTCGGGCCCCGGGTCGAGCGGCGCAGGATACCTGCGCCGCTGGCCCTCGCCTCTAGCCGCCAGGGGCCGGTTCGGGGCTCGAGGAGCTGCTCGCGCAGGGCGTACACGACCGCTTCTCGGTGATGGCGCGCGTGGCTTCGACGAGTTCCCGCCGGAACCGCGCGTGGTCGCCGACGATCAGGACCCGGACGGGTCGTGCGACTCGGTCGGAGGGGTCCGCTCCGGCTCGGCCCCGTCACTCCGTCACTCGGTCTCGATGAGGCCGAGAT
>Ga0136613_10002143_pt1 | contig 10494 bp, 7 predicted proteins | sample AntDrymUQ2722106_2_FD_106649 | JGI IMG/M metagenome (GOLD analysis project Ga0136613, IMG submission 106649) | Polar desert sand microbial communities from Dry Valleys, Antarctica - metaG UQ272 (21.06) | ecosystem: Environmental > Terrestrial > Soil > Desert | place: Antarctica: Dry Valley... | reverse complement strand
TTGACGTGGGTAAGGCATTCTACGGCAGAGTGTTCGGCTGGACCTTCCAGCCGTTCGACGAGTTCGTCATGTGCGTGGATGTGACCGGGAAACTGGTGTGCAGCCTGGGTCGGAGCGTCGATCCGCCGCCGCCGGGCCGGTCGGGCAGCCCCGCCCCGGCTGGCATGCCGATCCCTCGACGCGCGCGGCTCGGATCGGGCTGCGGTACGTGCGGGGTCTGAGCGAGACCCTCCTCGACCGCATCGACGAGGAGCGCGCTCGCGCTCCCTTCGCCTCGCTCTCCGACTTCACCCGCCGCACCCTCGCCCCCACCGACGCGCTGGAGGCGCTGGCGACCGCGGGCGCCTTCGGATGCTTCGGCGAGAGCCGCCGTTCCGCGTTGTGGTCGGCGGGGGCACTGCGCGACGCCCGCCCCGACCGGCTTCCCGACCTCGTCACCGGTACCGACGCGCCTCCGCTCCCGGGGATGACCGAGGTGGAGGAGACCGCCGCCGACCTCTGGGCGCTGGGCCTGTCACCCGGTCGCCATCCCACCGAGTTCGTGCGGGAGCGGCTCCGGAGTGAAGGGGTGGCAACGGCGTACGAGCTGCGCGAGCTCGAGCACCGCTCCGTTGTGAGCGTCGCCGGTGTCGTCACCCACCGTCAGCAACCGTCGACGGCCAAGGGCGTGATCTTCCTCAACCTCGAGGACGAGACCGGCATGGTCAACGTGATCTGCACGCCCGACGTGTGGCGCCGGTTCCGCAAGGTCGCTCGGGTCGCGCCCGCGCTCCGGATCCGGGGGATGCTCGAGCGCCATCAGGGGGTCATCAACCTCCTGGCCCAGCGCATCACCGCGCTGCCCCTGACCGTCGCCGATCTGCTCCGGTCACGCGACTTTCACTGATGCTCGTCCGCCGACGGCGATCAGAGCCCGAGCGCGAGGGCCATCGCGATGAGGGCGAGCGCGGTCAGGTTGTAGGCGAGGTGAGCGCGTGTCGACTCGAGCAGTGCGCCGGCCTGGGTGCGGGTCTCCGTCCAGCCCCGCAGGTAACACGCGGTGAGGTAGATGCCACCGACCGACAGCGCGAGGGCGGCGCCGATGGGAATCCCGATCACCGCGTGGGCGAGGCCGAACGCAACCGCCCGGCCCAGGTTGCCGGCCGGCCCGCGCACTTCCGCCCTCCGCCGGAACGTCCATTCCTCTCGCGCCACGAGCAGTGGAAGCGCCACGACGAGCAGGCCCAGGAAGAACGCCGGGATCAGGACATCGAAGATACCGAGGTCCTGGTCGGTGAGGCCCACGGCCGGGTTCCCGATGCCGCCGATGGCACTCCACCACCCGAACGAGAGCACCGGCACCTGCCAGAGCAGGAAGGCCAGCGTGATCGTGATCACCAGGACGGGGACCGCAGCGGCGAAGTGGCGTCCCTGTAACCCGCGCACGACGACCATCGATCGGCGATGGGCCGTGACCGAGGAGCGGGCCGCCTCCACCAGTCGGATCCCCACCACCGCCAGCACCGCCAACGCCAGGACCGTCGAGGGCCCGCACGGCGGCGAGTCTGCCCGATCCCGGCCGCGGTCGTGCCGGGACCGGTAGCCTGACGACGTTCCGATGCGAAGCAGAGCAACCATGAACGAGCCTCCGAGTCACCAATGGTGTGGCGCCCGCGTCTCCTGCGGCGCTTTCGCGCCCTCGTACGCTCCGACCCGACTGGGGTCGGCGCGGGGTTCGTCGCGCTCCTGCTCTCGTCGGGTGGCGACCTTCTCGCCGGGCTGACGCTCGGCGCCATCACCGGCACGCTCGAGCAGCTTCCGGGCCTGCTCGTCCTCGTACCCGCCGCCATCGGCATGCGGGGCAACATCTTCGGCGCGCTCGGCAGCCGGCTCGGCACCGCGATCCACGCCGGGACGTTCCGGCTCTCGCGGCGGCGCGACACCCTCGTCGGCCAGAACCTCGCGGCCGCGCTGGCCCTCTCACTGGGGATCTCGCTCGTGCTGGCCGTGCTGGCCAAGACCGTCTCGGTGGGATTCGGGCTCGCCGACACGATCTCGATCGGCGACTTCGTCGTGATCTCGGTGGTGGGCGGCATGCTCTCGTCGGCCGTCGTCCTGGTGATCACGCTGGCGGTGGCGGCGCTGAGCGTCCGGCGGGGATGGGACCTCGACAACGTCGCGGCACCGATCGTGACCGCGGCGGGCGACATGGTGACGCTGCCGGGGCTGTTCCTCGCCACCTACCTGGTGGGCTTCCGGTTCGTGACGCCCGCGGTCGCAGTCCTGTGCGCCGTCGCCGGCGTGGTCGCGCTGCTCCTCAGCCTGCGGTCCGGGCTTCCGATTCTTCGACGGATCGCGCGCGAGTCGGTCCCGATCCTGGTGATCGCGGGCGCGATCGACGTCATCGCCGGGCTGACCATCGAAAAGCGATTCGACTCGTTCCTCGTGTACCCCGCGCTGCTGGTGCTCGTGCCCCCCTTCCTGGAGGACTCGGGAGCGCTCGGAAGCATCCTCTCGGCGCGGGTGGCGACGAAGCTGCACCTCGGGACGCTCGAACCGTCGCGGTCCCCGCTGCGCGCGGTGGGGGAGGACGTCCTCTTGATCTACCTGTACGCCCTCCCGGTGTTCCTGTTTCTCGGCCTGTCGGCCGACGTCGTGGCCGCGGTCGCCGATCTCCGGAGCCCGGGCGCGCTCGAGATGATCGCGGTGTCGCTGCTCGCGGGCGCGCTGGCGACGACCTTTGCCGTCCTCATCGGCTACTACGGAGCGGTCGCCGCCGAGCGGCTCGGGCTCGATCCCGACAACCACGGCATCCCGATCGTGACGTCGACGCTCGACCTCCTCGGCGCGCTGTCGCTTATCCTGGCCATCGTGGCCCTGGGCCTGACATGAACACGACGAGCACACCACACGCGCCGCGAGTGGACGCGAGCGGCGCATCGAGGCCGAGGCGCGGGCGGTCATAAAGATGGGAGACCCGCCCCGCAACCTCAAGGCCATGCTGGCGGAGGCAAAGGATGCCTCCGAGCTCATGGTCGACCTCGGCTACGCGGCGCTGTTCTTCGGCGATGGCGACATGGCCGAGGAGGTGCAGGACCTCGAGGAGCGCCTCAACGGGCTCGTGCACGAGATGCGCGAGGTGTGTGTTCTCGCTGCCCGCTCACCCCGCGACGCCGAGCAGATGTCGAGCGTCCTCCACGTCGTCGGCGCGATCGAGCGCATGGGAAACGCCGCCGTCGCGGTGTCGCGGATCGTGACCCACCACTTGGGCATCCCGGCCGCCCTCGTGGCCGATCTGGCGCAGGCCGAGGAGGTCTCGCATCGGGTACGGGTGCGCGAAGACTCCACGCTCGCGCACCGGTCGCTGGCCGACGTCGAGCTGCCGATGAAGATCGGGATGCGAGTGGTCGCGATTCGGCGGGGCAAGGACTGGATCATCGATCCCGACGGCCACGAGGTCATGCTCCCCGATGACGTGCTGATCGTCCGGGGCCCGCCGGCCGGCATCGCCGAGCTGCGCGTTCTCGGTGACGCCCCCGAGTGGCGCCCACCGACGGTCGAGGAAGACCCCGCGATCACCGACCTCGATCGCGCCGTCGACGTACTGGTCGAGATGAAGAACCTCTCCGAAGTCGCGGTCGGGCTCGCGTACTCGGCGCTGCTGTTCAACGACCAGAGCCTCGCGGCCGAGGTGAACCACCTCGAGGATCGGCTCGACGAGATGCGCGAACGCCTCGAGATCTGGGTGCTCCGAGCCGCCGCCGAGCGGCTCGACCCCTCGCCGCTGCGAGGGTTGCTGCACCTAGGGGCGGCGGCCGAGGAGATCGGCGACGCCGCCCAGCAGATGATCTGGCTCATCGAGCGGGGCGAAGAGGTGCACCCCGTGCTCGCCATCGCGCTGGGTGACAGCGACGAGGTGATCGCCCGGGTCCCCGTCGCGCCCGGGTCCGCGCTCGACGGTCGCACGATTCGACGGACCGAGTTCGAGCTCGAGACCGGTTATTACCTCCTTGCGATCCGCCGCGCCGGCCGGTACCTCTACCGCCCCCGCGGCGGTGTGCAACTCGGTGCCGGCGACGAGCTCATCGCCATCGGCCCCGACGAGGGCCACGCCCGACTGGCCGAGCTGGGCGGCTTCCGCCTGCTCGAGGACGACGACACCGGCGAGGTGGAGCTCGTCCCCGCGGGCAAGCCCTCCGCGCAGCCCTAGCCGGGCCGTGGCCGTCTCCCCGGTCGTCGGCGAGTCACCCATCCCTCAGTACGAGACGTCACCAGGCGGGTTGACCGCGGCCGATGTCGCGCAGCGAGTCGCCCGCGGCCAGGTGAACGTCGCGGGCGAGCGAACGAGCCGCACGCTCACCGAGATCGTCAAGGCCAACGTCTTCACCCGGTTCAACGCCATTCTCGGGTCGATGCTCGTCGTGATCCTTATCGTCGGCGAGCTCAACGACTCGCTGTTCGGCGTCGTGCTCGTGAGCAACACGCTCATCGGCATCGTGCAGGAGGTGCGGGCGAAGCGCACGCTCGATCGCCTGGCCGTGCTCAGCGCGCCGCACGCGCGCGTCATTCGAGACGGGCGCCTGCACGAGGTGGCGGTGGAGGAGGTCGTCCTCGATGACCTGCTCGAGCTACGAACCGGTGATCAGATCCCGGCCGACGGCGGGCTGCGCGCGGTCGACGGCCTCGAGGTCGACGAGTCGCTCCTCACGGGCGAGTCGGAGCCGATCGACAAGCAGGTGGGTGACGAGGTCCTCTCGGGGAGCATCGTGGTGGCGGGGAGCGGTCGGTTCCAAGCCGTTCGGGTCGGTGCCGACGCCTACGCCCGCAAGCTCGCGGCGGAGGCGCGTCGCTTCACGCTGGTGCACTCGGAGCTCGTGTCCGGCATCAACCTGATCCTGCGCTACGTGACCTGGGCCATCTTTCCGACCGCCGCCTTGCTGTTGTACAGCCAGTTCGCGATCAACGACGAGGGGTGGCGCGAGGCGGTGACCGCGGCGGTCGCGGGCGTCGTCGGGATGGTGCCCGAGGGCCTCGTGCTGCTCACGAGCATCGCCTTCGCGGTGGCGGCGGTCACCCTTGCCCGCCGCAATGTCCTGGTGCAGGAGCTGCCCGCGGTCGAGGGCCTCGCTCGCGTCGACGTCGTCTGTCTCGACAAGACGGGCACGCTCACCGAAGGCGAGGTGGTCTTCGACCGACTCGACCTGCTCGGCCCCGCCGACCGGGCGGAGGTCGAAGCGGCGCTCGGTGCGCTGGCCGACGACGAGAACGCCAACGCGACGCTGCGCGCGATCGGGTTCGCCTTTCCGCCCCGCGAGGGCTGGGAGCGCACGCTGGTCGTGTCGTTCTCGTCGGCGCGGAAGTGGAGCGCGGCCGCTTTCGGTGCTCGCGGGTCGTGGGTGATCGGTGCGCCCGAGATGGTCTGGGGTCATGCCCCCGCCGACGACCCGGTACGGGCCCAGGCCGACGAGATGGCCGACTCGGGGGCACGGGTCCTGTTGCTGGCCCGGGCCCGTGCACCACTCACGGGTGAGGAGCTGCCCACCACGATGGAGCCGATCGCGCTCGTCCTGCTCGAGGAGAAGATCCGCCCCGACGCCGCCGACACGCTCCGGTACTTCGCCGAGCAAGGCGTCGAGCTCAAGGTGATCTCCGGCGACAACCCCCGCACGGTGGCCGCGGTGGCGCAGCGCGTCGGCCTCCCCAACGCCGGCGACCCGGTCGACGCACGCGAACTGCCCGACGACGAGGATGCCCTCGCCGACATCCTGGAAGCGCACACGGTCTTCGGGCGCGTGTCGCCGCACCAGAAGCAGGCGATGGTGCGGGCGCTGCAAGCGAGGGGGCACGTCGTCGCCATGACGGGTGACGGCGTGAACGACGCGCTCGCCCTGAAGCTCGCCGACATCGGCGTCGCGATGGGATCAGGCGCACCCGCGACCCGGGCCGTCGCCCAGCTCGTGATGCTCGACGGGCGGTTCTCGACCATGCCCGGCGTGGTCGCCGAGGGCCGGCGCGTGATCGCCAATATCGAGCGCGTCGCCAACCTCTTCGTCACCAAGACGGTGTACGCCATGCTGCTGGCGCTGGCGGTGGGCATCGGGCGGCTCCCCTATCCCTTTCTCCCCCGGCATCTCACGCTGGTCGGCAGCCTCACGATCGGCATCCCGGCGTTCTTTCTCTCGCTCGCGCCCAACGCTCGGCGCTATCAGCCCGGCTTCGTGCGCCGGGTGCTGCGCTTCACGATCCCGGCCGGGTTCGTGGCCGCCGCCGCCACGTTCGGCGCCTACTCGCTGGCGCGAGTGCAGAACGATGTGAGTCTCGACGAGTCGCGCACCACCGCCGCCCTGGTGCTGATGACGATCGGCCTTTGGATCCTCCTGATCCTGGCCCGCCCGTTGACGGCCTGGCGGGTCCTCCTGATCGTCGGCATGGTCGGTGCGTTCGTGCTCGCGCTGGCCGTCCCTGGCGCTCGGGACTTCTACGCCCTCGACCTGCCCGCCGCGACCGTGCTCGCGGAGGCTGCCGCGATCGCAGCCGGTGCGGTCGCGCTGCTCGAGGTGGGGTGGCGAACGCGGGGGGTGGCCGCGGCGGCCGGGCAGCGGGTAGTGACGCGCTTCAGATCCAGTCGCGTCGCCTGAAGTACGTGTAGAGCACGATTGTCAGGGTGAGCATCATCCCGAGTGCCACGGGGTAACCAAACTGCCACTCGAGCTCGGGGATGTCCTGGAAGTTCATCCCGTAGATGCCGGCGATGAGCGTGGACCCCAGCAGGATCGCCCCCCACGACGTCATGCGCTTCATGACCTGGTTCATCCGGTTCGACATCACCGCCAGGTTGGCCTCGAGGAGACCGGTGACCAGCTCGCGCTGCGTCTCGACGAGGTCGTTGACGCGAAGCACGTGGTCGTACACGTCCTGCACATGGACGATCGCGGCCTCGCCGATGCACTCGGCCTCCCGGCGGAGGATCTCGGCCACGACCTCGCGCAGCGGCGCGAGTGCCCGCCGGAACCGGACGAGGGCTCGGCGGAGGTCGAAGACCTCACGTGGAGTCTCGCCTGTGCTCGTGTCTCCGAACACGATCTCCTCGACGGCGTCGATGCGGTCGTCGACGCGATCGGTCACCACGAAGTAGCGATCGGCGATGACGTCGAGGAGCGCCCACAGGAGAAAGCCCTCGTCGTCCCCGCCGTCCTCAAAGCGCTGTCCCTCGAAGCGACGAGCCACGGGTTCGGTATCGAAGGGCGACCGATCCTCGCCTTCGTCGGGTGGTTGGCGTACGGAGACGAGCCAGCCCTCGCTGAACACGATGTCGACCTCGCGGTCGATCAGCGCGTCATCGGTGAGGACGCAGTCGTGTACGGCGACGTGGAAGTGCTCGGGATAGCGCTCGAGCTTCGTGCGTTGGCCGCCCTGGCGGAGGTCCTCGACCGCCACGCCATGAATCTTCAGCTGCGCGACGACAGAATCGAGCTCGGCGGGCGTCGGCTCGCAGCAATCGACCCACAGCAAGCCCTGCTTGGGGTCGATGGCCTCGGCCAGCTTGTCGAGCGCGACCGGCGAGCGGTCGGGCACGTCGTGGACGTAGCGCCAGGCCTCGATCACCACCGCGAAGCCTACGGTGTGTCTGTCATCCGGCCGGGGCCGGCGGCGGGGGTGCGGGCGGCCGGGTACCCCGGAGGATCTTGCGCGGTCGCATGTCGTACTCCCAGTAGAAGCGCTCGCGTGCGGGCGGCGCCCCTGGCCGTTCGATGATGCGGAAGTTCTCGACCTTGTACCCCGTGTACCCGCTCTCGCCCGACGCCTGGACCTCCTGGCCCACCTCGAGGAACGCGGTGTCCTCGTAGACGACCTCGACCGGAATCTCCTCGAGCACGTTCGGGCCCTCGGCGCGCACCGTGCGGCCCTCGCGGTTGCCGTAGTAGGCGACCGTCACCGACGTGTCGGTGTAGCCCGTCTTGATGAGGACGCCGGAGCCCGAGTCGTTCTGGAAGCGGTTGTCGATCGACCCGTCGTTCAGGGTGGCTTCGCGTCCCATCGGATAGCGGGAGATGAAGATCGAGTGGGGCGTGTGCTCGACGTCCTGGTAGCCGCCGAAGAACGTGGCGTTGAACAGCGTGGTGGAGAACTGGCTCACGCCGCCGCCGTAGTCGTCGAAGAATCCCTGGTCCCCGGCGAAGGCGGGCGCCTTGACCCATCCGTTCTCCGCGGTGCGGGGCCCGAGCCTCTCGTTGAGCGAGAACGTCTCGCCCGGCCGGACGATGGCGTCGTCGACGATCTCCGCTGCCTTGTGGATGTTCTTCACCCGCTGCTGGCCGGCGGTGTAGTTCGTCGTGAACTCCGACACCTTCTCCGTGATGTTCAGCGCCTGGGCCGCCTCGGTGGTCAGGGCGGCCGGCACCTCGACGATCGTGCCGGTGATGGCGCGCTGCTCGCGCAGGATGGCGTCGGCGACGGGCTGGAGGTTGACCGTGCGCCCCGGAGACGCGGGCACGACCGTCGCGGTCGCGCCGTCGACGGCCCAGGTGGCGTCGGCCGGCGCCACCTCGAACGGCGTCGGCGCCGGCCCCAGCGCGGCCCGGAGGCGCGCGGCGTCGATGCCCAGCCGCAGGCGATCCTCGTCCGGCGTCGCCGTCATCGCCGAGCCGACCTGCTCGGGCGAGATCGGGATCACGGTGGTGTCGACCGTGAGCGTGAATGGCGCCGACAGGATCCGGCGGGCGCGGCGGGCCGCCCGCGCTACCGCGTCGCGGTCGACAGCAGGATCGGTCTGACCCACCGGCAGCGCGATGGCCTTGTCGCCACCGCGGCGGAGATGGGCCTCGACCCGGCGGGCCGTCTCGAGTCGCTGGAGCCCGTAGCCCGGTTGGGGCGCGACGACCACGACCTCGGCGCCGCGAAACTCGAGCCCTCCGTTCTCGAGCCCTTCGGCGAGCTCCTCGTCCCAGCGGTCGAGCACGGCGCCGAGGCGCGCATCGTCCCAGGTGGTGACGAGGTCGAGCCGGTCGGGCCGGAAGCGCCGGAGGACCGTTCCGCTCACCTCGGCGAGCGGGTTCCCGGAGCGGCCCGCCTGCCGGGCCGCGCGCACTGTCGCCGCCGCATCCACGTCGTAGTCGATCTCGGTCGGGTCGAACGCGAGTCGGTGTCCGCCGCCGCGGGCCCGGATCGGTGTCGACTCCAGGCGCGGCGCCGTCTCCTCCATCTCGGCGAGCGCAGCGCGTTCGCTGTCGCCGGCGAGCGAGCTGGCGGCGACGTCGACCCCGGGCATGACCCGGTCGCGGAAGGCGATCCGCTCTCCGACGGAGAGCGCAACCAGCACCAAGACGACCGCCAGCGCCCCGAGCGCGTACGGGACGACGGCTCGGCGTGGCGCTGGCACAGGCCGAACAGGCTAGTGAGCGGCTTCCCGCGAACCTGACCACGCGGTCAAGTCATCGGTACGATCGCCGCATGACCGCGACTCCCACCCCCACCACCGTCTCCCCGTCCACGAGCCCGGAAGCCATCGCCGACGGGCTCCGTGACCAGACGCTGGCCTGGCTGCGCGACAACCTGCCCGCGGGCTGGATCGAGGCGGTCGACCGCGGCGACACGCAGGGGGTGGCCGCCCTGCGCAAGCAGCTCGACTACGCCGAATGGTGCGTCCGCTTGGGGGAGGCGGGATACGCCACGCCGACGTGGCCGGCCGAGTACGGCGCCGGGCTGTCGCTCCCGCCCGGGCAGGTCAAGGCGCTCAACGACATCCTGGCCCACTACCTCGTACCCCGCCCGTTCAACATCATCGGCATCGGGATGGGTGGCCCGACCGTCCTCGCGTGCGGGACCGAGGAGCAGAAGCAGCGGCTCATCCGCCCGCTCGCGACCAACCAGGAGATCTGGTGCCAGCTGTTCAGCGAGCCCGGCGCCGGTTCCGACGTCGCGGGACTGTCGACCCGAGCGGAGCGCGACGGCGAGGAATGGGTGATCGGCGGCCAGAAGGTCTGGACGAGCCTTGCCCATATCGCCAAGTGGGGGATGCTGCTCGCCCGTAGTGACCCGGATGTACCCAAGCACCGCGGGCTCACCTACTTCATCGTCGACATGGAGGCGCCCGGCGTCACGGTGCGCCCACTCGTGCAGATCACGGGGAACGCCGAGTTCAACGAGGTGTTCTTCGACGAGGTCCGCATCCCCGATTCGATGCGCGTCGGCGACCCGGGCGACGGCTGGCGGGTCGCGATCACGACGCTCATGAACGAGCGGGTCTCCCTGTCGGGCGCGGGCTCGATCGGCGGCGACGCCGTCGGTGGGAGCCCGCTGCCCCGACTGCTCGATCGTCACCGCGGCATCGCCGACCCTCTCGCTCGCCAACGCCTGGCCCAGGCGTACATCGAGAGCCGCCTGATCCGGCTCAACAACCAGCGGGCCGCCGACGAGCGCCGGAATGGCCACGAGGCCGGGCCCGAGGGTTCGGTGACGAAGCTCATGCAGGCCGAGTTCAACCAGCGGCTCCAGAAGCTCTCCGTCGACCTCGCG
>Ga0136613_10002140_pt1 | contig 10506 bp, 13 predicted proteins | sample AntDrymUQ2722106_2_FD_106649 | JGI IMG/M metagenome (GOLD analysis project Ga0136613, IMG submission 106649) | Polar desert sand microbial communities from Dry Valleys, Antarctica - metaG UQ272 (21.06) | ecosystem: Environmental > Terrestrial > Soil > Desert | place: Antarctica: Dry Valley... | reverse complement strand
GGTTCAGACGTGTCTGGCACCCAAGAGCGGCGGCTGCGATGACGCACCTACGGGTCAGTCTGGGAGTTGAGTCTGACGGCCTGCGGGTGGTCTGGCGGTTGGACGGCGTGGCGCTTCACGCCGGTCAACCAATGGCGCGACTGCCGCTTTCGATTGCCGGAGCGCCAACGATCGAGCTTGACGGAGAGGCTCTGGCGGCTGCGGACGACGCGGGCCCCCTCCGGCTGGTCAGCGCCGTCCGGCACGCTGCGGACGGCGAATCAGTACGCCTCTGGAGTGGAGAGCGAGCAAGCGTGGGCTCGGTCGAGGTTTCCTATCTGGCTCGGCCCATCCTCGATGAACCGCGCCCTGCCACGCCGCCGCTGGAGCTTCGCCGCGAGGGCACCGGACTCTCGGGCGCTCTCAAGTGCTTCCTAGTCCTTCCGCTGGGACCGGCGGACCTTACGTTCGAGTTGCGCTGGCAACAGCCAGCCGGGACGCACATCGCCGAGAACTGGATGACCGTCTCCAGTCTGGGTGAGGGTTCCGGAAGCGACGGTGAGCTCACTGGGACGGGGCTTGAGCTCCTCGGGGATACCTACGTCATGTGTGGAGATCTCGGGGAGCGTCATTTCCGCGATGGCCAGATGTCGACGTGGTGGCTGACGCCGCCGGGTTTCGACTTCCAGGCGTTCACAGCTCAGCTGGGAAAGACCTACGAGGTGATGTCGAACGCGTTCGACGCGCCGGCACACCCCTACCGGGTCTTCCTACGCCCACACCCGCACCGAGGCGCCAACGCCTCCGCTCACCCGGCATCCTTCGTGATGGCGATGAACCCGGCCAACCCTCTCGAGGAGTCGAAGCTCTACGAAACCATCGCCCACGAACTCGTCCACGAGTGGCTGCACTTGGATGGTCCGGACCACGAGGTCGCGTGGTTCGTCGAGGGCGCGGCCGACTACTACTCCCTCGTCCTGCCCCTTCGCGAAGGGATCCTCGATGAGGACGCCTTCCTCCACGCGATCAACATGGAGTCTCGGACTGGCTATGCGAATCCCCGACGTCACCTCACCCTGCAGGAGGCATCACACCTGTTCTTCTCGGACTTCCTCGCACACAGCCTCCCCTACGTTCGCGGCATGTTCTATCTGGCGGACCTGGACGCACGCCTCAGGGATGCGACCTCGGGTGAGCGGTCGGTCGACGACATCGTCAGGGACGTGGTCCGGCGACGCCGAGATCGCGAGCGGATCGGGATCAACGAGTGGTGCGCCCGCGTGCACGAGATTCTGCCGGGCGACGAACGACACGTCCTCGAGGCGCTGGTCTTCACCGGAGTTCGGCGGCCAGGACCAGGCACCTTCGCCCCTCGCTTCGAGATGTCAGAGGACCACGTACCCGTGCTCGATGTCGGTTTCGACCCCTCCACCTTCATCACGCGCCGCGTCCGAGACTTGGTTCCGGGCGGACCCGCGGACCTCGCGGGACTCAAAGAAGGGGACACGGTCGAGTTGCCGAGCTACTTACAGGCTCTCGCCCTGAACCCAGACGACGCCCTGGACATCCGCGTAACGCGCGACGGCGAGGCAAGCCTTCTCACCATCCCACTCGCCGGGCAGACCACTCCAGTCCCGCAATGGCGCAAGCCGGCGACGTCGACGCCTGTGCCCGAGGTTGAGCTGGTACTTGGTCGAACGCCATGAGCACGGCAGGAACCCAAACCCAGATCGAGGGTGCGGATCGGGCACGAACACAGATCGCCGCTGTGATATCATCTGATATCAGGAGGTGGTTGAGATGCCTGACGTCTTGATTCGCAACTTTCCAGCTGAGGATCTGGCCCTGCTGGACGAACACGCCGCTCGACTGGGCGTCTCGCGAACCGAGTTCCTGCGCCGCCAGCTGCACCAAGAAGCCCGTCGCACCGCCACCACGGTCACCGCAGCTGACCTAACGCGATTCAGCACGGCTGCTGCCGACCTCGCCGATGATGCCGTGATGTCCGACGCCTGGGCATGAGCGACCCGAGCTGGATCATCGACAAGTCGGCGCTCGTACGGTTGGGTACTAGTCCGGATGCCGACGCGTGGGCGAACCGGATCGAACGCGGTCTGGTGCGCATCTCCACCCTCACGCTGCTTGAGGTCGGCTACTCGGCCCGATCCAGCACCGACCTGGCCACGCTGCTGGCAACTGCTCCGGTCTCGGCGATGCCCGTGGAGTACTCCGCGCCCGCGATAGAGGACCGTGCCATGGAAGTACAACAACGGCTGGCCGAGCGCGGACACCATCGCGCGCCGTCCATCCCTGACTTGTTGATCGCAGCCACCGCCGAGATCAACCACCACACCGTGCTCCACGTCGACAAGGACTTCGAACTCATCGCAGATCTCACCGGCCAAGCAGTGGAAAGCCTGAACACGTAACCCACCAGCACCCCCGCCTCGCCAAGACTGAGCGCGGACAGGGGTCGCTCAAGCGGCGAAATGACGCGGGGCTGTCCGCGAGCCCGGACAGTCCCATGAGCGGTTCTGAAACGGCACGATCCATGTCCGGCGAGGGTAGTTGGAGTTGCGGTAGCGTGTGAGGCACCACGACGGCCGAAGGAGGTGAGTCCCATTCCAATGACAGTTGGCTGGGCGCTCCGGTCCACGGTCGTGCGTCGTTCGACCTGAGCTCGACGCCTTCCTGGCAGCGCCCGCGTATCCAGGAAAGGCATTTCGCCATGCAGCTCTTCGCTCCCGACGGAACCCGTCTCGCCTACCGCCGCACCGGAGTTGGAGCCCCGCTCGTGTGCGTACCTGGCGGTCCCTTGCTTTCGGCCGACTACCTCGGTGACCTCGGAGGTCTGACGGACCACGCCGAACTCATCCTCCTCGACCACCGAGGGAGCGGCGCCTCCGGCACACCGGCCGACCCCGCGACCTATCGCTGCGACCGCGTTGCAGATGACCTCGAAGCGCTACGGCTTCACCTCGGGCTGGAGCGGCTCGACCTGCTAGGCCACTCGGCCGGCGCGAACGTGGTTTACCGCTTCGCCGAGCGGCATCCCGACCGTATCGGCCGGCTAGTCCTGGTGACGCCGAGCACCCGGGCGGTAGGTGTCGAGATCAGCGACGAGGCTCGGTCCGGGATCGCGGAGTCCCGAGCGCGTGAGCCGTGGTACGACGAGGCGGCTGCCGCCCTCGCTCGCGCCCAGGCTGGGACCGCGACCGACGCCGACTGGGCGGCGATTGCTCCGTTTACCCACGGCCGCTGGGACCACGAGGTCGCCGCCTACGACGCCCGCATGGAGGCAGCACGAAACCACGAGGCGGCGCGAGCCTTCGGTGGTGTGGGCGCCTACGATCCGACGGTTACCAGGGCCGCGCTGGCCACGCTCGACATCCCGGTGCTGGTCGTTGCCGGCAGCGTCGACGTCGGGAACCCGGTCGGCGCAATGGCAGAGGTGGCCAGACTGTTTCCACGCGGTGAGCTCGTCGTGCAGGAGGACGCTGGCCACTTTCCATGGGTAGACGATCCGGCGTGCTTCCGAGAACTGGTGGCGGCACGACTCACCTACAGGAGCGGCCTCGAGGAGCGTGACGACCTCGGTGGATGACGCGCGGGGCGGGAAGTCGAGCAACGCTCTGGCTGTAGAGGTTCCCTTCATCGAGAAGGAGCGACCGGTGGCAACGCGCGTCCTACAGCCTCGCGTGCAGTGCGACCGTCAGACCCTTCTCCCGAGTCGGGCGAGGAGGCGTGCCTGCCGGTCGGCGTCCGCGGGCGCCTCGACGCCTGGCCTGCAGACGCCGTCCATGTAGAGCGCTTCGCCGAAGCTGTCCGCGCCACCCTCGATCTGGTCGAGCTCGGCGTCGGAGAGTCCGGGGTCCGCACCGACCGCCCTGGCGATGTCCCAACGATGCACCAGCATGTCCCAGATGTAGAACTGCTCGAGGGTGGCGCCGACCGTGGTCGGACCGAAGTGACCGTCGTACTCGATCGTGGGAACGGCGTCGTCGGAGATCCCTGCGGCGACCCGCTTGGTGTGGTCACGCCATCCGGCGGCTGGATCGGTGTCGATGTCGGGTGCCTCGCCCAGGTCGACGCCGTGGCTGGTGACGAACTCGCGTTGCGTATCGATCATGTGCCTGAGGACGTCGCGCGCCGACCAACCGTCACACGGTGATGGGTTCGTCCAGCCCTCGGCAGGCACTTCATCAAGGACGGCGGCCAGGCGTCGGTGGGCTGTCATATAGTGCGTCGCTGTGCTGTTCATGGTCTGAACGTACGTGGTGCGGCACCCTAGGTATTGATGAAACCCGACAGCGACCCGACAGATGCCGCGCCGACTCCCTTGGACAAGATCGAGCGCGCGCATCTCAAGGACCCACGCGACGCGTCGCACCTCATGTATCGGTACGAGCCGGGCGCTGAGTTCGATGGTCTGATGCAACGGTTCTGGATCCCGATCTGGTCCGTACCGCCCGGCCAGGAAGCACCACAGAAGGTTCTGCAGTACCCCGTGTGTCTGATCGTGATCTCACCCGAGTACGCGCGCTTCTACGGTGTCTCATCGGGTCTGTCCACGACCACGCTGACCGGTGACGGCTGGGCGGTCGGGCTGATGTGCGCGCCGGCTGCAGGCTTCCTGATCGCGAAGGAAGCCGTCGCCGCGTACACCGACAGGTACGCCGACGTGACTGAAGTCCTCCGTGCCCACGGTGAGCGACTGGTCCACCGGGTCCGGGCCGCGATGGCCAGCGATCCCCGCTCCCCTGACGCGCAGCTGGCCGCGATGGATGCGTACGGCGACGCACTGCGGGGGTATCTTCCGATCGATCCCGAGGGCGAGCTCGTCAACCGATTGGTGGCGTTCGTGGAGGCGAGCAGCGACGTCACCCGGGTGGCGCAGGTCTGCGACGAGTTCGACCTGTCCGAGCGGGCGCTGCAGCGGCTGGTGCACCGTCGGCTCGGACTGACGCCCAAGTGGCTCATCCAGCGTCGACGGTTACAAGAGGCGGCCGAACGCCTCCGCGACCGTTCGTCGACGCTCGGGGGGGTTGCGGCGGTCCTCGGGTACGCAGACCAGCCGCACTTCATCCGCGACTTCTCCAGAGTCACCTCCATGACGCCGGGGGAGTTCGCGGCCCTGCACACCCAGGGACACTGATCGCGTGCGTGGAGAATGAATCAGTCGCTCTAGGCTGCGGGGATGACACGTTCCGTTGGGGCAGGAGGCGTGGCACTTCTCGGCGTGATGCTGTTCTGGGCGGGGGTGCTCGGGGCAGGAGTGCTGGTCAGCGGGTACTCCGCGCGCGAGGACTACATCTCGAGTCTGGCCGGTCGTGGATCGCAGGTGGCCCTCTTGGGAGTCGGTGCACTGTTAGCCAGCGCCGCCGCGCATCTGGTGACCTCATGGGCCGTCCTGGCTGCGTGGCGCTCACGGGTATGCGCCTCGTTCATCTTCGCGGCCGCCGTGGCTAGCACAGTCCTGGCCGTGTTTCGTCAGTCGTGTCCTGACGGGCCTGCGGGATGCGCGCGGACGGACACACCTGACGACGATTGGGTCGACGCCGTACATCGGGCTGGCGTCGGCGCGTACGAGCTCTTCGTGCTAGCGGCGATGTTGACGCTGGCGGTGGGTTCCTTGCGTGGCAGGGCGGCGTGGCCGCGGTGGTTAGGTGTTGTCAGCCTGGTCTTTGCGGCTGGATCGCTGCTCTTGGTCAGCCAGACCAGCGGCGAACAGGTCGGGCTGTGGCAGCGGATCTGGTTGGCGAACAATCTTGCCTGGCTGCTGATCGTTGCGGGGGTCGCCACCATGCGAGATCCCGCCGATGGGCGACCCCACCGCTTTTCCTGATCTCGGCATTATGCACGGGCTCTGAGCGGTCGCGTCAGTCGTTCGGGTTGCGCTCGACGTCGGGGAGGGTCGGGACGTCGGTGGGGTAGAGACCCGCGGCGAAGCCGTAGACCTGGTCGCCGGCCCGCGGGATCTGCGCGAACCTGCGGGCGACCTCCTGGACCTCCGCCCAGAAGTTGCGCACCTCCTCGATCGGGATCCGGGCGTGCACGAGCAGGCACCGCAGCTCGTCGGCCGCGTGGGCCGAAGCGGACTCGGCGGCCGCCTCCGCGAGCCCGTTGATGGCGGCCACGACCTGCTTGTCCTCGGGACGGCTGAGCACGCCGATGTAGAGCGTGCGGGCGACCCGGCCGTAGTACCGCTCCTCGATCGCCCGCACCCGCCGGGTGCGCACCACGCGGAGGAGGCCGGTGTCGACGAGAACGTTCACGTGGTAGGCGATGGTGCTCTTGGGGCGGTCGACCGCCCGCGCCATCTCTGTCACGGTCGCGGCCCGCTCGAGGAGCAGCTCCAGGAGAGTGGCGCGCAGCGGGTCGGCCAGCGCACGCAGCTGCTCGGGGGCGGTGACCACGACCATCTCGTCGAGGTCGTAGTCCGGGATCTGCTCATTGACCGGCATATCTGAACCGTTCTATAGTTGTGGATCATTCGATCACCGTAGTCCGTTGACAGGAGTGTAGAGATGGCTGAAGTCGTGTTGTTCCACCATGTGCAGGGACTCACCGACGGGATACGCGCATTCGCCGAGGATCTGCGCGCAGGCGGGCACACCGTGCACACGCCGGACCTGTTCGACGGCGAGCGCCCGGCGACCATCGACGACGGTGTCGCGCACTTGAAGGGCATCGGGGACGAGATGCTCAGCCAGCGCACCGACCGGGCGGTGGCCGAGCTGCCCGACGACCTGGTGTATGCCGGCTTCTCCTGGGGTGGCAGCACGGCGCAGCAGTTCGCCCAGACCCGGCCCGGCGCGCGCGGCGCTCTGCTTTACGAGTCCTGCATCCCGATCACGGGCGAGTGGGCATTCGGGCCGTGGCCGGACGGGGTACCGGTGCAGATCCATGGCATGGACAGGGACCCGTTCTTCGGTCTGGAGGGCGACATCGACGCCGCCCGCGAGCTGGTCGAGACGGTCGGGTCCGAACAGGCCGAGCTGTTCGTCTATCCGGGCGACCGGCACCTGTTCACCGACAGCTCGCTGCCGTCGCACGACGCGGACGCGGCGGCGCTGGTGATGCAGCGCTCGCGGGAGTTCCTCGACCGGGTGGGCTGACGCAGGTCCGTACGTGTGATGCGTGGGGTGATGTCCTTAGAGAGGTCGGTAGGCATCACGGCGATGCTCGACGCGGAGGACTCAGGCGGCGGTGTCGAAGTGGGTGCCGCAGGTCCAACGCGTCCCCGGCCAACACCCGCGGGTAGCTACGGCAGTGAGAGGTGATGTTCTCGGCCGCGGATCGCCCTTACGCCGTCTCGCCTGGAGTGACCACACCGTGGTCGTAGGCGAAGACGATGGCCGCGGCTCGGTCCCGCACACCGAGCTTGGTGAAGATGCTGCCGATGTGCGACTTCACTGTCGCCTCGCTCACGAACAGCGTCGCAGCGACCTCAGCGTTGGTGGCGCCACGAGAGATCAACTGCAGCACCGTGTGCTCGCGCTCGGTGATCTGGTCGAGTCTCTCGCGCTGACGGCGACCGGGAAGCACGGTCCGCCGGTACGCGCTCAACACGCGAGGCGTGACCGCGGGGTCGAACCAGGCGCCGCCCTCGGCGACCGCGCGGGCCGCGGTGATGAGGTCGACGGCGCGCGCGTCCTTGAGGATGAAGCCGCTCGCACCAGCCTCCAACGCACCCCAGAGCACATCGTCCTCGTCGAACGTCGTCAGGACCAGCACCGGGGGCGGCTCTTCGACCTCGGCGCCGAGCCGCCGGGTCGCCTCGAGCCCGTCGACGCGGGCCATCCGGACGTCCATCAGGACCACGTCGGGGGTGGTACGCGCGACCGCGCCGACTGCCTCGTCGCCGTCGGAGCACTCGGCGACTACCTCGAAGCCGTCATCCGGCCCGAGGATGCGAGCGACTCCAGCGCGCACGATGGCCTGGTCGTCGACCAGCATCACCCTGATCACCGGCCTACCGCCGAGCTCCCTAGGGCTGCGGTCTCGCCTGCGGCGAGCGGCACGGTGCAGTGGACCGCCCAGCCGTCCGACGTCGGCCCCGCCGAGAAGCCACCGCCGACGGCGTCGATGCGTTCCCGCATGCCACGCAGACCGTAGCGGGGGCGGTCGGCGTCGGCATCCTGAGGTTGAACGGGACCGGACGTGACGACGCTCAGCTCGACCTCGACGTCGGTGACTGTGGTCGTGACGACGGTGGCGGCGCGAGGCGCATGCCGGCTGGCGTTGGAGAGGGACTCCTGCACGACGCGGTAGACCGCGAGGCCCTGCACGGTGTCGACGCGGTCGTGGTCGCCGTACGCGTCATGGTCCACGCGCAGTCCTCCCGCGCGGGCGGAGTCGACGAGGGCGCCGAGCTGACTGATCCCAGGCGGTGGTGCCGCAGTGGCACTGTCACCGTCGCGAAGCAACGACACCGTCCTCCGTAGCTCCCCCATGCTCTGGCGACCTACCTCCTCAGCCGCCTCGAGCGCCTCGTCCGCGGCGTCGGCGTCGCGGCGCAAGACGTGGCGGGCGCTCGTCACCTGCAGCATCATCGCGGCCAGCCCGTGCCCCACGAGGTCGTGGACGTCGCGGGCGATGCGGCGACGCTCCTCCGACACGGCCTGCTCCGCGAGATCGCGTCGCGCCTGTTCCAGGTCGGCCGAGAGCGCCTCCTGCCGGTGGAAAGCCCACCCCATGAACGCCGGGAACGCGATCCCGCCAATCCAGATCCCCCACGCGATCTGGCTGTCCGGCCACAGGATGGACAACGCCGGAGGAGCGGCCAGCACCAGCACGACCGAGGTCACCGACCCCGGCCCGAGCTCTGTCCAGCCGGTGATGACGAGTGCGAGCAGCGACAGCAGGAACAGTGCCGGTTCGAGCTCACCCGACAGCTGAGACAGGGCGACGGCCGCGACGACCGCCAGCGTCAGTGGAAGCGCTGGGATGTCGCGGCGCGTCCATACAAAGAAGAGGGCGACGGGCACGATGAGCGGGATGGCGTACGGCCATCCGGCCGGCGCGCTGGCGACGGAAACAACAACGACTGCGACCGCCAGGAAGGGCACGAACGCGCTCGTGATGTCGGCTGACCGGGGAGCCAGCTCGGCTTCGGTTGCACCCATGGCCCGACGCTACCGGCTACGCCACCCGCGCGACTCCGCCCACGGGAGGACCGAAGACCTCCGACCACGGACGGAGGGCGGGCCGGCTCCCTGCGCGTCACAGGCCGCCCTATGACCATGGCCGGTTGAGCTGGCCCCACCGTGACGGGGCGGATTCCAGCCATCGTCGCAGCACGAGCGACTGTTGATGGTTGGCGATCTTAGCGTTTGATCAGCGGATAAGGGTCTCGATCATTTCGGCGCGTGGGGTGGGGTTGGGATGGGATTACTTGTGGAGCTGTTCGCTGCGATTCGCCGGGACGCCCGGGTCGATGAGATGTCGATCCGGGAGTTGGCACGCGGGCATGGTGTGCACCGGCGCACGGTGCGCCAGGCTCTGGGGGCGGCCGAGCCTCCGCCACGGAAGTGACCGGCCCGGTCCTCGCCGCGGCTGGACCCGTACAAGGACGCGATCGATGCCATGTTGCGGACAGACCTGAACGCGCCACGCAAGCAGCGTCACACCGCGACCCGGATCTTGGCCCGGCTGATCGAGGAGCACGCCGCGGACGGCTTGTCGTACTCCACGGTGCGCGACTACGTACGCGTTCGGCGCGCGCAGATAGACCTCGAAGGTGGGCGCCGGGTGGAGGCGTTCATCCCCCAGGACCACGCACCCGCGAGGAGGCCGAGGTCGACTTCGGCGAGGTCTGGGTCGTGGTCGACGGGGTGAGGACCAAGTGCCACATGTTCGTGCTCTGGCTGGCCTATTCCGGCAAGGCGATCCACCGGGTCTACCCGACCCAGGCCCAGGAGGCGTTCTTGGAGGGCCACGTCGATGCGTTCGAGGCGATCGGCGGCGTCCCGACCCGGCACATCAAGTACGACAACCTGACCTCTGCGCCCAGACGCCGGACACCGACGTACGGTGCGTGTCGTCGGTGACCAGGTGCCCGTGGTCGTCGATCTCGAGCTGCCGGGCGGCGACATCGAGCAGGTCGGTGTTCGGGGCGCGGCCAGTCGCTACCAGCACAGCCGTTGCCTGCAGCACCTCGAACTGGCCGCTTCGTTCGACGGTCACCTCCACCCGGAGTCACGGGTTTCGACGAAGACGACACCAGTGTCGACGAGGACGCGATGACGTCGGCTCGCCAGCTCGGTGAACCGAGCCGAGACCTGTTCGACTTCGCCCGTGAGGAGCCGCGGTCCGCGTTGGACGATGGTCACGTCGCTGCCGAAGGCATCGAACACGTGGCCAAGCTCGGCGACGATGTACCCGCCGCCGATCACCACCAGGGACGCGGGGATCTCCTCGATGCGCATGATGGTGTCCGACGTGTAGAACGGCACGGTCTCTAGCCCGGGGATGGCCGGCACGATCGGCCGGGAGCCGACGGCCACCACGATCCGTTCCGCGGTG
>Ga0136613_10002137_pt1 | contig 10511 bp, 9 predicted proteins | sample AntDrymUQ2722106_2_FD_106649 | JGI IMG/M metagenome (GOLD analysis project Ga0136613, IMG submission 106649) | Polar desert sand microbial communities from Dry Valleys, Antarctica - metaG UQ272 (21.06) | ecosystem: Environmental > Terrestrial > Soil > Desert | place: Antarctica: Dry Valley... | reverse complement strand
TGTGCACCCACGCCCGTTCACGGTCGTCGCCGGCGGGGTGATCTTCGGCGAGATCGACCTCGCGTGTCTCGCGGTCCGCTACGGCGCCGAGGTCGACGGGCCGGTCCACGACCTGGCCGGAGGTTGCGGCCGCGGATAAGGTCCGCGACCGCCGGCTGCGGCGCATCGACTGGACGATCGATCGCTTCCGCGACGAAGAGGTCCGCCGCGACCCCGCCGGCTTCGTCCGCGCCGTCCGGGACGGCCTCGCGGCCGCCGCGCGTCGCGGCGGAGCTCCGTGGCCTGGCTGATCGTCGGCCCGGCGTTCCGGGGTGGAATCTTCGGACTGTCGAAGAAACCACCCCGGAACCGCGATGGACCGGGGACCTCGGGTGCGTCAGCCGGCGGTCGTCGTGTAGCAGGACTGGGTGAAGTCGTAGCCCTCGGCGGTCGGGCCGACGAAGAAGTCCTGGAGCACGTCGAGGCCCACGATCGCCTCCGGGTTCGGTTCGGAGACGATGCTGCCGCGGTACGCGGTCTCGTTCGGGTCGCCGACGAAGTTGCCGGCCTCGTCGGGCAGCATGCCCTCGTAGTCGACGTCGTCGAGTTCGGAGACGGCGGCGAGCAGTCCCTCCCGGGTGAGGTCGCCGTTCTCGGCGGCCTGCTCCAGCGCGGCCTTCAGCGGGTAGGACCAGACCCACCCGGAGGTGTAGCCGTCGTTGGGGTCGACGTCCCCAAGCGCCTCCTCCATCGCGTCGCGGCCCGGCGACTCCTGGGTCCACGTCCACGGGCCCGAGGCGAGGTACAGCGCCTGGACGGCCTCGGCGGCGGGGCTGGTGAGCAACCCCTTGTTCCACGACGGGCCGGTGCCGATGAACGTCCCCTGGTAGCCCTGCGCCGCCGTGTTGCCGACGACGGCGCCCGCGTCCGTTGGGTTGGTCGTGAGGATGACCAGGTCCGGCTGCTGGCTGGCGACGGCGCTGATGGCCCCGGACTGGTTGTCCGGTCCCGGGGCGGTCTCGACATCGGTGAACTCGAGGCCGTTGGCCTCGGCCGCGATCCGCGCGCCGGCGGCGGCGTCGCCGCCGTAGTCGCCGGGGTAATGGACCGCCATGACGGTCTCGATGCCCTCGAGGTTCTCCACGGCCCAGTCGATCGAGTTCATCGACTCGAAGCAGTAGTTCACCCCGGACTCGAGGATGACGTCCTGGAAGGCCCATTCCGAGGTCCACGACGCCGGGACGGCGACGATGCCCTCGGCGTTCAGGTCCTCGATGATGGCCGCCGTGGTCGGCGACCCGAGCGTCTGCGCGAGCGCGAGGACGTCGTTCTTGATCGCCTGGTACTCCTGGTTGTGGATCTCCGGGTTGTACTGGTTGTCGCGGACGAACTCGGTGACGTTCACGTCGAAGCCGCCGATGCCCCCGTCTTCGTTCACGCGGTTCCAGAAGGCCTTCTGCGCGTCGGTGATCGGCACGGCGAGCGCGGCGAAGGGCCCCACGGTGAGGTCGGAGAGCGTGCCGAGGTAGATGCACCCGTTGTCGGGGTTCACGGCGTCGGGGCAGGCCTCTTCGGTCACGCCGGTGTCGAAGGCGATGTCACCGGCCGGCGTCGTGCCCTCGGTGGGCGACCCCGTGTCGGTCGGCGTGGCCGTGTCGGCGGCCGTCTCGGTTGGGGTGTCGGTGGCGGTGTCGGCCGGTGTGGTCGTCTCGGCCGGCGCCGCCCCGGTGTCGACGTCCTCCACGTCGGCGGTCGTTCCGGAGTCTCGACAGCCGGTCGCGATCAGCGCGAGCACGGCCAGCACGATGGCGAACCTCGGCCATTGACGGTGCTGCTTCATTCCGCGTTCCTTTCATTCCAGACGGGCATGACGAAAACCTTCAGTACGAGAAGGGCCATCCCTTCCAGTAGTTGCGGACCCGCAGCCACACCCCGAACAGCCCGCGCGGTTCGAAGATCAGGAACGCGATGATGAGCAGGCCGTAGAGCATGGCCTCGAGCTCGACGTTGGTCAGCAGCCCGCCCCCGGTGACGCCCTGCCCAATGAAGGGCACGAAACGGGGCACCTGCTGGGTGAAGCGGGGGAGGAGCGTGACGAACATCGCCCCCATGATCGAACCGGAAATCGTGGCCGCACCGCCGATCAGCACCATCGCGATGAACCGGACGCTGAGCAGGAGGTTGAACGAGTTCGGCTCGACCGTGCGGGTGATCGTGTAGAGCAGCGCGCCGCAGATGCCGGCGTAGAACGACGAGATCGTGAAGGCGAGCAGCTTCGCCTTGGTGAGGCTCACCCCGATGACCTCGGCGGCGATGTCGCGGTCGCGGACCGCGGCGAACGCCCGCCCGACGCCGGACCGCGCGAGGTTGCGGGCCGGCACCGCCGCCGCGATCAGGACCACCAGGGCGAACAGGTAGACCTTCTGGGCGCCGCTGAGCACCGCGCCGCCGGCGGTCAGGGAGTTGCCGAAGAGGGTGGCCTGGACGGCGTCGCGCCCCACCCCCGGGCCGCCGGTGATGCTGTCCCACTCGCGGAAGACGTGCTCGCCGAGGAAGACGAGGCCGAGCGTGACGATCGCCAGGTACAGCCCCCGCAGCCGGGTGGCGAGCGGCGCCACCAGCAGGCCGGCCGCCCCCGCGACCAGGCCCGCGGCGGGCAGCCACACGACCATCGGCAGGCCGAACCCGACCAGCCGGCCGTCGGGGTCGCCGCTGAGCACCGCGGCGGTGTAGGCCCCCAGGCCGACGAAGAACGCGTGGCCGAGGGACACCTGGCCGGCGTAGCCCGTCACGATGTTGAGCCCGATCGCACCCACCGACATCGCCAGCCCGGTGCCCAGCAGGACCAGCACCTGGTCGCTGACCGCGAACGGCAGGGCGAACGCCGCCGCGACGATCGCGAGCACGCCGGCGCGCTTGGCCGGCGTGTTCAGCAGGGCGAGGTCGGAGGAGTAGGACGTGTAGAGCTCCGGTCGCCCCCTCGGCCGGGACCCCCGGCCGCCGCGGTCCGTCAGCAGCGCCGTCATACCCGCTCGACCTCGGGGGTGCCGAACAGGCCGTACGGTCGGAGGAGGAGCACGATCAGCAGGACGACGTAGGGCGAGACGACCGCGAAGTTGTTGCCGAGCCACGGCGCCGCCGTCGGCTGGTAGGTCCCGACCAGCGCCTCGATCACCCCGACGACGAGCCCGCCGATCACGGCGCCGCCGACGGAGTCCAGGCCGCCGATGATGATCGCCGGCAGGGCCTTCAGGGCGATGATCCAGGTCTGCTGGTCGATGCTCCCGCCGGTTCCCACGAACGTGCCGGCCAGGGCGGCGAGCGCTCCGGCGATCGCCCACGACAGGGCGAACACCATGCCGACGGAGATGCCCTGCGCCAGGGCGGTCTCCTGGTCGAACGCGGTCGCCCGCATCGCCAGCCCCGTGCGGGAGTACTTGAAGAACGCAAACAGGGCCGCCACGACCACAGCCGTCGTGAGCATCATCGCGAGGAAGCGCTGCTGCACGAACACGTCGCCGACCCGGAGGGTGTCCAGCCCCCACGGGCTCGTGAAGTTGCGGATGGTGTTGCCGAGGAAGCGGTTGACGACCACGCGGATGGTGATGTCGACGCCGATCGTGATGATCGCCACGACGAACACGGGCTTGCCGACCATCGGGCGCAGGGCCGAGCGCTCCACGATCAGCCCGAGCAGCGCGGTGAGCAGCATCGCCACCGGAACCGCCGCGAAGAACGGGAGCCCGAACGACCCGGTCAGGAAGACGACCATGGTCGCTCCGGCCACCATCAGCGCCGGCTGGGCGAAGCTGATGACGAGCGTCGACTTGTAGATGATCACGAAGCCGAGGGCGAGCAGGGCGTAGATCGACCCGTTGCCGAGCCCCTGGATCAGGCTCTGCCCGAACCTGGTCACGGCGCGGTCCCCGCGGGTCTGCCGGAGGCCGACCGGCCCCCGCCGTACATGCCGTCGACGAGGCCGGCGAACATGTCGGTGATCGCCGCGCGCTTGACCTTCTGCGTTGCCGTCAGCTCGCCGTCCTCGTGGTCCAGCTCCTTGGGCAGCATCGTGAACTTCTTGATCTGCTCGGCCGACGCCACGCGGCTGTTGACGCCATCGACGACGCCCTGGACGAGCTTGCGGACCTCCGGCTTGTCCGCGAGGTCCCGGTACGTGGTGTACGGCAGCCGCCGGCGTTGCGCCCAGTCGCCGACGGTGTCGAGCTCGATCCCGATCAGCGCGGTGAGGTAGGGCCGCCGGTCGCCGATCACGACCGCCTCCTTGACGTACGGCGAGGCCTTGATCGCGTTCTCGATCTCCGAAGGGGAGACGTTCTTGCCGCCGGCCGTGATGATGATGTCCTTCATCCGGTCGGTGATCTTCACGTGCGTGCCGTCGACCCAGACGCCGACGTCGCCGGTGTGGAGCCACCCGTCCGGTTCGAGGGTGCGGCGGGTGGCGTCGGCGTTGCGCCAGTAGCCGGCGAACACCGCCGGGTTCCGGGTGAGGATCTCGCCGGTCTCGGAATCGATGCGCAGCTCGGTCCCCGGCTGGGGCTCGCCGACCGTGCCGAGCTTCACCCGGCCGGGGCGGTTGACCGTCGCGACCGCGCTGTTCTCCGTCATGCCGTAGATCTCGTAGATCGGGACGCCGATGCCGAAGAACCACTGCAGGATCTCGGGGGCGATCGGCGCAGCCCCGGACCCGGCCGCCCGGCACTTGCGGAGTCCGACCCGGTCGCGCAGCGACCGGAAGAGGAAGGGGTAGCCGAGCCCGTACAGGACCCGGGTCTGCGCCGTCGGTCGTCCGCCGTTGCGGACCATCGCGTCGCCGATGCGGCCCGCGACCCGGATCCACAGGGCGTAGTTCAAACGCTTGACCAGCGACGCGGACGCCATGCGGATCTGGATGCCCGCGTGAATCTTCTCCCAGATGCGCGGCACGGCGAAGAACAGCGTCGGCTGCACCTCGCGGAGGTTCTGCTGCACCGTCTCGATCGACTCGGCGAAGTGCACGGTCGTGCCGGCCTGGGCGTTCACCCAAACGGTGGCGATGCGCTCGGCGACGTGGCACAGCGGGAGGTAGGACAGCGTGATGTCGTCCGGACCGGGGGGCGGGTTGTAGAAGCCGCCCTCGGTCACCAGCGCCTTGATCGCGAACTCGACGTTCGCGTTCGTCAGCATCGCGCCCTTCGGCGGGCCGGTGGTGCCCGACGTGTAGATCAGCGTCATGACGTCGTCGGGCTCCGCCGAGCTCATGCGCTCCTCGACGGCGGCGGGGTGATCGGCGCGGTGGCGGCGGCCCAGGACCAGGAAGTCGTCCCACGACAGCAGGCGCGGGTCGTCGTAGCGGTGCCGGATGCCGCGGGGCTCGACGTAGACGATGCGCTCGAGGTCGGGCAGCTCGCCGGCGACGGCGAGCGCCTTGTCGACCTGCTCCTGGTCCTCGGCGACGAGGATCTTCGAGCCCGAGTTCGACAGCAGGTAGGAGACCTCGGCCGCCGGGTTCGTCGGGTACAGGCCCATGGTGATCGCCCGGACGGCACAGGTGGCGAGGTCGGCGTAGAGCCACTCGGGCCGGTTCTCGGAGTGGATCGCGACCCGGTCGCCCGGGGCCACCCCCAGGGCGAGCAGGCCATGGGCGACGTCGAGGACGTGATCCCAGTACTGCGCCCAGGTGACCTCCTGCCAGATCCCGAAGTCCTTCTCCCGCAGGGCGACGCGCTGCGGGTCGCGCTGCGCCCGGTCGCGCACGCGCGCCGGGACGGTCATGGTCGTGGTGGGTGCGGGGGGTTCAAGGGTGGCGGTCATCGCGGCGCTCCCGTCGGTGCGGCGGAGGCGTGCTCCTGGCCGAGGTAGGCCCGGATGACGTCGGGGTCGCGCTGGACGTCGTGGGGCGGACCGGTCGTGATCGGGCTGCCGAAGTCGACGACCATCACCCGGTCGGCGAGGTCCATCACCACGCCCATGTCGTGCTCGACCATGATGATCGGGACCGCGAGCTCGTCGCGGATGTCGAGGACGAACCGCGCCATGTCCTCGGTCTCCTCGACGTTCATCCCGGCGACGGGCTCGTCGAGCAGGAGCAGCTTCGGCTCCATCGCGAGGGCGCGACCGAGCTCGACGCGCTTCTGGATGCCGTAGGGCAGCAGGCCGACCGGGAACTTGCGGTACTGCTGGATCTCGAGGAAGTCGATGATGTCCTCGACGACCGCCCGGTGGGCGACCTCCTCGCTGTGCGCCCTGCCGGCGAACATCAGCGCCGCCAGGACGCCGTAGCGGACGTGGTGGTGGCGGCCGAGCATGAGGTTGTCGATGACCGTGAGGTTGGAGAACAGCTCGATGTTCTGGAACGTGCGGGCCATGCCCATCGCGGCGATCTGGTGGGGCGACCGGTCCACGATGTCCTCCCCGACGAAGCGGACCGTCCCGCGCTGCGGCCGGTAGACGCCGGAGAGGACGTTGAAGATCGACGTCTTGCCGGCGCCGTTCGGGCCGATGATCGCGAACAGCTCCTTCGCACCGACCTCGAAGGAGATGCCGCTGATCGCCCTGACGCCGGCGAAGTGCAGATGCACGTCGGAGAACTCCAGCACCGGGCGGGCGTCGTCGACCTCCGCGGAGGTCTTCTCCAGCGCGGCGGCGAACGCGTCGCTCACGACAGCCACCGCTTGCGCCGCTTGTAGTGCTTGACGTCGCGGAACGACCGGGGGGTGCCCTCGTCGTGCAGCCCCAGGTAGAACTCGCGGACGTCTTCGTCCTCGAGCAGTTCGGAGGCGCCCTTGTCCATCACGATCTTGCCCGTCTCCATGATGTAGCCGTGCTCGGCGATGGACAGGGCCATGCTGGCGTTCTGCTCGACCAGCAGGACGGTAGTGCCGCGCTGGTTGATCTCGACGATCAGGTCGCGGATCTGCTGCACCAGCAGCGGAGCCAGGCCGAGGCTGGGCTCGTCGAGCAGCAGGTAGCGGGGATCGGACATCATCGCGCGGCCCATGGCGAGCATCTGCTGCTCGCCGCCGGACAGGTACCCGGCCGTCGCCCGGCGCCGGTCGCGCAGCACCGGGAACAGGTCGTAGACCCGCTCCATGTTCTCGGAGAGTCTGCGGGTGTTTCTGTGCGCCCCCACGCGCAGGTTCTCCTCGACGCTGAACTCGGCGAAGACCCGCCGCCCCTCGAGGACCTGCTTGACGCCCGCGCTCACGACCCTGGCCGGGGACAGGTGGTGGATGGGGTCGCCGTCGAGGGTGATCTGCCCCTTGGTGACCTCACCCTCGTGCACGTCGAGCAGCCCGGACACGGCGCGCAGCAGGGTGGTCTTGCCGGCACCGTTCGCGCCGAGCAGCGCGACGATCTTCCCCTCCGGCACGTCCAGGCTGACCCCGCGCAGGACCAGGATGACGTCGTCGTAGACGACTTCCAGGTTCTCGACGGACAGCACCGGCTGCCTTCCCTCGTCCCCTCACCGCACGGCGGATGGCGACGTACTCGCCGAATAGTAGAGAACGAGGGGGCGCCTGTCTGCGGGCGCGGCGAAAGACCGCCCGTTGGCTCGGGTCTAGCGGCCGAAGCGGCGGAGGCGCAGCGAGTTGGCGACGACGCTGACGGACGAGAACGCCATCGCGGCGCCGGCGATCATCGGGTTCAGCAGCCCCATGGCGGCGAGCGGCAGGGCCGCGACGTTGTAGGCGAACGCCCAGCCGAGGTTCTGGCGGATCGTGCGGTAGGTGCGGCGTGACAGCTCGATCGCGGTCGCGACGCCCTCGACGTCGCCGCGCAGGAGGGTGAGGTCGCTCGACTCGATCGCGACGTCGGCACCCGTCCCGATCGCGATGCCGAGATCGGCCTGCACCAGCGCCGGCGCGTCGTTCACGCCGTCGCCGACCATCGCGACGACCTCGCCCCTGGCCTGCAGCGCCGCGACCTCGCCGGCCTTCTCCGACGGCAGCACCTCGGACAGGACGCGGTCGATGCCCACCGCGGCGGCGATGGCGTCGGCGGTGCGGGCGTTGTCGCCGGTGATCATGGCCACGTCGAGGTCCATCGCGTGCAGGCGCTCGACGATCGCGCGGGCACCGTCCTTCAGCGTGTCCGCGACCGCGAGGACACCGCGGACCTCGCCCTCCCAGCCGGCGAACACCGCCGTGTTGCCCTCGGCCTCCAGCCGGCCGGCCCGGTCGTCGAGCTCCTCGGGCAGCACGAGGCCGGCCTCGGCCATGAGCTTGCGGCGCCCCACCCACACGGTGCGGCCGTCCGCGTCGGCGCGCACGCCGTGGCCGGCGAGCGCGGAGAAGGCGGTCGCCGCGGGCAGCGCGATGCCCCGGTCGCGGGCGGCCCGGGCGACCGCCTGGCCGATCGGGTGCTCGCTGTCGGCCTCCACCGCGCCGGCGAGCCGCAGGAGCTCCTCGGCGTCGCCGGCGACGACGTCGGTCAGGCGCATCCGGCCCTCGGTGAGGGTGCCGGTCTTGTCGAAGACGACGGTCGTGATCGTGCGCGTGCGCTCGAGCACCTCGACGCTCTTGATGAGGACACCGAGAGCGGCCCCTCGGCCCGTGCCGACCATGATCGCCGTCGGGGTCGCGAGCCCGAGCGCGCACGGGCAGGCGATGATCAGGACGGTGACGGCGGCGACGAGGCCGCGCGTGGGGCTTCCGGCGATCAGCGACCAGGCGCCGAACGTGGCCGCGGCGAGCGCGATAACGAGCGGCACGAACACCGCCGACACGCGGTCGGCGAGCCGTTGGACGTCCCCCTTCGATGCCTGCGCGTCCTCCACGAGGCGCACGATCGACGCGAGCGCGGTCTCGCCGCCGACGGCGGTCGCACGGACCGTCAGCACCCCGGAGGTGTTGACGGTCGCCCCGGTCACGCGGTCGCCCGGCGCCTTCTCGACCGGCAGGGACTCGCCGGTGAGCAGCGACTCGTCGACGGCGCTCGCACCGTCGACGACCTCGCCGTCTGTGGGGATCTTCTCGCCGGGACGCACCCGCAGGAGGTCGCCGACGACGACCTCTCCGACCGGGACCATCACCTCGACGAGGTCTCCACCGCGTTCCTCACCCCGCACATCCCCGCCCTCCGGGGTGCTGGCGCGCCCCTCACCCCGCAGGTCCTCGGCCCCGGCGGACTCTTCGACCCCGCCCCGCAGGACGCGGGCGTCCTTCGCGCCGAGCTCGAGCAGCGCCCGGATCGCCTGGCCGGCGTTGCCCTTGGCCCTGGCCTCGAAGTACCGTCCGAGGACGAGGAAGGCGATGATCACCGCGGCGGACTCGAAGTAGAGCTCGTGCCCGCCGGTCAGGAGCTGGAACGTCGAGAAGCCGTACGCCGCGAGCGTGCCCAGGGCGATGAGGGTGTCCATGTTCGCGGTCCGCCGGCGCGCGCGGCGTGCGGCCTCGCGCAGGAACGGCCAGCCGACGCCGAACTGGACGGGCGTGGTCAGCGCGAACATCGCCCAGCGCGCCCGCGGGTCCGTCATCACCGTCTCGCCGCCGAGCATCGACAGCGCGACGACGACCACCGCGAGCGGCCAGGAGATGAGCACGCGCCGGAGCCACGCCTGGCGGCCGCGGTCCTCGGGGCCCTCGCCGTCCGGCGCCGGCGCCGTGCTGACCGGCTTCAGCCCGTAGCCGATCCGGTCGACCGCGGCCTCGAGCGCGTCGACCTCGACGGGGGCGCCGAGGGCCACCCGCGCACGGCCGGTCGCGAAGTTGACCTCGGCGTGCGCGACGCCCTCCTGCTTGCCGAGCACGCGCTGGACGCGCGCGGCGCACGAGCCGCAGGTCATGCCCTCGACGTCGAAGTCGAGGACCTCGTCCTGCTCGGTGGCGGTGTCGCTCACGGTGCGAGCCCTCCTTGCCGGCGGTCAGGCCGGGACGTCGTAGCCCTGGTCCTCGATCGCCCGCACGAGCTGCTCGTGGCTGACGAGGTCGGATTCGTACATCACGGTGACGTGCCGCGACGGGATGTCGACGGTGGCCTGGGCGACCCCCTCCAGGGGGTTGAGGGCGCCCTCGATCGAGGTTTTGCAATGGTCGCAGTGGATCTCGGGAACGGAGATGGTCTCGGTCGTCACGTGATCGCCTCCTGGGGCGCTGGTGGTCGGAGAACGGACTTGTCGAACTTCAGGGTCTCCATGAGCTCGTCGACGATGGCCTCGGTGCGGCCCTCGCGCATGGCGCGGGCGACGCAGGTCTGGAGATGGCGGCGCAGGACCATGCGGCTGGTGCCTTCGAGCAGCCCCTGCACGGCCGAGAGCTGCTTCATGACGTCGGGGCAGTACGCCCCATCGTCGACCATCTGGATGACGCCGCCCAGGTGGCCGCGGGCGGTCTTCAGGCGGTTGCTCACTCCGGCTTCGTACTCGGTCATGGATCTATCCTACCCCACCGGGGGTGGGGCGCCGGAGAGGTCTGCGCGCGTGAGGTCTTCACCGACTGCTGGCTGGCCTCGACGGGAGGTCAGGTTCCGTGGTACAGCCGCTCGAGGTCGACGAGCTCGACGTCTCCGCGCCGCGACGTGACGGCAAGGAGTCG
>Ga0136613_10002132_pt1 | contig 10519 bp, 4 predicted proteins | sample AntDrymUQ2722106_2_FD_106649 | JGI IMG/M metagenome (GOLD analysis project Ga0136613, IMG submission 106649) | Polar desert sand microbial communities from Dry Valleys, Antarctica - metaG UQ272 (21.06) | ecosystem: Environmental > Terrestrial > Soil > Desert | place: Antarctica: Dry Valley... | reverse complement strand
TGCCCTTGAGCGGCGACCAGCGCGGCTGGACGTTTCGCAAAGAAGGGCAGACCCTCGCGCCGGCGGAGCGTCCGGTGGCCGGCTTTCAGGTCGCCACGACCGACTACTTCCGCGCGATGGGCATCGGGTTGCGGCGCGGGCGCGCGTTCACCGCGGCGGACGCGGACGGCGCACCGCCGGTGATGATCATTAACGAAAGTTTCGCGCGCCGTTTCTATCAGAATGAAGACCCACTCGGCCAGCGCATCATCATCCGCAACCAGCCGCAAGCCTGCGAGATCGTCGGCATCGTCAATGACGTGCGCCACTTCGGCCCGGACCAAGCCGCCGCGCCGGAGATGTACGTGCCCTACCACCAATTCGTCATCGGCGCCGTCCCGCTCGTGGTCCGCACGGAACTGGAGCCGCAGGCTTTGATCGGCGCGGTCACACGGGAGATTCATGCGGTAGATGGTGAAGTCGCTATCGGCAAAGTCAGGACGATGACGCAAATGATGTCCGCCGCGCTCGCCGAGCGGCGCTTCGCGCTGCTGCTCCTCGGCATTTTCGCGTCCGTTGCTTTGGCGTTGGCCGCCGTCGGCCTCTACGGCGTGATGGCCTACGCGGTCGCCGCGCGCACGCACGAGTTCGGCATTCGGATGGCGCTGGGGGCGCAAACGAGAGATGTGATGCAACTGGTTTTCAAGCAAGGCGTGGCGCTGGCTTTAGCCGGCGTGTTCGGCGGCCTTGTCGCTTCAATCGCGCTGACACGGCTGATGAAAAGTTTGTTGTTCGGCGTGAGCGCGACTGATCCGCTGACGTTCGCCGGTGTCGCATTACTGCTGGTGGCAGTCGCGCTGTTGGCGTGTTACATCCCGGCGCGGCGCGCGACGAAAGTCGATCCGATGGTCGCGCTCAGGTACGAGTAAATATAAAGGGCAAGATTGGAGAGTGAGTGATGCGAACGTTATGGGGCGATGTGAGGTACGGCGCGCGGTTACTCGTTAAGCACCCCGGTTTCACGAGCGTCGCGATGATCGCTCTCGCGCTCGGCATCGGCGCGACGACAGCGATCTTCTCGGTCGTCAACGCCGTCTTGCTGCGCCCGTTGCCTTACGAGAATCCAGAGCGGCTCGTACAAGTTTGGGAGAATAATCTGCCGCGCGGCTGGGTGCAGGACCCTGTCTCCCCGCGTAACTTTATTGATTGGCAGGGGCAGAGCCGCTCCTTTGAAGCATTGGCCGCTTACGAGTACGAGAGTTTTACCCTGACCGGCAGCGATGCTTCTGAACGGATCGGTGGAGCGCTCGTGTCCGCCAGCTTGATCGAGGTGATGGGCACGAGACCCGCGTTAGGGCGCGGCTTCCTCTCTGAAGAGGACAGACGCGGAGTAGCCCGCGTAGTGATCTTGAGCGACCGTTTATGGCAACGACGCTTCGGCGCACGCCCTGACGTGATCGGGCAAAGTCTCATCCTCAACAACGAGAGCTTTACGGTCGTCGGCGTGATGCCGCCAGCCTTTCAGTTTCCGAGCCAGTCGGTTGACCTCTGGGCGACGCCGGCCTTTGATCCTAGTCGCCCGCGCAGCGATCACTTCCTGTACGCCGTCGGGCGTCTCAAGCCGACGGTTTCATTAAGGCAAGCGCGGGAGGAGATGGACCACATCGCCCGTCAACTGGCCGAGCAATATCCCGACACGAACAAAGACTTCGGCGTGACTCTCATTTCATTGCACGAACAAGTCGTCGGAAAAATTCGTCCGGCGCTGCTCATTCTGCTCGGCGCGGTCGTCTTGATGCTCCTGATCGCCTGCGTGAACGTCGCCAATCTCCTGCTCGCCCGCGCGACGGCCAGACAAAAGGAGATCGCAGTCCGCACGGCGCTGGGCGCTAGTCGGCTGCGCCTGATTCGGCAACATCTCACGGAGAGTTTGCTGCTCGCGGGTCTGGGCGGGTGCTGCGGTCTCTTACTGAGCGTCTGGGGCGTTGACCTGCTGGTTGCGGCAAGCGCGGGCACGCTCCCGCGCGCGAAAGAGATCAGTATTGACGGTCGGGTATTTGGCTTCACGCTGACAATATCGCTCGTCACGGGAATCCTTTTCGGTCTTGCGCCGGCCCTCCGTTCGTCCACGCCGGACTTGAACCAATTCCTCAAAGAAGGAGTCAAGGGCGTCGCGGGCGGTTGGCGACAGTCGCGCGCGCAAAGCGTACTCGTGGTTGCCGAGATCACTCTGGGCCTCGTGCTGCTGATCGGCGCAGGGCTGTTAATTAAAAGCTATGCGCGATTACAGCAAGTTGATCCCGGCTTCAGCCCGGAGAACGTGCTGACGGCGCAGCTCTCGCTGCCGCAGTCGAAGTACCCGGAGGAACGTCAGCAAGCGCTCTTCTTCCAACAAACTCTCGAACGCATTCAGACCCTGCCCGGCGTTGAATACGCCGGCGCGGTGAGCGATCTGCCGTTCAGCCAATCGCGCACTTCTCGTAGTTTTGGAATCGAGGGGCGACCGGCGGTTTCAGACGGAGAGTCGCTCAATGCCGACCATCGAAAAATCAGCCCTCACTATTTTCGCGCGATGGGCATTCGGCTACTGCGCGGGCGTGAATTTACGGAGCGCGACGCGAAGAATGCGCCGGGCGTGATCATCATCAACGAGGCGATGGCCCGTCGCTTCTTTCCCCATGAAAACCCTCTGGGCAGGCGTTTGCTGTTAGGTGCGTCAGAAAGCGGTGAGCAAAAGGCGTGGGAGATCGTCGGGGTCGTGGCAGACATTAAGCACGGCAATCTGGCCGAAGAAAGGAAGCCAGAGATGTATGTGCCATATATGCAGCACCCGCACTCATGGATGTTTCTGGCGATCCGCGGCGCATCCGACCCGCGAACACTAATTGCTGCCGTGAGAAACGCCGTTCGGGAAGTTGACCCGGAGCAGCCGGCGTACAACGTGATGACGATGCAGGAGCGAATTGAGAAGTCTATCGCCCCGCAGCGCTTCAACACACTGCTGCTCGGCGTCTTCGCAGTGGTTGCAATAGCCCTCGCGGCAGTTGGCATCTACGGAGTGGTGTCCTACTCGGTCGCGCAACGCACGCGCGAGATCGGGGTCCGACTGGCCCTCGGCGCGCAATCAGGCGACATCCTCCGACTCGTCGTCGGTCAAGGGATGCTTCTCACCATGATCGGCATCGGTCTCGGTTTGGCGGCGGCGCTTCTGTTGACGCACCTCATGGCGAGTCTGCTGTACGGCGTGAGCGCGACCGATCCCTTCGTCTTCGCCGGCATCGCTGTGCTGCTCGCATTCGTGGCGCTCCTCGCCTGTTACATCCCGGCGCGGCGGGCAACGAAGGTCGATCCGATGGTCGCGCTCAGGTACGAATGAAGGGATGAGGGATGAGGGCGGAGGGCTGAAAAATAAAACAGTCTTCTTCATCCCCGCCCTCATCCCTCCGAAGTGAGGTGATTCAGATGAGAACCTTGTTGCAAGACGTGCGTTATGGCGTGCGGATGCTGCTCAAGAGTCCGGGCTTCACCATTATCGCGGTTGTCGCGCTGGCTCTCGGCATCGGCGCGAACACGGCGATCTTTTCATTCGTCAATGGCGTGTTGTTGCGCCCGCTGCCCTTTGCTGCTTCCGAACGACTCGTTGGCTTACGCGAGACGCTGCCGGATGAAGGCTCGATTCCGTTGGCGCAGCGAACTTTTGTCGCGTGGAGCGAGAACAGCGCGGTGTTTGAGAGCATCGCCGCGATGTCTTCATCAGAGGCGAATCTGGAAGGCGATGATCCGCAGCGCGTAACGGCGGCGAAAGTGACGCCCTCGTACTTCAACGTGATGGGCGCGCAGCCCGTGCTAGGCCGCCCCTTGCTGCCGGAGGACGCGCAACCGGACGGCGAGCGCGTGGTCGTGCTGAGCTACGAGTTATGGCAGAGCAGGTTCGGCGGAGAGCGAAGCGTCATCGATCAGCAGACGCGGATTGACGGGCGCAGTCACACCATTGTCGGCGTGATGCCGCCCGCTTTGACTGATGCGAGCATCGGGTGGATGAGCCTTTGGACGCCGCTCAGATTCAGCGAGCGCGGCCTCAATAATCCGTATCGCTATCTTGATGCTAACGCGCGGCTCAAGCCCGGCGTTTCCGTCGCGCAAGCGCGCGCGGAGCTTAAGCACATCATGGCTTCGCTCCGTCAAGATTTCCCGCAGACGCACGGCAAGCCTTACGGCGTTGACATGCGCCCCCTGCGAGATTTCGTCGTCGGCGCGCGCACGCGAACCGCGCTCTACGTGCTGGCGGGCGCAGTCATGTTCGTGCTTCTGATCGCGTGCGCCAACGTCGCCAATCTTTTATTAGCGCGCGCATCGTCGCGGGGACGCGAGATAGCGGTGCGCGCCGCTTTGGGCGCGAGTCGCGCGCGCATTGTGCGCCAACTTCTCGTCGAGAGTTTGATTCTGTCGGCGCTCGGCGCGGGACTCGGATTGCTGTTGGCGAGCTTTGGCATTGACGCGCTCGCCGCAATCTACGGGGACGCCATCCCGCGCTTCGCCGAAGTGCAAATCAACACGCCCGCGCTCTTCTTCACGCTCGGATTGTCAATTCTGACCGCGCTCGCCTTCGGACTCGCGCCCGCGCTCCGCGCGACCAAGTTTGACATCAACGCGGCGTTGAAGGACGGAGCGCGCGGCGGCGTGACGGCGGGCGCGCGGCGCCATCGCTTGCGGAGCGCGCTGGTCGTCTCCGAAATAGCCTTGTCGCTCGTCTTGCTCGTCGGCGCGGGGTTGCTCATCCAGAGTTTCTTACGTCTGCGCGCGGTCGAGCCGGGTTTCGAGCTTGACCGTGTTTTGACGATGGAGGTCTCGCTTCCTTTTGCGACTTACGGGGAGCCGCAGCAGCGCACTAACTTTTATCGCCAGACGCTCGAACGCATTGCCGCCTTGCCCGGCGTCGAGAGCGCGAGCGCAACACAGTCGCTGCCCTTCCGCCCGACAATGCTCACGGATGCTGTCATCATTGAAGGTCAGCCCGCGCCGCCCGCCGGACAAGAGCCTTTCATCAGAGGAACTTCCATCACAGCGGACTACTTCCGCACGATGGGGATGCGGCTCGTGAGCGGCAGGGCGTTCACCGAGCAAGAAACATGGGAAGGCGGCAGCGTCATCATCAACCAATCATTCGCGCGTCGTTTCTTCGGCAACCAAGACCCGATAGGCCAGCGCGTGAAAGTCGGCTATGACCGCGCTTGGCTCACGGTGGTCGGTGTCGTTCAAGACACGACGCAGAACAGCGTTGACACCGAGACCATAGCGGAGATGTTCGTCCCTTACGTGAACGGCGCGAATCCTTCGGTCGTGCGAATGAACTTCGTCGTGCGCGCGGCGGGCGATCCCACTTCGATCATCGGCGCGGTGCGCGAAGAGATTCGCCGGAGCGACTCCGCGCTTCCGGTCTCCGACGTCGCAACGATGCGCTCTCTCGCCGACCGCGTGCTATCTCCGGCGCGCTTCAGTCTGGTGTTGCTCACGTTGTTCGCCGCCGTCGCACTCATCCTCGCCCTGATCGGTATTTACGGCGTGATGAACTACACCGTCACGCAGCGCACGCGCGAGATGGGCATCCGCCTCGCGCTCGGCGCGCAGGCGACGGACGTGTTCAAACTCGTCGTCGGGCAAGGGATGATGCTCGCTCTTATCGGAGTGAGTTTGGGTTTAATCGGAGCCTTCGCCGTGACCCGCGTGATGGCGAGTCTGCTCTACGGCGTCTCGGCGACCGATTCTGCAACTTTTGCTGGCGTCTCGCTGCTACTGGTGGCAGTTGCAGCACTAGCCTGTTACATCCCGGCGCGGCGCGCGACGAACGTCGATCCGATGATCGCGCTTCGGTATGAGTAGCTTCAACTCAGAAAGCGAGAAGTGTGTGATGAATACTTTGTGGCAAGATATACGATTCGCCGCGCGGATGCTCGTCAGAAGCCCGATGTTTACTGTTGTCGCCGTGCTGTCGCTCGCGCTCGGCATCGGAGCGAACACAGCGATTTACAGTATCGTCCGCGCGGTGTTGTTAAGCCCGTTGCCGGTCGAGAAACCGGAGCATCTCGTAGTCTTCTCCAACAACGTGATTTCGCAACCGGCTTACACGGATTTTCGTGACCGGAACAATGTCTTGACAGGACTCGCAGCCTACGCTCCACGGGAATTGAGTATGAGCAGAGACGGGCGACCGGAACTTGTCACAGGCGGCATCGTGACGGGCAATTACTTCTCCGTGCTCGGCGTTCAGACTGTCGTGGGACGCGCTTTTCTTTCCGAAGAAGATCAACCGTTCAGCGCACAGAGGGTCGCTGTCATCAGCCATGCTCTCTGGCAACGAAGTTTCGGCGGCGATGCGGAAGTGGCAGGTAAGACTTTTGTTTTGAACGATCAGACGTTCACAGTTGTGGGCGTCGCGCCGCAAGGCTTCAAGGGCGTCAGATTATCTGAATCACTTGACCTCTGGATTCCCGTCGCGGACTGGTCACAAGTGGTGACTGGAGAAACGGCGAGGCTTCACATTAACCAGCGCAGTTGGGATTGGCTCTCCGCGGTCGGGCGGCTTAAGAAAGACGTGAGCATCGAGCAAGCCGGCGCGGAACTAAACGTTATTGCAAGCGCATTAGAACAAGCTTACCCGACGGAAACTCCGACAAAATTCAACATTGCCCTCGCTCCGGTGGCGACGGCTGCGACCGGAGTTAAAGCGCGGAAGGAGGTTGTCCGGTTTATCGCTATTCTCTTCGCAGTGGTGGGAATGGCGTTGGCTATCGCCTGCGCCAATGTCGCAAATCTACTGTTGGCGAGGGCGACCGGAAGGCGCAAGGAGATCGCCGTGCGCCTCGCGCTCGGCGCGAGCCGTGCTCGCATCATCAGGCAATTGCTGACGGAGAGCTTGCTGTTGTCATCGCTTGGTGGCGGAATCGGTTTGCTCGTCGCCATGTGGGCGACAGACGTGTTGGCGGCTTACGAACTGCCCGGTCGAATCGCGATCAGCAATCTCAATCTCGGTCTGGATTCCGCAGTGTTTGGCTACACATTGCTCGTGTCGCTCGTGACGGGCGTGCTTTTCGGTTTAATCCCTGCGCTTCAAGCGTCGAAACCCGACCTCGTTTCGACGATCAAAGATCAAGGCTCGTCACGGACGTTCGCTCGCTCCGGTCTGCGCGATGCTTTCCTCGTGCTACAGATTGCTCTGTGTCTCGTGTTGCTCATCGGCGCGGGGCTTTTCGTGAAGAGCTTGCGAACAGCGCTCGCCATCGATCCCGGCTTCGAGACGGAAAAAGTTGCGCTCGCCTCCGTCAATCTCGGATTGCAACGCTACACTCAAGCGCGTGCGGGGGAGTTCCGCCGGCAGGTAATCGAGCGCGTCGAAAGATTGCCCGGAGTCGTTTCGGCAAGTTGGACAAATTCACCTCCCGTCGCGCCGGATTTTTCGCGCGTCGAGAGCATGTCTATCGAGGGCTATGAGCCGCAAGCAAGTGAAAAACTGGAAGCTGAAGTGAACAACGTCGGAGTCAATTATTTCCAAACGATTGGTGTGCCGCTCGCGCGAGGGCGTGACTTTGACGATAGGGATCGTGAAGGAACGCCGCTCGTCGCCGTGATTAATGAGACTTTCGCCAGACGATATTGGCCGGATGCCGACCCCGTAGGCAAGAGCATCTCCTTCGGGGAGGACAAGCGCATGGTGATCGGTGTGGTGAAAAACTCCAAGTATCACAGTTTGAGTGAAGATTCTCTGCCCTTCGTCTATCTGCCGCTCGATCAAGCCGGGAGTGCCATGCTCGACTCGACCACGCTGCTCGTACACACGGCGGGCATTCCGGGCGACGTGCTTGCCTCCGTGCGTCGCGAGATAAATTCACTCGACGCGAACCTGCCGCTCTTCGGTGTCAAAACGATGAACGAACATCTGGGCGATGCGCTCATGGTGCAACGCTTCGGCTCTACTCTGTTGGGCTTCTTCAGTTTACTTACGCTCGCGCTTGCATCCGTCGGCATTTACGGCGTTGTCTCATACTCCGTCAGTCAGCGCACACGCGAGATCGGCGTCCGCATGGCGCTTGGAGCAAATCGAAGCTCCATTCTGAAACTGATGTTGTGGAGAGGAACTTTGCCCGTTGTGGTCGGCGTCGGCGTCGGTCTCGGCATGGCACTTATTCTGACCCGCGCGGTACACGGTTTTCTTTACGGCGTGAGCGCGACCGATGCAGCAACATTCATCAGCGCCGCGCTGCTATTAGGTGTCGTCGCGCTCGTCGCCAGTCTCATTCCGGCGCGAAGGGCGACGAAGGTTGATCCGTTAGTTGCTCTTCGATACGAGTAAAGATTGAGGTAAGTGATGCGGAATCTATGGCACGACCTTCGTTATGCGGTGCGGATATTATTGAAGGCTCCCGCGTTCACCCTGATTGCGGTGCTCTCGCTCGCCCTCGGCATCGGCGCTAATGCGGCGATCTTCAGTTTGGTCAATGCGATCCTCTTGCGTCCGCTTGCGGTAATGGAACCGGAGCGACTCATCTCTGTTTTTCCAACTGACAAGAGCGGTGAGGCGCAAGCATTCTCTTACCCGAACTATGTGGATTTCCGCGACCGCAACGATGTCTTCACGGGGCTGTTCGTGACGCGCTTCGCGCCGATGAGCTTGAGCCGTGAGAATGCGAACGAGCGCATCTGGGGCTACCTTGTTTCAGGCAATTATTTCGATGTACTCGGCACGAGCGCGGCACAGGGGCGCACCTTCCTTGCGGAAGAAGACCAGATGGAGCTTTCGCATCCGGTCGCGGTGTTGAGCCACGGTTGCTGGCAGCGTCGCTTCGGCGGCGACCCGGCTTTGGTCGGCAAAGATGTCACGCTCAATAACCATCGCTTCAGAGTCGTCGGCATCATGCCCGAAGGTTTTACGGGCACGGAGGTCGCATACACGCCTGAACTCTGGGTGCCGGTGATGATGCAGGAATGGATTGAGCCGAGTAACTCGTGGCTCGACCGGCGGAGCACGCAAAATATCTTCGCCACCGGTCGCCTCAAACCCGGAGTGACACTTGCACAAGCCGAAGCGTCACTAAACAATCTAGCGCGACGCTTGGGCGAGGAATACCCCGACACGAACGAAGGGCAGAGCGTCACGTTGACACCGCCCGGTCTGATCCACCCGATGCTACGCACGCCACTCATCAGTTTTACGTGGGCGCTGATGGCGCTCGTCGGATTGGTGCTGCTCATCGCCTGCACTAATCTTGCGAACCTGCTGCTGGCGCGGGCGAGCGAGCGACGCAAAGAAGTGGCGATTCGGCTGGCTCTGGGAGCATCGCGCTCTCGCCTTGTTCGTCAATTGCTAACCGAGAGCATACTGCTTTCAGTTTTAGGCGGCGCAGTCGGTTTCCTGCTCGCGATCTGGATGATTGATCTCGCGGTCGGCTTCAAGCCGCCGGTTGATTTTCCGCTTTCGATTGACTTGGGCGTTGACGGGCGCGTGCTCGGGTTCTCTCTGCTCGCATCGCTCATCACGGGAATAATTTTCGGCATCGTCCCGGCGTTGCAATCGACGAAGCCTGAACTCGTGCCCGCATTGAAGGACGCGACAGCGCAAGCCGGTTCGTCTCGTTCGCGTTTGCGAAGCACGCTCGTCGTCGCGCAAATCGCTTTGTCGCTCGTGCTGTTAATCGCCGCGGGATTGGTCGTGCGCGCATTGCAGCAGGTGCAGACGATGAGTCCGGGCTTCGATCGGAGAACGGCTTGATCATGTCTGTGGATGTCGGGCTGCAAGGTTATGACGAAACGAAAGGCGCACAGTTCTACCAACAACTCGTCGAGCGCGTGCGGTCGCTGCCCGGTGTACGTTCGGCATCTCTGGCGAGTTCAGTTCCGTTGAGTATCAATTACAACTCGACGGATGTTTATGTTGAAGGTCAAGCGCCAGTGCGCGGCGCGAATGTGCCAAGCGCGATGACCGCCTCGGTAGGTACGAATTATTTTGAGACGATGAGAACTCCGCTCATCGAAGGACGCGGCTTCGGCGACGGAGACGGTCAGGATGCACCGCGCGTTATCGTAGTCAACGAGACTTTCGCGCGGCGCTTTTTTCCGGGCGCGAATCCGAGCGAGAACGCCATCGGCAAGCGTGTTCGCTTCGGCGGAGAGCAGTTCTGGCAAATCGTCGGCGTCGCCCGCGACGGAAAATATTTCAGCATCGGAGAAGCGCCGCGCATGTTCGTCTATTCACCGCTGCTCCAGGATTATGCGACGAGCGCGACGCTAATTGTGCGCACGTCCTCGAACCCGGAGCGAATGATCTCCACGATTCGTGCCGAGGTGCGGAATCTCGATCCGAACTTGCCGGTATTCGGCGTCAAGACTTTGACTGAACACATGAGCGTGTCGCTCTTTCCGGCGCGCGTTGCCGCCGGCTTGCTCGGCGGCTTCGGCTTGCTGGCATTGACCCTCGCGGGCATCGGCATCTACGGTGTGATGGCTTATGTGGTCACGCAACGCACGCGCGAGATCGGCATCCGCGTTG
>Ga0136613_10002131_pt1 | contig 10520 bp, 7 predicted proteins | sample AntDrymUQ2722106_2_FD_106649 | JGI IMG/M metagenome (GOLD analysis project Ga0136613, IMG submission 106649) | Polar desert sand microbial communities from Dry Valleys, Antarctica - metaG UQ272 (21.06) | ecosystem: Environmental > Terrestrial > Soil > Desert | place: Antarctica: Dry Valley... | reverse complement strand
TGACGCCCTTCCACGACGGCGCGATCACACCTGGGAGCAGGTCGGCCGCTGCATCGGCATCGGTGGCCACGACGACGGCCCGAGCCGTCACCGACCCGGCTGGGGTCTCGACAGCCAGTGGATGAACCCTCGACGCCGGTGTCAGTAGGTGGAGGTTCCCGGTCGGCAGCCGGGCCGACAACTGCGCACCGAGAGCCTGCATACCGGCCGCCGGCACGGTCGAGTCGCCCCGGACGAACATCCGCATCATCAGGTCGGCGAACCGCCCGGATGTGGTCATCTCGGTCTCGAGCAGCAGTCCGGCGAAGAACGGGCGCAGCACCCGATCGATCACCCGGGGCGACATCCCGTACCGCTGCCAGGTTGCCATCGCCGTACGGTCGCGCTGTCCCAGCAGGACGCTGCTGGGCGCAAAGCCGACGGCGGCGGCGTACGCGCCCAGCGCTGCCTTGTCCCGCAGCGAGCCGATCGGCGCCCGAATCGTGGCCAACGCGGCCAACGGTTCCCGGCGTGGGTCGGCCAGGCGCACCACGGTTCCCTGCACGTGCAGCAGCATCGCCCGGGTGAAGTAGCGCAGGTCCAGCGCGTCGGTGTCCATCAGCCGCGCCACCTCTGGATAGCCGGTGTTCAACACCTGGAAGCCGCGGTCCAGGAGAAAGCCGTCGACTCGATCAGTCCGAGCCCGGCCGCCCACGCCGTCGGATGCCTCGATGATCTGGACGTCCAAGCCGGTCTCCGACAGCCGGGTGGCGCAGGCCAGCCCGGCCAGTCCGGCACCGACAACGACGACATCGCAATTCCTAGGCAGGGACATGCCCCCCTTCCTACCCATCCTTTGCCCTCGTCACTCAGCCGCGTGCGTCCGCGTCGTTGTCGGCGACTCCCTCCGCGCCACGAAGTGGTCACTCACTGCAGCTGCGACGGCCGGTGCCCTGTCGTAGCTGACCACTTCGTCGGCAGAAACCTGGAACCTGCTCTGGAGCGCGACCGGTCCTGCGTTACCTCCGGTCAACCGGTGGAGCCGTCCGGGAACGCACGGTCGAGGGTGTCCAGCAGGGTGGCCAAGCCGCCGACGGCCCGGCCGTGCCGGCGTGCACTGGTGGTCACCAGGACATCGCGCGGGCGTACGACCGAACGCCCATGACCGACCACAGCGTCGGCCAGCGCCCGATCCTCACCGACCGGCACGGACCGGAACCCGCCGATGGCGGCGTAGGCATCGGCACGGACCGCGAGATTGGCGCCGTACACATGATCGTGTGAGTCCCCGTGGAGCCCGGCGCGGATGATCGTGCGGTACGCCGTCTGCGCTGCGGAAATCCGCCTCGCTCGGGTTGAACCGGTCGCGCCGGGAGCACCTGCAGCTTCGCCGGGAGCACCGGCCGCGCCATTGGCCGCCGCTGCACCGGCTTGTGCCAGCGCGGCCATTCCGATGACCGCCTGGTGACCGTTGCGGGCATGAGCGAGCACGTCGGTCACCCAGCTGGCCGGCACGATGGAATCCGCGTCGGTGTTCAGAATCCAGACCTCGCGGGCAGCGCCACCAACCAGCGAACGGCTCGATCCGGATGAAGAGCCTCCTCGGCCCGGCAGCACATCCAACGCCGCTCTGACCCCCAACGCGCGCACGTCTCCGACCGAGGTCGACGTCGAATCGGTGACCAGGACATGCGGCAGATCGGCAAGGACCTGTTCGGCTCGGCCGAGCGTGTCGTCGGCGCAGTGGTGGCCCACGACGGCAACGGCGACGTGCCCCACTGCTCCGGCCTGAGCGGCTTGTCGCAGGCTGATCCGGACGCTGTGCAGGCAGCTGGCGATCCGATCGGCTTCGTCGCGAGCCGGCACGACGACGACGACGTCCACGAGTCGACCGGGGTCCCGGATGGTCATGTTCGTTCGGCGGCGTCGGCCGGCGCAACTCGGTCGGTCCGGTCACCATGCTCAGCGGCGCGGGATCCGACATCGAGGTCACCAGCAGCGGCCACATCGAGCACGAAGTGCTCGTCGACGTGATGGACCGGGTTCGATCCGAGCGCTGCGACAACGTCGGCGTTGGCCTGCTCCCCCGAGCAGTGCGCGTCGGCGGGGTGACCGCGCCAGTGAGCTACGACGACATGGCCGCCGGGCTCGAGTAGCTTGGCGGCCAGCTCGATCGTGGCAGCACGGGCCCGGTCGGGCAGATAGTAGAGGAATTCGCTCAGCACGACGAGGTCGCAGCTGCCGGTGTCGAGGTCAGGAACCTGGACGGGCGTCTGAGCCACGTCGATGGTGACGTTGTCCGCACCGACCAGCTCGCGAGCTACGGCGACCGCCCGCGGACTGATGTCGCTGGAGACGAGCCGATCGCAGCGCTGGGCTAGTTCGGCGGTCAGATGCCCGAGCGAGCAGCCCGGCTCCCAGGCGCGGCGGTAGCGCAGCCGAGGCAGGCAGGCCAGCAGGATCGACCGCTTGCGCTGCTCGTACCAGCTCGATCCGACCTGCCACGGGTCGGCGTTGCCTTCGTACAGAGCCTCGAAGTGCGCCCCGACCTCATCGTCGTCGGGCGCCGGCCGGATCAACAGTTCGTGCCCGTCGGTGAAGTGCTCGACGACGTAAGGCGGTAGCACTGGTCCGATCTCCGGCGTCGGCCCGTAGAGCTGGCTCACGTACATCCCCATCGCCGCCCCCTTGCGTTTGCGCTCCGCCGAGCGCAGCGCCACCCGGCGGAGATCCGGCCACGGGATCTCCGGATCCTCAGGGTGCAGGACGTGCCGCATCCAGACCGGGTAGGACCAGCGCACCGATCCCGCGCGTCGAGCCGCTGCGCCGGCAGCCCGGCCGACCGCCTGGTGATCGGGATGCGGATCCCTGATCCAGGGCGCCAGTACCGCTGTACGACCCCGTGCCCCGGGCGGCTGCGCGCTGAGTGTGCGGGTGAATGCTTCCAGCAACGCTGCCTCGTACTCGACCAGTCTCCCGTCCGGAAGGTCCAGTTGGTGGACCTCCACCGGGTCCAGCCCGAGGGCAGCGATCGCCTCGCGGAACTCCCGGATGCGGATCCGGCCGAGCGCGAGAGCCGGGTCGCCACTCGCGCCGTAGGCAGCCTCGCCCGCGGTCGCCAGTACCAGGACGATCTGCACGCCGGTGCTGTGCAGTCGCTGCAACAGGCCCCCGACGGCGAGGGACTCGTCGTCGGGATGCGGGACGGCGACCACGAGTCGATCTCCCGAGCCGAGTTCGAGCAGGTCGGTCGGCTCGTGCGGCTCGTGGTTATCCAGCGCCGCGGTCCACAGGGATGCTTGCTGGCCCGGCGCGGTGATCACCCGGCTCATCCGAGAACCGCTCGACGCGCGGGCTTGGCCGGAGGCGGACGCCTCATCAGGGGGCCGTTCCAATTGGTGGTTTTCACGCCAACCGCCAGGACTGGTCGGACACCGAGCCGTTCGTCCAGGGCTCGGCGAATTCCGCCGCCCCCAGCCGGGCCAGGTCACGCTCGGCGTGGTGCTGTCGCACGAACACCTCGAGGTCGGCGAGGTGATGCGCGAATTCCCCATCCCGGCCCAGCGCCACCGGCCCGACGACGCGGGGCAGTCGCTGGATCGCCACCTGAGCGGCGGCCTCGACAGCGCTGCGACAGATCAACGCGATCCTGGCCAACTGCTCAGGCGGGAGGTCGCACAGCCCGGTGACTGGGTGCGCCGGAGCACCGGAGAGCCGTTGCGCTGCCGACAGCATGGTCGCGGCGGCCGCTTCTACCGCGACCGACACCGCACCCAGGTGGGCCAGGCCATGCGGATCCGGCTCCCGATCGCCGAGCACCCGCGCCGTCGCGTCGACCAGCCCCTGGACACCGCCCAGCCAGACCGCGGCCACACCGATCCCGCCGAGATGCAGACCGGCGCGTTTCACGTAGTAGCCGGGTGGCCCGACCACGGCGTGAGCATCGACGGGAAGGTCGTCGACCTCGATGTCGAGGCTGGCACTGGCATCCATCCCGAGGGCGGGCCAGCTGCCGGGAACCGCCCAAAGGCGGCTGTCGCGAACCCCGATGTCGAGCAGCTGCAGCTGCCCGGCCGGGTCCCGACATGTGGTCAACGCGCGGTCCAGCAGCAGCGCACCGGAGCAGAACCGCATCCTCCCGCGCAGAACGGCGTCTTGGGCGGCCGGCCTCAACTCTTCAGGATCGTGGCCGGACGGGCAGTCGTCGTCGGCTTCCCGGTGCAGGTTCAGGCCGGTGCCGCCGGAGGCCGAGGCCCAGACGCCGTACAAGGCACCTGGTACGGCCGACCGACCTGCCTCGGCGAGGATCGCGTGGGCGTCGAGATGACCTTCGAGCAGACGAGCGAGGACGAGGTCGGTTCGCCCGAGCGCCGACAACAGCTGCCAGCGGCGCAGCGGATCGGCAACCGTGCTCCCCTCGGCCAGCTCGGCCGCCAGGACAGGCAGCAGCTCGGCCAGGCCGGCCTGCACATCGGCGGCGGACAACGACCGGTTCAGCTTCACCGGCAGCGGGGCACCGACGAGTAACTCGCGCGCGCCGCGCGGCGCCGCTGCGGGGCTCGTCATGACAAAAACTTACGCCGTACCGCGCTGTCGATGCTCATGTGATCGGATGCACAAGCCAGATGTTTCGCCTGCGTTACGGCGCCGGTAGTGTGCATCGAATCCCCCACGTACGTCGGGTCGGACCTCACGCTGGGTTCGGCGACGGTGCGCCATCTCCGTCCCGTACCCGCAGATCAGTCTCCGTCGCCGACGCTAGGAGTTGAGATGACCACGGTTGCCATCCCCGGACTGGAGACCGCCCCCACCAGTCACGAGCGGCTGCTCGGTTGGGTGCGCGAGGTAGCCGAGCTCACCACTCCTGAGCGGGTCGTTTGGGTCGATGGCAGCCCGGCTGAATGGACCCGGCTGACCGACAAGCTGGTCGAAGCGGGCACGTTCACCCGACTGTCGAAGAAGCCCAACTCCTTCTATGCCGCCTCCGACCCGACCGATGTCGCCCGGGTCGAGGACCGCACCTTCATCTGCTCGGTCCGCGAGCAGGATGCGGGCCCGACCAACAACTGGATGGACCCGAGCGAGATGAAGGCCATCATGACCGAGCTCTACCGGGGGTGCATGCGCGGCCGGACGATGTATGTCATCCCGTTCTGCATGGGCCCGATCGAGGCTGACGAGCCGATGTTCGGGGTGGAGCTCACGGACTCCGAGTACGTCGTGGTGTCCATGCTGGTGATGGCCCGCAGCGGCGCGCGAGCCCTCGATGCGATGGGAACCGATCGGGACTTCGTACCGGCCCTGCACTCCGTAGGTGCCCCGCTCGAGCCCGGACAGCAGGACGCCACCTGGCCGTGCAGCGACACCAAATACATCGTCCAGTTCCCGGAAGAGCGCACGATCTGGTCGTACGGCTCCGGGTACGGCGGCAACGCGCTGCTGGGCAAGAAGTGCTACTCGCTGCGGATCGCCTCGGTGATGGCCCGCGACGGGGGCTGGCTGGCCGAGCACATGCTGATCCTCAAGCTGACCAGCCCGGAGGACCAGACGCATTACGTGGCCGCGGCCTTCCCGTCGGCGTGTGGCAAGACCAACCTGGCGATGCTCGAGCCGACCATCCCCGGTTGGAAGGTCGAGACGTTGGGCGACGACATCGCCTGGATGCGCTTCGGAGCGGACGGCCAGTTGTACGCGCTCAACCCCGAGTACGGCCTTTTCGGTGTGGCGCCTGGCACCGGCTGGCACACCAACCCGAATGCGATGCGCACCATCGAGAAGGGCAACTCGGTGTTCACCAACGTCGCCCTGACCGATGACGGCGACATCTGGTGGGAGGGGATGACCGAGGAGAAGCCGGCGCATCTCACCTCGTGGAAGGGCGAGGACTGGACGCCGGAGTCCGATTTCCCGTCCTCGCATCCGAACTCGCGGTTCTGTACGCCGATCAAGCAGTGCCCGATCCTTGCCCCGGAGTACGACGACCCGAACGGTGTGCCGATCTCGGCGATCCTGTTCGGCGGTCGCCGCAAGACCACGATCCCGCTGGTCACCGAGTCCCGGGACTGGCAGCACGGCGTGTTCATGGGCGCGACGCTGTCCTCGGAGACGACGGCTGCGGCGACCGGCGCGGTGGGGGTCGTACGGCGGGATCCGTTCGCGATGCTGCCGTTCATCGGCTACAACGCCGGCGATTACTTCAACCACTGGGTGCAGACCGGCAAGAGCGCCGATGCGACCAAGCTGCCCAGGATCTTCTACGTCAACTGGTTCCGGGTGGACGAGGACGGCAGCTTCCTGTGGCCGGGATTCGGCGAGAACTCCCGGGTGCTCAAGTGGGTGATCGAGCGGCTGGAAGGAAATGCGGCCGCCGCCGAGACCCCGGTCGGTCACGTACCGACGGCGGACTCCCTCGACACCGACGGCCTGGATATGACCGACGAGCAGATCGCGGCCGTGCTCGCCGTGGACGTCGAGGAGTGGCGGGCGGAGATCCCGCAGATCGCCGAATGGTTCGACAAGATCGGCGACACCCTGCCAAGCACCATGCGCGACGAACTCGAGACCCTCAAGCGTCGCCTCGACGCCTGACCCGGCACGAATGAACCGCCTGCTCGCCACCGATTCCTGCACGTTATGCGCATAACGTCCCGCTCTTCGGGCCGATTCCGGGACGTTATGCGCATAACGTCCCAGTTCCCGGCTCACGGCCGCGGCACGGGACGCGGGGCGGGTTGCTCGGTTAGCGTGCTCCCGGGCTAGGAGAGGGGCGGGCGGTGCTCGGGCCGTACAAGGAACTGCTGCAGACCCCGCACGCGCTGCCGATGGTGGCGGTCGGCTTTGTCGGACGGTTACCGCTGTCCATGGTGGGGCTGGGCAGCCTGCTCGTCGTCGAGGACTACACCGGCTCGTACGCCCTCGGAGGTGCGGTTGCGGCGACCGGCGCGGTGACCACCTCGTTGTTCGGACCGCTGATCGGCCGCGCGGCAGATGCGCACGGCCAACGCCGGGTGCTGCTGCCGATCCTCGCTGTCTTCGTGGTCGCCGGGACGGTGTTCCTGTGGGCGGTCCGGGAGGACCAGTCGAGATGGATCATGTTTGCCGCCGCCGGTATCGCGGGTGCCTGCATCCCGCCGGTGTCCAGCATGCTGCGCACGCGGTGGACCTATCTGCTGAAGGGATCGCCCCGACTGCCGACGGCACTGGCCTTTGAGTCAGTCATCGACGAGTTCACCTTCATCGTCGGACCGGTACTGGTCACCTTCCTGTCCACGACCGGACACACCACATCCGGGCTGGTGACGGCGTTCGTGCTCGCCACCGTCGGCGGCCTGCTGTTCGCTGCACAGCGCAAGACCGAACCTCCCCCGGGTGGAGCGAACCTGGGCCGTGGGCCGTCGGCGATGCGGGTTCCGGGATTGCGGGTGCTGTGTGTCGTCGGTTTCGTGATCGGTGGGATCCTCGGCGACCTGCAGGTCAGCTTGGTCGCGTTCTCCGACGAGATGGGGGCCTACTCGCTGTCCGGCGTGCTGATCGCGGCCTTGGCCGTGGGCTCGATGACGTTCGGGATCCTGTGGGGGACACTGCACTTCCAGACGCCGTTGCCTCGGCGGCTGATCAACGTGCTGGCCGCTCTGACACTGTTGAGCATTCCGCTGGTGCTGATTGGCGACATCATGTTGATGGGTATCGCGGTGCTCCTGTTCGGCTGTGCGATCTCACCGTCGCTGATCACCTCGTTCACCCTGGTAGAGGTCCTGGTGCCCAAGGCGATCGTCACCGAAGGGTTCACCTGGGTCGGCACAGCGGTAGGGCTCGGAGTTGCCGTAGGTGCGTCCTCCTCCGGTCTCTTGGTGGAGTCGTTCGGTGCCAACGAGGCTTTCCTCGTCGCGACTGTGCTGGCCATGATCGCGGGACTGACGGTCTGGAGGTTCCAGCACACGCTGGTGCACGAGCAGCAGTCGAGCGGAGTCTCCACGCCCACACGATGAGCCGTACGCCTCGCCGACGGTCACCGGTGGGCGTTCGGACAGGAGCTGTCCGTCCACTGGCCAGGCTCAGTCGTCAAGCGGCGCAGGGCTCCTTCGCGGGCACGAAGGGTGTAGGTATCCCTGGTGATGTTGCGGTACGACTCGGCGACGATGGCTTCGAGCACCGAGAGATCGATCGTGTCGAGATCCTTGAGATAGAGGCGTCCGACGCCGGTTGTGTGCGGCCCCAACCGCTCGAGTTGCGCTCGTATCGTCCGATCCCGTCAGGCAGGTAGATCGTCGTGGCGGCCTTGCGCGGCGCGAAGCCAGCTGCCCGGGGCATCTCCTTCGCGACCGCTCGTGTACTTGTAGTGATACTGGCCGAAGCCCACCACAGTCGCCCACATGCGCGGCGGCTCTCCCGTGACGCGGGTCATCAACTCCAGCAACGTCTCGGCGTCTCGTCGCCGCCGGTCTGGAGTGACTCCGTCGAGATGGGTCCGGACGGACTCGCGCACGTCAGCCATGCTTCCTCCTTGGGTCTCCGGACGAAAGTGCCGAGGCTGCCGTACGGAACCCTCGTCGGTCGTTCCGACCCGACCACCTGAGCGCATGTCGTGTCCGGCACCCAGGGAAGATCTCGGCATGGCCGATTTCGTGGGTGCGGTTGATCAGGGGACGACCAGCACCCGGTTCATGATCTTCGACCACGACGGCACTGTGGTCGGCCGGCACCAACTTGAACACCAGCAGCTCCTGCCGCAGGACGGTTGGGTAGAGCACAATCCGACCGAGATCTGGGAGCGCACCTCCGCGGTCATCCAAACGGCGCTGCGCAAGGCGAACCTGACCAGCGCCGACCTCGCCGCACTCGGGATCGCCAATCAGCGCGAGACGACCATCGTCTGGGACCGTACGACGGGCCGGGCGTACTACAACGCGATCGGCTGGCAGGACACCCGTACCGACCGGATCGCCTCGGCGCTGGACCGCGACGGGCGCGGCGACATCATCCGGCGAAAGGCCGGGCTGCCGCCCGCGACGTACTTCTCCGGCGGGAAGATCCAGTGGATCCTGGACAACGTCGATGGGGTACGGGCCGCGGCCGCGCGGGGTGATGCGATCTTCGGGACCACCGACAGCTGGCTGCTGTGGAACCTGACCGGCGGCACGGACGGCGGCGTACACGTCACCGACGTGACCAACGCCAGCCGCACGATGTTGATGGACCTCGAGACGCTGCAGTGGGACGAGGAACTGCTCGGGTTCTTCGACATCCCGCGCGAGATGCTCCCCGAGATCCGGCCGAGCTCGGACCCGACGCCGTACGGGATGACCCTCGAATGCGGCCCGCTGGCCGGCGCCATCCCGCTGACCGGTGTGCTGGGCGACCAACAGGCCGCGACCGTCGGACAGGTCTGCTTCAGTCCGGGCGAGGCCAAGAACACCTATGGCACAGGCAATTTCATGCTGCTCAATACCGGTACGGAGAAGGTCGCATCCAAAGCAGGCCTGCTCACGACGGTCTGCTACCAGTTCGGTGACGCGGCCCCGGTGTACGCGCTGGAGGGTTCGATCGCGGTGACCGGATCGGCCGTCCAGTGGCTGCGGGACCAGCTCGGCATCATCAGCGGAGCCGCGCAGAGCGAATCGTTGGCTCGGCAGGTCGAGGACAACGGCGGGGTCTACTTCGTACCGGCGTTCTCGGGTCTCTTTGCGCCGTACTGGCGTTCGGATGCCCGCGGCGCGATCGTCGGGCTGTCGCGATTCAACACCAACGCGCACCTGGCGCGAGCGACATTGGAGGCCATCTGTTTTCAGAGCCGTGATGTCGCTGAAGCGATGGTCACCGACTCCGGTGTGCGACTGGACGTGCTCAAGGTCGACGGCGGAGTGACGGCCAACGAGTTGTGCATGCAGATCCAGGCCGACGTGCTCGGCGTACCGGTGAGCCGGCCGGCCGTCGCCGAGACGACCGCGCTCGGGGCGGCGTACGCGGCCGGGCTTGCCGTCGGCTTCTGGGACAGCGCCGACGAGCTCCGGGCCAACTGGAACGAGGACAAGCGCTGGGAACCGGTCTGGTCAGAGGACCGGCGCGAGGCTGCCTACGCTCAGTGGAAGAAGGCGGTCAGCCGAACCCTCGATTGGGTCGACGTGATCTGATCAGTCGACGCGACTCTGGCGGTTTCCACGAAGACCACCAGAACGCGGGTCGGGATGCCGAGCTCACCCCGGGAGGTCCTGCAGATTAGAGCAACCGCGCTGTCCCCCGAGTTCCGCGCTCGGTCCCTCGACCGGCTCGCCGCGGCCGAGGTCGACGTCCTGGTCATCGGTGGCGGCGTTGTCGGCGCCGGGTGCGCCCTGGATGCGGCGACCCGGGGTTTGACGGTCGGCCTGGTCGAGGCGCGGGACTTCGCGTCCGGTACGTCGAGTCGGTCCAGCAAACTGATCCACGGCGGCCTGCGCTACCTGGAGATGCTCGACTTCCGGCTGGTGGCCGAGGCACTGAGCGAACGCGGCCTGCTGATGGACCGGCTGGCCCCACATCTGATCCGGCCGGTCTCCTTTGTCTAT
>Ga0136613_10002128_pt1 | contig 10527 bp, 6 predicted proteins | sample AntDrymUQ2722106_2_FD_106649 | JGI IMG/M metagenome (GOLD analysis project Ga0136613, IMG submission 106649) | Polar desert sand microbial communities from Dry Valleys, Antarctica - metaG UQ272 (21.06) | ecosystem: Environmental > Terrestrial > Soil > Desert | place: Antarctica: Dry Valley... | reverse complement strand
GTGGGCGGGACACGATGCCGCGGCTTGGCCGGGGGGAGTGCAGCTTGGTCTCGAGAAGCGGGATCGCCGCATCAGTCATTCTGCCCCTACCCGCTACTCGGCTTGCGGCGCGGGGCGGCGCGGACATGGATGCGTTCGCCTTGCCGGCCGAGGAGGCTGAGGATCTCGACGGGTCTGTCTCCAGCGGGGCCGAACCAGTGCGGCAGGCTGGTGTCGAACTCTGCGACCTCACCCGGCGTCATGGTGATGTCATGGTCGGCGAGGATCAGGCGCAGCTCTCCGGCCAGGACGTAGAGCCATTCGTAGCCCTCGTGGGTGCGAAGCTCGGGCTTCTTGCGATCAGGCGGGATGACCACCTTCCACGCCTGCAACGCGCCGCTGCCGGGTGAGCGGCACGACAACACGGCCGTTGCGCGCTTGGGGCTTGAGATGGATCCGAGGATCACCGACCTCCGGCGCGCCGACCAGCTCGTCGAGCGGGATCTTGTGGGCCTGGGCGATCGGGAGGAGCAGCTCCAGGCTGGGCTTGCGCTGGCCGGACTCGAGCCGAGACAGCGTGCTCTTGGAGATCCCCGTCGCCGCCGCCAGGTCGACGAGGGTGATGTTGCGCTGGGTGCGAACCCGCTTGAGACGGGGGCCGACCTCGGCCAGCACGGCGCTGACCGCTGGAGACATGTCCACACACCCAGTCAACCTCGGATTCCCGGAAACAGCAACGAAAGTTGTCAGGTTCGGGCGACCGGCGCACATTGGCCGTGGAGGTGATCCTCATGGACACAAGCAGTTTCGAGGTCGTGGTGATCGGTGGCGGGGCGGCCGGGCTCAGCGCCGCCCTCGTGCTGGGCCGGGCCCGCCGGCGGGTGGTGGTGGATGCCGGAGCGCCCCGCAACGCTCCCGCCGCCCACCTGCAGTGTCAGATCCGCACGGGTTCATGCGTCGACCAAGTCGGGTTCGTGGGCCGGTATCGGCTCGTCGAAGTCGTCGCGGGCGGGAGCCGCGTCGTGGGCGGGTCCCTCGACGTTGAACTTCGGAATGATCCGGTCGAGCCATGCGGGCATCCACCAGTTCTTGTCCCCGAGGAGCTCCATCGTGGCCGGCACGAGCAGCATGCGGACGACCGTGGCGTCGAGCAGGACGGCAAGCGCCAGGCCGATGCCGAACAGCTTCGCGGTCCGGTCGTCTTCGAACACGAACGAGCCGAACACGACCACCATGATGGCGGCGGCAGCGGTGATGACCCGTGCGGTCGCCGCGAGTCCGTCGGCCACGGCGGTTGCCGAGTCGCCGGTCTTGTCGTACTCCTCGCGGACCCGCGAGAGCAGGAAGACCTCGTAGTCCATCGAGAGCCCGAAGACGATGGCGAACAGCATCAGCGGCAGCATCGCCTCGATCGGCCCGCTGTCGATGCCGATGAGGTCGGCCCCCCAACCCCATTGGAAGATCACGACCAGCACGCCGTAGGCGGCGGCGATCGACAGGACGTTCATGACAACGGCCTTGAGCGGCACCAGGAGCGAGCGGAAGACCACCATCAGGAGCAGGAACGACAGCGCGAGCACCGCCCCGAAGAAGATGAACGTGCGGCGGGCGAGGAAGTCGGTGAAGTCGATGTTGGCGGCGGTCGTGCCCGTGACGTTGACGTCGAGCGACGTGCCCGCGATCGCAGCAGGGATGACGTCGTTGCGCAGGGTCTCGACCAGTTCGGTCGTGGCCGCGTCCTGGGGTGCGGTCGTCGGGATGAGGTTGAAGACGTACGCCTCCGGGGCGGCCGGACGGTTGGGGAGGGCCGGCGTGACCGCGGCGACTCCGGGGGTCTCGGCGAGGGCGGTCTGGAGGGCATCCACGGCGGCGGCGCTGCCACCGTCGCCGGGGACGACGGTGATCATGAACGGGCCGTTGAAGCCGGCGCCGAAGCCCTCGGCGAGCACGTCGTAGGCCTGACGCGTGTACGTGTCTTCGGCGTAGTTGCCCTCGTCGGAGAACCCGAGGCGGAGGCCCAGGACCGGCGCCGCAAGCAGGAGCAGGAAGGCAGTGCCGGCAACGACCCAGAGCCACGGACGGCGCTGGATCGTCCGACTCCACCGATACGCAAGGGTCTCGCGTACCGGCTTCGGCGCACGGCGCGGTACCTCGCGGCGGAGCGGGCGGACGGCGAAGCTGACCAGCACGGTGAGCGCAGCGAGACCGGCACCGACAGCAGACAGGGCGGGGACGCCGATGCCGATGCCAAGCATCGCGACGGCGAGGAAGCCGGCCACGATCAGACCGCGCCAGCGGCTGACCTCGACCCGTTCCCTCGCGAAGCCGAGGAGGGCGGGCAGCACGATGATCGACGTGATCATCGTGACCAGCACGGTGACGGCAACGCCGATGCCCAACCCAGCGACCCACCCGATGCCGATCAGGAGCAGACCGAGGAGCGACACGACGACGGTGACGCCGGCGAAGATCACGGCTCGGCCGGCGGTGTCCATCGCCGTGATGGTGGCCTCGCGTGGCGAGCGGCCCGCGTGGATTCCCTCTCGGTAGCGGGTGACGATGAACAGGGCATAGTCGATGCCGACGCCGAGCCCGATCATGACCCCGAGGAACGTGGTGAAGTCGGGGATGTTGAAGACGTTGCTGAGAATGACGATCATGCCCATCCCGGCCCCGACGCCGCCGAGGGCGACCGCGATGGGCAGGCCCATCGCGAGGACCGAGCCGAAGGCGAGGATCAGCACGACGATGGCGAACGCGAGTCCGATGAACTCGGTCGCCGGCGGTTCAAAGAGGGCAAGGGCGGTGCCGCCGGGGAGCACCTCGAGGCCCTCGATGGCGGGCGCGTGGTCGGAGATCGCCTCGCCGAGGGCGGCCGATTCGGTCAGGTCGACATCGGCTGACAGGTTGACCTGGGCGTACGCCAGTTGGCCCGCCAGCGGACCCTGCCGGGCGATCTGCGTTTTGCCTTGCTCCGAGTAGGGGGAGACGACAGTGGCGCCGGGGTGCTGGGGTTTGCCGTTCTGGTCAGGGAACCCGGCGTTCACGGTGGCGAAGAGCTCCTCCATGCCGGCCATGACGGCGGGGTCGTCGAGGCCTTGGTCGGCGCGGAAGACGATCGTTCCCGACGCGCCGCCGGCGCCGAGCTCGGCGAAGTACTGCTCGAGCACGTCGAAGCCGTCGGCGCTCTCGGAGTCGGGGATGTCGGTGGACGCGTCGTAGGAGGCGCCAATCGCGGCAGCGGCGCCGAAGATGACGATCAGGGCCGCGAGCCAGATGCCGACGGCGGCCTTGCGGTGGTCGAAACACCAGGCACCGATGCGGGCGAGGCCCGAGGACGTGGTGGTTGGGTTCGTACGGGGATGTCTCACGGTGCCGACGGTGCCTGACTCTGGTCGGACCGCGGTGGCGGCCTGGTTGTGTTTCGGTTGAGGACGGTCGAGACTGGGCTCAACCGGCACACAACCGGGCGTCGGATGGGGCGCAACCGCCCGGGCGCACGCTCGGGTTGTGGACGCGCCGACGATCGAATCGGAATGGAGCGCACTCGACGTGCAGATTCGTTTGTTCGGTGGAGTCGCCGCCGCAACCGACGACGGTGAACCGGTCGATGTCGGCCCGGCGAAGTGCCAGGCCGTGCTCGCCGTGCTCGCCCTGTCGCCAGGATCTGCGGTACCGGTCTCGCGCATCGTGCGGCTGGTGTGGGGCGAGGCGCCGCCGCGCACGGCCGACAAGACGCTCCAGTCGTACGTGACGCGCCTGCGCAAGGGCCTCGGCGCCGAGTCGATCATCCGCACCGGCGTCGCCTACCGCTTGAATGTGACGGCCGCTTCGGTCGACGTCGTCCGCTTCCAGCGGCTGCTCGGCCTGGACGATCCCGAGGCGGCGCTCGCCGAGTGGACGGGCACGCCACTGGCCGGACTGGACGCCGAGGGCCTGGCGGCGACGGTCGACGGGCTGATCGAGCAGTACCTCGGGGTGGTCGAGACCGACCTGGGGCGGCGCATCGAGGCCGATGCGCATGCCGTGATCGGCTCGCTGACCGAGCTGACCGCGACCTACCCCTTTCGCGAGGGGCTGTGGGCGCTGTTCATGACGGCGCTGTACCGGGTGGGCCGCCAGGCCGATGCGCTCGCCGCCTATCGCAGGGCCCGCGAGCACCTCGTCGAGGGTCTCGGGGTCGAACCGGGCCCTCGGCTACGCGAGCTGGAGTCATTGATCCTGGGCCAGGACGAACAGCTCGGTGTCAACCGGTCGTCGATGGGTTCAGCGCTGGGCGTCCCGTCCGGCACAGTCACGTTCGGGTTCTCCGACGTCGAGGACTCGACCCGGCTGTGGGCCGCGCACCGCCGCACGATGGCCGACGCGATGGCTCGCCATGACGATCTCGTCACGGCCGCAGTCGATCGGCACGGCGGCTACGTCTTCGCCACGGGTGGTGACTCGTTCGGCGCGGCCTTCCATCGCGCGAGTGACGCGAGTGCATGGGCCAGCGAGCTGCAGGCCGCGATGTACAGCGAACGGTGGCCCGCGGAAGTCGACATCCGGGTGCGGATCGGCCTGCACACCGGTGAGACCGACGAGCGCGGCAAGGGCTACTTTGGCCCGGCTCTGATCGTCGCGGCTCGTCTGGCCGCCGCCGGTCATGGCGGCCAGACGTTGGTGTCAGGCGTGACGTCGGCACTGCTCGACGGCAGCAACCTGCGTGACCTCGGGGCGTTCCGTCTCGAGGGTGTCGTTGCCGAGCAGCGCGTCCTCCAACTCGGAGACGGTGAGTTTCCGCCGCTGCGGACCGACGACAGCCGCCGTGGGAATCTCCCTCGGCGCCTGGGTCGGCTGATCGGCCGCGAGGAGGATCTGGAGACCGTCCGCGAGGCGCTCGCCAACTCCCCGATCGTGACGCTCGTGGGGCCGGGAGGGATCGGCAAGACGAGACTCGCCCTCGCAGCGGCACAACGGGCCGAGGTCGACGTCAGGGGCGGAGCCTGGCTCATCGAGCTTGCCGGAAACGGCTCGTCGAGCGAGGTACCTCGCGCGGTCGCCAGCGTCCTCGACGTGAAGGAAAGCCTGGGACGCACGTTGACCGAATCGATCGTGACCGCGCTGCAGTCGCGTCGAGCGCTTCTCGTCCTCGACAACTGCGAACACGTCATTGACGGTGCGGCCGAACTGGCCCACGCCGTCTCCGAGAGCTGCCCCACTGTCCGGATACTCGCCACGTCGAGAGAAGGTCTCGGCCTCCGCGACGAGCAGCTCGTCGTCGTCGCGCCCCTGGAACCGGCGGGGCCGGGCGTCGAGCTGTTCAACGAGCGGGCATCGGCGGTCTCTAGGACGTTCGATCCCTCCGCCAGCCGGAACGACGTCGAGGAGATCTGCCGCCGCCTCGATGGTGTCCCGCTCGCCATCGAACTGGCCGCCGCCCGCGTCGGGAACCTCTCACCGGAAGATCTGGTGGAACGGCTCGACGATCGTCTGCGACTCCTGACCGGCGGCCGACGGGGCAGCGTCGAGCGACATCGGACGCTCCGGGCAACCATCCAGTGGTCGTACGATCTGCTGACGCCACCGCAACAGTCCATGTTCCGGTGTCTTTCGATCTTCGCTGGTCCGTTCGATCGCGTGGCGGCCGAGATGGTTGTGGCCGATTCAGATTTCGATCGTGTCGACGTCGGCGATCTCCTCGGTGACCTGGCCGACCGGTCGATGCTCATCGTCGAGTCCGGCCCCTTCGGTCCCCGCTTCCGGCTCCTTGAAACGATGCGCCAGTTCGGCGCCGAGCGTCTCTCGGAGACCGGCACCACCGACGTGATCGCGGCGCACCACGCACAGTGGTGTCGCCATGAGGTCGTCCAGATCCGTGAGTTCCTCGCCGGGCTCGCCGAGATCGACGGAGTCGCCCGCCTCGACGAGCTGTGGCCCAACCTCCGCGCCGCGGTCGACTGGGTGTGCGCCACCGAGGATCGCCAGCTCGCGCAGGCCCTCGTCGGTCCGATCGCCGCGGAGGTGTACATGCGCAGTCGGAGCGAGATCGGCGACTGGGCGGAGCGCATCCTCGCCATCACGCCACCTGACGACGAAGAGATGATCGTCTTCGGGCTCACCTGGGCCGCCCGTCGGTACATGCGGAACCGCGATAGAGAGGGGTACGAGCGCCTCGTGGGTCGATACGGGGAGCCGGATCACCCCATGATCCGATACGCGCGAGGTTTCCTTTACGACGACTACGTGCTGATGGCGGAATCGGCCCCCCAGGCGATGGCCGAGCTTCGCCAGCGGGGCGAGCACTACGTTGCGGACCTCTTCGAGATCGCCGCGATGGGGCTGACGCTACTGATGACCGGGCAGTTGGAGGCACACGATGCCCTCGTCAGCGCCCTCGCCGAGCGATATCGCGCCCAGGGTCCGCCGACCTGCCTGCAATGGGCACTGACGTTCCTTGGCATCTCTGCGTCAGTGCAGGGCCGGCACCACGAAGCCTGGCGGTTCTACGAGGACGCGACCGGCGTGGACGTTCCCGAGCGCACGAACACGCTGAACAACCCCCTCGAAGCACGAGCCGCGCTCCGCCGGGATGACCGGTCGCGGGCGTTCCAGATCTTCCGCACCTACATCGACGAGCTCCTCGACGACGACAACATGTACGTCGCCAAGATCGCCTGCATCGAGTTCATCGGGATGATGGTGAAGGTCGACCGCCTGCCCGAGGCGGCCCGCATCCTCGGCTTCCTCGAATCGACCGGCTCGCTCGACGCCCCCGCCCTCAGATCACTCGTCGCGGGCGACGCCGGAAGGATCGCGGCCGACTCCGAGAACGACACCGACAGCGAACGGGCAATCGGCCGAAACCTCGACGACCGTCGTGCCTTGATGTTCATGCGTGATGTCCTGAACCAGCTCGTCGACCGAAGACAGGTCATCGGCTGACGGCCGCCGACGCATCCCTCCGCCAACTGGCGGCCACGGCCCCGCCTCGCGCTTCGACCCGGCGGCGTGGCTGCCCAGCCGAATCGAATCGACGTCGGCGGCCGCTGCTGGCGATGATGAGATGCGTGTCACGGTCAGTCGACGAACCGAAACCTTCCGGGCAGGCGTTGCAGCGCTTGGTCGACGTCGTCGCGGCCGGCAGCCGGGTGATCGGTGTGCACGTCCTGGCGGGCAGCTTCTCCAACGACAGCTACCGGGAGGAGCTCAAAGCCACCGATGGCACACGGTCGCAGATCGTTGCCCGCCGATATGCCGACCACGGTGAACCGCCACGTCGCAAGGCGATCCGCGAGTTCGAGCCACTCGGATCCTCTGCGATCATCCGGAGGTTCCCACGCCTGAACCTCTGCTCGACGCCGACACCACGCTGCTCGGCTCGCCTGGCATCGTCACCGGCTTCATGCCCGGCGAATTCGTCCCGCTCGAGCTGGCACCCCGGCCGTGGACCCCGCGATGCCGGGCCGCGGCCGTCATCCTGGCACGAATCCATGACGTGGCCGTCGAGCCACAGACCAACCACTCGCTGATAGACGCCAACGCCGAGTCGGTCTGGTTCCTCGCCGCCGGCGTGCCCGAGTTCAGGAACCAACACCCCGAGGGCGTCGCCGTGTGGCAGACCGTCCACGATCTGCGACCAGAAATCGCCGTGGTCGAACCGACTCTCGTTCACGTCGACTATTGGTCAGGCAACCTGCTCGGGAGCGGCGACCAGGTCAGTGCCGTCGTCGATTGGGAGGAACCTGGCTACGGCGACCCCGCCATCGATGTCGCCTACAGCGTGATGGAGCTGTTCCTCGAAGGCCTGGACGACGACGCTGACGACTTCTTGCGCACCTACCACCGGGAAACGGGACGGACGCTGGCCAACCTTGCCTACTGGAAGCTCGCCGCCTCGGCACGACCCATGATGGACCTCGACGGATGGCTCTCCCGCCGCGGATGGCCGAGCGTTTCCGTCGCTTCATCGTCGACCCACTACGCGAAGCCGGCTAGCGGCCCATCGCATTCGGTCCGGCTCCACTTCTGCTCGCAGCGTGAACTGCTCCGGCCGACATCCAGCAAACGCGCCCGAACATTCGCACCGAACATCGCCAGTGGGCCTGTCGGCAAGCGCACCGTTCGGCATGGCGGTGTCGGTTGACTTGCGACGAGCATGGCCTCGTCGCGTAGTCGATGGCCTGCACCGGTTTCGGATCTACTAGGGTTCGGCGATCCGGAGGCCTCGACTGTCACGCTTGAGAGCGGTGTGACGCTGTCGTGCGGCGTGCGGGGCGACCCATCCGGTCCGGTGGTGGTGCTGCTTCCGGGTCCGACGGATTCGTGGCGCTCCTACGAACCGGTGCTGGCGCGGCTGTCGTCAGAGGTTCGGGCGATCGCTGTGTCCCAGCGTGGGCACGGCGACTCTGACAAGCCGGCGACCGGCTATCGGGTCGAGGACTTCGCCGGCGACGTGAGGCTCATGCTCGACGCCTTGGGCATCGAGCAGGCGGTGATCGCTGGCCACTCGGGTTCATGTCTGGTGGCCCGTCGAGTCGCTCTCGACCACCCCGACCGTGTCGGTGGGCTGGTGCTTGAAGCGTCACCGACGACGCTGCGCGGCGATGCCGGACTGGAGGCGTTCGTCGAGACGGTCTCGGTGCCGGAGGATCCGATCGATCGCGATTTCGCGGTCCTTTGTGGTCAGCACCTCGTCGAACGAGGTGGGGCCTGCACTCCTCGAGCAGTTGGTGGACGAGCTCCTGAAGGAGCCGGCGCGAGTGTGGCGGGAGATGTTCGACGAACTCTCGCACTACGACGACACGGGCGAGCTGGAGCGCATCACCGCGCGGACGCTGCCGATCTGGGGTGACGCCGACGGGCTGGTCGGACACGCCATGCAGACGCTCCTGGCAGAACGCATCGCCGCCGAGTTGCTCGTCTACCCCGGGTGTCGGGCACACCCCGCGCTGGGAGAACCCATCACGCTTCGATGCCGACGTCACCTGTTTCGTCGAGCGACTGCGCCCTCCCGAACCTTGACCCCCTGGGCACGCCCCGAACTCCGCCGCCCGAACGACGGCGAAAGACCTCCGCGGCCGCGCACTGGCATGGCGGTCGCGAGTCGCCAAGCGTGCGGCCGTTGCTCGAGGATGCACCGATCGGACGACCGCGTTATCCGGACGGCTTCGAGTGCCCCGCTGAGCCTCTTGCTTCGTGTTCATCGTGTGGTACTGCCGGCGTTACCTGTTTGAGGTTCGTGGGTCAAGGCCCTCTTGGTGCGGTCGGCTCCGGGCCGTGGGTGTTGGTCAAGGTGGAGCGCCCGCAGCGAAGCGAGGACGAACGACCTTGACCAACCCGAGGGCTGGTGCAGACTTGCTATGGGCCGGAGCTTGACGGTGCGGGGGCGCCCTGCGTTACCTGGGTGCTCGACGAACGTGGTGTCGTCGGCGACAACATCTCTGATTGGGTGTCCCCCGTCGTCGGAGCGCGGTCGCGTCAATGTTCCAAGGCCGTCCAGCACGGATGCTGGCGGGCACGCCGGTTGCAGGAGCTGACCGCGAGACCCTTGATGTGTTGGTGGGCGGTGCCGACCGTCGATCCCCGACCAGTTGGCGGTCAGGGCATCGCGTAGACGACGTCGGGGTCGATCGACCGCAACGTGTGGAAGCAGCGGCGGGCGAGCTTGCGGGCCATCGAGATGGTGGCCAGCTTGCCGTCGTGCCGGTCCTTGACCGTGGCGTAGTAGTCGTGGTCGGGGCTGCGCTGATGCGACGCATTCTTGGCGGCTTCGTAGAGCGCCCAACGCAACGTGGAGGGGCCTTGGCGGGACAAGAACCCGCCGGCGCGTCGACGATCCGAGGCGTCGACGGTCACGTCCAGTCCGCTGTGGCGCACCACCTGCTCGGAGCGGGCGAAGCGACGACAGTCGCCGAGTTCGGACCACATCGCCACAGCGAGCAACCCGCCGATCCCGTATTGGCTGTCGGCCAGGGCCCGACAGGCCGGCTGGTGATGCCCGAAACGCTGCAGGTCGGACTTGAGCGGCCGACTCGACGGTGATCGCGTCGATCATCCGATAGCCCACGGCGATGCGTTGACGGGCCGCCGGGCTCAACTCGAGCTCGTCGACCTCCAGTGCCTCCCTGGTCTTGGCCCAACGAATCGAGCTCTCTGGCAGGGCCACCCCATGCTGATACAGCTCGGCGTGGATCCGCTGCACCCACGTCGTGCGCTGATCGACCAGCGACTTGTACAGCCGCACCCGTTCGCGCCACTCCAACACCGCCGTCGGCGGGATCCACGACTCGGGCAGACGCCCGCCCGCCAACAACTCGCGCAGCAGCCGACAATCGGAGCGATCGGTCTTGGCGTGACGCTTGCGACCCCGCGCCGCCTGCGTATCGGCCGGCTCGGCGAGGTGCGCCTCGAACCCCGCCGCGACGACCTCCTCCACCACGTAGCGCCAACCGGTGCAACCCTCCACCGCCAACGCCACCCGGCCGCCGCGCGCCCGAGGCGTCACGTCGTCGCGCAACCACCGTCGAAACCGCTCCCGATCCGGCTGCCACAACCGGCCCTTCCACT
>Ga0136613_10002127_pt1 | contig 10533 bp, 9 predicted proteins | sample AntDrymUQ2722106_2_FD_106649 | JGI IMG/M metagenome (GOLD analysis project Ga0136613, IMG submission 106649) | Polar desert sand microbial communities from Dry Valleys, Antarctica - metaG UQ272 (21.06) | ecosystem: Environmental > Terrestrial > Soil > Desert | place: Antarctica: Dry Valley... | reverse complement strand
CGCGATCAAGCTGGTCCGCAAGTACGCCCACACCCGCGGAATCGAGCGACCCGAGATCGTCACCCTCGACGCCGCCTTCCACGGCCGCACCCTCGGCGCCCTGGCGGCGACCCCGAAGCTCGCGCGCGACGATCTCTTCGGCCCGCTGCCACAGGGGTTCGTCGCCGTCGTCCGCGACGCCCCCGACGCTCTGCGCGCCGCCGTCGGCGAGCACACCGCGGCGGTCATGATCGAGCCGATCCAGGGCGAGGCGGGGATCTTCCCGATCGCCGACGAGGTCCTGGTCGCCGCGCGCGAGGTCTGCGACTCGATCGGCGCGGTGCTGGTGTTCGACGAGGTCCAGTGCGGGATGGGCCGGACGGGCAGCCTCTGGGCCTACGAGCAGCTGCCGGTGCGGCCGGACCTGATCACCGCGGCAAAGGCGCTGGGCGGCGGGCTCCCGGTCGGCGCCGTGGTCACGATTCCAGAGCTCGGCGGCGTGCTCTCCCGCGGCGACCACGGCTCGACCTTCGGCGGAGCGCCGATCGCAGCCGCGGCGGCGCTCGCGGCGCTTGCGGTGATCGATGACCCCGAGCTGCTGCGCGCGGTCGGCGAGCGCGGGGAGCAGTTACGCGAGGGCCTCGGCGAGCTCGACGCGGTCTCCGAGGTTCGGGGGCGAGGGCTGATGGTCGGCGTCTCGCTCAGCGACGGCCTTGACGCCTCCGAGATCGCGAGGCGGGCGCTGGCAGCGGGCCTGGTGATCAACGTTCCAGGCCCCGGAATGCTGCGTCTGCTGCCGCCGCTGACGACCTCCGAGGCGGAGATCGACGAGGGACTGCAGAAGCTCGCCGCGGCGCTCCAGTAGCGCCGGGCGCGGGCCTCTGGCAGCTCAGCAGGTGCCCGAGCCGGAGTCGGTGAAGTCTTCACCGGCCGCCGGCAAGAATCGCCAGTCGTATCCGAAGCTCTCCAGGGTCAGCTCGAGTACCCCTAAGCTGTCGCCCTGGCGGACCTCGCTGTTGGGCGAGATCTCGCCGAAACCCCGGAGGCTGTCACCGCCGGTGCCGACCGTGAACTGGCGGATGCCGTTCGGATCCGCAGCGCCGCTGGCAGTTTGCGGCGCGAAGCGCTCGTAGAGATGGTCGTGGCCGCTCAGGATCAGGTCGGCGTCGGCGGCGTCGAGGTCCTCCCAGAACGCTTCCACTCGAGCAGAGTCGCCGTGCTCGTCACCGGAGCTGAAGCGGGCATGGTGCCAATAGGCGAGGGTGCACGAGGACGGGTGCTCCTCGAGGTCGTTCTCGAGCCAATCGTTCTGGGGGCTGCCCTCCTCACAGCCGCCGTCGATGTAATCGCAGTTCGAGTTCAGTGCGATCAGGTGCCAGGCCCCGACGTCGTAGCTGTACCAGCCCTGACCGCGTTCCCCCGCCCGACCGCTGGCCTCCCCGATCCCGTTGAAGTAGTCGAAGTAGCCGGCGGCGTCCTCAACGTCGTACTCGTGGTTGCCGGGTATCGGCCGCGAGATCGCGTCGTAGCGGCCCCAGGTTGGCTTGTAGGCGGCCTCGAACTGCTCCAGGCTTCCGTCCTCGTACTGGAGGTCCCCAAGCGGCAGCACCGCCGCAAGCTCGCGGCCGGCGAGCAGGTCGGCCGTCTCGCGGTGTCGACAGGCGAACTCGTCGCCGGCGTAGAGCTGGTTCGCCGGGTCGCAGGCGATGTCCCCGGCGGCGATGATCACCGGCGCCGGCGGCTGCTCCTCCGGCGTCGCGAGGTAGGCGACGGCGACCGCCACACCGACCGCCAGCGCACCGACAGCGAGCAGGATTCCCCGGACGGACACAGCTGCTGAAGTTACACGGCGATCTGCGCGCGCTCGGGTATCCGGGTCACACCGCGACCGGCTACGTCCTCCCTCGAATCCAGGCGCGGGTTCGGTCTCCACCAGCACGTAGACTGGCCGCCATGCACGAAGATCCGACCCGGCGCATGGATCTACCGTCGGCGGGGCCGGGCGGGAGTTCGCAGCCCCCGCGGCCACCGCTCAGCCGCGGCGTCAAGGCGACGATCATGATCCTCGTCGCCTCGATCCTCGGGCTCGTGATCGCACTGGCGGTGCTCGCCGGGAGCTCCGACGACGAAGCCGCGGAGGAACAGGAGACGGGCTCGATGCCGGCGACCGAGGCGCAGACGACTTCCGCGACTACGCTCTCGACGACGACTGCTCCGCCCGCATCGACCACCTCGACGGTCGAGCCGACGTCGACGACGACGACGGAGCCGACGACCACGGAGCCGGCGACGACGACCGAGGCCACGACGACCCAGCAGACGACCACGGAGACCGACGCCAGCGGCGGGGTTGGAGCCGAGTAGTGGCGACAGCCGACGACCGCACCGCCCGCGAGGCGCAGTTCCACGACGAGGCGTTCAGCGACCAGCGTCGCAGCCATCTGTGGTCGAGCTATTACCTCGTCGTCAGGAGCTCGGACAGGTTCTACGAGCGCTATCTCACCGAGCGCTGCCAGGGCCGCGAGACCCTCGAGTACGGCTGTGGCATGCACAGTCGGGCCTTCCTGCTCGCCGATCGCGGCGCCGCGAGCGTCACCGGGATCGACATCTCGCCGGTCGCGGTCGAGGAGGAAAGCACGCGGGCCCGGCGGGAGGGTTACGAGCAGGTCGACTTTCGGGTCATGAACGCGGAGCAGCTCGAGTTCGCCGACGACAGCTTCGACCTGATCTGCGGCACCAGCGTGATTCACCACCTCGAGCTCGATCGCGCCTATGCGGAGCTCGCCAGGGTGTTGCGACCCGGTGGCTCGGCGATCTTCGTCGAGCCCCTGGGCCACAATCCGCTGATCAACCTCTATCGGCGCCGGACCCCGACCCTGAGGACGCCCGACGAGCATCCGCTGATGATGCGCGACCTCACGGCTGCCGAGCGACACTTCGGCGTCGTTCGGGCACGCTTTTTCCACCTCGCCTCGCTGCTTGCCGTACCGCTGCGCGGGAGCGCAGCCTTCGAGAACGCGCTCGAGCTCTTCGAAAACACCGACCGGGCGCTTTTTCGCACGCTTCCGTTCGCGCGCCGCTACGCCTGGCAGGTCGCAATCGAGCTCAGCCGTCCGGCTGGCTAGCCGTGAATTGCGACCCGCAGCGGGCTCGATGCGGGCGCTGATCGTCGAGCCCCAGGGCGACCGCGGCACCCTGACCGCAACCCGGGCGCTGACCGAGGCGGGCTGGCAGGTCGGAGTCGCCTCCTCGGCCGAGCGCACCCTCGCGGGACGCTCACGCTTCGCCAGCCGGTGTCATCGGATCGGTCCTGCCCAGGAGGGCGTCGACGAGTTCGTCGCCGGGCTCAACCGGGCGATCGACGAATGCGGCTACGAGATCGTCTTCTGCGGCGCCGGCGACGCCGAGGTCACGGCACTGTCGATGCGCCGCGACGAGATCGCCGCGACCGTGCCGTACCCGCCCCATGAGACGGTGCTGCGGGCGCTCGACAAGCTCGAGCTCGCCGGCGCAGCTGAGCGCGCTGGGCTCGGCACCCCGGTGACCGTCGAAGCCACGGTCGATCAGCTCGAGCGCTGGCCGCCACCGATGGTGGTCAAGCCGCGACTTCATGCCCCACTTGCCGGTGACGGGGGTCCGTCGCGCTTCGAGGCCACGATCACCGCCGATCGGCGAACCGCCAGCGAGCGCGCGCGCAAGATCCGTGAGCTCGGAGGCACGCCCCTGCTACAGGAGCACCTCTCCGGCGAGCTGATGGCTTTCGTGATCGTCGCCGATCGCGAATCGCGGGTCGTCGCGCGCTGTCAGCAGATCGTCGAGGCGACCTGGCCGCCCGGCGCCGGGGTCAGCTCTCGCGCCCGGACCACTGCGGTCGACGAGGACCTCGCCGAACGTGTCGCGGCGTTGGTTCGAGAGCTCGGCTGGTTCGGTATCGCCGATATCCAGTTTATGCGGACCGGCGACGGGGAGCCGCAGGTGATCGACCTGAACGGACGCTTCTACGGATCGCTGGCGCTCGCGGTTGGCGCCGGCGCCAATCTGCCGGCGGTATGGGCGGCCCTGGCCACCGGCCGCGAGCCGGCGAGCACCGCCGACGCGGCCCCCGGAGTGCGGTACCAGTGGCTGGAGGGCGATCTGCGGCGGGCGTTGTCCGAGCGTCGCGGCGGTCGGGTCCGCGACCTCGCCGACTGCCTGCGCTACGCCCGCGGAGCCACGCACAGCGTCTTCAAGGTCACCGATCCCGGGCCGGGGATGTCGGCGGTCGCCTCGCTGGCCTCGCGCGGAGCCCGGCGTGCCGCGACCGGCTCGGGCTGAGCCGCCTCCACCCGCAGATGTCGATCACGATCGAAACCCATCACAGGATCGAGCCGCTGGAGGCGGAGTGGGACCAGCTGGCCGAACGCTGCAGTGGCTCTCCCTTCGTGCGCCCGGGTTGGATCTGTGCCTGGCAGCGCTGCTTCGGCGGCGCGCCACTGAGCCTGATCTGCGCCCGCCGGGGGCCGGAGCTAGTCGGTTTGGTTCCGGTCGTGACCGGTCGGCTGGCGGTCCGCTCGCCGACCAACTGGCACACCCCTTCCTTCGAGCCGCTGGCCATCGACGAGGCCGCTCGCGCCTCGCTGATCGAGGCGCTGCTGGCGCCGCGCCCCCACCGCATCGATCTGTCCTTCGTCGACCCTGGCGGGGCTGGTGTCGAACAATGCCTGCGCACGGGCCGTTCGTCTGGCTTTCAGACCGTCCTCAGGGTGATCCAGCGCTCGCCATACATCGAGATCGATGCCGACTGGGAGAGCTTCGAGGCGCAGATTCCAAGTCGTCGCCGCAGCAAGATGCGCCGCTTTCGCCGCCGACTCGAGGAGCAGGGCTCGCTCTCGGTCGAGCTCGAACACGGCGACCGTGGGCTCGAGGCCCTGCTCGACGAGGGCTTTGCGATCGAGGGCTCCGGGTGGAAGGGAGAACGGGGCACCGCAATCATCTCGTCTCCGGAAACCGAGCGCTTCTATCGCGAGGTAGCCGCCTGGGCCTCCGAGCGGGGCTGGCTGCGCCTCTGGTTTCTGCGCCTCGACGGGCGAGCGATCGCCTTCGGCTTCTGCCTCGAGCAGGGGGGTGCCCATTACGAGCTCAAGGTCGGCTTCGATCCGGCGCATGCGAGCTTCGGGCCCGGGGTGATCCTGACCCAGGCGAGGCTCGAGCACAGCTTCTCCGCGGGGCTGGGCAGCTATGAGTTCCTCGGCCAGCCCGAACGGCACAAGCTCGACTGGACCGAAACCTGTCGCGAGCTCGCCCGCCTGCAGCTGTTCGCGCCGACCCTGGCCGGCCACGGCAGCCGCCTTGCCTGGACCCACGGGCGGCGGCTGGCGCTCGAAGCGATTCAGCGAGGGCGCGCCGTCGGCGAGCGGGCGAAGCAAGTGCGGAGCCAAGAATGAGTGTGGGCGCGCTGGGGGTGTGGCCCACCCTGCCGCCCGTCGCCTATCTCCGCCGGCCGCGCCGACAGGCTCCGTTTCCGCTCGGCCAACCGTCGTGCGTGCTCTACTCGCGAGCCCGTCAGGGGTTGGTGCACGGGGTTCGCGCGCTTGGCATCGCGCCCGGCGAGATCCTTGTCCCCGCCTACCATCACGGCGCCGAGGTGGAAGCATTCGAGCTCGCGGGGGCAAGCTGTCGCTTCTACGCGGGCACCGCCGACCTCGCACCCGACGAGGCTGAGCTCGAGGCGGCGCTGAGTCCGAGGACCCGCGCGCTGCATCTGATCCACAACCTGGGCTTTCCCCAGGACGCCGCCCACTGGGCGGCGTGGTGTCGCCGCCACGGTCTCCTGCTGATCGAGGACGGCGCCCCTGCCTGGCTCAGCACAGTCGACGGCGCCGCCGCCGGCTCGTTCGGCGACCTGTCGGTGTTCTCGCTCTACAAGACGGTCGGCGTGCCGGATGGCGCCGCGGCGATCTGCACGGCGCCCCTGCCAGCCCCGCGGCCGGGAGGCGCGTTGCGCCTGGCCGCGACCGCCAAGCGCCACCTCGCCTGGCTCGGCCAGCGGGTGCCGGCGGTGGCGCGTGCTGCCGAGATCGCGCGGCGCGATCACCCCTTCGACCATCGCCATGCGTTCGAGCCGGGCGACCTCGCAGCAGGGCCCTCGCTCGCGGCTCGCCTGCTGCTGCCGCGCCTGCTGGACCCCCGGATCGTCGAGCGCCGGCGTGCGAACTACGAGTATCTGCTCGCGGCGGTCGGCGCGCACGTGCCACCACCATTCGATCGCCTTGCCGAGGGCGCCGTCCCCTGGGTCTTTCCGGTGGTGACGAAGCGCAAGCCGGGTGTGCTCGCGAGCCTCGCCGCTGATCGCGTCAGCGCAATGGACCTATGGTCGGTACCCCACCGCTCGCTTGCAGTCGAGCGATTCCCGGCGGCGGCAGAACGCCGCGCGAGCACCGTCGCGCTGCCGGTGCACCAGGGGCTCCGCCTGGAAGACCTGGAGCGGATCGCGGCTGCGGCGCTGCGAGCACTCGGCGACGAGACGACCGAAGTGTCGCCTAACGTGCGTCCCGCCTCTTGGAGCTCCTGAAGGACATCGTTGGCGCGCTCGCGATCGTCGCGGCGTTCGTGATCGGCGTTTTGTTGATCGGGCGGCGCCTGGCGCCGGCCGGCTCGCTGACGGGCGATCGCGGCTTCTGGGTCTCGCTGCTGAACATCGCCTGGTCGATCGAAACGCGGGCGGCCGCTCTCGGGCTTGCCGCGTGCGCGGCGGTGCTGGTCGCCTTGGGCGCCCTCGTGGTCGTCGGCGACGTCCCGATCGAACCGTTTCGCCTTAATGCCGAGCAGACGATTCCCGCCGCGTTCTCGGGATTGCTGCTGGTCGGCGCCGGTTCGCTGGGTCTGCTCGCCGGGCGCTTGGACCGTGACCGGGGGGCGTGGGCGTGGCTGGTGCTCGGCGCCGCCCTGATCACGCTGGCGATCGACGAGATGGCGGAGTTGCACGAGCGACTCGAGGCTCGCACCGATCTCTCCTCGGTCGTCGTTGTCGGCCCGCTGGCCCTGCCGCTGCTGATCGCCTTCCTGATCCTCCTGCCGCGCATGCGAGCCCACGCGCCGGCGGCGGTGCTGTTCGCGACCGGCGCCGCCTTCGGCCTTGCCTCGCAGGCGCTCGACCCGATCCACAACCGCTGGAAGACCGTCCTCGAGGAGGGCTTGGAGCTGGGCAGCGGATCGCTGTTCGTGCTCGCCCTGCTGGTGGTTGTGCGGGGGATGCAGCCTGGCAGGGCGCCGGGCCGCTCTCCCAGGGCCGGCGCTGCGGCCGCGGCCCCGTCCGCGCGCTGATCTGCCGATGCGCGTGCTGCTGGTCAGTCAGCACTTCGCGCCGGAGGTGACGGCGGCGAGGTTTCGGATGCAGGCGTTCACCGAGGAGCTCGTTGCCCGTGGACACGAGCTGGAGGTGATCACGGCGGTCCCGAACCATCCCCAGGGCTCGATCGATCCACACTACCGCCGGCGACTCCTGGTCACCCGCCGCGAGCGGAGCATGCGCGTCAGGCATGTCTGGGTGCGGGTGCGCCAGCGCAAGAGCTTTCTCAACCGGATCGGCCTCTACGCGTCGTTCACCGCGGCGGCCTCGCTCACCGGCGCCTTTCAGCGCCGGCCCGATGTGATCGTTGGCAGCTCACCTCCGCTGCCCGTGGGAGTGGCCGGTTTGCTGCTCGCGCACTGTCACCGCGCGCCCTGGGTGATGGACGTGCGCGACGTCTGGCCGGATTCGGCGGTGGCGCTGGGCGAGCTCACCAATCCAAGGGCGATCGCCGCCGCCGAGTGGCTCGAGCGGCGGCTCTATGCGGACGCGGCGGCGATCGTCACCGTCAACGATGCCTTCGCCGGCCACATCGCCGGAGTTGCGCCGGCCGGGTCCCGGATCGAGGTGGTTCCCAACGGCACCACGCGGTTCTGGCTGGAGGCCGGCGCCGCCGAGCCTGATCGCGACGCCCTCGGGCTCGATCCCGACCGCTTCATCTGGGCCTATGCAGGCAACCTCGGTCTCGCCCAAGGCCTCGAGGCGGCGGTGGACGCGGCGAGGCTGCTCGGCGAGGATTACACACTGCTGATCATCGGCGACGGCCCGCGCCGGGCCGAGATCGAGCAGCTCGCCGGGACGGCACCCCCGGGCTCGGTCGAGTTGCGCCCGCTGATGGCACCCGCCGAGGCAGCTCGCCATCTGCGTGCCGCCGACGCGCTCCTGGTCTCCGAGCGCCAAGAGCGAACCGTCGCCTCGAAGCTCTACGACTGCTGCGCGATCGCACGACCCGTGGTCGCCGCCTGCCGGGGTGAGCTTCGGCGGGTGGTGGAGGCGCGCTCGGTCGCGGTCGCCGTCGACCACGGCGATCCGCAGAAGCTCGCCAGCGCGATTCGCCGCCTTGCCGGCGATGCTCGGTTTCGCGATCGCCTTGTGGCAAATGGCACAGAGTTCGCTCGCGAGCACCTGCGCGAGACGCAGGCGCAACGCTTCGGCGATCTGCTCGAGGCCGTGGGCGGCCGCCGGTGAGCGCTCGACCGCCTAGGACGATCGTCCAGATCCGCGTTCGGTCGCGCCTGAGCTTGGCCGCCTCGTCGATACAGGTCACTGATGACCTTCGCAACGGCAGGCACTCGCAGGAAGATCGCCTCGCTGGGCTCGCTCGCGAGCGCCGTCTTCCTGATCGCCGGTCCGGCGTCGCCGGCACAAGCCGATCAGGTCACGCGGTCGCTGAAGCCGGCGCACGAGAGCGCACGTACCGTCGTCTTCGACCTCGATCAGGTGCGGACCTCGACCGTGGTCAACGCCCGCGTCACGCTTGGCGCCTCGGACCGCAGCCTTAAGCGATGGGTCGAGCGCCAGGCTGGCCCCGCCGCCGCCGCCCTTCGCGAGGCCCGCGAGCGTCTCGAGTCCACCCTCTCCGCAAGCAAGGTGGGCGCACTCGCCAGTCGCAGCGATTCGCTTCGCGTTCACAAGCCGACCTTTGCCAGCGGCGGCAGGCTCGAGGTCGAGCTCGAGCAGACCCCCGATCCCGGCCCGGCGTCGCTCTGCTCTTTCGATCCCGCGACGATGACCGCGAGCGGCTGCAACGCGACGATCGACGACACCGCTTCAGTTGCGGATCCGGTCTCGATCTGGGGCAAGACCGACTGCGAAACGGCTTCGCGTCACCAGCTCATGGGGAGTGGGGGCGACCCTCACCCGGCAGCGATCGGGGGCTCGCAGGGAAACGACGCCTTCCGCCGCCTGACCGTGTTCGATGGCGATGACGTCTGGGGGGAGCGCTGCGAGCTCGGCCTCAACAGCCAGAGCTCGGGGCCGACGGCGATCTTCAAGGAGGGGCAGCGATGGATCACCGCTGCCTCGCTGCGCCTGCCAAGTGACAGCTACCCGCTTGACGCAAACATGTGGCAGGTGGTCATGCAAATGAAGCAGACCCAGCCTGCCGTGAATGGCGGCGGTACGCCTGTCATCTCATTGAACGCCAGGAACGGGGAATGGCGCCTGCTTCAGAGCAACTCGGCGGGAGCGAGCTCCGATTCCCATGTCGCCTGGTCGGCTCAGGCTGCGAGCGGCGCTTGGACTCGGTTCGCCTTCGACATCACGTATTCACGGGATCCCACGAAAGGATCGATACGGGTCTACGCGGACCTCAATGGTGACGGCGACGCGCTCGACGCCGACGAGCAAAGCCCCCTGATCAACACCTACACCCTGAAGTACGAGACCGCCGGCGGCGTGGCAAACAGCGCAGTTGCCCCAGGCGAGTCCATCCCTTCTCATCTTCGCTTCGGGATCTACCACGACACCGAGGTCGCCTGCCCGACCGGCTGCTCGGTCGACATGGACAACGTGCAGGTCCTTCGGGCGGGCTGAGCCGGCCCGGGGTCGGATCCAGCTTTCGAAACCCCGCTGGCGAGCCGCCCTGCCACCGCCCGTCCGTCCTCGGAATCGGCCATCATCCACGTATGGGGCGGGGCATAGCGAAACCGATCATCGTCCTCGGCATGGGGCGAAGCGGGACCACGGTGCTCTTCGACGTCCTGGCCGCGCACCCCGACCTGGGCTGGTTCTCGTCGCACCTCAACCGCGTCCCCTGGCTTCCTTCGGTATCGCTGCTCTCCCGGCTCGCCGACCTTGATCCAGCGTTTCGAAAATCCAAGAAGCGCTCGGACCAACAACGTTCTTGGACCGAGAAGCTGCGGGTGGGCCCGGCGGAGTCCTACCCGGTCTGGAGCCGCTGCTGTGGCGAGAAGTTCGTCTACGACTTCCTGCTCGGAGTCGAGGCTGACGAGGCTGAGCGACGTTGCGTGCGCCGGCTGGTCGGCAAGGTGCTGAGGTATCAAGGTCGCGCCCGGTTCGCGACCAAGATCACCGGGCCTGCCAGGATCGGCTATCTCTCGAGCATCTTCGACGACGCGATCTTCCTGCACGTCGTGCGTGACGGTCGGGCGGTCGTCCAGTCGCTGATCAACGTTGGTTTCTGGAAGGACACGTGGCGCCAGGGAGAGGTCGCCTGGCGAAACGGCATCGCCGAGAGCGAGCTGGAGCGTTGGCGAGAGCTCGGG